>JRYG01000929.1_pt1 | contig 14454 bp, 14 predicted proteins | sample 235341 | NCBI WGS metagenome assembly JRYG01 (sample SAMN03074218, study PRJNA261478) | activated sludge metagenome | biome: Wastewater Treatment Plant; feature: Wastewater; material: Activated sludge; isolation source: activated biomass of a wastewater treatment plant treating hydrocarbon... ... | reverse complement strand
CCGCAAGCTGCGCAGCTTCGTCTTCATCGAGCGCATCTCGGAGGTGACCCATGTCTTCGAGGACGAGCGGGATTTCACGGCGATCGCCGAGAAGATCACCTCGACCGGTGGCGTCGCCGACGTCTCCGGTTACACCGATTACGGACGGGTCTGGAACGAGTTCTATGCGGACGTGTCCTCCGATCTCGGGCCCCGCTCCACCGTGATCGTGCTGGGGGACGCCCGCACCAACGGCAGACCACCGGCCGAGGATGCCTTCGCCCGGGTTGCGGACCGCGCGAACCGGACCTTCTGGCTCAACCCNNCCACGAGCTCGTCGCCGAGGAGCTGGGGCCGCGCGCGACGGTGATCGTGCTCGGGGACGCCCGCTCGAACGGCCGGCCGCCGCGCGCCGACCTGTTCGCGCAGATCGCCGCCCAGGCCGGGCGCACGTTCTGGCTCAACCCGGAACCGGAGCTCTACTGGAACTACGGGGACTCGGTCATGAGCGCCTACACGCCGTTCTGCGACGGAGCCTTCGAGTGCTGGAAGACCGAGCACCTCGAACAGTTCGTCGACGTGGTCGCTTCCGGAAAGGTCGAATCGACCGGCTTCACCGCCCGCAAGTACACCTCCGGCCACCGGTATTAGGCCGGCATCCGGTTTCCGGGAGGCGAAAGTCCGCAATAGTTGCGGACTTCTGCCTTCACGCTTGAGGCTAGCCGGGTGAGATGTCGCAGTTGGCCCAGCTTCCGCGGTCCGCGGCGCGGGCCTGGCGGTCGGCCCTGCGGTAGCGGGGATAGCGGAGGAAAGGCCCGTCGTACGGGTAGGCCGAGGCGAGCCCGCGCTTGACCAGTGTGTAGCCGAGATCCCGGCTTCCCCGGTCGACGTAGGCGAGCAGGCGGCCATAGTGGTCGCGCCGGTCCTGGGTCGGATCCGACGTGACCGTGACCGTCCTGCCGGTGGCCAGCCGCTTCATCGCCGACGAGGCGGCCGGTCCACCGCATTCGCGGCCGCCGTAAACCTCGGGTGTGTCGATGCCGATCACCCTTACGGTCTCCACGCTCCCTGCAGGGGTCGTGACATCGAGTGTGTCGCCGTCTGCGACGTCCACCACCGTTCCGCGAAAACTCCTGGGCGGTTCGGCCGCTGGACCGTCCGGGTCGTCGGGAGTTCCCCCAGCTGCTTTCGAACAGGGACAGGGCAGATCGGCACAGGCGACGCCGTCGCCGTCACCGTCGAGCCCGAAGGGGTCGCCTGACAGCAGGTAGAGCTGGGCGGTTGCCTGGCTGGCGAAGGCTCCGCAATCGACGTCTCCCCCGCGGCGTGCCAGGGCCCTGGCCTTGATCCTGATGCGACGGTTCGCGGCCCTCGCCTTTCGGGCTTGTCTTCGGGCATCTGCCCTTGCCCGGCGGGCGGCCCTTCGCGCGGCGGCTCTTGCCCGGCGGGCTTCACGAGCCGCCCGGGCACGGGCCCCGGCGCGCGCGGCCGCCGAAGGGCCGGAATCCTGCCCGGAGGCCGGCCTGGCCCCGAGGGACCCGCCTGCCCCGGATTCGCTTTCGGACTGCGAACCGCAGCCCGCAACCAGCAGGACCAGCACCGCGGCCAGCGTGAGCAGAACCTTGAGTCCGTGGTCCCGACCGGGCCGACTCACCTGAAGCTGACCGGCTTCTCCACCCGAGTCCGGTTTCCGGACGCGTCCGTAGCGACGACCACGAGCTTCGCCCTGGAGACTTGCCGCTGCCGGAGCCGCTTCCGATAGCCGTCCTTGACGGTGATCCGGATCTGCTTCCGACCGGCCCTGGTCACCTTCAGACGCCTGCGCCCGATTGTCATCTGCTGGAACCCGCNNAGCTTCGCATCGATCTCGACCGGGAAACTCTCGTCCCGGGTTTCGATCATGAACGCCTGGCCGTTCTTCAGGAGGCCCTTCAGGGTGGGCTTGCCGAGTGTCCGTACCTTGACGGTCGGCTTCTTGCGATCGGCTGGTCTGGGATCGTCACGGGTCTTCCGGAAAGGGCCGGAGATCTCGTAGATGATTCCCGCGGCGACCGTCTCACCGGCAAACCGGGCCCGCTGGGAAGCAAAGTAGAGACGGCTTCCGGTCGGATCGAAGACCGGACCGGTCAGTTCGGAGGACGCGTGGCCATCGGTCACCTGGCAGAACGCCGCGGCCTCCCCCTCGGTGGAGATGATGCAGACCTGGAGATCGCCCGCGTCCTCGCAGACGTACAGGTCACCTGAAATCGGGGAAACCGTGACGTTGTCGCAGTCATTCAGCGGAGCCTCGTCACCCAGCGCGACCCCGTCATACAGGACTTCCAGAACGGTCGATTCCGGATCGTAGGCGTAGACCCGATCGTCCTGGGTCGTTGCGAAGAAGACGGTTCCTTCGTCGAACCACATGCCCTCCCCGCGGCGGAACCTCGTCGCGCCTTCAACCTGGTTTCGAGTCGGTGTCGGACCTGTGTATTGAGGGTCGGGAACCCGGGCCCAGTTCACCTTGCCGTCTTCCTGGACGATCGCGACGTCGAGGCGACCGGACGACAGGTCCGGGTAACTGTCAGGCGTGAAACGGTAAAGGCAGCCGTCCCCCAGATCCTCGGTCAGGTAGACCTGCTTTCCCTTGGGGTCGACGCAACAGGCCTCGTGCTTGAAGACACCCATCGCCGGGTGGGCCACGGAGTCCTTCTTGCCCCAGGGGTCACACTCGAAGACCATGCCCCGGTCGTATTCCTCGCAGGAAAGCCAGGTGTTCCAGGGGGTGACACCGCCGGCGCAGTTGATCTGGGTGCGCTTCAGGATCGGATAGGCGTCGGTGACCTGGAAGTTCTTGTCGAAGCGGATCGCTCCCGCACCGATCTCGAATATTCCGGGCAGATCAGGGGCCTCGCTGTTCGACGTGATGATGAAGCCACCATCGTTTGTCTTGAACGAACCCATGCCGTCGGGCAATGCGTGGAACTTGTAGGGACGGGGGCCGATGTCAGTGTTCGAGCGCGCGATCACCCGTGAGCTGAATCCCTCGGGAAGCCGGATTCCATTCGCGTCGGGAGACCCGAGCGGACCGTACGGTCCCTCGCCGATGACTGCCGGAGCGCCCATCGCATCGATGGCCCTGCCGAGCAGGCCCCCGGCCAGGGCGAGACCCCCTGCCGCGCCGGCGCCGGCGCGAAGAGCGTCCCTGCGGGTCAAACCTCCTGTATCGGTCACTTCCTCAGCCATTCGCACTCCCTGAAATCGTTTGAGATTCTCCCTCCGTTCAGGGTACCGATCGCGGTCCCGGTGGGGTCAACGAAAGGTGAATCGGGTTCAGCGGGGCTGCCAGGCGTCCTTGTCGTCCGCCAGGTCTCGGACGTGCTGTGGCAGTTCACCTGAGACGAGGTCGGCGAGGGTGGTCGACTCGAGTACCTCCCGCAGGCTGGCACGAACCGCTATCCAGACGTTCTGGAGTTCCCTGGCGCTGCCGGTGTAGGTAATTGACTCCGGCGGGGCGGACTGAACGTTCGCGATCGGACCTTCGACTGCCCTGATCACCTCGGCGATTGAGACTTCCTCGGCGGGCCTGGCAAGCCAGTAACCGCCCTTGGCTCCGCGCCGGGCGCGGACGATGCCCGAGTGCTTCAGGTCAAGCAGGATGTGCTCGAGGAACTGGAGCGGAATGTCCTGCGAATCCGCGAGACGTTCACCCTTGACCGGGCCGTCCGGGGAGGCGGCCAGTTCGGCGACTGCCCTGACTGCGTAATCGGCCTTGGCGGAAACTCGCATGCGCCTAGTTAATCAGCCCGGTCGTGCGTTCGGCCTGCGGCTCGAGCGCTGGCCCGGCATTTTCGTGATCAAGATGATCGGCAGAATCAGAAAAAGTCGCTCCGGGCCTCATCCTGGGCCTTCTATTTTGCATCGGAACCGGCTTCCAGTGCCGCCGCCTTCTCGGCTTCGATCGCCTCCTGCGGGCGGAAACGCTGGTACCAGCGGGGGGCCATCAGGATCAGGACGAAGCCGAGGCCGGCTACCGCCGCGGCGATCGGCCAGACCAGAGGATCACCCTTCTGGACCGTGAAGAAGCCGGAGAGGATGAGGACGATGCCGAGCGCGATCCTGATCGAGTCCTGGTTGATCCGACCCATCAGCGCCGCCCCGACGACCACTCCCGGCACCGATCCGAGCAGGATGTTGCCGACCAGGCCGAGATCGACGTTGCCATGCCCGAAGTGCGCGATCCCGGCAGCCCAGAGCACTATCGCGGCGTGAAAGACGTCGGTACCGACCACGTGCTTGGGGGTAAGTCTGAAGACGGCGATCAGCAGCACCGCAATGACCGTGCCGGAACCGGCCGAGGTCACCCCGATCACGAATCCCGTCGTGACACCGATCGTGACGGCCGCGACCTTGTGCCTGAGCTCGATCTTGAAGTCGTCGCGCTCGGCGATCGTGCGGGCGAGAATCAGGGCCCGGGTCAGGGTGATGATGCCGACCATCAGGAGGGTTCCGCCGAGAACCGCGTACACGAGTGAATCCAGCTTTTCCTCGCCGATCTGGTCCTGGAGCCAGGCGACCAGCTGGACGCCGAAGACGGCAGACGGCACCGAGCCCACCGCAAGCCAGAAGACGAGGCCCATGTTGACCGTCTTCATCTTCAGGTGCCGCCAGCCGCCAACCGTCTTGGTGATCGCCGCGTAGAGGATGTCGGTGCCGATCGCGGTGGTGGGTGACACGCCGAAGAGCAGGATCAGCAGCGGGGTCATCAATGCGCCTCCACCCATGCCGGTCATGCCGACGAGGACTCCGATACCGAAGCCAAAGAAGAGAATGGCGATTGAGAAGTCCATTGGTTTTCGTGGCACGACCAGTGCCTGGACGCCGGGCTAGAGGCGCTCCTGACTCTCCTTACTTGTTTAGTAAGGAGTTCGGGAATGTCGGCATCCTAGCGATGCAATCTCCGGCCAGCGGGCTGCGTGGAACGCCCGCAACCCTTCGCACCTACAATCCGCGCGATGACAGCGACCGTCTCTGCCCGGGCCCTGACCCACAGTTATGCGTCGCTCGAGACCCTCGCCGGGGTCAACCTCGAGGTAGCCGCCGGGCAGGTCGTCGCGATCGTCGGCCCATCGGGATGCGGCAAGTCGACGATGCTGCAGATCGTCGGCGGCCTGGACTCGCCGGTCGCCGGAGAGATCTCGGTCGCCGGCCTAAGTGACGAATCCGGCCGGCTGGCGCAGTGCGCATGGATGCCGCAACGCGACTGTCTGCTGCCCTGGTACTCGGCGCTCGACAACGCTGCACTGGCCCTGCTGAACCAGGGCAGGCCCCGCAGGGGCGCGAGGTCGGAAGCATCCGCCAGGTTCCGGCATTTCGGCCTCGAGGGGTTCGAAGGGGCGCGGCCGGATGAGCTTTCCGGCGGAATGCGGCAGCGGGTCGCATTCATCCGGACACTGATCTCCGGCAAGCCGGTTCTGCTCCTCGACGAACCGCTGGCGGCCCTTGACGCAATAACCCGAGGTGATCTTCAGGAGTGGCTGTCGCCGGTGCTGGCGGAGAGCGGCGCCACCGTCCTTCTGGTCACTCACGATGTCGAGGAAGCCCTGTACCTGGCCGACCAGGTGCTGGTCCTCTCTCCCCGTCCCGGACGGGTCGTCGCCACCCTGCCTGGCAGCCGTGGTGAGCCGGGAAGCCGGGACGAAGTGGTCAGCTCCCCCGACTTCAACCGTCGGCGCCAGGAACTGCTCGGCCTGCTGCACCAGGAAGGAATTGCATGAAAGCGAGGCAGTGGCTACCCCCGCTGATTCTGGTCGCAGCCCTGATCGGCCTCTGGCAGGTCGCTGCGGCGAGCGGGTTTCTTGCCGATGCGCTCGGACTCGAGAGCTTCCTCGTTCCCTCTCCGGAAGAGGTCCTCGAGATCCTCTGGCAGGACCGGGACCTGATCCTCGAGAACGCATGGCCGACCCTGGTCGAGATCGTGGCAGGATTCTTGCTGGCCCTGATCTGCGGTCTCGGGGTAGCGGTCCTCTTTCGCAGCTCTGACCTGGTGCGGCGGGCAGGCTACCCGCTCGTCGTCGCCTCGCAGACGATCCCGGTAATCGTCATCGCTCCGGTCCTCGTGGTCTGGTTCGGGTACGGGATCTGGCCGAAGCTCCTGATAATCGCCCTGATCTGTTTCTTCCCTATCGCCGTGAACACGCTCGACGGCCTGAGGCGAACGGACCCCGAAGTGGTCCGGATGATGCGCTCACTCGATGCCTCCCGCAGCGCGATCTTTCGCAGGGTCGAGGTACCCACCGCATTGCCTGGCGTCTTCACCGGCGCACGCATCGCGGCTGCCGTAGCGGTGATCGGCGCGGTCTTCGGCGAATGGGCCGGCGCAGAGAAGGGGCTCGGGTACCTGATCCTTCAGGACAACGCCCAGCTGGAGACCGCCCGGATGTTTGCTTCGGTCCTCGTGCTCTCGCTGATTGCGATCTGCCTCTACAGCCTGATCGGTCTTCTGGAACGGGCTGTCGTGCGTTGGCGGTAGGCTGCGCCCGAACCTGTTCGCGTCCCCGGAGATGACTTGAAACGTTTCGCACTGCTCCCCCTCGCACTGATCGTCGCCCTTGCGGTGTCTGCCTGCGGCACAAAGTCCGAGGACGTCAATCCGGTCCGCGACCCGCTCTCGGTGGCAATGGACTGGTATCCGAACCCCGATCACGCGGGCTTCCTGATGGCCGAGGAGCAGGGCTACTTCGAGGATGCCGGACTGGATGTCTCGCTCGATTCGCCGACCGATCCATCGCTCCCGATCAAGCTGGTTGCAGCAGGCAAGGCCGACCTCGCGCTGTCCTACGAGCCGGAAGTGCTTCTCGCCCGCGAACAGGGGCTTGACGTCGTCTCGGTGGCGAGCGTGATCGACCGGCCGCTCACCTCGATGATCTGGCTGAAGAAGTCGAAGATCAAGCGGGTCAGGGACCTCAAGGGCAAGACGATCTCGACCGCCGGCATCCCGTATCAGGACGCCTATCTGAAGACGATTCTGGCCCGGGCGGGCCTCAGCGAGAACGACGTCAGGAAGGTCGGTGTCGGGCAGGGACTACTGCCTTCGATCATCAGCGGAAAGGCGCAGGCAACACTCGGCCCCTTCTGGAACATCGAAGGTGTCCAGCTCAGGATGGAAGGCATGAAGCCAACGGTGAACCCGGTCGACCGGCTGGGCGTGCCCACGTACAACGAACTGGTACTCGTGGCGAAGGGCAGCCGGATCGAGGAAGACCCGGACCCGATCCGGCTCTTCATCACTGCCCTCGCCCGGGGGACCCGCTTCGCAGCGGGACACCCCAACCAGGCGACCGACGCGGTCCTGGCTGCCAACGATGCCCTCGATCCCAAGGTGACCGCCGCGCAGACTAAGGTGACCCTGCCCCTGCTGGACTCTTCCGGCGGAGGCAATCCCGACATCCCCTACGGATACCAGAACACCGCGAAGTGGCAGGCGTTCATCAACTGGATGGTCCAGCAGGGTGTTCTGGCGACGCCGATCCGGGCGGTCGATGCGCTGACCAACGAGCTGCTGCCCAGCAGCCAGGTCAATCTCGACGACGGCTGACTCCCGGCCCTCAGGCCGCCCGCCTGAACGCCTCGCGGCGGATTCGTGCCCGGTTGCCCGGGCCGTGGAGCACCTGGCCGTAGGCCATCGCCAGATACTCGCCGGCAAGTCCGCGCCACGGGGCGTACGGCTCGTAGAACTTCTCCACCTCTTCCACTTCGGCCAGGCGGCCGAGTCCTTTCAGGTACCCGACCAGCTTGACCTGGGCGAGGTCACCGGCAAGCAGCGCATCCCCCTCGCCCCGGCCGCGCAGTGCGAGGCAGGCCAGGGTCCACGGTCCGATTTCGGGAATGGCGAGAAGACGCCGGTCGCCACCGGGATCCTCCGGATCGACGCGGCCGGTGGCGACCTCGCGGGCAACCTTGACCATCGCGATCGAGCGCCGGGCGCTGAGTCCGCAGCCCTCCAGTTCTGCCGGCGAGGCAGCCGCGATCGCCGCGGGATCCGGCACGGTGGCGAGCGCCGGCTCGCCGGGCGGGCGGCGGGTGCCACGAGCTTTCGGACGGGCGCCGGACCTTCGGGCCGGGACGTCCCGGGCGAGGCGAATCCCGAATCGCCGGATCATCTGGCGCTGAATTCGGGCGGCGCGCCGGTACTCGATCAGCTGCTCGGTGACCGCCCACAGAAGTGCCTCCCAGGCGACCGGTCGCCGCAGCGGGCGACGATGGAGGCTGTCACCGAGAGTCTTGCCGAGCAGCGGATCGTCGCGAAAGGTCCGGTAGAAGTCACGAAGGTCATCGTCGACGCCGAGGCTGAAACGCATCCGGCCGATGCCCGCAGCCAGCCCCTCCTCCCCGGCCGCCCTGAGGGAGCCCGCACGGGGGCCTTCCAGCAGCGCCGGATCCAGTGGTTCAGCCGCGAAGACGATCTCGCCGCCCACGCCCTCCCGCACCCGCACGATCATCGCCTCGCCCTCAAGGACGAGCAGCCGCTCGAGCCATCGGCCGTGTTTCCTGATGACCAGGTCACCGCCAGTCATCCGCGGCATGCGAAGCGGGGCCCGAGGTCTTGCCGCAACCTCATGGACCAAGGGAAACCCCTAACGGCCGAGAACGTGGACGTCTACCAGGAACGAGCGGCTGGCCACCACGTTGGCGGGCCGGGTCTTGCGGCCGAGACGTCGGCTCTTTCGCCGCGATGAACCTCCGCTCACCGCCCGGACGGCAGCGACCGTCGCGGCACCTGCGAGCGCGCCACCGGCGACGGCGATCGCCGCCGTCGTCACCTCGTTCCTGAGCGCCGGAAGTGCGCTGCCGGATTCGAACTCGCGGGGCAGGGCCCTGACTTCTCCGCCGGGCTGGGACGCCGTGACGTCCTCTTCGGAAACCAGTTCTCCATCTACCTCTTCAGCCACAACGCGCAATCTACCTGTGCGATCGGAGGCTACTTTCGCAAAGTCCGCAATTTGCGGACACACCTCTGCGCGTCAGACCCGGTCCCGACTAGGCGAGGGCCTTCTCGTACACGCGAAACTTCTTGGTGACCTCGCCACCCATGCCCTCGAGAGCGCGGTTCATGGGCTCGTTGGTCTCGAGGATCCAGCCGGCCTCTCCCTTCATGACGCCATCGGGGTCCGTCGTCTGGATGTGGCGGACGTAGAGCGCTGCGGCGACGCCTGTGTGCTGATAGGCCTTCTTGACGCCCAGGGCCAGAATCCGGACCGAGTCGATCTTCTTGCGGCCGGTCAGGTAGTGGTACCAGCCGGTCGGGAAGACCCTGCCCTTCATCTTCGCGAGAACCTGGTTGATGTCGGGAAGCGTCAGGGCCGCGCCGACTGTTTCCCCGTCACCGGTTTCGGCGATCATGGCCCAGTCTTCGTCGATCACCAGCTTGAGGGTCTTGGCGTGAAACTCGACCTCTTCCTTGGTGATCGGCACGAAGCCCCAGTTGTCCCCCCAGGCCTCGTTGTAGACCTCGTGGAAACGGGCCATCTCGTTGGGCAGGTCGGAGCGGCGCATCTTGCGGATCGTGATGCCGTGCTCATCGAGGCTCTTCTGCGCTGACTCCATGATCGCCGGGTGGAACTCGAGCCCCTTGGCGAGCTTGCCCATCTCGAGGTGCCACATCAGCAGGTCCATTGCCTTGCTGAATCCGGCGCCCTCGACCAGCCCCTGGAAGTAGGGCTGGTGGCAGTTTTCGAGGATGGAGGGGCGCACGTCGAAGCCCGAGATCTGGATCCCGATCTCGTCGTTGGTCGTGAAATCCATCGGACCGTAGACCTTTTCCCGGCCCTTGCCGGCCAGCCAGTCACAGCCGGTGTCCAGCAATGCCGTGGCGACCTCCTGGTCGTCGATCGACTCGAAAAAGCCGAACTGCCCGTCGTTTCCGCCGCGATAGCTGTCCCAGTTCTCGTCGATCTGGGCGCTCAGCCGTCCGACCGGCTGGCCGTCCTTCTCGGCCAGCCAGAGGCCCACCTCGGCGTGATCGAAGTACGGGTTCTTGTTCCGGTTCAGGAACTCCATCCGGTCCATGATCAGCGGCGGCACCCACTCGGGATGGTCGCGGTGAACGAAAAACGGGACCTTGACGAACTTCTTCAGATCCCGCTTGCTCTCGACTGGGCGAATCTCGACCTTGGGCATTGCCCGGAACCTAGCGGACCGGAGGCCGGTTGACTCAACCGGCTACCTCCGCCTTCCTCAGGCCGCGCATCGCCCAGACGGCCATCACGGCGATCAGGCCGAACGCCACCCCGTATGCGAGGAGCAGTCCGGTCGGCTCACCGGCCAGCAGGCTGCGGGCGCCGTCCAGCAGGGCGGTCACGGGGTTGACCCTGGCCACCGGTTCGATCCAGCCGGTCAGCAGCTCCTGGGGCACGTAGACGGGTGCCAGGAAGAGGATGATGAAGACCGGCATCTGCATCAGCGGCCCGGCCTGGAGGGAACGGAAGCGCAGGGCGATCCCGGCCGAGAAGAAGAGTGCCGCCACGTTCGAAAGCAGGCCCAGCATGTACATGCCGGCGATGTCGAAGCCGCTTCCCCTGACGCCCATGCCGGCCAGCAACGACACACCGGTGATGATCACCCAGACCACGATCAGCCTCAGCGCGGCGCCCAGCGCGTAGCCGAGAACGATCGCCGAACGGTTCGAGGTGGCCAGCATCATCCGGCGTCCCATGCCCTGCTCGAAGTCACCGGCGATCGAGAATCCGACGAACACTCCGGCCAGAGCCGACGCCTGGATCAGGACGAAGCAGAACTGGAACGCGGTGAAGTCGTAATAGTCGAAGCCAGGTACGTCGCTGACCGAGGAGAGCCCTCCGGCGAAGGCGGCCAGAAAGAAGAGGGGAAAGATCAGCCCGGGCACAAAGACGGCCGGCTTTGTGTACAGGTTGTGCAGATAGCGCCAGGCGACAGCCCAGGCGGACGAGAAGTAGGCCCTGCGGGCGGCGGAGTTCACTTGAGCATCCGTCCTTTCAGGGAGCGGGCGGCGAAGGCGATCGAGAGCACGGCGAGGGCGATCGCGATCGCGAAGCCGAGCGCCAGCGCCTCCCCGTCCCAGCCGGTGATGAAGAGGCTGCGGATCGCCTCGATCAGGTAGCTGACCGGGTTGACGGTGGCGAGGAACCGGTACCAGTCCTGCTCGATCAAATTTCTCGGCAGGGTCATCGAGCTGAAGAAGAGCAGGACGAACATGATCGGGAACATGCCCTGGACTGCCTCGCCCGAGCCGGTGCGGACCGCCATGATCAGTCCGATCCCGCCGAAGCCGACCGAGATGATCGAAACCAGCGCCGCGAGCACGAAGTAACCGCCGATTCCGGCGGCGAACTCGGCTCCGGCAGCGATCCCGACCGAGAAGTAGAGCAGAGCCTGGAACTGGCCGAGCAGCACCAGGCCGACCAGCTGGCCAGCCATCAGCGCGGAGGGACGCATCGGGGTGAGGACGAGCCGGCTGAAGAAGCCGTTCTCGATGTCCTGGGCCAGGCTCTGGCCGGCGTTCATGGTCGAGAAGATCGCTGACTGGATGAAGGTGAAGGCGATCGCAAAGGTGATGTAGGAGTCGGTTGGGAAGCCAGGCAGGTCGGTCGCCGCATTGAGACCTCCCGCGTTGACCGCGAGCAGGAACAGCGGGAAGATCACGCTGGGGATGATCGCTGCGGGCTGCCGGATGAGCCGGGTCACCGATCGGGCCGCCATGGCGGCAACCTGGATCGGCAGCGGTGAGTGCCCGGGGCCTCCGGCCGTGATCACCGCCCCGCTCAAGCGTTCACCGCCCCGCTGTCCGGGAGTGGCATCTCGGCACTGTCGGCCTCCCCCGCACCCTCGAGGTGACGGCCCGTCTTGGCGAGGAAGACGTCATCGAGCGTCGGCTCGTTCAGGACGAGACTGGCAAGTTCTATGTTGGCGGCGTCGAAGGCCCTGACTATGCCGACCAGTTCGTCGATGCCTTCATTCAGCCTGATCCCCAGCGCGTCCCGGGCCGCGGGGACGGGGGAGCCGAAGGGGGCGAGGATCTCCTGCGAGCGGGTCCGGTTGCCAGGGTCCCTTGGAACAACCTCGACGCTGGGGCGGCCGATCTCTGACTTGAGCGCGGCCGGTGTTCCCTCCGCGGCGATCCTGCCGGCGTCTATGATTCCGACACGGTTTGCGAGCTGGTCCGCCTCTTCGAGGTACTGGGTGGTGAGGAAGACGGTCACGCCGTCCTCTGCCGAAAGCCTGGTCACCTCGGCCCAGAGCGAGGCCCGGCTCTGGGGGGCGAGGCCGGTAGTCGGCTCGTCGAGAAACAGCACCCTGGGCCGGTGCACCAGCGCCAGCGCCAGATCGAGCCGGCGCTTCATGCCGCCCGAATAGCCCCCGACCCGCCGGTCTGCTGCTTCCGAGAGTCCGACCCTTTCGATCAGCTCGTCACCCCGCCTGATCCTTTCCTCCTTCGGCAGACCGTGCAGCGAGGTCTGGAGTTTCATGTGCTCGCGGGCCGTCAGGTGGGGGTCGAGTGCGGCTTCCTGGAGCGCAGCCCCGATCACCTTTCGCACCTTCGCTCCCTGCGTCGCAACGTCCAGCCCGGCGACCTTCGCACTGCCGGCCGTGGGCGGCAGCAGCGTGGTCAGCATGTGGACCGTGGTCGACTTGCCGGCGCCGTTGGGGCCGAGAAAGCCGTAGATCTCCCCGGGTTCGACAGTCAGGTCGATGCCGTCGACCGCCCTCGGGCCGTTCTTGAACTCCCGGACCAGGCCCGTCACTTCGATTCCGTTGCTCTCCAGACTCATGACGGGTATGTATAGCAGAAATACTTCATGTGTTGAAATATCCACTACTGCTAATATCCCTGCAAATGAACGAGGCTTCCAGCACCGCGCAACAGACGAGCGCCGGACGCGCCGCCGCCGAGTCGGAGGCCTGGGGCCGGATCACCGACCTGTGGTTCGGCAGCCGCCGGATACTGATGGAAACCTGCCGCGAGCTGGACCTCTTCCCTCCCCAGATCATGGTCCTCAGAACCCTTGACGAGCCAAAGCCGATGAGGGAAGTCGCGGGTGCCCTCGCCTGCAACAGCTCCAATCTGACTGGCATCACCGACCGTCTCGAAGACCGGGATCTGGTCCGCCGCGAAAGGGACCCGGCCGACAGGCGGGTCAACCTGCTCGTTCTCACCGAAGAGGGCCAGAGACTCCGCCGGAAGGTGATGAAGAGACTCGACAGGCCGGCTGATTCGATGTCGGCCCTGAGCGACGGGGAACTCGCAGAGCTGACCAGGCTGCTGGACAAGATCGGCAACGCGTAGTCGGGAACTACACTTTCCGCATGTCCGAGAGCACGACAGCACCGATCGACCTGTTCGAGAAGGTCAGGAACCACGAGCGTCGCGAGCAGCTGCAGGCCGCCAACGAGGGCGGCCTCAACCCCTACTTCCGCCTGCTCACCTCCCAGGCCGGCCCGGTGGTCGAGATGGAAGGCCGGGAGACGATCATGCTCGGTTCGAACAACTACCTCGGGCTGACCGGCGACGAAAGGGTCAAGAACGCGGCCCGCGAGGCTCTCGACCGGTACGGGACGGGCGTGACCGGATCACGTCTGCTCAACGGAACCACCCCCATTCACGTCGAGCTGGAGGAGGAACTCGCCGCCTGGATGGAAACCGAGGATGCGATCGTCTTCTCGACCGGGTACCAGGCGAACGTCGGATGCCTCCAGGCGATCCTCGGCCCGAACGACACCGTGATCTGCGATTCGGGCGATCACGCCTCACTGCTCGACGGATGCAAGCTCTCCGGCGCGAAGCTCCGGCCCTTCCGCCACAACCAGATGGACAAGCTGGAGAAGATGCTCCAGAGGGCGGCCGGCGACGGTGGCGGGATCCTGGTCGTCGTGGACGGCGTCTACTCGATGGAGGGCGACCTTCCCGACCTGCCGAAGGTGGTCGAGCTTTCAAAGCATTACGGCGCCCGGATTATGGTCGATGAGGCTCACGGTGTCGGGGTACTCGGCGAACGCGGCGCCGGGGCGACCGAACTCTTCGGCCTCGAGGACCAGGTGGACCTCCGGATGGGCACCTTTTCGAAGAGCCTGGCCTCCTGCGGTGGCTTCATCGCCGGCAAGCACGAGGTGATCGACTACATGCGGATCACCTCTCGATCATTCATCTTCAGCGCCTCGGGCGTGCCGGCCGCGGTCGGCGCCGCACTCGAAGCGACCCGTATCTGCCGCAACGAGGGCGCGCCGCTCTTCGCCCGTCTGCTCGAGAACGCACGCTACCTGCGCGATGGCCTCGAGGATCTGGGCCTCAAGGTAGTTCAGCCCGGGACCATGCCAGACGGTTCAGTGGCCGACACACCGGTCGTTCCGGTCCTGGTGGGAGAAGACTGGACGGCGGTACTGCTCTGGAAGGCCCTGTTCGATGCCGGCGTCTACTGCAACGTCGCGATCCATCCGGCGGTCCCGCCCAGCGGAGCCCTGCTC
>JRYG01003448.1_pt1 | contig 14455 bp, 12 predicted proteins | sample 235341 | NCBI WGS metagenome assembly JRYG01 (sample SAMN03074218, study PRJNA261478) | activated sludge metagenome | biome: Wastewater Treatment Plant; feature: Wastewater; material: Activated sludge; isolation source: activated biomass of a wastewater treatment plant treating hydrocarbon... ... | reverse complement strand
TGGTGCCATTGGAGAACACCACCCGTTCGATGCCATTGGTGCCGGTGCGGCTCCAGTTACTGAGGGTGATGCGGTCGGTACCGTTGCGGTGGGCAAGCACGAGATCGGTGGCGCTGCCATTGGTCACGAGACTGACGGAGATGTCGGTGGCGACGATCCCCGCGTCAAAACGGATCTCGTCGGCAGTGCCTTCGCCAGCCACTTCGCGGACCGTGTCCACCCCGTCGCCGGTGCGGAACCAGTAGATGTCATCACCCGTGCCACCGATCAAGGTGTCGTTGCCGCCGTTGCCGCGCAACTGGTCATTTCCGGCGCCACCGGTCAGTACATTGGCCGCGCTGTTGCCGCCCAAGGTGTTGGCCAATTCGTTGCCGGTGCCATTGATGGCAGCGGTGCCGATCAGACCAAGCATCTCCAGGTTTGCGCCCAGGCTGAAGGTGACTGACGAGAGCACCTGGTCCGTTCCCGCATTGGCGGCCTCGGTGACCACATCCCCCGTGTTATCCACGAAGTACATGTCGTTGCCGGTGCCGCCGAGCATGGCGTCGGCGCCTTCGCCGCCATCGATCTCGTCGTTGCCGTCACCGCCGTTCAGCGTATCGCTGCCGGCCATGCCGATCAACACGTCATTGCCTGCGTCGCCGTTCAGGGTGTCATTGCCGGCGCCGCCGTCGAGGGTGTCTCCGCCCGCGCCGCCGGAAAGGATGTTGTTGGCCGCGTTGCCGGTGATTGAGTTGTCCAGCTCGTTGCCGGTGCCGTTGATGGCTGCCGTACCCGTGAGGATCAGGCCATCGGCGCCCGTCCCGACCAGCGAGAAGGTGACGGAGGATTCAACCCAGTCGAAACCTTCGTTGGCCAGTTCCACCACCGTGTCGCCGGTGCTGTCCACAATGTAGCGGTCGTCGCCTTGGCCACCGACCATGCGGTCATTGCCGGCCCCGCCGTTGAGGATGTTCGCGGCGCTATTGCCCGTCAGCGTGTTGTTGAGGCTGTTGCCAGTGCCGTTGATGGCCGCCGTGCCTGTGAGCAGCAGGTTTTCCACGTTGGTGGCCAGCGCTGTGAGGGTCACGCTGGACTGCACCAGGTCGGTGCCCTCGCCAGCAAGCTCGGTCACCACGTCCAGGGTACTGTCCACCACATAGGTGTCGTCGCCGATGCCGCCGATCATCGTGTCGTTGCCAGTGCCGCCGTCGAGCAGATCATTGCCGGCGTAGCCGGAAAGAACGTCATTGCCGCCCAGGCCAAACAGGGAATCGTTACCGGCTCCGCCTCCCAGGGAGTTGTTGCCAGCGTCGCCGGTGAGTGTGACGTTGGTGGTGAGCTTGGCGCTGATGTCGGCGGCGGTCCAGGTTGTGCCATCCGCAAACACGACCCGTTCGATGCCGTTGTTGCCGCCGATGGTCCAGTTGCTCAGGGTGATCCGGTCCACGCCGTTGCTGTGGGCCAGCACCACGTCGGTGCCGCCGCCATTGGCCACCTTGGTGACGGTGATGTTGCTGGCGAGGATGCCGGTGCCGAACTTCACTTGATCGAGGGTGCCTTCGCCGACGAACTCGCGCACGGTGTCCAGGCCATCGCCCAGGTTGAACACGTAGGTGTCGTTACCGGTGCCGCCCACCAGCGTGTCGACGCCTGCGCCACCGGTGATCGTGTCGTCGCCAGCGCCACCGGTGAGCAGGTTGGTCTGGCTGTTGCCCTTGATGTTGTCGCTGCCGCTGCCGCCAACGGCGTTCTCGACCCATGTGTTGCGGGCGATGGAGACGTTATAGGTCATCGCGTCGCAATCAGAGAACGTGCCCGGGGTGAGGTCGATGCGGCTGGCGGTGGAAAATCCGGAGAGATCCAGCGTATCGGTGCCGCCCGCGTCGTAGATGCACAGCACGGGGTGGCGGTTGCTCGAGAAGTCGAAAACCGTTCCGGTGAGGGTGGAGTTGAAGCCGTAGGTGGTGCCGGTGGCGCGGGTGGTGGTGTCGGCGCCGTAGATCGCCTGGATGGTCATGACGTCGTCGATCATCGGCGTCTGACAGTAATAGCTGTTGCCGTCGCTGGCGACCCAGTCGGCCCCGGTTTTGCTCGCGGAGAAGTAGGACATGATGGTGTACATCTGGGTGTCCTGCATGTACTCCGCATTGGTTTCGTAGGTGGGGCTGCCACCGTTGTAGGCACCCGGGTGATCCAGGCCCAGTGCGTGGCCGGTTTCATGTATGTAAGTCATGAACCCCCATTTGCCCACTACCGGATGAAGCAGATTGTTGGTGCCGGACGAGTCTCCGTAGGCGCCCGCGTCGGTCCAGACCGTGCCCGCCATCGAGTAGCTGCCGGGGTAATAGGCGTAAGCGTAGGAAGGGGCTGAGCTGTTGCCGTAAGCGATGTTGGGCTTGGTGCCGCTGCCGGCGTAGTCACTGGTCTGGGTGAACTTGGGGATGATCAAATCGTCCCACAGGGAGATCGCCCGGGTGGCTGCCGCGCGCTGATCGGCGTTGTAGGCGAAGAAACCATCCTTCTCGCTGCCGGAGATCCAGGATGCGCTGGAAATGAACCCAAAGGTCCAGGCAGTGCCACTCCAGTGGGCGCCGCTGTCGATCTGGTTGATGATCTGGGTGTCGGTGAATACGGTCTTTGCCATGATGCGTGCCTTGGTTGTGTGTTCTTGTGCGAGGCAGAGAGCGTGTCGAAGGCCTTCTGCAGGCTCCGGGCGAAAGTGATGTTATGTGGCAAAACCAGAAAAGAAGGGAGATTTGCTCTTTTCGGCAAATCTAGAGTATGCGCTAACTGTGATATGTGAAATTTGTCACACTCGGGGGTATTCTTCTTTGTGGTGTGGGTGTAACTGGCAATCAGGGGTAATCAGGATGCGAACGGCGTAGGGGCGCTGGGGGTGTCGTGCCATCATCGGCCCGAGCCGGTGGATGCCCGGTCAAGATTCTGGCGACCCGGGCGTTCGCGGGATCGGCCGGACGTGCCTCCTGCCGTGGTCCCGGGCGCCGTTGCCCAGGGCCAGCGGCACGAGGGCATCACAACCCGAGTGACCTTGACAGGAGAGATGAGATGAATCTTTCAATCCGTTTGACCGGCGCGCGCGGTGCGTACCGCTCGACGCGTCGGCCAGCCCTCATCGGCTTGGCTGGCGTGGCGTTTGCCTGGCCGCTTGCGGCCCACGCCGGCCTCGCCGAGGATGTCGTCGGGCAGTGGAAGCTGGTTTCCCACATGGCCAGTTTTCAAGGCCAGTCCTTTGACAGCCACGCGGCGCTGCTGCAACAGCGTCCGTGTGCCGCCGACATTGTCTACGAGGTGAATGCGGACAAGACCTTCCGCCTGAACGCGGCCAAGAGCGCCTGTGACGAGCGATACAGGAAAACCCAGGAAAAGCTCTACGCCCAGACCAAATGGCGGCTGGAGGGGAATCGCATCACCACGTCGGCCACCAATTTCGCGGCGGGACAAACCTACACGGTGACGGTGAGCGGCAACCGGATGACCTGGGAAGGCACGGAGGGCCAGGGTACCAAAGTGTTTCAGCGGCGCTAGTCCGTGCGCTCCCCTGTTGCTGTCTGGCGATGTGGCGCGGGCCAGCCGACCGGGCCGGTGGTGGCGTCCGGCAGTTGCGGTTTGTCCCGGTCCACGTTGACCAGGCAGAGGAAACCCAGGGTGTGGCCGGGTGCGGGGCGGAACTGGTGCCAGGTCATGGGGGGAATGGTGACCAGGTCGAAGGGGGCGATGTCGGCCATGTTGTCGCCCAGCAGGCATTGTCCATGGCCGCGCAGCACCAGTACGGCATGGACGTGCTGGTGGCGTTCCAGCGTGCTGAATCCGCCGGGCTGGACTTCAAAGTAGCGTAGTTCGCCCGCCAGTTCCTGCAGGCGGAAGAGGGTCTGGCGACTGATATCCCGAAAGGGGGCGCTGCCTTCCTGTTTGTACGCGAGCTTTTCCACGGCGTCCCAGCGATGGCTGTCCGGGAGAAAGCGGCGCACCAGCGGTGTGGAGGCTGCCGAGGGGGCCGCATTGGCGGTCGCTGCGGTCGCCTGGGGTGGGGGCGCTGCAACCCTCGGGGAAGTGGTGGAGGTGGCGCGCTGGCGGACTGCCCGGGCGAATTCCTGGCCTCGCTCCACCAGGGCGCTGCCGGCGGCGAGCAGATTGCCGCCGATGAGGAGCAGCACGTCGGGCCCGTAGAAATCCAGCATCTCGTCCACCCGGGCGAGGCTCATCCCACCGGCCGGCACGGGCAATGCCGGCCGGTGGTGGCCGGGAATCCGCGCCTCCTCGGCAATCCGCTGGCAGGTGTGGGTGCTGTAGCTGAACCGCCCGCCGTGGTTGGGAAAGATTACCGCGTCGGCGCCGAACCAGCGGAAGAGCTTGCCGATCAGCAAGGGTGGGGCGATGCGGGCGGCCCCGCCCAGCGCCGGGTGGGCCAGGATGGGCAGGCCGAGGGTGTCCTGGTCTGCGGCCAGTTCCGCCAGCAGGGGGAGCCCGCTCACCATGGGGGCGAGCATCACCATGCGGCAGCCCGCGGCCTTGGCAAAGCGGGCCTGGGCCAGCAGCCGGCTTGGCCCGCCATTGAGGCTGGGCACATAGAGGGTCTGGCCGCCGGTTTCCCGGTTGGCCTGGTCCACTGCCGCCTGACAGGCGGTGACACGGGCTTCAAAGGGGGCATAGGCCTGATCGGCCAGGCCATGGTCGTCCTTGATGATGTCGATGCCCGCCCGGGCGAGCTGACCCGCCAGCGCTGCCAGTTCGGCGGGCGGCAGCCCCTGGGGCTTGAGGGCGCTGGCGGTGAGCGCGCGGCCCCAGGCGCCGGTCAGGGCGCGGATGCCCTCGATGCCGAAGCGGGGCCCCGGCAGGGCGGGGGCCAGGGCGTCGTCCGTGGCCAGGTCTGCCAGTTCCACGTCCGGCAGCAGCGAACTGTTGCCGAACAGCATGTTCATCAGTTGTCCCGCTTCCATGCCGGTGGTGGCTGTGGCCAGGTGCAGGTCCACCCGGAAACGGTCTGGGCCGAGGGGTTGGATCTCCCCTACCCGGGCGACGATCTCGTCCAGAACGTGGGGGTGGCGGATCGCCTCCAGCGGCATCTCCACGCTCTGTTCCACCGCCATGGCGCGGGCCCGGGCTTCCACTTCGGTGGCGGGGCAGTGCAGGTGGTAGGTGGCGACGATGCGGCTCACGGACGTTTGCTCCCTCGGAGAGCCCCGGCTTCCGGGGCAGGCTTTAGCCGGCCAGGGCCGGCTCACCCGGTTGTTCTTCCTGCTGCTGCAGGGCCCACATCTGCGCGTAGGCGCCGCCCTGGGTCAGGAGCGCCTGGTGCGTGCCGCGTTCGATCACCCGGCCGTGGTCCAGCACCAGGATCTGATCCGCGTTCATGACCGTGGACAGGCGGTGGGCGATGATCAGTGTGGTGCGTCCCACCGCAGCCGCGTCGAGCTGAGCCTGGATGGCCTGTTCGGTACGGGAATCCAGCGCCGAGGTGGCTTCGTCGAAGATCAGGATGGCGGGGTTCTTGAGCAGGGCCCGGGCGATGGCCACCCGCTGCTTTTCGCCGCCGGAGAGTTTCAGTCCCCGTTCTCCCACGCGGGTTTCAAACCCCTCCGGCAGGCGCTCGATGAAAGCGAGCAACTGGGCGGCCCTGGCAGCGGCCTCCACCTCCGCGCGGCTGGCATCCGGGCGGCCGTAGAGGATGTTGTAGTAGATGGTGTCGTTGAACAGCACCGTGTCCTGCGGAACGATGCCGATGGCCGCGCGCAGGCTCCCCTGGGTGAGGCCGCGAATGTCCGCCCCGTTGATGCGCACGGCGCCACCTTGCACGTCGTAGAAGCGGTAGAGCAGGCGTGCCAGGGTGGATTTGCCCGAGCCGGAGTGTCCCACCACCGCCAGGGTGTGGCCGGCGGGGATGGAGAAGGCCACCCCGTGCAGGATTTGCCGCTGGGCTTCGTAGCTGAAGTCCACCTGGTCGAACTGCAGGGCCAGGGGCCCCGGGGGCAGGGGCGTTGCGTCCGGGGTGTCGGCCACCTCCTGGTTTTCGGCCATCAGCCGGAAGAGACGTTCGATGTCGGTGAGGGACTGGCTGATCTCCCGATACAGCACGCCCAGAAAGTTGAGGGGGATGTAGAGCTGGATGAGAAAGCCATTGACCAGCACCAGATCGCCGATGGTCATGGTGCCCGCGGCCACGCCCTGGGCAGCCAGCCACATCATGGCGGTGACGCCGACGGAGATGATCAACGCCTGGCCGGTGTTGAGGTAGGAAAGGGATTTCTGGCTGCGGATGGCGGCGGCAGACCACTTGGCCAGTTGTTCGTCGTAGCGCCGGGCCTCAAAGGCTTCGTTGTTGAAATACTTGACCGTCTCGAAGTTGATCAGGCTGTCGATGGCCCGGGTGTTAGCGGCGGAATCCAGCTCGTTCATCTCCCGCCGCAGGGCCGTGCGCCAGTTGGTGATGTGGATGGTGAAGCCCACGTAGAGCGTCAGCGTGATCACCACGATGCCCGCGTACCACGGATCGTAGCGGGCGAGCAGGATGCCCAGCACCAGGGTGACTTCCACGATGGTGGGCAGGATCGAGTAGATGGCGTAGCCCACCAGGCTGTTGACGGCCCGGGTGCCCCGCTCGATGTCCCGGGTCAGCCCGCCGGTCTGCCGCTCCAGGTGAAAGCGCAGGGACAGGCTGTGCAGATGACGGAACACCCGCAGCGATATGGTGTGCACCGCTTCCTGCGTCACCCGGGCGAAAACGATCTCCCGCAATTCGGTGAACAGGGAGTTGGAGAAGCGCAAAACCCCGTAGGCCACCAGCAGCGCTGCCGGGACCAGGATCACCGCCTGTTGCGGCGTGATGGTCAGCGCGTCGATCATGTTCTTGAACACGATGGGCACCGACACGTTGGCCAGCTTGGCGCTGATCAGGCAGGCCAGGGCGAAGAGCACGCGGCCCTTGTAGGCCCAGACGTAGGGGAACAGGGTGCGGATGGTCTGCCAGTCGCGGCGTTCGCCGCCGGCCGGCGCGGGGAGGGCCCCGGAGGGAGGTTGTCTGCGCATGGCCCGATTCTAAGCATTTCCGCGCCGCGGGGCGTGTCGCGGGCGTGTAAACGGCGGCGGGGCCCGGAACGGCGTCCCGGGCCCCGCTCGCGGCTCGCCGGGTGGCGGCTGCCACCCGGCAGATTGGCGCGATTACTTCTTCACGGCGTCCTTGGCTGCGTCCTTGGCGGCTTCGACGGCCTTGCCAGCGACTTCCTTGGCCTTGTCGGCGGCAGCGCCAGCGGCGTCCTTGGCGGCGCCAGCGGCATCCTTGCCGGCTTCCACGGCAGCGCCAGCAGCGCCCTTGGCCGCATCGGCGGTGGCGCCGGCAGCGTTCTTGGCGGCGTCGGCAGCAGCGCCGGCGGCGTCCTTGGCGGCGCCAGCAGCAGCACCGGCCGCTTCCTTGGCCGCTTCAACCGGGGCGGGCGCCGCCGGCGCAGCGGCGGGTGCCGCGGCGGCAGGGGCCTTGGGCTCTTCCTTCTTGCCGCAGGCGGCAACGGAAAGGGCCAGAACGACGGAAACGAGGGCGAGTTGCAGTTTCATGTGATGCTCCTGATTGAGTCTGAGGAATGTACTTGTTGTGGATTGGATGCCAGCCACCATAACGCGGCAATGCTGCGTCCGGATGACATCGCATGCGGCAACCGCCCGCTTGGGGCCGCGCTGCCTCGTGCATTATAGGTGCCGGGCATCCCCTCAAGGTGCATATCTTTATGCAGGGTTTGCCCGTCAATTCCGGATTGCCAAATCCCCGGGTGGGCGCAAGGGTTTTGCGAGTATTGCTTGACGGCGGTTTTCATCTACTATCCGGGGTGCTGTCCCGTTCTGGAAGAAAGGTTGGATCTCGCCATGCTGCAGATCGGAGTAAGCGGGTGATCAGGTTGGATGTGGAACAGATGCGATCGGCCTTGCGCCTGCGGGTGTCGCCGGAGGCGGCCTTCGCCTTGGGCAGTCTGAGAGCCACGACCGGCAGGCTGATTCTTGTCCACCGTTTCACCTCCGCCTGGCAGGGCGAGCTGTCGTGGCGTGCCTGGGTGGATGGCCCGCCCTACGGGTACGTGAATCTCGTCAGTCAGGACTGGGGCGCCGTGTATGTGTCGGAGACCGATCTGGCGCGCTTCACCGACATGCAGCTCATCATCGAACTGGTGACCGGCAGCGATCCGAAGACCGGTGCCATCCCGGAGTTCTCCTTCCGCAGCGAAGGGCGCCCCTATTCCGATAGCGAGATCGCCCTCCTGGAGGCTATCAGCCACCTGGGCTAAGTGCCGGGCGTGCGCCCGGCGCCTGCTTACTTGGCCGGCTGGGGCGCTTGCTGAGGCTCCGCCACGAAGATTTCCACCCGCCGGTTCTTGGCCCGTCCCTCGACCGTGTCGTTGGTGGCGATGGGCTGGCGTTCTCCCATCCCTTCCGTGTTGAAGCGGTTGGCGGCCACGCCGTGACCCACCAGGTAGTCACGCGTGCTGTTGGCGCGGGCCACCGAAAGCGGGTTGTTGGTGGTGTCGCTGCCGGTGCTGTCGGTATGGCCTACGATGCGGACCGTGGTCACCGGGTTGGCGTTCAGACTCTGGGCAAACTGGTCCAGCACCGGGCGGAAATTGTGCTGGATGTCCGCTTTGCCCACGGCGAAGGAAATGTCGCTGGGGATGTTCAGCTTGAGCTGGTTGTCCGCGGTTTGCATGACCTGCACGCCGGTGCCCTGGGTGGCTTGTTCCATGGCCCGCTTCTGATCCTCCATGCGCTTGGACCAGACGTTGCCGATGACGCCGCCTGCCACGGCCCCCACCACGGCGCCGGTGGCGGCGCTCTTGCCCTTGTGGCCCCCGGCCGTCACCGCGCCGAGCACCGCGCCCGCCGCGGCCCCGATGGCTGCGCCCTGGGCCGTGCCTTTCTGCCGTTCGCTCATGCCATCCATGGTGGTGCAACCGACGGCTGCCATGGTGACGGCGAGCGCTGAAGCAATGATCCTGACTTGCATGACTGGACTCCTTTCTCCTGGATTTTTCGTTCTCCGCGGGCATCGCCTCCACGGCAATGCAAACCGGGGCCGCTGTACGAACCCTGAAATCATTCTAGTCCCGGGGTTGCAGAGGCTTTGTTGCGGGGAAGGAGAAAAGCGTAAAAAAGCATTTCCGCGTGGCATCAGGCCAGCAGGGCTACGGCCTTGATCTGTGCCCATAGCCGCAGGCCCGGGGCAATCGCCAACTGGTCGCGGGAGAGGCGGCTGATGCGCGCCACCAGCGGGGTGCCTTCCATGTCCAGGCGGATCAGCACGTGCGCGGGGGTGTCCGCCGGGGCCTCGCCCACGACGGTGGCGGGCAGGCGGTTGACGATGCTGGAGCGGGGGTGGTGGTCCAGGCTCAGGCTCACATCCCGGGCGCGGATCTGAAAGCGCATGCGCGTGCCCGGTTCCGCCGGCCCGTGGGCCACCTGCACGCTGCCACCGGGAAAGGCGAGCCGGATCAGGTGGTAGCGTGCATCGTGGCCGGTGACTTGGCCTTCGACCACCACCCCGGCGTCTTCCGCCAGGGCCAGGGGCAGGTCCAGCCGGGCAAGGGTGTCCGCCAGGGCGCCACTGGCCAGCACCCGGCCCTCTTCGAGCAGGACCAGGTGATCGGCCAGCCGGGCGACCTCGTCGGTGGCGTGGCTCACATAGAGCACGGGGATGTCCAGTTCGGCGCAGAGCCGCTCCAGGTAGGGCAGGATTTCCCGCTTGCGGGCCTGATCCAGCGCCGCCAGGGGTTCGTCCATGAGCAGGATGCGGGGGCTGGCGAGGAGCGCCCGGGCAATCGCCACCCGCTGCCGCTCGCCACCGGAAAGCCCTTCCGGTTGGCGCTCCAGCAGGTGTTCGATGCCCAGTAGCTGCAGGGTGTGATCCATGTTCACCCGGCGTTCGCTCGGGGGGATGCGCTTGAGGCCGAAGGTCAGATTCCCCCGCACCGAGAGGTGGGGGAAGAGGCTGGCTTCCTGGAACACATAACCCAGAGGGCGGCGATGGGGGGGCAGGAAGTGGCCATGGTCATCGTCCTGCCAGACTTGGCCACCCACCTCCAGATAGCTCCCCGGGTGGCGTTCCAGGCCCGCCACGGCTCGCAGCAGCGTGGTCTTGCCCGAGCCGGAGTGCCCGAACAGGGCCGTGACGCCCCGGCCGGGCAGGCGGAGGTCTGCCTCCAGCCCGAAGCCGCTGCGTTGCACCCGGAAGCGGGCGAGGATGGAGGGTGGAGTCATCGCTGGCGGCTCCCCGGGTTCAATGTGTAGAGCGCCAGCAGGGTCAGGAAGCTGAACAGCAGCATGCCGCCCGCCAGCCAATGGGCCTGGGCATATTCCAGGGCTTCCACGTGGTCGTAGATCTGCACCGACACCACCCGGGTCTGGCCCGGGATGTTGCCGCCGATCATCAGCACGACGCCGAATTCGCCCACCGTGTGGGCAAAGCTGAGAATGGCGCCCGTGATCAGGCCCGGCCGGGCCAAGGGCAGCACCACGCTGAAAAAGGCATCCAGGGGGCTCGCCCGCAGGGTGGCGGCGGCTTCCAGGGGGCGCGCGCCCATGGCTTCGAAGGCGTCATGAACGGGTTGCACCATGAAGGGGAGTGAATAGAACACTGAGGCCACCACCAGACCCGAAAAGGTGAAGGGCAGGGTGCCCAGCCCCAGGCTCTGGGTGATCCGCCCTCCCCATCCCTCCGGCCCGAGAAACAGCAGCAGGTAGAAGCCCAGTACCGTGGGCGGGAGGACCAGAGGCAGGGCGACCACGGCGCGCCAGACCCCCTTGAAACGCGAATGACTGCGCGCCAGCCACCAGGCGAGCGGCGGGCCGATCACGAGCAGGATGAGGGTGGTCAGCCCGGCCAGGGCCAAAGTGAGCCTGATGGCCGAGAAGTCATCAGCGCTTAGCATAAGGAAAAGTCTACTTGAATGTCTCTCGGTGGGGCGGTGTACGGCGCGGAACTGACGAGCAAATCGGCACCGGCGGCCACATAGTCGGCGGCGTTGTCCGGGCGTACGCCGCCCGCCACGGCCAGCACCGGGGCGAGCCCGATTTCCCGCAGCAGGGTACGGCAAGTGGCCACCCGTTCCGGGGGGAATTTTTCCAGTTGCAGCACGTCCGCCCCCGCCAGCGCCCAGCGGCGGGCCAATTCCAGAGAATCCACCTCCACGACGATGCGCTTTTCCGGCTCGGTGGCGCGCAGCCGGGCGACCACCTGATCCGCTGGTTCGGAGAGGAAGAGACGGTGTTCGGGAAAAACCAGCAGGGTTTCGGAAAGGCCAAGGCGGTGCATGGTGGCGCCTCCGGCCTTTACAGCTTTGACCGACATGGCCTTGGTACCCGGCACATTCTTGCGGGTGCAGGCCACGGGCACCACCCGCCCGCAAGCGGCTGTCGCAGCCGCTTGCACCAGTGCGTTGGCGGTGGAAGCGATGCCGCTGGCCCACTCCATGAGGGTCTGGGCGGTTTTCCAGGCCAGGTGCAGGCTCGCCGCCTCACCCATGGCATTGAGCAACTCGGTGCCGGGGGCTGCCTGCGTGCCGGAGGGAACCAGCAGGCGCACCGAGGCGCCCGCCAATTGGAAGAGCCTCACCGCCTCTTCCGTTCCACACACGGTCATGGGCTGGCGGGCGCGGAAGCTCAGCCGGCCGTTGGGGGCGGAGCGGGCGGTCAGGCCGAGGGCCTCGCTGGTCAGATCGCCACAGGGGGCGTCATCTTCCAGCAGGCGGGCCAACTCCGCGTCGGACAGGGCAGCCCTCATAGCTCATATCCGTAGCGTTTGATCACCGTCTTGGCTTTGTCGCTGCCCAGGTACAGCATTAGGGCGGTAACGCCGGCCTTGCCTCTGCCTTTTTCCAGGATCACCGCATCTTGGCGGATCGGCTGGTAAAGGTGGCTGGGGACGAACCAGGCGGAACCACTGGGTATTTTGCCGTCCTTGATAACCTGCGAGAGTGCGACAAAACCCAATGGAGCGTTGCCGGTGGCGACGAACTGATAGGCTTGGCTGATGTTCTCCGCCTGCACGAATTTTGGTGCGATGGATTCGAGGACGCCAAGGGATCTCAATGCCTCGACCGCCGCGGTTCCGTATGAGGCGAGCTTGGGGTTGGCGATGGCTAGGTGTTCGAAACTTCCGGTTTTCAGCACGGCGCCCTTGTCGTCCACGAAGCCGGGCTTTGCACTCCACAACACCAGCTTGCCTACGGCGTAAGTGAAGCGGCTGCCGGGCACGGCCAGCCCTTCCTTCTCCATCTTGGCGGGGGTTTCGTCGTCCGCCGCCAGCAATACCTCGAAGGGGGCGCCATTCTTGATCTGGGCGTAGAACTTGCCGGTAGCCCCGTAGGAGGCGATCACCTTGTGGCCTGTTTCCTTTTCGAAATCCGCAGCGATGGTTTGCATGGGGGCGGTGAAGTTGGCGGCTACAGCCACCGGAATCTCGTCCGCTCTGGCCAGCGAGCAAGCGAGCAACAGGGCGGGGAGCAGGGAGATGGTCATCTTTTTCATGGTGCAGGCTCCGCAGGAGTCAGGGAAAACCGCTTAGGCGTAGCTGGCGAGGATCACGCTGGAGGACTTGAAGATGGCGCAGGCCGCCACGCCCGGCGCCAGTTCCAGGGATTCGACGCTGCCGTGGGTCACTACCGCCGTGACCAGGCGACCGCCGGGCAGGGTGATGCTTACCTCGTCATTCACCGAGCCTCGGTGGATGGCGCTGACCTCGCCCCACAACTGGTTACGGGCGGTCAGATGCAGGCCACGGTCGGTGCCGACCAGCACGGAGGACGACTTGACCAGGGCAAATACTTCCTTGCCGATGGTCAGTTGCAGGTTCTCGGCGCTGGCTTTGGTGATCACCGCCACCACCTCGGTGTGCGCGTCCAGGGCGATGCGCACCTCATAGTCCACCCGCCCGTCGCGCAAGCCGGTGATGGCGCCGGAGAACTGGTTGCGGGCGCTGGTTTTCATGGATAGGCGGCGTAGCACGGTCTGAAACTCCTTGATGTCCGCGTGGCTGACTTCGCCCATGTGGGCGGCCAGGCGGTCCAGCGAGGCCTGGTATTCGGCCTCCAGCGCGCGGTACATGGCCACCACCCGGCGGCCGTAGTCGGTGAGCTGGGTGCCGCCGCCCTGCCGGCCGCCAATCACCCGCTCCACCAGGGGCTGGGGCGAGAGGTTGTTCAGCGTGTCGATGGCATCCCAGGCAGCCTTGTAGGAAAGCGGCACGGCCTTGGCCGCCTGGTTGATGGAGCCCAGTCGGTCGATCTGTTCCAGCAAACGGATGCGCGTATCCCCAATGGAGGCACCAAAATCGGCCTCGATCACCAGGCGCCCGGAAAAGCTGTTAGGAGTCGATTCGCTCATGTCCTGACATTCTATTTATTTGTGTATACAAAAATAACTTGGTAGATCTGTTGAAGTTTTGTTTCGGGCCAAGTGGGCCGCTGTGGTTGAGTTCATATCAAACAGCGCATTAGCCTCATGCCCCGGAGGCTTTGTCGTCAAGCCTACATTTTATGTTTCTTTGTATACAAAATATGTTCTACTTTGTCCGAACAGGAGATAGTCATGAAAGTTAGTGCCCGTAACGTGTTCAGAGGCAAGGTTTGTGCCTACCAGCCCGGCGGGGTCAATGCGGAAGTGGTGGTGGATATCGGTGGCGGCGACAAGCTGGTTGCGATCATCACCCTGGAAAGTGCCAGATCGCTGGGTATCGCCGAGGGTGCTGAGGTGGTTGCGCTGGTCAAGGCTCCGTGGGTGATGGTGATGACTGACGCCAGCGGGATCCGTTTGTCCGCCCGCAATGCCCTGAGTGGCAAGGTGAAAGCCGTGACGCAAGGCGTGGTCAACGGGGAGGTGGTGGTCGCGTTGCCCGGAGGCGCGGAAGTGGCTGCCGTGATCACGAAAGAGGCGGTGGCGGAACTCGGTCTGAAGCCGGGCGTGGACGCTGCGGTGGTGATCAAGGCGTCCCATGTGGTGCTGGGCGTGCCGGCCTGAAGTCCGGCCTTGGCCGCAGTTGCCGCCCAAGGGGAGAAGCGGCTCCCGCTGTGCGGACGATCAACTGTCCGAGTCTGTGACCCTGCAACGCGTGGCGGTAGGCATGCCCCCCTGCTTCGCTGGCGAGTGAAGCAGCACGTTTTGTAGATTGCTTAGCAATAACTTGACTTTAGGCTCGGCCCGCTTTGCTGCTAGGGTGAGTGCCCAACAACAGAATGACGGCGTGTGGGCTCACCGCGTGCCGTTGCCAAAGTGAAGGGAGGGGCGGGTCCGTGGGGTGCGTGTCCGTTTCGGCGCCTCGGGGTCTGGTGGCAAAGGGCGATCACCCGGCGCGCCCGGGCCGCCGGGTTTCACGGAGTTGTCACGTCCGCCTGCCATCCTCCTCCGGCTTGGCATTTCCCTTAACCATGCACCCAAGGAGTTGTTTGATGAAAAGAGCAGGTGTTGCCGCCGCGGTCTGCGCGGT
>JRYG01006438.1_pt1 | contig 14457 bp, 14 predicted proteins | sample 235341 | NCBI WGS metagenome assembly JRYG01 (sample SAMN03074218, study PRJNA261478) | activated sludge metagenome | biome: Wastewater Treatment Plant; feature: Wastewater; material: Activated sludge; isolation source: activated biomass of a wastewater treatment plant treating hydrocarbon... ... | reverse complement strand
GATGTAGCCGCGGACCCGGTCGCGCTGGACCGCGCTGCACATCGGGCCGATCCGGGTTTCGGGGTCGGCCGGGTCACCGACCTTGATCTCGGCCAGCGCCGCCGCAGCGACCGCTTCGACCACCGGCAGCGCCTCGCGGGGCACCAGCAGGCGGGTCAGGGCGGAACAGGTCTGGCCGCCGTTGATGAAGCACTTCTGGATACCGTTGACGACGGCCGCCTCGAAGTCGGCGTCATCGAGGATCACGTTGGCTGACTTGCCGCCGAGCTCGACGGTGACCGGCTTGACCGAGGTCGCGGCCAGTTCCGAGACCCTCACCCCAGCTCGGGTGGAGCCGGTGAAGGAAACCATGTCGATCCCGGGGTGTGAGGCGATCGCCTCGCCGACCACGGGGCCGGTGCCGCAGACCATGTTGACCACGCCGGCGGGCAGGCCGGCCGCCTCGATCACCTCCATCAGCAGGTAGGCGGCGAGCGGGGTCATCTCGCTCGGCTTCAGCACCACCGTGCAGCCGGCGGTGATCGCCGGGGCGACCTTGGCGGCGACCTGATGGATCGGGTAGTTCCACGGGGTGATCGCACCGACCACGCCGAGCGGCTCGCGGATCACCCGCGAGTTGCCGATCGTCTGCTCCCAGGGCAGCTCCTCGACCAGGTACTCCATCGAGGTGAAGTCGATCGCCGGGAGGGCGGCCTGGATCAGCATGCCTTCCGTGACCGGGGTGCCGAGTTCCTGGCTGACCAGTCCGGCGATCTCCTCGGCCCGGTCCTGGAGGCCGTAACCGATCAACGTGCAGAAGCCGGCCCGCTCCTGCGGCGAGAGTGCCTTCCAGGCGGGCAGGGCGGCGCGGGCAGCTTCGACCGCGGCGTCGACGTCCTCGGGCGTCCCGGCGGGCACCGAGCCCATCACCTGCTCGGTGACCGAGTTGATCACCTCGATCCGCTCCGGTGAGGCGGCCGGCTTCCAGGCGCCACCGATGAAGTGGGCCGCGAACTTCTCGGCGTCCGCGGCAGCGGCGGTCTCGGCGTCCGTTTCCGCGGCTGCGGTTCCGCTCGAGCCGCCGGTTTCGGCTGCGGCTTCTGATTCGGCCGTGGAGCTCCCGGTCGGGTTCATGCTGCGGCCTCCGCCCCGGTGGTGGCTGGTCGGCTCGCGCCCGCTTCATCGAGGATCCTCTCGGCGGTGCGGGAGGCGAGGGCCATGATCGTGATCATCGGGTTGGTGCCGGAAGGGGTCGGGAAGGCCGAACCGTCACCGATCCAGACCCCGGGCACGTCGTGAAGCTCGCCCGAAGGGTTGGCGACGCTGTCTTCCGGATCCTTGCCCATCCGGCAGGAGCCCATCTGGTGGGCGGCGAACAGCCTGGCCCCGCCGGCCCGCAGCGGCACCCGCTGGATCCGGCTGATGAAGGCCTCGAGATCGTCGCCGACCCGCCAGCCGGGCAGGCCGGTGGCGAGGGCGAAGATCTGCCGGGCACCGGCCGCGTGATGGAGCCGGATCTGCTGCTCAAGGCCGAAGTGCATGTTGGCGACGTCGCGGGGGTCAGTCAGCGAGTAGGTCGGCATCGAGTTGCCGTCACCGTCGATGAAGACCTGTCCGCCACCGCGTTCACGGGTCAGGTTGATCGTGATCGAGCCGTTCGCGTAATCGGCGAGAACCTCGCGGTGTTCTTCGGCCGTCGTGAACGGAATCGCCGAGGCACCGAGGCCGGTCGAGTACTGGGCGCCCTCGATCAGAAAGCCGTAACCGTCGTTCTCGAGGCCGTTCTCGAACTCGTTGACGACCGCGGCATGGGGCGCTCCCCACCAGGCCTTCTGGTCATCCGGGTAGCTGGCGAAGATCAGGGTGCAGGGGTGGAGACGCAGGTACTTGCCGGCGGCCGGGCCACCGATGCCTGAACGAAGCAGCAGGGCGGGCGACTCCAGCGCGCCACCGGCGACCACCACGCGCGGAGCGCGGATCGTGACCGTCGCTCCACCGATGTCGGCCTCGACCCCGGCGGCGCGGCCGTCCTCGACCAGTACCTTGCGGGCCTGACAGCCGACGATGATCCCTGCACCGTGATCGACCGCGTCCTGCAGGTAGGTCTTCATGGTCGACTGCTTGGCCCCGGACTGGTCGCCCCAGCCCATGTAACCGGCCATCGCCGGGTCATGCTTCGACTTGTCCCAGTTGCGATCGGTCGTGTGCCAGGACCAGCCGAGCTTCTCTGCCGCGTCGATCCAGGTCTTCTGGGTCTGGTTCAGTTCCGAGCACTCGTTGTTGACCAGGCTCCGCTGCCAGACCGAGTCGATGTGCCGATCGAAATCCGGGGTGTTCACGTCCTCGAGGCCGTACTCGTCGGCCCATTCCTGCCGGACCCACGGCTTGGGCTTGAGGCAGTTGGTCCAGTTGATCAGGGTGCCGCCGCCGAGACAGCTGCCGGCCTGGACGCTGACGTTGAAGTCGGCGGTGTAGGTCGGACCGCCGCGCCAGTACATCCTGCCGAAACCGTTGAGCTCGGTCTGGTCGAAGTCGGCCTCGTTGAAGTAGCCGCCCATCTCCAGCACGATCACCTTGAGGCCCGCTTCGGCGAGGCGGGCGGCGATCACGCCACCACCGGCGCCGGAGCCGACGATCACGGCGTCGGCCTCGAGCGTGTCACCGTCGGAGGGGGTCAGTGGGGTGATCGGCTTCTCGACCTCCGGGGGAGGGGAGATCGGGCCAGGGAAGCCGAACTGCTCCCACGCCGGGTTGGGCGGCATCCCGTAATGGAGGTAGAGGGTGAGGCCGGTCAGGGCACCGACCCCGATCGCCGCCTCGCGATTGGCGAGCGACATGTTGGTCAGGACCTGTTCGCGGGAGGCCTGCGAGAGGCCGGCGAAGTTCTGGAGCTCGAGCGCGTCGAGCAGTTCGGCGATGCCGGCCTGGTCGGCCGCGGGCATCTCGGTGATCGCCTGGGCGACCGCCTGGTCGGCTCCGGTGTCGGAGGCACTTCGTTTGAAGAAGCCGGTCGGATCTTCCGCTCTCTCGATCGACGGGACGATCGTGTCGCAGACGGCGTTCAGGGTCAGGGTCCGGCTCTCGTTCAGCAAAGCGGTGCTCCTCTTCTCGTTCCTCTCCGGTCAGCCGAGTCTACTCCCGCCGAGAGCCGCGCCAGAGCTGCGGGGAAGGCCGGCTGTGCCCACCGCGAGAAGAGAGCGGTCCTCAGGGCCAGAGCCGGTGGCTAGAGACCCGCGCCGGGACCGAGCACAGCACCGGTGGGAGTGATCTTGACCAGCAGCTTGCCGCGGGTGTAGCCGTCGAGGAACTCCTTCGGGTCGATCCCGTAGATCGTCGCGTACTTCTGGGCCAGCTTCACCGCATCGGCTTCCTTCATGTACATCAGCTGGTACTTGAGGATGTCCTTGAAACCTTCCGCGGAAATGTCGAAGCCGGAATGGGTCCAGCCGTGGTAGCCGAAGGGGAAGATCCCCTCCTCCGCGGCCTTGGCGAACTCGCGCATCACCCAGAGTTCCGCCTGACCACGAATCCCGGCCGGCAGGTGCCGGCCGGTGGCGGCGTCGATCACTGCGTTGAAGTCCACGTCGGAGATGATCGGGCGCGGGCCGCCCTTGAAGACGGGCTTGCCGTTCACCGCGAGCTTCTTGTAGCTGATCAGGATCGCACCTGATTCGTGGACGGTCTTCTCGAGCTCCATCTTCAGCTTGCCGTTCTTGCCAAGGGTGACCTCGACCTCCCCTTCGAGGGCCTTCTTGACCTTGGCCGTCTTGCCCGTCGTGTCCTTGAGCTTGCCCTGGAACTGCTTCAGCTCCTTCGCCTTTTCCTCGAGGCGGAGCTGGAGGCGGGCCTGCTCGGCGGCGTCGAGCTTCTTGAAGTTTTTCGGCAGCTTCGGCTGGTAGTAGGCGGTCTGGCCGACCCACTCCGGCGGGGCTCCGAGAATCACGTCGTCGGGGGTCAGGTTCTTGGTCGGGATCGCCTCGACCTTGCCGATTCCGCCCTTGACCGAGGCGGCGAACTTGTTGATCGGCCGGGCCTGGATTTCCATGGTCACCCCGAACTTCTCGCTGCCCCGCTTCGTGATGTCCTGAAATCGGTCGATCTGCTTCTGGCTGAGATTGCCGAGCATCGGGGCGTCCGCCAGGGGTTTAGCGCCGGTCCCGGCCAGGCGGCTCGCATCGGTAGCGGCCTCGGTGGTCTCCGTGGCGATCTTGCCCGCGACCCTTGAGTCGCCGACCAGATTCATTCCCCGGACGACCTTGCCTCCGGTGAACTCCTCCATCCAGCCAACCGCGATCTCGCCCTCGATCCTGCCGATCACCTTGCCGAGCTGCCGGGCGCCTTCGACCGGGTTCTCCTTCATCGTGTCGTCCCACTTGAGGATCGCGTTCGAGAGTTTCACGTCCACCTTCTTGAGCGCCGTGGACGACTCCTGGTACAGCTCCGGCAGGTCGTCCCAGGCGGCCTTCCACTGCGACGGGGACTTGTAGAACTGGTAGGCCTCGCCCAGCGTACCGGTGGTGACCGTCGTGCCCTCGGCCAGGGTGTCGGCCATCTCCATCGCCATGCGTCCCTTGTTCTCGTCCGAGGAGAAGAGCCAGTCCTTCCAGTAGGAGAAAGGCAACCGGACGGTGCGGTCGACGGCCTCGTCGCCGACCTTCAGCATCTCCTGCGAGATCGCTCCGAAGAAGGCGCCGGCGACCGCGCGACGGTTGGCCTTTCCGGCGGTCTTGTTCGGGAAGGCGGAAAGCGAGGCTGCCGGCATGCCCGCTGCCGCGGCAAGAGTCTTCTCGTACCGGGTCGGTCGCCGCATGTTCGCCGGGGTGCCCTTGAGGCGCTTCCGGATGATGCCCATCAGTTCGTTGAAGAGCTGGCCGCGCTTCTGGTAGGCATCGTTGGCGAACTTGAGCAGCATGCCGGCGACCATCGCGTCCAGCTCCTGCCGGTCCGGACTCTTCAGCTCGGCCTCGATCAGCAGGGCGGCGGAGCCCTCGTACTCGGTGCCCTCCTGGTCCGTGCCCTTGATCCGGGTCTGGAGCAACCCGTTGCCCGGCTGCTGAATCGCGTAGGCGTAGACGTGCTCCGACTTCTGGTTCGGGTCGAGCGAGGTCGGCAGGGTGCCGGTCGGGCCGAAGATCCGGGTGAGGGTCGGGGCCGGGCCGCCCAGTACGGGAACGTCCCGAAGCACGAGTCCCGGGCTGGGCGGGTAGGTGATGTTGCTGATCTTCGTGCTGCCGCTGCCGCCCAGATGCTCGACCGTCATCTTCAGGTCGAAGACGTCGTTGTTGCCGACCGTGACCGGCTCGAGGGCAACCTTCAGCGGACTGGTCGGCGTCAGCAGGTACGCCCGTGTGTTGCCCCCGATCACGCCGTAGCCGACGATCTGGCCCTCGCTGTTTATGTCGCGGGCAGTGCGAAGGGTCCAGCCGCTGTCAGCCGGGATCAGTGTGTTGAGATCGACGATCGGTTTGCCCGGCTGCCGGATGAAGGCCCGCTGCTGGGCCGATGCGTTGAAGGAGGAACCGACGATCGTGCCGTCGGGGCCGATCGCGTTTGCCGAGGAGTAGCCACCCAGCGTGTTTGGAGTGGCGATCGGCTGCATGCCGGAGCCGGGATTCCAGACGAAAGCCCTGATCACGCCCGGCGCCGTCTCCGAGTTGCCGACCACGGAGCCGTTCTCGTTCAGGTCGAGGGCATCGCTCTGGGAGCCGGTGCTGCCCGGCAGCAGCCCGAGGTCCAGCGGGGCTTCCTCCGAGTCATCCCACATGGCGGCGGTCGAGCCACGGGTCCCGACGATCCTCCCGTTGTTGGCGATCTCCCGGGCGCTGCCGATGCCCCCACCCGGCAGGACGAAAGGATTCCCGGCCGGGCTCCACATGGTCGGCCCCATCACCTGAGGGCCGGCGGCCCCGTCAATCGTCGAGGTACCGACGATGAAACCGGCGTCGTTTATGCCGTTGGCGAAACCCTGGTCGTTCGGGTCGACGTCACAGCCTTCCCCGCAAGGTGACTCGCCGGCCGCCTCGAGATCGGTCGAGAGCCCGCTCGCCCAGCTCTTGGCGTGCCAGAGGAAGGTGAACGCGTCAGGGTCCGGGTGAGGGCCGGTGACGGCGACTACGTCGGTGGAGTTCACGTCGGGTCCGGCGTAGGAGACATCCGGGGCGAGAAGGTTGATCTTCTCGATGCCGGTGGTCGGACGCCAGAGGAAGGCGACTCCGGCCGAGTTGCCGACCACGTGGCCGTTGTCGCCGACGCTGGTCGCCTCGGAGGCCGTGCCACCGGGCAGGATGCCGAGGTTGGTCACCTCGTAGCGCGCTGCGTGGGCCGCAGGGGCGCAGACGAGCGCCAGGCCCGTGAAGGCCAGCGCGACTGTGGACTTCCAACCCATGCCCTTCCCCCGTGTAGACGGTCGCTACACAGTCAAACTAACCGGCGGGCTCCTCCGATTGCAAGCTCTCGCGATCCCTGGCGATCTTGCGCTGGCGGTCCGGGAAGACCTTGAGACCCGAGCCTTCGATCTCGCCCTTGTCGGGGTGGGTCATGAAATTGGGCTTCAGGGTCCGGAAACAGTGGGCGGGGATGCCCGCCTTGCCGATCTGGTTTGCCCGGGTCGGGCCGACGACCAGGTCGGCGAGCTGGATGCCGAGCGAGAAGTGGGAGGGACCGAGCAGCAGTCCGTCGACGATCCGGTCGAGCTTCAGGAACTCGGTTCCTTCCTCGTGGATCTGGTCGAAGTAGCGCCGGAGCAGGTCATCCTCTTCGTGGCGCCTGGAGTCGAGCACGATCACGCCGTGCGAATCCTCGAGTTCGAGGAACTTCTGGAAGCGTTCGGCGACGAAGGTCAGCGCCGTGCCGTAGATCGTTTCCGGGTCGCGGAAGAACTTCTCCCGGTAGCCGGGATCGGAATCGTCGGTGTACAGGATGGTGACCAGGCACTTGATCGGCAGCTCGGCGAGAAGGTCGTAGACCGGATAGGCAGCATCGGAAGCGGCGGTGGAACGGGAGATCTCTGACCACTTGAACTCGTTGTCGGCCGGCCAGCCCGAGTCGGACAGGCAACCGTCGAAGCGCTCCTTGATGTCCGCCCACTGATCGGCCCGGATCACCACTCCGCCGAGGGCGAAGATCTCCCCGGGATCGGGAGTGCCGGACTCGTCGAGGAAGAGCAGGTACATGCCGGGAGAATAAGAAAGGAGCCGCCCGCTTTCGCGGACGGCTCCCGGTGAATCATCTGGTGCCGGGGATCAGTTGGATCCGCAGACCTCGAGGCCGAAGTCCTGGGCCTTGGCGGTGGCACCGGCGAATGGATCCTCCATGTCGATCGCGGCTTCCGGATCGTCCGCGACCGCCTGGAGCTCGGAGTCGAGCGTGTCGACGATGTCGTTGTAGGCGGCAGCGTCTTCCTCGTTCGGGTTCAGGCTGCGCAGCTCGTCGACCTGCTCCTGGTAGAGCGGCACGAGTTCGTCGCTGATGTAGGTGGCGATTTCCTGGCGGCTCGAGTTTTCGTCCAGGGCGGCCTCTTCGTTCATCGTGTCGAGCTGTTCGTTGTAGTCGGTGCAGATCTGGTCGGCCTGGGCGATCAGCTCCGAGTTCGAGAGAGTCTCGTCGGAGGAGTCATCGCCGCCGCAGGCAGCAAGTCCGAGAGAAAGAACGACCGCGAGAGTCGCGGCAACGGCAAGAGGCTTCTTCACAAGGGCCTTTCAATGGGGGGTAGGACGGAACCGGACCGATAGTAGAGATTCGGCAGGGCGGATATGGTCCGGGTATGGAGAGCCTGCCGCTTGCTTTGACGACCTATCAGCTGTCCGTCTGGATTCACGTGACTGCCGTGGTGGTCGGCCTGGGGATGACCTTCGCCGAAGCGCTGCTGTTTCCGGTCGCGATGAAGATGAACCCGAGGCATCTTCCCTATGTTCACCGAATGCAGCTGACCATAAACCGCTACGTGGCCAGCCCGGCCCTCCTGTTGATCCTGGTCACCGGCGTCTACCAGGTCTCCGAGGCAAACATCAGCTTCGGCGACTTCTGGATCAGCGCCAGCTTCGCGATCGTGATCATCCTCGGCGGCCTCAACGGGGCCTACTTCATTCCTTCCGACAAGAAGCTTGAAGCGATGCTGACCGCCGAGATCGAAGCCGCCGGCACAGGAGAGTTCACCCCTTCCGAGGAGTACATGTCGAAGGCGAAGGTCCAGGGGATCCTCGGCCCGGTCACCGGGATCCTGATCGTCCTCGCGATCTACCTGATGATCGTCCAGCCGGGCTGAATGAAGGTGGTCCGGCCTGGCTGAATCGGGCTGCTCGCGGGATCAGCCCTTTTCCAGAAGCACCTTGAGTTCGGCGACGCGTTCGCGCCACCAGCCCTTCATCCGGTCGGCCACCTGGCCGTCTGGCAGCTTCTCGTGTTCGAGCGCGACGCGGCTCTTGGCCGGCCCGAGGCTCTCGAAGCCGACAACCAGCCTGGTCGAACCGTCACCCCAGTCGTAGCGGGCCGAGACGGGAGCGGTCGCGGTGCGGAGGTGAAGCTCGGCCTCCGGCAGCCACTGGTCACGGATCGACTCCTTCTCGAAGGCTTCGAAGACCTTCTCGACCGGCACCTCGATCGTCTTCGAGGCGGTCACCGACCAGCCGTCGGAGCGTTGGCCGGGCTCCCTCAGGCCGCGGGCCCGTTCGTAACCGACCGTGATCGACTGGGCCCACCAGCCGGGCACGCCCTGGTCGTCGATCAGCCAGCGGGCGATCTCGGTGTGGGTCCGCTTGATCGCGCCGGCCTGGTCGAGAACCTCCAGCCACTGATCCCAGTCCTTGCCGGTCGCTTCCTTCAGCTTCTCGCTCGAAAGCGTCGGTTCAAAGTCGGTCATCGGTCCGCTACATTTAACCATCAGCCATCTGGCGGCCGTGAAATCCGACACCACTAACATGGCCACATGGCGGAAAGCGACGAGAAGACGATCGAAATCAGCGACCGGACCGCCCTGAGCCGTTACGAGATCCGGGTCGACGGCGAACTCGCCGGCCTGGCCGACTACCGGCTGGGCGAAGACGAGATCACCTTCACCCACACCGAGATCGGCCGCTCGTTTGGCGGGCAGGGACTGGGCTCGAAGCTGGTCGGGTTCGCGGTCACCGATGCCAGGAGCCGGAACCTGGAGATCATTCCGGCCTGTCCCTTCGTGCGGGACTGGATCGTGGAGAACCCGGAGTAAGAGTGGTCGCCAGCCGGGAAGCGGCAGCGGCTGCGGCCGACCGGGTCCCGGGCAGCAGCCTGTCCGCCCGGCTCTATGACCCCTTCCTCTGGATCGCCGAACGGACCGGCTTCCGTCGCTGGCGCCAGCGCATCGTCGGCCAGGTCTCCGGATCGGTGCTCGAACTCGGCGCGGGCACGGGTCTCAACCTGGAGCACTATCCATCGGGACTGGACCGGCTGGTGCTGGTCGAACCGGACGTACACAAGGCGAAGCTGCTCGCCGCCAAGGCAGACCGCCTGGGCGTTGATGCGGAGATCGTGCGGGCACCCGGCGAGATGCTGCCCTTTGACGACGAAAGCTTCGACACCGTGATCGAAACGCTGGTGCTCTGCACGGTCGCCGATCCGGAGGCGACCGCGGCGGAGATCAGGCGGGTCCTCAAGCCGGACGGGAAGTTCCTGTTCATGGAGCACGTCCGTTCGGAGAAACCGAAGCTCGGAAAGCTGCAGGACAGGCTCGAGAAGCCCTGGATGAAGATCGCCGACGGCTGCCACTGCAACCGGCGGACGGTGCCGATGCTGAAGGCCAACGGTTTCGATGTCGATGTCACTGCGGCCCAGGACAAGTTCCCGATGCCGCCTGTGGCCCGCCCGATCGTCAGCGGCATCGGCCGGGTCGCTCCCGCCGGCTGAGCGATGCCGGAGCTGCCGGAGCTCGAGGCGACCGCCCGCCTGATCGGCCGGGAGGTCGAAGGGGCGACGGTCGAGTCGGCGCTCGCCCCGGGAATAAACGTGATGAAGAGCTTCAAGCCTCCCATCGACGGGCTGGCCGGCGACCGGATCGAGGGGATCGGGCGCAGGGGCAAGCTGCTGATGGTCAGCTTCGGGTCGGGACTGGTGCTGCTGGTCCACCTGATGTCGGCCGGGAAGCTTCAGCTCCACGCAAAGCGGGCCGGACCGAAGGACCGGACCTCGAGGGTGCTGATCAGGCTCGAGGATGGCCGCGAACTGAGGATCAGGGAATCAGGAACCCACCAGCGTGCCTGGGCGAAGCTGATGCCCAGGGAGGAGGTCGAAGCCGACGAAGCGGTGGCCAAGCTGGGTCCGGATGCCTGGCCCGAATTGCTCCCAGCCGGGATCGTGCGGACCACCGACCGTCCGCTCTACTCGCTGCTTCGCGACCAGCGGACCGTTGCCGGAATAGGCCGGACCTGGGTCGACGAGATCCTCTGGACTGCCCGGCTGTCGCCGTTCAAGCGGGCGTCAGACCTCACGGATGAGGAGGCGACCACGCTGGTCGAGGCGATTCACGACCGGCTGGGTGGCGCGATCGCCTTCTACGAATCGAACCTCGAGGTGCCGCTGCCGGACCGGTTCCCGAAGCCGCTCGAGGTGCACGGGCGGGAGGGAGAGAACTGCCCGAGGTGCGGGGCCGAGATCAACGCGGTCCACTACAGCGACTACACGCTTTGTTACTGCCCCGAAGAGCAGACCGGCGGCCAGGTTCTCAAGGACCGCCGCCTCTCGAAACTGTTGAAGTAGGGCCGGACCCTGTCCCGACGGCCAGATCCTGTCTGAACGACAAGGACCTGCCTGAAAGGCCGGTCCTGCCTAGCCGTCGTAGTCGGAACCGGGCTCTTCGGCGGAGTGAACCTCGTCGGCCTCGCCGTACACCCCGGGATCCGGTTCGGCTTCCGGCTGGCCGGCGTCGTACTTGGGGTTGTGGCCCGCGAAAGTGTCCTCGGCCTGCTCGATCAGCTCGCGTTCGGACTCCTCGAAGCCCTCCGACTCGCCCTCACCGGATTCGCGGAGCGGGCGCTCGGCCTCGTTCTCGCGTTCCAGCCTTTCCTCGAGGTCATGCCACGGTGGTTTCATGGCTTCAACTTACTCCCTTCCGGTTCCCCGGTCGTCACCTTCCCGCCTCCGGTCTCGTTCCCGCCACCGAGGGCAGCGGGAACCAGGTTGATGCGGAACTGCTCGAGCCGGCTGCGCTGCGCTTCGGCCTGTCGGGCCAGTCCGGCGATGTCCAGATCCCTGAAGCGCGGATCATCCAGTCGTTCGAGCGCCCGCCAGAGTGCGAGCTTGCCGGTGACCCCGATCACCAGCATTTCCAGTTCGAGCATCTGGCCCAGGTCCGACTGGCGGATCAACCTTCCGTTCAGCTTCAGGCGACCGAGCTTTTCACCACTCCAGGCGAGGAGGTACTTGGGGACGTTCGCCTTCGCGTCGATCCTGTCCCGGATCAACTTCAGGACCCGGCGCTCATCGACCAGTTCAGCCTCGAGGTCGCGCCACATCCGGGTTCGCGCGGGATCGGTCGAGTTCGACGCCGCGCGGCGGGCCAGGCCGAGGCCTCCCGTCGAGCCGGTGATGTGGTCGTTCACATAGATGCCCAGTTCACGGTCTGACATGGGATAGAGGTACCTCCCCGACCCTTCGGTCAAACCCGGCCCGGACTTTGGGCGATCCGCGACCCCGGATGTTTGGCTTCCGCGGGATCGGGCACCGTCATGGCATGACCACGCTCTTCAGACCGATGGGGCTGATCGCCGGACTGCTGGCGGGACTGCTGGCGCGACGGATCGTCGACCGGGGCTGGAGCGCCTTTGATGACGAGGCACCGCCCTCGCCGGAAGAGGAGCAGATCAGCATGAAAAAACTGGTGCTCGCACTCTTGCTCGAGGGGGCGGTCTTTACCCTGATCCGCGGTCTGGTCGATCACGGGGCGAGAGTCGCCTTCCGCCGCTACACGGGCGCCTGGCCCGGCGAGTCCGGCGACAAGGACAAGAGCTAGCCACGAGCGCCGGCCAGACCCGGTTCGCACAGCGCGACCGGGGCTCGGTTCAAATCACCGGGATATAGCGCCAGTAACTTGAACCCAGACCCCACTCCCGGGGGTCGAAGCGGGGAGTGCCAGGGCGGAGGTTCGAGGCGGGGAGTGCTAGGGCGGAGGTTCGAGGCGGGGAGTGCCAGGGCGTCAGGCCTCGGCTGCGACTTCTACTTCTTTCAGGAGGTGGTTCTTCACGTCGTAGACGAATCCCCTGACCTTGTCGCGGTGAGGGATGAATTCGGAGCGACGGACCCGCCGGATCGACTGGGCGACATCCTTCTCGACGTCGGTGAAGGACTCGATCGCGAAGGCCGGCGCGGTGCCGGTCGCTTCCTGGAGCTCGGCCCGGAAGCCGTCGTCGGTGATCGTCTGCATGCCGCAGTCGGTGTGGTGGATCAGCATGATCCGCTCCGTACCGAGGCGACGCTGCGAAATCGAGAGCGACCGGATCACGTCGTCGGTGATCACGCCGCCGGCGTTCCGGAGCACGTGGGCTTCGCCGTCCTCGAGGCCGAGCGCGGCGAAGACGTCAAGCCGTGAGTCCATGCAGGTGACGATCGCCAGCTGCCGGGTCGGCTTGACACCGAGGTGCTGCTCCGGAACCCGCTCCGAGTAGGCCCGGTTGTTGTCGACGAGTTTGTTGATTACGTCCATGGATCCACCCGGCGATGCGGCCGGTTCCTACTCGCTCTGGACGTCTTCCAGGTCGACCACGAAGACGAGGGTTGCGCCACCGGGGATGGTGGGCGGGCTGCCCTGGGCGCCGTAGCCGAGTTCCGGCGGGGATGACGAGCTGGCGCTTGCCGCCGACCTTCATGCCGGCCACGCCCTCTTCCCAACCGGGGATGACGCCGCCGGAACCCAGGTTGAAGGTGAACGGCTGGCCGCTGTCGAGCGAGCTGTCGAACTTGATGTTGTTGGTCAGCCAACCGGTGTAGTTAACGGTCACGTCCATGCCGGCCTCGGCCACGGCGCCGTCGCCCTCGACGATGTCGTAGTACTTCAGGCCGCTCTCGGTGGTCACCAAGTCATACTCATCAACGGCCGTGGGCAGCACGAGCGGCAGCACGTCGACAAGATCCACTTCCATCAACAGCGTGGCCCCCGGCGGAATCCGGCCGCCGCCTTCCTCGCCTAGGGCCAGGTCGGGCGGGATGATCTGCAGGCGCTTGCCGCCCTTCTGCATCGTCTTGACGCCCTCTTCCCAGCCGGGGAAGACGGTGTCGCTGCCGATGGCGAAGGTCAGCGGGCCGCCCTGGTCCTGGGAGCGGGCGATGAAGACCTCGCCGTCCTGCACCCAGGCGACGTAGTTGATGACGACTTCCTGGCCCTCCACGGGCATGTCGCCCTCGCCCTTGACGATGTCGAAGTACTGCAAGCCGCTGTCGGTCGTGGTCAGATCGTCCTCAGCGACGTCGGTTGGCGTGGGCGGCGTCTCGGCCGTCAGCAATTCCACGTCCATCGTCACCGTGGCGTCGGCGGGGATGATGCCGCCCGCGCCTTCGGAGCCGAAGGCCAGGTCGGGCGGGACGATGAGCCGGGCCTTGCCGCCCTCTTTCATGAGCAACAGGCCTTCCTTCCAGCCGGGGAAGAGGTCTTCGTCGGTGGCCGTGGCCGTAATGGGCGTGCCGTCGCTATAGGTATCGGCAAAGATGGTGCCGTCGTCGAGGTAGCCGACGATGTTCATGGTGACGATGTCGCCCTCTTCGGGGCTGCGGCCCTCGCCGGCCTGGGTCTCGATGTAGACCAGGCCGCTATCGGTCGTGGTCGATTCGCCTTCGACGGTCGGGATGCCCACCGGAACGTCCTGTAGATCGCCGCTGTCGGTTGCCTCGTCCCCGGTCGCCACTTCCGTCGCCACCGCCGTGGCTTCGACAGGCTCGGCCGTGGCGTCGGCGGGCGGCTGGGCCGGGCCGCAGGCGGCCAGCAGCAGCGCAATCGTGAGCAACAAGGCCCACGCGGTAACCGCAAATCTCTTCTTCATTCCTTACTTAAAACTCCTGTTCTGGTGAAACTGCGGCGGCATTCGGCCGTGGCATTTTCAGGATGGCTGCCCAATACTATCTGCACTCTGTTCGCAATGCCACCCCCGCAAGCCGCCCCCGGTGGTTATTTCACGCATTACACAGAAAGAAAGGGATTACGGATTGGGGGCCAGGGGAGCACGGGGCGGGTGGCGCGCTGGCCGGCGGCGGTGTTCGTCGTTCGTCGTTCGTCGTTGCGCCGAGCGCGGCTGGGGGCCGGGCGGCGAATCCTCTATAATGCGCGCTATGCCCTCGCCGCGCGCCCGTCGCTCCCTTCTCTATCGCCTGCTGGCCGTAGCGGCGCTGCTGGTCTTCTTCGCCCTGGCCCTGAGCACGGCCGGGGCCAAGGCCATCACCACCGACGAACCGTTGCACCTGGCGCGCAGCATCGCCATGCGCCAGACGGGCACGCTGGCCCTGGCCGACAAGCACGCGCCCCTG
>JRYG01003136.1_pt1 | contig 14471 bp, 11 predicted proteins | sample 235341 | NCBI WGS metagenome assembly JRYG01 (sample SAMN03074218, study PRJNA261478) | activated sludge metagenome | biome: Wastewater Treatment Plant; feature: Wastewater; material: Activated sludge; isolation source: activated biomass of a wastewater treatment plant treating hydrocarbon... ... | reverse complement strand
TTTTTGTTTTTCATTCCCGATTTGTGGAGCGTGGGGCCGAGGTATTTTTTGATAAAATCGCGTTCTTCTTCGGCGGTAAAGATGCAGGACTCCCAGGTTTGTTTGGCCATGGGTTCGTTTTGCACGCTGAGGCCCCACACGGGGATGCCTGCTTTTTCGAGGGCGTTGATGTATTTCACATAATAATTGGCCCAGCTCTGGAAAAACTCCGGTTTGAGCTTGCCGCCCTGCAGCATGTTGTTATTGTCTTTCATCCAGGCCGGGGGGCTCCAGGGGCTCACGTAGAGGGGGATGTTGCCGCCGGCTGTGGCAATGGCTTGTTTGATAAACGGGACGCGGTATTTTTCGTCGTGGGCGATGCTAAACGACTTCAGTTCGGCGTCGCCTTCATTGACGTAAGTATAGCTGCCGCTCGAAAAATCGCAACTGTGGATATTGGTGCGCAGGAGCGAATAGCCGATGCCTTTTTCTTTATCGAAATACTGTTGCAGCACCTCCTGTTGTTTGTCTTTGGGCAATTTGGCGAAGGTTTCCGCTGCCGCGTCGGTGATAGCCCCGCCGATGCCCAGGAAAGTCTGGAACTTCTTTGTCGGGTCCACAAAAATGCAAGGTTGCGTTTCGAGCGGCTGCCCGAAGTCGCTGAACTGCACATTAGCGGTATTGGCGATGCGGTAGTCTGTGCCGCCGGCGGTGGTATATACTGCGATTTGTTTGCCATTCATATCCGGTGTACGTATTACATTGGACATAGGTAGCGAAAAAGCGAGCAATAAAGCCATGCTTGATAGAAAGATTAGCTTGTTCATGATGGTTACTGTATGTGTGAAAAATCATACAGTGAAAATACGAAACCGCAGCGGTTGCTAAAAATAAAAATACATACCTGCGATAATGCTAAAGCGGCTGGCCTGGGGATTATCGAGGTAATTGAGGCGCCACACGGCGTCGATGCGGATAAACTTGAAGATGTTTTCGATACCCACGCCGGCTTCCATGTAGGGGTATCTGGAAGGCGCCCGGAAGCCGTTGTACGTATTTTCATCCGTCGGGAAGTAGGCGTTGAGGCGGTTGGCGGCCAGGTTTTTTTCAGAAATCGAGCCGATTAATGCTTTGAAAGTAAACACATTGCGCCATTTTAGTTTGCGCAATAGGGGGATTTTATTAAAAAGGAACCCATCGTCGTGGTGTTCCAGGATCAGGCTGGCGTAGGTATCGCTGGCAAACTCGTAGCGGTTCATCGTGTTAAAGATGCCGCGGGTCATAAAATAGGCTTCATTGCCGGGGTGGACCTCCATCAGCAGGAAGGGCACTGTGCCGAACACCTTGCCGGCTTTAAAGCGGTAGGCCAGCCAGCCGATGGGGTTGATATTGACGTAGTGGCGGTAGTACAGCGAAACTTTGTGAAAATTATAATCGCCGCCAAACAGTCCATTGATGCCCATCGTGTATTGCAATTCGATGATGGGGTGTTCGGTGCCGATGCTGACGCGTTCGAAGTCGCCTTCCAGGAATTCCTCTTTGAGGGCAAAGCGGGTTTTGAAGATCAGCTCGGTAGCATTGATGGTAGTATCTACCCGTTCGGGGGCATTGGGGTTGTTGAGGTAAGCGTAGTTAAAGCCGCCGCCTTCGGGGGTAATGCCGCCGTAGGGGTCCATGGTGCGGTGTAGCAGGGTAACGCGATTGGAAAAGCCGTTTTTCCAGTAGCGTTCGTAGAAAAGTTTGGTTTCTTGAACGTCGATCAGCTTCATGATAATATCCCTGCGCAGGAAGCCCGAGAAGAGGTCGCCTTCCAGGAATTCCTCGCTATTTTCACTATTGAGGCTGATATCGCGGCGGTGTGCGGCGCCGACGGCCACGCGGGGGCGGCGGCTGAGCAGCCAGAGTACCTCGCCGCTGTATTTCCAGCGTTCGTCTTTTAGTCCGTAGGCCAGCGAGCCGCTTAGGCGCAGGTTTTTATTGAAGCCGGTATTGGTGCGCGCGCCGAGGCGGAAGCGGTTGCCTTCAACGAGGTTGTAGCTGTACATCATCGAATAGGGGCCGAATTCGAAATTGCCCCATTCGAAATACCCCTGAAAGAGGGTTTCAAACACCTGCACATACGTTTTGTAAATCGGCACCTTCTGGATGCTGTCGATCATTGCGTATACCGCCGCCTCGGTTTTGGTGAGCTGCTCGTGGCGGGCCTCCTGCCAGAACGCCTCGTCGCGTTTGAGCAACTCTTGCTCGTAATATTCGGAGTCGTTTTCGCGGTAGTAACTTCGGGTGTCGGGTTGGTTGAGGCGGTAATCGCGTATGGATTCCGTTCGTCGGCCTATCATGGCCGGGGCGTTTTCGGTGGGAGAAAAATCGACCACCATTTTTTGCTTCACCGGCAGCCAGCGTTTTTCGATGTAGTCGAACTCCTGGTAAATAATAATCCGGCGCACCAGGTTGATATTCACATCGGGGCTCATGCGCATATTCACGCGCTGGACGGCGAAAGTGGTATCCGCCACCCAAAAATCACCGTAGAAGGTAGTTTCCTGTTTGCGCTTGGGTTTGAATTTGAGTTTATAACTCCACTGCCCGTTGATATAGGTACTGTCGATGATGTAATACTCGTAATAACTCAGTCCGGCATTGGCAAAGGGGCTGATAAAGCCTTTTTCGAGCACATAGATCCAGTTGTCGTAAATGCTGAACGGCGCGTGGATTTTTTTAATAAACTCGATAATCGTCTCATTATCTGTACCGGAGGTGCGCTGGGCGCGCAGCACATTTTTGGCCTGGCCTTCGCCTTGTACGTAATAGACGTCCTGCAATAATTCATTGATATACACCGGCAGGAAGGGTTTTTCATCGGAAGTGCTGTCGATATTTTCAAAAACAAACTCAAAGGGTTTCATGAGTTTGCTTTGTTTCACTTTATCGGGAATATTTTCCAGGTCGACTTCCACTTTGGCGTAGCTTTCGTATTGGTAGGTATTGTTGCTTTGGAGGCTGTTCTTATCTTTATTTTTAATAATATTACGTACGATCGCGTTGGCGGGGTTTTCGCCGGCGATGACTACCACTTCGGAGAGGGTATATTCTGAAGATTTAAGCTGAAAATCAATTGTTTGCTCGGATTCCCGCGAAAGCGGTTTGTGAGCGGTGGTATAGCCGATAGCGGAGGCCGACAACTGTGGCGCCCATTGTTTGAGCGTAATTTCGAAATAGCCGTCTAGGTCAGAAGAAACCCCTAGAGTAGTGCCATCGACAAAAACATTACAAAAAGGTAGTCCTTCTTTAGTATCGGCATCGATTACCCGGCCTTTGACGACAAAGGTAGTTTGCGACCAGGCCGTAGCGAAGGCAAACAGGGTAAAAAACAGGATCAGACCAATACTTTTAGGCATAGTTATCGTTTCAGATGGCTTTCAGCCATGGTTTCAGGCATTCAATAGACAATATTAACGAACAGAAAGGTTGTTTTGCTTAACGCAAATGTGTATTCTGCCATTAAATTTTTCCTAAAATTGTGCAATGGCATCAAAATCAATGAGCCAAACGTCAATAATTTAAACGAAAAAAACACCATCGGGTCACCCATGTTGTCGCCATTTTTAGACGAAACGGCCATAGAAGCCGGATGTGATGAAGCCGGGCGCGGATGTTTGGCGGGGCCGGTATTTGCGGCTGCGGTCATCCTTCCGCCTGGATTCAATCATGCTTTGCTGCGGGACTCCAAGCAGCTCGGCGAATCGCAGCGCGAGGCGGCCAGGTTGATCATTGAAGCCGAGGCCCTGGCCTGGGCCGTTGCCCGGGTAGACCCTGCCGAAATCGATCGCATCAATATCCTGCAGGCCTCTTTTGCCGCCATGCACCGCGCGCTCGACCAACTGCAACTGCGCCCTACCGCCTTGCTTATTGACGGCAACCGCTTTGTAGCCTACCAGGATATTCCGCACAGTTGCATCATCAAAGGCGACGGGCGTTATACGGCCATCGCCGCGGCTTCCATCCTGGCCAAAACCCATCGCGATGCCTATATGATGGATTTGCACCAGCAATACCCTCATTACAACTGGCAGGAAAATAAGGGCTACCCTACCGCCGCCCACCGCGCCGCCATTGCGCAATACGGCGCCACGCCTCATCACCGGCGCAGTTTCCGGCTCTTGCCGGAGGTTATTCAAGGAAAGTTGTTCTAGCCGACTGCTGATATTGGCTGCCGGTATTAACCCAATATTAAAATTTCACATATCTTTCCATTTTGTGGGTTTTCAGGCAACTTAATTGCCAAAAGCACGTATATTTGCCTAGCATTCCAATCGCTGATAACAATCATATTTCCCCCCGTTTTTTGAGAGGTCTACACCACCGGGCTTGACGCCTGTATTTTCTTTTGTACAAGACGGCCTTACCTGCCTGCCGGGTGAGGGCGCTTTCATATTTGAACAACATTAGCGAAATACTAAATCTACTAACTTATGCGTAAGTTCTTTTACAAAGCATTGTTGCTGATTGCCGCCGTGGTAATCGGCGGAATGTCTTCAGCACAGGCCCAAGGCTGCAACGAGCTCTTCTTTTCGGAGTATGTCGAAGGCTCAGGCAATAACAAGTGCCTGGAAATTTATAACCCGACGGGGTCGACTGTTACTTTAACGGGGGTTTATAGCGTCCTGATGTATTTTAATGGGTCTGGTACTGCCGGTACTACCATCAATCTAACCGGCTCTATAGCCGCCTATAGCGTATTTGTCCTTTGTGATGACAATTCCGCACAAGCGTTATTAGATCAGGCCGATCAAATTTCAACCTCCAATTTTTTCAATGGCGACGATGCCATTGCCCTGGTTAAATCGGGAACTCCCGTAGATGTCATCGGCCAGATCGGCTTTGACCCTGGCGCACAATGGGGTACTGGAGATGCTTCTACGGAGAACAACACCATCCGCCGCAAATTTGGCGTAAGCCTGGGCGATGCCAACGGCGGCGATGCCTTTGATCCCTCTGTTGAATGGGATGGTTACGCTCAAGATGTTTTCGACGGCATCGGCACTCACAGCAGCGGTTGTGTGCCGCCTACGCCCTGCGCAATCAATTCTGTAGGAGTATCGGTGGGCAGTTGCAATGACAATGGCACACCGCTTAATGCATCAGACGATTATGCACTGGTCAGTGTGGTGATCAACTACAGCAACAGACCGTCGACCGGCAATCTCGTGTTGAGCGGCGACGTTAACTTTTCCGTCCCGGTGAGCGGCATCGGCACCAACTCTTACCCTGTAGTCAACCTTCAAACGCCTGCCGACGGCACGCCTGTTCAGGTTACGGCCACATTTGATGCCGACCCGGCTTGTACATTGACAAATAACAGCATGACGGCGCCGCCGCCCTGTTCGGTCATCCCCGATTGCGGCCTGCCCTTCATCTCTGAATACGTAGAAGGCGCCAGCAACAACAAGTGTATCGAGATTTACAACCCCACAGCTTCGATGATCAACCTGGCCACGGGCGGCTACCAGATCAAGATATACTTCAACGGCAGTACCAGCGCAGGTTCTACGATCAACCTGACGGGTACCATCCCCAGCGGCGGCACGTATGTATTATGCGATGACAATGCCAGCGCCGACATACTGGCCGCCATCAACCAACTCTCGACTTCCAACTTCTTCAACGGCGACGACGCCATCGAGTTGCTCAACAACCAGGGCACCCTCGACGTCATCGGACAAATTGGCTTCGACCCGGGTTCTGCCTGGACCGGCGGCGGGCTGAGCACTGAAAACCGCACGCTGCGCCGCAGCCCGTTTGTGCTTAAGGGCGACAACGTAGGTACGGATGCTTTTGATGTATCTGCAGAATGGATCGGCTACGAAGTCGACAATACCAACAACCTGGGCTACCACGCTACAAGCTGCCGCCCCGCACTGCCTGGCGGCCTGGCCTCTATCAACCGCAACTGCCCGAACGGTACCAGCACCTTCAACTCCGGTACCGGCGCCTTTACGCTTACTTCCAACTGCTTTAATCCATCAGCTCATTTCGACGACATCACCTACACTTTCCAGGAAGTGTGCGGCGATATCGACATGAAAGTTGAAATTCCGACCATCACCGGTTTGGGCTTTGCCGGACTCATGATCCGCGAAAACGCCGGCACGGGCGCCAAATACGTGTGGATCAACTTGCGCGCCAACGGCCAGTTTAACTGGGTATACCGTAGTTCTACCGGCGGCGCCATTCAGTTTAACCAAAGCGCCCCGCAAATCGGCAAGCGCTGGTTGCGCCTCCAGCGCCAGGGCAACGTCTTTAAGGGTTATGTGTCCAACAACGGCGTAGCATGGCAATTGCTGTATCAGACCCAAATCTTTATGAACACTTGCTCGCTGGCAGGTATGGCAGTATACAGCAACGTAGACGGCGCCACCACGTCCGCCACGTTCCGCAACTTTATGATTTCAGGTCCTCCTGCACTCGTAGTTGGAGATAAAGGCATGGAACAGGAGCTTTATAGCGAATCGCTGGAGCGCACATCATCAGTAACAGAATTGGCCATCGCGCCCAACCCGGCAGGCGACTACCTCGAAGTAGTTTACCCGGTGAAAAACGGCGATGCTGCGCTGATCAGCGTTTACGACATGAACGGCCGCCGCGTATTCAATGACCGTCTCGAAAGCGAAAACACCCGCCTCGACCTCAGCGCCATGGGCCTGGGCAACGGCGTTTACCTGTTACAAATCAAAGACGGCGATACGGTGCAGAGCAAGCGCTTTGTAAAAGCCGGCCAATAAGCCAATTCCTTAACATATCATACGCCTGGAGGCTGTCTCTTTTTTAGAGGCAGCCTCCTGTATTTTACCGGATGGGCAGGATATACAGTATAAGTGTTGCGGTTATTTTTTATTCGGTACCTTTGCGGTAAAACTTGCTATCATGTACATTTTACTTGTATCGGTGGTAATAGGGTTGTTCGTAGCCATGTTGTTCGTCAACGTTTACTTTCGGGTGCGCGTCATCAAATCGTACAAAAAGCTGGTGCAAAACAAAGTCGAATTCGGCGCCGCCCACGTATTCAACAGGAAAAAAATGGAGGAAGAAATCTATCCCCGGTATCCGCACATGAAAGACGACATCGCCGTTTTTGTCAATCACCTGCGCTATTCCATCCGAATGGCTACCGTGCTCATTGCCCTGATCACCCTCTTTGGCGCTATTTTAATGTATTACCGCTGACCAACCAGCGCTTTTTTCGCGTACTTTTGCCGGGCAAAATCGTTCATACATAACAACAGCAGATTATCGACATGTTAACCATAGGGGTTTTAGGCGCGGGGCATTTGGGCAAAATTCATTTGAAATGCCTGCAAATGGCCGCTTCCACATATCAATTGGCCGGATTTTACGATCCCATCGAAGCCAATGCGCAGCGGGTGGCTGCCGACTTCGGCATTACGGCGTTTCCCAGCGTAGAAGCCATGCTTGACGCCGTTGACGTGGTCGATATCGTTACGCCGACTACTACCCACTTCGCATTGGCCAAGCAGGCGCTTGAAAAAGGCAAACACGTTTTTATCGAAAAACCGCTCACCCATACCATCGAAGAAGCCGAGCAATTGGTGGCGCTGAGCCGGCAATACGGGTGCAAAGTGCAGGTAGGTCATGTAGAGCGCTTCAACCCCGCTTTACTGGCACTCGAAGACGTAAGCCTCAATCCCATGTTTATCGAGGCGCATCGACTGGCGGCTTTCAACCCGCGGGGCACCGACGTATCGGTCATACTCGACCTCATGATCCACGATCTCGATATCATCCTCAGCCTGGTTCGCTCAGAAGTGACCTTTGTGAGCGCCAGCGGAGTAGCGGTAGTCAGCGACACCCCCGACATTGCCAATGCCCGTATCGAATTCGCCAACGGCTGCGTGGCCAATCTCACCGCCAGCCGCATGTCGCTCAAGCAAATGCGCAAAGTGCGGCTTTTTCAAAAAGACGCCTATATCAGCCTCGATTTCCTCGATAAACAAGCGCAAGTGGTGCGCCTTTTCGACCAGGAAGACCCGCATCTGCCCGATACCAGCCAATTGATGGAACTCTCCACGCCCAAAGGCAACAAGTGGATACAGGTATACATGCCGCCCATAGAACCCGTCAACGCCATCAAAATGGAGTTGGAAACCTTTGCCGACAGCATTATTAACGATATTTCGCCTCGCGTAAGCATCGACGACGGCTACGAAGCCCTCAAACTGGCCTACCGCATCATCGATGAAATAGAGCGGCGCGACCAACAACCGAAGCTATGAAAAACAAATTAGCCTTGTTAACCGCAGCGGCGATCCTGCTCTTCAACGCCTGCGACCTCATCAACCCGCCGGAGGATGTGCCCGCTTATCTTTACATACCCACTATCGACAAAGTGACCGATGCGGCCACGGAAGGCAGTAATTCGCACAGAATCACCGAGGCCTGGGTATTTGTCGACAACGAGTTTTTGGGCGCCTACGCCCTGCCTGCCCTATTGCCCGTGCTCAATGAAGGCGCCGTGGAAGTGCGCGTCGAAGCCGGCATCAAAGACAACGGCATCAATTCCACCCCCGAAATCTACCCGTTTTACGAACCCTGGCGCACGATCGTCACGCTCGAACCCAACGTAGTCGATACCCTGCTGCCCGTGGCCCGTTACCTCGACAATGTGGGGTTTGCTTTTATTGAAACTTTTGAAGGCAATAACCACTTGTTTCAAGACCTCCGCCAGGGCGCCGAAGAAAGCCGGATTCAACCGACGGCAGACGGCGCCTTCGAAGGCGACCAGTCGGGGCTGATTTTCCTCGATACCGCCCATGCCCTCGTAGAATTGGCCACTACCGCCCAATTTACCGGTTTGCAAGACAAAAGCGTTTATGTGTATCTTGAACTCAACTACAAATCGGATATTCCCGTTTTGTTCGGCATCATAGGGCGCGACAACGGTACGAGCGGTTCAAATCCATTTTACGACCCCGGCTTTTTGTCGAAAGGAGAGTGGAATAAAATCTATTTCAACCTCAGCGCCTTGATGTTCAACAACAAATTTGACAACTACCAAATCGGTATATTTGCCGCTATACCTTATTCCAATGGCCGTTATGAGCGGATGGAAGCCCGGGTATGGCTCGACAATATCAAGTTGGTCTATTTTAAATAAAAGGCCAAAGCAACTATCTGATCAATGACTCGTCAGCGACGTATAGACACGACGGTCTACAAAGCAGCCGATTTCGCCACCGCCATGCTGGCATGGGCTTGCTTTTTTTTGTATCGCAAGCAGGTGGAAGGCGTGCCTGTAAATCTCAACGTATTTGTCGACCCCAATTTCTGGTACGGTACCATCCTGATTCCTATCGGATGGTTGTTGTTTTACAGCATTTTCGATCAATATACCGATATCTACCGCTTGTCGAGATTAGCTACGCTGACCCGCACCCTGTTCCTCAGTTTTCTGGGGGTGTTGTTCCTGTTTTTTACACTCATTCTGGACGATGTGGTGACCAATTACACCACGTATTACGCTTCGTTTTTTACGCTATTCGGTTATCATTTCTGTTTTACGGCAATTGTGCGCATGGTATTGCTTACGCGCGCCAGTCGGCGCCTGAAAGCGGGCAAAGTGGCATTTAACACCCTCATCATCGGCGGCAACAACAACGCCGTTGACCTCTACAAAGAGATTACAGGCAGGAAGAAAAAACTGGGCTACGACTTTGTAGGTTTTATTGAGGCTAATGGCCGCAACGACCATGAATTGGCAGCCTACTTGCCCAGTATGGGCGGCATCGTACAACTTGGCGAGGTGATCCGCCAATATCAGATCGAAGAAGTGATCATCGCTATTGAAACCTCCGACCACAATCGGTTGCGCGATATACTCAATATCCTTTTCGACTTTGGCGAACAGGTGCTGGTCAAGATTATTCCCGACATGTACGATATCCTGCTCGGCAATGTTAAAATGAACCACGTGTACGGCGCCGTGCTGATAGAGATCAGGCAGGACCTGATGCCCAAGTGGCAGCGCCTTATCAAGCGGCTGATGGATATCACTGTTTCTGCGCTATTACTATTGCTGCTCGCCCCGCTATACGCATACATTGCCCTGCGGGTCGGGTTGTCGTCCAGCGGCCCTATATTTTACAGGCAGGAACGCATCGGGTTAAACGGCAAGCCTTTTATTATCTACAAATTTCGCTCGATGTTTGTAAATGCCGAAGAAGACGGCCCGCAATTGTCGAGCGACCACGACAACCGCTGTACGCCCTGGGGCGCTGTGATGCGCAAGTGGCGCCTCGACGAATTGCCCCAGTTCTGGAACGTACTCATCGGCGATATGTCGCTGGTGGGCCCCCGCCCCGAACGCCAGTATTATATCGATCTTATCGTGCAGCGCGCACCTCACTATAAACACCTGCTCAAAGTACGCCCCGGCATTACATCTTGGGGACAGGTAAAATACGGCTACGCTTCCAATGTCGATCAAATGATTCAAAGGCTTAAATTCGATATCTTGTATATCGAAAATATGTCGCTGGCACTCGATTTTAAAATTATGTTTTATACGGTGCTGGTGTTGTTGCAGGGCAAGGGGAAGTGATGATTTTAAATGTTGGGTGTTTGATGATGAATGTTGAATGTTCTTTTTTATTAATTATTTGATAATCATTAAATTAGTGGAAAATATCCGGATCAGCGCATCAATCATGAAACACATTTTCACCACCTTGTTCATTTGTGTTAACCTGGCCTTGGGCATACAGGCGCAGCAAGTTATTGAAGTAGCCCAGCTTACGCTGCGTATTGCGCCGGGAAGTACGGAAGAGTTGTTCTACGGTTTTGCAGCGGGCGACCGCGTATTGTTGACCGTTGAGGAATTAGGCGGGAAGGCGATCAAAGAGGTGGAAATGGCCGTATATCCCGACCAGGTGAAATTGCTGGAGCGGGAGACTGCCGGATTTACCAATCGCGAGATCAAGGTATTGCGCAGCGAGGTGTATGCTATTCGATTAAAAAACACGGCATTGCTGGGCGAGCGCAATTGCCGGGTCATCATCAAGCGCATTCCGGCGGAGGCGCGTTATGCCGCCTTTAATACCGCCGTGCAGTGGATTGAAAAAGTGGACACGGTATACCGGTCGGGCAAAGAGGAACACAGCGGCTATCAGCGTCGAGAAGTTGAAAAAACAAAGAAAGTGCTGGTATCGGCTGATACCCAGGTCGTAACCCTGCTGGAACGCAGCGAACGCATCTATGCCAAAGCGGGTTTGTTGTATGGCGATAGCGAATCGGCCCTCGAGTTTACGCTGCCTGCCAACACCTATTACCCCGATGCCAAAAACCCCTACCGCAAAACGGAAGTCGTATCGTGGGCCTATTGGATAGGCGTGGGCGATGAAGCCGATCGCAGTTTTCAGCAGGCCAATACCAAGGCGCTCAGCAAGATGGCCGATGCTGCGGTGAGCCTTAAGTTGGTGGCTACCGGCGGCTATGGCGCGCTCGCCGTGTTGGCCCTAAAAGGCGTTGCGCTGTTTACCAACCCTCCCAAAGGCGATAATGTGCATTACCGATTGCTGAAAATCGACGTGGGCGGCAAACACCAGGCCATTGACGAAGGCAGCAGCGTTACAGCCTACCGCCGCGTCGACAAACCGCTGCAAGGTACCTTCGCATTCCGGCTTGGCAACGATAACTACGTTGACGCCATCAATGTAAACGTGAAAGTACTGGCCGTAACCATCTCATACGTTTACGCCGATAAAACCTATACGGAAGTAGTAGAAGAAAAAATCGCCGACGAAGCGCTTTTAGGTAAACCCACCGTGCGCATTAACCGCATCCCCGTATTATCCGACCAATAACTTTGGAATTTGTCAGTGTGCCGACCAACCAAAATGCGGCTTTTGGGGTCTATGGTAATAAGTAGTATTTACTTTGGTAATGTTTAGGATATTTTTAACACAAATATCTGAAACATAAACAATAAAGAATACGTACCATAGTTCTAATAGGAGAATTTATTGTTGACTTTAAGTTTCATAAACTAGTGAGTGTAAAGTGAAGCGGCCCTCCAGCAATGGGGGGCCGCCTTTTTTATTCTTATTTCACAAATGCCGGTTGTAAAACGGCTTTTAGCTCGCTGAACGGCACAAAAAGCTTGATTTCGCCCATGGCGTAGGCCGCAATTTCGTAGGGGGGGTAACTGAATAAAATTCCTTTTCCTGTAAGACAGAAATTATCGGTAAAGCTGAATTGTTCGTCAAACAACACGTCTGTTAGGGGCGCATTGGCTGCAAGCCCGAATTTTTTCCGCAGAGATTTCTCCAATGCCGGGTTCAGCACGGCCTCGAATCCCGGTTTGAAAACATCGCTGATGGCCAGGAGTTTCTTTTGCGAAAGGTCGTAGGAAGCAAGCCCGGTGGCGTAATTGCCGTGGGCGCCGCCCGAAAAAACATAGGTAAAAAATGCCAGGCTGAGCAGGTTATCCTGATTCCAAATCACCGACACATCCGACTGCAAGTCGTAGGAGTACATGTATTTGTTGTCTTCAGAAAAAGTAGTCGTATCTTCTACAAAATCCTCCATATCAATTTGATAGGAATCCACAAATTCTTTCCGCTGACTGTTGAGCAGTTCTTCCGCGCTGGAAAAGATAGTGCTGGCGGAATCTCCGAGGATGCCGCCGGCTATTTCTGCGCGCAAAAACTGATCAAGTGAGGCATCGCTGACACCCTGCGGCCAGATGGCGGAGAGGCTGTACATGGCGCCTGGAGAATGGGGGTCGCTGGGGCGAAGCTTTTCTTCTCCTGTTAATGCGATAAGTGAAAAAGCTACGCTGCCAGACGGCAATGCAGCGGCTTGCAGCTCAATAGGCAATTCACGCCCTGATACCCAGGTTCCTTTTAACATTTTATCGTCGAGTAGGTCAATGCGCCATTCCGGGGGATTATCGCCGCCTTCATACTCCAGCATATTAATTTTTCCCGAAGAGTCGACGGCCCCTTCTATCAGGATAGGCGATTGGTAGTTGTCATACCAATAATGGCCATAATAAAAAGACAGCGGTTTTCCGTCTGTATCCAGTTTTTTGCGCATAAACAAATGCAAAGCCACCGGCATATCGCCAACTTTGCCTGTATAATAATAATAGCTGCCCGTCTGAATACCGGTAGAAGTTTGTTCGCTCGCTTTTTCTTCCGCTGTCGGCTCGGATTTGCATGTCCAAAAGGAAGTAGATACCAATAGAAGAGAGGTGAAGAGAATATAATGTCGCATAGTTGGCAGGTTATGGATTGCGGGGAGGTTGCAGATTGTGAGTTGCAGGTTGCAGGTTTTTGTCAACCTGCAACCTGCAAACCCAAAAGATCAATGGTGGTGGTGGTCGCCGGGGCCGTGAACGTGGCCGTGTTCTATTTCAGAGGGGGTAGCCAGTCGGATAGACTCCACTACGCCGGTAAAATAGAGATCCTGGCCGGCCATCGGGTGGTTAAAATCGATGAGCACGGAATCGGCATTGACGGCTTTGACGGTGCCCAGCAGGCGATTGCCGTATTGATCGGCCATTGGTATGGTGCGGCCTACCTGTAGTAGTTCGGTAGCCAGGCGGCCATCGACGACAAAAGTAGAGGAAGGCAGTTCGACAACGGCATCGGGGTCTACATCGCCGTATGCCTGGGCGGCTACGATACCGAAAGCAAATTCATCGCCCGCTTTTTTGCCCGACAGGTTGCGTTCAAATTCGGGGATCATACTGCCGGCGCCGTACAAAAAGACCAACGGCTCGCCGCCAAAGGTTTCTTCCACCAAGGCGCCCTCGGCGTTGCCTTCCTGGAGGCGGTAGTGCAATGTCACTACCATGTTGTTTTCAATAATCATTGTGAGAATAGTTTGAAAATAAAGTAGGTAAAAAGGAAAAGCCACAGGGAGGAATTCGCCACGCCGATGGTTTTTATACTTTTTACAATAAACACGGCTAAGGTAGTAAAAAGTTGTAGGACATTTATCAATAAAAGGCCTTTCGCGTGCGTTTACCAAAAAACAATATTCACTCCACTAATTAACTACTTGCTCATGACGCGAATCGCTTTGGCCTGGCTGCTTACCGCCGCCCTCTCTATGATGTTCACGGCGCCTGCCCAGGCACAACAAGCCAAAAACAAAAAAGAAGACAAAGAAAAAACTGCCAACGCCGAAAAGGAAAAGGACGATAGCTGGTCGCCTTTTAAAAAGAAAGATAAAGACGCAGAAAATGCCTCCTCAAAGGATAAACGCGCCCTATCCGAATCTCACCGCGAGGCTAAAAAGGAGGTGAGAGCTTCCCGCAAGGAAAAGCAGGCCGCCCAGGCCCGCGAAAAAGCCGCTAAAGCCCGCGCCGACGCTATTAAGGCTGAAAAACAGGCGCTACGCGCCGAAAATAAAGCCAAACGCAAGGATAAGCAGGCGGAGAAGGCGAGGAAAAATTAATTTGCTGATTTGCT
>JRYG01006036.1_pt1 | contig 14475 bp, 10 predicted proteins | sample 235341 | NCBI WGS metagenome assembly JRYG01 (sample SAMN03074218, study PRJNA261478) | activated sludge metagenome | biome: Wastewater Treatment Plant; feature: Wastewater; material: Activated sludge; isolation source: activated biomass of a wastewater treatment plant treating hydrocarbon... ... | reverse complement strand
GATTTCCTTCGATGTCATCTGGACGTGTCGATCCAGCGCCAGATCACGGTAGACAGTTTCCACATCCGACTCGGTCGGCGACCGCGACCGGCCATCTCCCACATATTTGTCGGCGTCGTGGAACAGCGCGATGACCAGCACCCGGGTCAGCGCCTTGACGAAACCCTCCTCATCATCCGGCGCGAGGTCGGGCCTCAGCATCTCGCTTTTCCACAGCAGAAACGCCGTCAGCGCACCGAGAAACATCACATCGAGGCAATGCCGGGCCAGCGACACGGCGCGATACTGTTCGTAACCCGGTCCGCCCTTGCCGGCCCGCGTCAGCCAGGGCGTCGGGTCCAGCGCAGCGCTGGGGTATTTGGCGTTGGCGTTACGGCGCTTGAATTGCTCGTCCAACGCCCGTTGCAGCGGCGCGAACGCCCGTTTGAATACCCCGCACGGCTCGAAGGCAGCGGCGGGATCGAGTTCCTTCACCTGCGCGGCGCCGAGGCTCATGACTGCATCCCCAACAGACCAAAACCCAGGGCCGTGGTGCGCCCCAAACCCGAATACCAGGCGTCCCCAATGTCGGCGGCGGGTCCCACCAGACTGAAGGGCAGGGCGATGCCGCGTTTGACGACCACCGCGCCATTCGGGCGGGTTTTGATCGCGAATCCGGCGCTGATCTGGCCGCCGCGACTGCGCACGTACACCCGATCCGGCAACAGCCGCAGTTGAAACGGCCGCCCGAACCGCCGGCTCATGGTGTGGTTGAGCAGGTCCTGGTAATCGTCGGTCAGTTGGGTCAAGTCCTCGTGATGACCATTGCCGAGGGAGCGCGTGACCCGGATCGGCGAAATGCAGTAGCCATTCAACGCCTCCACCCCGGTGGGCAAGTCCGGCTCATCCCGAAGCTCGGCAAACCGCAGATCCAGCTCCCAGCCTGGCATCGCATCGTCCAGCACCAAATCCTCCGGGATCAGCGCGGCGATGGCCCGCGCGATCGCCGGATCGCTGCTGCCCAGGTGAATCGCTTCGATGCCGTAACGCCGGCTCGGACCCGCGACCTGCAAGGGGCGGGCGATGACGCCGAATCCCCAGCGGGCCGGCCCGTTCGTGGTCGGATTGCAGCCATGCCGGCGCAAGGCGCAACCCAGCAGGTCGGCCACCTGTCCCCGGTCGCTGATCGTGCGTTGTCCCAGCGTTTCCCGGAATCGGCTACGTGGAACGACGATCATTCGCCTGATCATTTTTTCACTCCTTGTCAATAACGTCATAGCGAAATTATTCAAAAATTTTGACGCAATGTCAATAGGAGTGTAAATTGTTGCCAGGACCAGCCGGTTCGATTTGCTAGACTTGCCGCCCGTAGGATGGAGGGCCAAGCATGTTGTTGTTGCACGATCCGGCGTCGCCGTTCAGCGAAAAGCGCCATCAGCGGCTGCTGTTCCTGGAGCGCTCTGTTCATCGGCGCATCGAAAAACGAGCGACGGCGCTCATCGCCGCGCCGGATTTGCAGGAATTGTTACTGGAGGCGGGAATACCGAAGCCAGGCGAGCGCACCGAGCGTCGGGCAGTGGAGCGGGATTTGGAAGACTACGCGGCCTATTGCGACGACTTCGTGCCGACCCGCCAGCTTACCGGCGGCCAGCGGCCAATCGGCGGCAGCAGCGCCGGCTACGCGCTGGATGTCGACGCGAACGACGACGCGATCCGTTATTTTCTGGGCGAGCCGTGGTTGCGGGCAGCCGTGAAACCCAAACTCTCTTCCGCGATTGCCCGCTGTTTTCTGCTGGCGATGGCGGAAGGTCGGGAAGTGGAATTCGAGTATCGACGAGTGCCCAAACTGGGCGAATCGTGGACGCCGCATCGGCTGCGGGGCGTGCCGCTGCGCACCGTGCCCGGCCTGGATTCAGCGTATATGCAGATGTTGGGCGACAAGGGCGTGTTCAACATCAATCTGGCGCGGGTGGCCACGCCGGTATTCTGGACGGAGCGCGACTGTGCCGCCGAGTTGCGCAATCTGGCGGCGCAACCGCCGTCGTGGGTACGCATCGCCGTCCATTTTCAGTTCAGCGACGACGCCCAGGCATTGATGGACACCTTCAGCGGCCTGCGCCGGGAAGACAGCACCACGGTTTCGGTGATCGTGCCGGCGGCGCTGGCGACCATGACCGGCGATCAACTGGCTGCCTATCTCTACCGCACCCGCGACCGTCCCGGCGAACAGGAGTCCTACCATCTGGCCGGCAAGGCCCTGCTGGTGCGTAAACCGCTGGCCGCCGACGAATCACAATAAGGAGATCACACATGTTGATGATTCAGCGTCACGGCGTCCCGCTGGCGGCCAATGGGCTGAGCGCGACCCAGAATCTGCTGGCCCGCCCGGACACCGCGCCGATCCTGGTCATCGGCGCGCCGACCGGGGCCGGCAAGACTTTCGGTTTTCAGAAGCTGATCGAAAATACCGGCTGCATCGTGCTGTTCATCGTGCCCACCCAAGCCTTGGCGCGCAACATCTGCGAGAGTCTGGAAAAGGCGAGGCTATACGCCAAACAATGGGACAGCGAACAAACCCGCGCCGCCGTCGAACGCGGCGCGTCCACCTGGACCGAGCGCCTGTTCAGCCTCACGGTCGAAGCCCGGCAACGCGGCGGCATGATCGTCGCTACGCTGGAGGCGTTTCACGGCATCACGCTGGGGTATCCGGGCAAATCCAGAACGGATTTCGACGTCCAGGATGTGCTGACCAACGTGGATTGGCTGGTGTTCGATGAAGCCCATCTGCTGAACGAACGGGCGATGGGCTTCATGGCGCTGTGGGCGACGCTGGTGGGTTTTCGTCGCCAGCATTTCAATGGTCGAACCCGGTTGGCCTTGCTTTCGGCCACGCACAGCGCCTGGGTGGATTTTCTGGTCCGGCGCGATGAAAACAACCTGATCAGTTTGCCGCCGGAGTGGGTGGATTACCAGACCGAAACCATCGTGGATTTGCCGGCGACCGCGGAAGCGCCGCCGGGTGTGCGACCGATGCACGGTGAGGTGTCCGTCGAGTTGCACCAAGGCGAGATTCGGGAATGGGCGCTGGAACTGGTTCCCGCTTTGCTGGCGCGGCATCGACGCGTTCTGTTGGTCTACGACAGTCTGGCGGAATTCGGCCTGGACGAGCCACTGCTCCTGAAAGTGGCGCAAGCGGCTGGACTTCAGCGGAAACAGATGTTCGTAGTCAACAGTCAGGACAAACAGATCGGCGAGACCGCCGGCAGCGCCCGGATTCCCGCCGGTTGGGAGATTCCAGACCAGAGTCGGCTGATCATCGGCACCTCCGCCGTCGAGGTCGGCATGAATCTGGCGCACGCCACCGCGCTGGTCACGGATGAGGGTTTCAACGCCGCCGCTTTGCTGCAGCGGATCGGTCGGGCGGCGCGCGGCGACCTGCCCGGTGAAGTGCATGTGGTGTGCGATGCCCGCCGGAAAACGCCGCATATCCATCGGCTCGAACAGTTGAGCGGAATTTGTTCCATCGGCGCGGTGGTCGAGCACCTCAAATCCCCGTCCCTGATTCCTTTCAACATCGGACGGGCGCGGTTGCTGGGCAGCGCCTATCTCGACATGCTGGCTCGCCAGAATCGCCATCTCAGCAAAGGCTTGGATGCGATGTTGACCGAAATCGAACAGCGGGAGGGCCAGCGTCCGCTGAGCGGTCGTTCCCTGCTGGGACTCGCGCGCCGCGAGGTGGAGCAGTTTCGTGGCCGGCTTTCGAGCAGCCTGCGGCGCTGGCTGGAAGCCATCGATGAACAGCTGCGGGATTTGCGGGGTTTTACCCCTACGGTCAAGGTTCGCTTCCGGGATACGCCGGTCATCCAGTGTTCCCTGGATTTCGTTTCGAGACGCCTGCCGATCCCGGACGATTATGACCATGACGTGCTGGTCTATCGGCGGCCCCGCGATCAATGCCTCAAGAAACGCGCCGAGCCGTTTTCCGTCCCGGTGATCGCCCCGTTTGGACAGGATGCGATTCGGGACGTGTGGAGTGAGGCGGATTTGCAGGAGAAATATCGGCTGCTGGTTTGCAGCCACCGCGACGGCAACCGCAAGGAGCTTCAGAACGTCGTTCGTTTTGCCACCGCTTCCGGACTGGTGCCGCGCGCGCTGGTCAAGGCCGCGAACGTTGAGCAGAGTGGCTCGATAGTGGCGTATAGCAACCCTGTTTGAGTTGTGGAAACGCTGACCGGTCGAGCTAAATCCCCCCGCCGCTTGCGCGGCACCCCCCTTTGCAAAAGGGGGGTCGGGGGGATTTCCCGTCGCGAGTCGGCCACAATTCAGTTAGAAGACCTATATNNTTCAGTTAGAAGACCTATAGCAGGGGGAACCCGCCGCGGAAACCGCTCTGAAATCGCCGCCGATTCCCAACCTGTGGAGCGGCCTCTCGAACCGTGAGCGCCAGGGCGGTTCAAGCCAGCGGCGGACGCATGAAATGCTGCAACGCCGCCAGGAACATCCCCTTGCGGATGGGCTTGGTCAGGTGGCCATTGCAGCCGGCGTCCAGGCTGCGCTGCTCGTCTTCCTTCAGGGCGTTGGCGGTCAGCGCGATGATGGGCACCGGCGGGTAATCCTGTTCGCGTTCCCACTGACGAATCAGGCCGGTGGCCGTGTAACCGTCCATGACCGGCATCTGCACGTCCATCAGCACCAGATCGTAGCGCCCCTGTTTGAACAGTTCGACCGCCGCTGCGCCGTTTTCCGCGACCTCCAACTGGTGCGGCGTCTGCTTCAGATAAGCCCGGATCAGCTTGACGTTGTCCCTGGAGTCGTCGGCCATCAGAATGGACAGGCCGACCTGCCCCGGCTGTCCGGTCAGAAAGCCGCTGATGCGGGTGCGCGTCCGTCGGTCGGTGCGCGGGTCGCCGGCGTAGCCGAGCAACTGGTTGACCGCGTCCCACAGGATTTGGCGCTTGATCGGCTTGATCAGGCAGACGATCCGCCCGCCGGCGGCTTCCGCCAACTCGTAACAGCGCCGCTCGCCCGCGCTCAGCAAAATGACGGGCAGAATCGAATAACCCGGTTCCCGGTCCAGCGTATCCAGCAGGTCCAGACCGTGTCCGTCCGGCATCTGGGAATCCAGCACCAGCAGCTGGCAGGGTTGGCCACTGGTGCGCCGGTTCCGCAACGCGGTCAACGCGGTTTCGACGGTTTCGGCCTGCTCGACCCGCGCGCCGCCCAGGCTCAGCAGTTCGGCGACGATCTGGCGGTTGATCGCCGCGTCGTCCACCACCAGCACCCGCCAGCCGGTCAGCGGTGGCGGGGTCGCCGGTTCCAACGGAGCGGCGGACGCCACGCCGAGCCTGGCCGTGAAGTAGAAGGTGCTGCCCCGGCCGGGTTGACTCTCCAGCCAGATGCGCCCCCCCATCAGTTCGACCAGCCGTCGGCTGATGGCCAGACCCAGCCCGGTGCCGCCGTATCTCCGGTTGATCGAGCCGTCGGCCTGGGTGAACGCCTTGAACACCAACGCCTGCTGGTCGGGCGCGATGCCGATGCCGGTGTCGCTTACCGCGAAGCGCAGATGACCGGGCTTCGGCGAATCGGGATCGGTTTCGACCATGACGATCACCTGACCGCGTTCGGTGAACTTGATGGCGTTGCCGGCCAGATTGGTGAGCACCTGTTGCAGCCGGTACGAATCGCCCTCGACCATGACGGGAACCCGCGGATCGATCCGCAGGATCAGTTCGAGACCTTTCTTCATGGCGCGCATCGCCAGCAGGTCGATCTGCTTGTTCAACAGATTTTCCAGATCGAAGCGTTCGTGGTTGAGGGTCAGTTTGTCGGCTTCGATCTTGGACAGGTCGAGAATGTCCTCGATCAGCACCAGCAGGTTTTCGCCGGCGTTCTTGAACACTTCCAGATAGTTGCGTTGTTCCCGGCTCAGCTTGGTTTCGGCCAGCAGATCGGCCATGCCGATGATCGCGTTCATCGGCGTGCGGATTTCGTGGCTCATGTTCGCCAGGAACTCGCTCTTGGCGCGGTTGGCCGCGTCGGCGGCTTCCTTGGCGTTCTGGAGTTCCTCGGTGCGCGCTTCCACCAGCTTTTCCAGATTGTTCTGGTAGGCGGTCAGCCGGGCGTTGTTTTGCTCGATGGTGTCCAGCATCTGGTTGATGGCGAAGCCGAGTTGAGCGATCTCGTCGGTATTCCCGGAGACGAACCGGGAACCCAGCCGCCCGGACTGGACCTGACGGGCGACTTCGGAAATGTCCCGGATCGGCCAGATGATCTTGCGCGCCATCGCATGCAGCAGGATGCCGAAGAGCAACATCATGACCAGAATGAAGAGCAGCAGGGACTGTTGAATGTGCGTGCGGATGGCCTGGCTGGCCTGGAATTCCCGCTGATAGGTGTCGATGGCCTTGGCGGAAATGTCCGCCAGCACTTGGACCAGGCGGCGGGTGAGATCGTCGAAGCTGCGGTTGAGGGTGCGAATTTCGTTTTCCAACTCCAGGTCCCGGCGCAGCAGCTCTCGATAGCGTTCGGTATAGGAGCGAAAGCGGGCGTCGCCGCGCAGGGACGATTGCTCGATGTTGCGTAGCAGCGAATCGAAGGCGATGTTGAGGCTGTCGTGCTTGAGCTCGGAGCGCGCGAAAAAATAGTTTTCCTGGAAGTGATTGACGTTGAACAGCGGCTTGTACAAGGCGTTGGCGTTCGGCGCGAAAAAGATGGCCGAGGCCAGCACCTGGTAGTTGGAATCGAAGCTGGTTTTGTTCAATCGCTGCTGGGTCTTGAGTTGGATCAGTTGGCTGAACAGGCTCTCGTATTCCGAAAACAAGGTCGAGATTTCGTCGATTTTGCTCCGCGTCAGTACGCTGGAAACCTTGGGATCCAGGTGGCTGATGTGCACTTTCGCTTCGTTCAGCAGCGCGGCGAAGCGCTGTTCGGCTTCCGGGCGATTCTGCGCCAGCGCCGCCTGTTCCCAGAAGCGGATTTCACTGAAGCTCCGCTCCAGGCCGCGGGCTTCCCGGTCGGTCAGCGTGGCCAGTTCGGCGCGGGCGGCGCTCGACGACAAGCGTTCCAGGAACAGCACCATTCCGGTGTAGCCGGCGCCGAACAGGATCAGAAACAAACCGGTCATCAGATAAAAGTGTTGTTTGACGGTGCCGTGCATGGCGGTATCGCTGTGGCGTGGAACCGTGGGGCAAGCCGCGATTCCATCTGAGTCGATTCCCTTTGGCGGGAGGAACGTAATGGGGTTGGAGGCGCCATCCGGGGTTACTTCGAAGCTTCGACCAGCTCCAGCCCGACCGGTACGAAGGCGGGTACGGGTTCTCGCCGCAGCGTCTTGAGCGCCAAATCGACCGCCAGGGCGCCCATGCGCTCCGGTTTTTGGGCGACGGTAGCGGCGATCTGGCCATCCCGCAGGGCTTGCAGGGCTTCCGGGATCGCATCGAACCCGACCAGCAGCGGACGCCTGGCGGGATTGGCCTGCCGCAGGGCGTCCAGCACGCCCAGGATCATGGTGTCGTTGTGGGCGAACATCGCGTCGAAGGTTTGGCCCTGGGCCAGCAGCCGCGCCATGATGTCCCGGGCGGCGTCGCGGTTGAAGTGGGCTACTTCGCGGGCCACGACGCGCAGGTTCGGGTACCTGGCGATGATCTCGTTGAAACCCTTGCCGCGTTCATAGCTGACGGAAGTGCCGGGAATCCCCTCGAATTCGGCGACGGTGCCGCCATCTTGCAGTCGGCGGGCGAGGTACTCCCCCGCCAGGCGTCCGCCGGCGGTGTTGTCGGACGCGATGTGCGAGACGACCTGACCGCCGTCCTCCTTGCGGTCCACGGTGATCACCGGAATCCGGGCGCGGTTGGCCAATTCGATCCCGAGCCGCACGGCTTGTGAATGGGTGGGATTGACGATGAGGAAATCCACTTTTTGGTCCACGAAGCCCTGGATGGCAACCAGTTGTTGGGCATCGTCGTTTCCGGCGTCGGCGCTCAGCAGTTCCACCCCGTGCGGTTCGGCTTGCGCCTGTGCGCCCTGGAGCAGGGCGGCGAAGAAAGGATTGGCCCGTTCCGACAGCGAAAAGGCGATTCGTTTGCCGAAACTTTCGTGGGTGACCAGGTCCAGCGGCGTTTCCTGATACGCCGGAATGGCCTCGCCCCGCATCGCCCGGTGGGCCAGCGCCACGCCATGGTAACCCATCAACTCGGGATGTTGCTCGACGGTGGCATGCATCCGGCCGTTGCGCAGTTCATGGCGGACCGCCTCGACGTTGTCGTAGCCGCCGACCAGCACCTTGCCGGTCAGGTTGCGCGAATCCAGCGCTTGCAGCACGCCGAGCGCCATCTGATCGTTGGCGCAGAACACGGCATCCACCGCGCCATGTCGATCCAGCAGGCCGGACATGCGGGCGAAGGCGTCCTCGGCATGCCAGTTGGCGCTGACCGAATCCACCAGATCGATGCCGCCGCCGGCGGTAGCCGCTCGCAGGAATCCTTCCTTGCGCAATTCGGCGTTGCGGGCGCCCCGGATGCCTTCGATGACGATGAGCTTGCCCTTGCCGCGCAACTGGCGGCGCAGGTAATCGCCGACCAGGGCCGCGCCCTTGGCGTTGTCGGAACCGACGAAGGGAATGGCCAGGCCGTATTGCGCCTGCACACCCTGATCCAGCGGATTGTCGATATGGATGACCGCGATGCCCCGTTCGATGGCTTTCTTGAGCGACGGCGCCAGCTTGCGCGAATCGATGGGGGCGATGACGATGGCGCCGTAACCGCGGGAAATCAGGTTGTCGACGATGCCGACCTGGCGCTCGATGTCGGTTTCCAGCTCGGTGCCGAATGTTTCCAGATGGATGCCGTTTTCGCGGGCGTATTTCCGGGCGCCTTGCTCCATCTTGAAGAAAAACGGGTTGGACAGGGCCTTCATGACCAGGGCGATCTTGTCCCGGTTGGAGCCCGGTTGCGCCGGTGCTTCGGGGGGTGACGCCCACCCGATCAGCCAGAGCAGCAAGAACGGCAGCACGCGGCTTAGCAGGTTTTTCACGGTGTTGCATCCTCGTCGATGACGACGCTGTTCGATCCGGGAATCCGGTCTGATTGAGTGTAACTGAAAAACGATAAGTGACTCTGGGCGGCGATGGGCATGAATCGCGCCCCTAAAGCCGCGAGGCGGACCTGGCAACCGGTCGTTGCCCGATGGGCAAACGTGCTAAGCTGATTCCATGGCGAACTTCCTCGGCGAATTCGAATGCAAGCTCGATTCCAAGGCGCGGATCGCGCTGCCGGCCGCGCTGAGAAAACAGCTTCCCGTCGAGGCGGAGGGCCGCCTGGTGGTCAACCGCGGCTTCGAACAGCATCTGACGCTGTACCCCGTCACCGAGTGGCGGCGCATCAGCACCGAGATTGACCGCCTGAATCCATTCGTCAGGAAGCATCGCGATTTCGCCCGCTACTTCTACCGGGGCGCCACCGAACTGGAACTGGACGGCAGTGGCCGGCTGCTGCTGCCCCGGCGGCTGCTGGACTACGCCGGTATTCGCGACAACGTGATCCTGCTGGCCTACGCCAGCCGCATCGAGTGCTGGGAACCGACCCTGTACGACAATCTGCTGTCCGACGAGCCCGCCGATTTTGCCCGGCTGGCGGAGGAGATCATGGGTGGCGCGGGTCGCCCGGAACGGGACGGCGAGCGGTTTCCCGATTTTCGAGAGCTGCCGCCGCTGCCGTCGGGTTCGCGGCACTAATCCGCCGCGCTTGCCCCCAGCGTGATCACGGGTCCGCCAGCCGCCTGGGCGTCGGCGGAGTCGTGGGTGACCAGCAGGGTCGGTAATCCGCACTGGCGGGCATGTTCGAATATGAAGGTCCGCATCCGCGCCCGCAAGCCGGCGTCCAGCCTGGAAAACGGTTCGTCCAGCACCAGCGCCTCCGGTTCCGACAGCAAGGTCCGCAGCAGCGCCACGCGGGCGCGCTGACCGCCGGACAGCATGGCCGGATCGCGCCCGCCCAGTCCCGCCAGTTCGGCATCCAGCAACGCATCGGCCACCCGCCGTTGCCGTTCGCGACGCGACAAACCAGACGGCAGGCCGAAAGCCAGGTTTTCAGCCACGCTGAGATGGGGAAACAGCAGGGCATCCTGAAACAGGATGCCGACCCGCCGCCGCTCCAGCGGCAGGCCCGCCAGGTCCCGCCCGCCCAGCCGGACCGCGCCCTCGGCCTGGAACGCCGGCGCCAGGGTGCCGCAAACGTAGCTCAGCAGGGTGGATTTGCCACAGCCGCTTGGACCCATCACCGTGACCACCTCGCCAGGATGAACGGTCAGATTGAGTGGCGGGAACAGAGGTCGGTGTTGCAGGCTGATGCACACCCCGGCCAGAATCAGGGTTTGAGAACCGCCGCCACTCATCTCAGCGCTCTCGCCGCCGCGCCACCCACAGCGCCAGCCCAAACCCTAGCAGCGGCAACGCCGCCTGCGCCACCGCGTAAACCCCGATGATCCGCCGGTTGGCGCCGGACGCGAGCGTCACCGCCTCGGTGCTGATCGTCGCATACCGGCCCGCGCCGGCGAACAACGTCGGCAGATATTGGGCGACGCTGACCGCGAACCCCACCGCCGCCGCCACCGCGACCGGTCCCCGCAGCATCGGCAGTTTGATTCGCCAGAAAGTCCGGATGGGACTGGCGCCCAGCGCCAGCGCGGTGTGTTCGTAACGACGGTCGAAGGCGCGCCAGGGATCGGCCAGCGACAGGAACACGTAGGGCAATACGAACAGCAGATGCGTCCAGACCAGCGCTGGCCAGCCGCCGTCCAGACCGCTCCAGGCCAGCAGCACCTGCACGCCGAACAGGAATCCCACCTGCGGCACCAGCAGAGGCAGGTACAGCAGCCACAGGCTGCGCCCGGAAACGGTCAACCGCCGGCGCGTCTCGTGTTCCAGACAGCCTATCGAGAGCAGCAGCGCCAGCAGAGTGGCTGCCGCACCGATGGCGAAGGTGTTCCAGCCGACCTCCAGCAGCTGGTGGGTCTGGCCGCTCCAGTTTTCCAGCGTCAATTGCTCGGGCCAAACCAGTGGAAAACTCCAGCGACGGGCGAACGACCACAGAAAAAGGGCCAGCACGCTCAGGGAAGCCAGCGCCAACGCCAGCCCACCAGCGCCCAGCGCCAGCCGTCTGAACCCGTGGCCAGCGCCGCCGCGTCCACCGTGGGTCAACCAGGGTCGGCTGAATCGCGCCAGCAGGCGCACCACTCCTTCCCAACCCGCCAGCGAGCATACGGTCAACAAAGTCAGCAGGATGGCCGCCGCCGCCGCCGGCAATCGCCAGTGGAGGTCGGGATGGTTGAACCAGCGTAACGCCTGCACCGCCAGGGTCGGCGGCGTACTGGGGCCGATGATCAGGGCCACGTCCACCACCGTCAGCGCGAAGGCCAGCGCGGCGAACACCGGCAGGCGGATCAGCGGATAAAGTTGCGGCAGCACCACCTTGAGAAACGCCGTCACCGGGCCATAGCCCAGCGAACGGGCGACGGTGAGCAATGCTCCGGCCGGCAACTGGCCCAGCCCGGCGAGGCTCATGAACAGCAGATAGGGGNNGGCGACAGCCAGCGCGCCAGCCAGCCGCTCGGGGCGATCAGGAACGCCAGCCCCAGGGCCAGCGCCGCGTGCGGCGTCGCCAGCAACGGCGCCAGCGCGCGGCGGATGCGCTCCAGCCAGCGGGTGTGCTGGCAGGTGGCGAGCAGCGCCAGCGCCAGCAGCAGCGCCAGCGCCGTGGTGGCGAAACCGGTCCACAGCGTCAGGGTCAGCGACCGCCACAGGCCCGGCTCCACCAGCAGTATGCGCCAGGGCTCCAGCGAGAAACGGGTCGCGCCCACCACCGGCAGCCAGCCGAACGCCGGCAACAGCGTGCCGGTCAGCCCGGCGGCGATGGGCGTCAGCAGGAGGAACAGGGTCAGCGCCGGGGTCAGGGCGAGCAGCATTCCGCCCCGCTCCGCGCGCCTCACGCCGGGCGTCTCGCGGCTAGCGGCTGTAGCGGGCGCGCCAGGCCGCTTCCAACCGCTCCATCCAACTGGGATGCGGTTCGGGCTGGGGCGTGCCCAACTCGGCTGGACCGAGGGTGGCGATGCCGCGTTTGAGTGTCGCGAACCGCTCCCGGTCGGCGGGCGACAGCTTGTCGAGGGCCAGCACCGTCAGATCGCCCCAGACGGTCGGGTCCTGCTTGCGGGCCTGGGCTTCGGGAGAGAGCAGGAAGTTGGCGACCACCTGAGCGCCTTCCCTGGCGCGGGCATTGTAGGGGATGGCGACGAAGTGAGTGTTGCCGATGGTGCCGCCGGTCGGCACGTAGGTTCGCACCGTGTCGCGCAGGTTGCCCTTTTCGATCTCCGCCGAGGCTTCGTTGGGATGGAAGCTGAAGGCGATGTCGATTTCGCCGTCCGCCAGCAGTTGCCGCAACGCCGGCATGCTTTGCGGATAGGCCTGGCCCTGTCGCCAGAGGTGCGGGCGGAGTTCGTCCAGCCAGACCCACAGCGGCGCGGTCACCGGTCCGAAATTGGTATCGGTGGCGGGCTTTTGCAGGGCTTCGCGCTGGTCGGTCAGCTCGATGAGCGCCTGTTTGAGAAAGGTCGAGCCGAGAAAATCCGGTGGTTCGGGGTAGGTGAACCGTCCGGGATGCGCCTTGGCGTAGGCCAGCAGTTCGACCATGGATTTCGGCGGGTCCCTGAGGGTCGCCGCGTCGTACATGAACACGATCTGCGCCATGCCCCACGGCGCTTCCATGCCTTCGACCGGCAGGGTGAAGTCCACCGTGGTGGTCGGCTTGCCTGTGGTATCGACGTAACGGTAATTGGGCAGGCGTTCGGCGAACGGCCCGTACAGCAGACCGTTGTCCTTCATGGTCCGGAAATTCTCGCCATTGATCCACAGCAGGTCCACCGTGCCGTCCCGATCCCGGCCCGCGTTCTTTTCGGCCAGGATCCGCGACACCGTCTCGGCGATGTCGGTCACCTTCACGTGCTTGAGGGTGACACCGTAGCGGGCGTTTACCTGTTCGCCCACCCAGGCGATGTAGGCGTTGACTTTCTCGTCGCCGCCCCAGCCGTTCCAGTACACGGTCTGCCCGCGCGCCGTTTTCTCGATTTCCTCCCAGGGCGGTTCGGCGGCACTGGCGACGTTCATCGTGACCAGCAGCGCCAGCGGCAGCATCAATCCAGGTAGCAGTCTGTTCATGATCGAGCGCACGCAAACCTCCTCGCACCTTGCGGTATCGGAAAATTCCCCCACGCTTCGCGCTCCTCCTTGGCGAGGGGGGACAGGGGAATTTTACAAGTCGTTACAAGTCGTGCAGCGGGCTGTCCGCCGCCCATTCCCGGCGCACTTCGCTCATGACCGCCGGGTCCAGATAATGATCCACCCGGTTTTTGACATGCGCCACCAGCGCCGCGTCGCTGTTGTCGGCGGACCAGTCCTCGACGCTGGCGGCGGTCCGCTTTCCCGTCTGGCGCGCGCGTTGCGAGGCGACCCGCCATTTGGCGCACCAGGTGATCGCCCGCAACCAGACCAGCCGTCGCAACGGCAGCAGCCAGGGTCGTACCGCCGCCGTCAGCCGGGGTTCGGCATGATCCAGCCAGGTCTGGTAAAAGTCGGCGATCATCGCCAGGGTCGGCGCACCGGCGGCCACCACATCCCAGGTGGTCGAGGTGTACAGGCTGGCATGGGCCAGATCCACCGCCGGCGAACTGTACTGGCCTTTCTCCCAGTCCACCAGCACGGCGCGACCGTCGGTCCGAACCAGCCAGTTGCCGGGATGGGCGTCGGTGGCGATCAGCCGGCAGGGTTGCCGCAGGTCAGCGCTTTCGACGGCGAAGCGTTTCGCCCACCACATTTCCTCGGCGAATTGCGCCTGACTGTCGGGATGCAGGTTCGCGTCGGGCAGAAACTTGGCCTGGGCGCGAATCGTCCGCAATTCGGCGGCGACCGCGTCGGAGCCGTCCAGCAGCGGCGGCCGGTGCTCCGCCAGCGGCAACGGCAGCGAGTGGAAAGTGGTCAGCGCCGGCGCCAGCATCCGCAGTTCCTCCGGCATCCGCACCGCCCGCCCGGCGATGTATTCGACCACCAGCGCGCCCATCGGCAGTTCCGACTGTGGCGGGATCAGCCGTTTGAACCGCGGGGCGTGGTCGGAGGTGCTGGCTCGCTGGAAGCAGGCCGCCTGATAGCGCAGGTTGTCCAGCGCGCCAAAACCGAATTGACTTTGCTTGGGCGCCCGGATCAGCCACCCGCTGTCGCCCAGCCGAAAATGATCGTGCGCCAGCCCGATGGTCGGCAGGGGCCGCAGCGCTTCCAGCGGCAGACCGGCAAAGTCGGGGTCGGTGACCACCGCGCGGTGCAGGGCGACGAGTTCGGCGGGAGTGAGCGAGTGATTCATGCGATACCGGTCACTCTCAATGCGTCATGGTGTTTGGCGGGACACTCCGCAGCCGGCGCCAGACGGCCTTTTCCAATTCCACCAGTAGCAACACCAC
>JRYG01001511.1_pt1 | contig 14476 bp, 17 predicted proteins | sample 235341 | NCBI WGS metagenome assembly JRYG01 (sample SAMN03074218, study PRJNA261478) | activated sludge metagenome | biome: Wastewater Treatment Plant; feature: Wastewater; material: Activated sludge; isolation source: activated biomass of a wastewater treatment plant treating hydrocarbon... ... | reverse complement strand
AGCGACGCGGGAATGTAGATGCCTTCGCGGCGCGCCTCCTGCACCAGCTTGTCCACCAGAAAGTTGGCCCGTTCCGCTCCCTGGTGTTGTTGGACGGCTTTCAGCGCGTCGAGCCATTCCTGGGTTTCCAGCGGATCGAGATCGCGATTGGTTGCCACTAGTTCTCCTCCTCGGTTATGGGGTGGTCACGCGCGAGGATGCCGCGCAAGGGGATCACGTCGCCGTGTTCCAGACAATGATAGGTGATGATGGGCAAGCCATCGTCGGTGGTGAAACGATACTCGGCCAAATCCCGCTGGCAGTGGGGGCAAACCGCGGCGGCGAGCAAGTCGCCGGACCGTGGGAGGACGGGCGCGGCAAGTCCACCGTTGCGGCGATCCGAGCTTTTTCCATTTCGAGGTCCGATGCGGAGGGTCATCATGACTTCTCACTACCTCAGTCGATTCGCGGCGCCGCGCGGCGGTTTTTTCCTTACGGCGGCCCCGATGATGGGCATGGCCGTGTCGGGTCGATTCATGGCGCCAGCATCGAAAAAATACCGTGCCCGTCTTGCATCGCCGCTCGCCGGGTTTCTCCTCGAATCCAGGGCAAACGCAAGGGGCCTGCCACCCAAGCCCGACGGGCACGGCAAACCCACCATGGAGGAACTCGATTTTGCGCGGCGGGGTCGTGGCGACAATCGGATCGGTGACCGCCACGTCTTCGGTTTCACCCTGGTGGCGCGGAGCCGTTACCGACATGACGGGCGGATACTCGCCGTCTGTTTGCTGACCGCCAACCCGGTGACCGGCGTAACCGGGTTCACAGACTCTAGAAGTCTTTCTCTTTTGGCGTCTTGAAGAAAATTGCGCTGGTTCCCGGCCGGGATCGCCGTCCCGGCGCCGGTCCGCGTCATGCCAACGACGAGCGGAGGCGATGCCCCGCCACCGTCCAGACCCTTGGAATCACGGGGTCGGGCTCACCATGTCGTTTTGTGGAACCGGTTCCAAAATGACTTGCCAACGGGAAGAATTTTTATTACGATTTTTTATGGAACCGGTTCCATAAAACCGGACACACCTACGGGTAAATCGTGATAAATCCAATCAACGTCGTGGCCTTCAGTGAACGGATAGCCCAGATCGTCACCGAGCGGCACGGCAAGCGACTCCCGGACGGACCCGATCCCGAAGGAAACAGGGAAGTGGTGGCCATCGGACTCACGGGGTTCAAGACGGCGCGATGCGGCAGCATCGAGGACTTCCTCCAAGGGGGTGATGCGCGCCCCAAAACGCTCGGCATTCTCGGCCTGAATCCCATCGGGCAAGTGGTCGCTCGCCAGGCCCGCTCCGGTTTCGGCATGGAAATCCTCTACCACCATTCCCAGCCGGCGCCTGACATCGAGAACGCGTGCGGGGCCCGCTTTCTCCCGCTCGACGAGGTGTTGCGGCAGGCCGATTTTGTCTGCGTCATCCTGCCGCTGACCCGCGAGGCGGAGACCCTGCTGTATCAGCGACAGTGCGCCTCCCTGCATTCGCCGGCGATTTTCCTGGCCTGGCAACGCTCGCGCCCCATCGAGCGCGCCATCGCCCATCTGAGCGCCCATTACGCCGAACCCATCCATCTGGATGAACTCGCTACCGTGGCCGGACTGAGCAAGTTTCACCTGGTGCGGCTGTTCTCCACCACCCTGGGTATTGCCCCGCATCGCTATCAACTGCTGTTGCGCGTGTCCCAGGCCAAGGCGATGCTGCGCCGCGGCGACAAGATCGGGGAAGTGGCTTTCCGCGTCGGCTTCGCCGACCAGAGCCATTTCCATCGGTACTTTCGCCTCATTTTCGGCCTGACGCCAGGCCAGTACCAAAAAGGCAGCCTCACCGAGCACCAGCTTGCGCAAGAACGCCAACCGGGGATCCGGCCATGGCTGGGCGGTGAGGCCGTCGCTTCAAACGCCTAGCCTTGCCCCCGCCGCTTCTCGACCGGTGGTACGCCGAGCGGGGTCCCGGTCCCATTTGCAAGGTGCGTGGAGCCCCGGGGAATCAACCGCCCCGGCAACAGAATCTGACGGGGTGGCGACAGGTCGCCGCGCAGCCGTGCCAACAGGCACTCGAACGCCCTGAAGCCAATCTCGTAAGTGGGTTGAGCCAGCGTCGTGATCCCCGGGCCAACCAGCGCCGACCAGTCCAGTTCGTCGAAGCCGAGCAGACCCAGATCATCGGGCGTTTTCAGGTCGAGCCGTCGCAGCGCCCGCACCACTTCCAGGGTCACGACGCCGGTGGCCGCCACCACCGCGCCGCGCCGACCCCGGCTGGAGGCGAGAAAGCCGCGCAGCGCGTCGTCCATCAGCCCCGGTTCGCGGATGTCCAGTTCGAGGGTGCGACCCTGACAGCCGGGATGCCGCGTCAGGACCTGCCGGAAACTCGTTTCACGCTCCTGGCGCGAACTGAGGCCGTGCATGGGGGCGGTGACGAAGGCAAGGTCGGTGAAGCCGCGCTCGATCAGATGCAGCGTCGCCTGCCGGGCCGCCTCATGGTTGTCCAGACCGACCAAATCCCCGTCGAAGCCGGCCAGCTTGCGGTCCACCAGCACCACCGGCAGGCCCGCGGCCGCCATCTGCTGGATAGGCTGCACGTTCCGCCCCTGGGTGTGGACGATCAGTCCTTCGACGCTGTAGGAACGCAGCGCCGCCAGTGATTGCCGCTCGCGCGCCTCATCGTCGCCGGTATTGCAGAGCGCCAGTGTGTAGCCATGCTGCTGGCAGGCGGCTTCCGCGCCGTCCAGGACCGCGACCGAGTAGGGATTGAGCACGTCCGCCACCACCACGCCGATCAGGCGGGTATGGCCGCGCTTCAAACCGCGCGCCATCTGGCTCGGCTGATAGCCCAGCCGGGCAATCGCCGCTTCGATCCGGGCCTGGACCGGTTCCGACAGCACGGCGAATTCGCCGCCCAGATAACGCGAGACGGTGGTCTTGGAAACTTCCGCTTCCCGCGCCACGTCGGCAATCGTGGCCCGCCCCGGCGCGACGACGGCCGAGGGATCGAGGTCCGACAGTTTCACAGGCATGGCGGTCGCTTGCTCTTTCCGAAAACAGCATCCCGGATCGCTGGCCCCAGGGCGGGCGCGCCGGGTGTCGCGCGTCGACCTTTTCCGGATGTTCGGTCCCTGGCCAAACCGGTTTCATCATAAAAACGCCGTGAATCGATTACAAGCGTCGGGGCCGGCGGTTTTCGACGGCGGCTGATCGGGATGTGGTCAGGGCCCTGGCGGATCGCTACGGGGCCCAGCGATCAAGGAGCGTCGGCAAGGCGCGATATTCGCCATAACGGCATCCCGTTCCACCCGCGGCTGAAAGCGCAACACCCTCGTGCCCAACGCCTGGAACCGGATGATGCGCCTGGACGAGCGGTTCGGCTCGCTCAAGCCCGGCGCGAGCCACCTGCTGCCGGGCCGCCGCGATTCCAGGCGGCCGCGCTTGTCAAGCGCATTTCCACTCAATTGACCGACAACCACCGGTTTTTTCGAGAAAAAAATCGTGATTTCTCACCGGTGAGAAAATTGGCGCAATCTTATTTTGTTTGCAGGAAAAGCACAAAAAATGGATAAAATAGCAAACCATAACCCAGGAACTTTCCCTCATGCTGCTCACCGGATTCGATCTCGCCCAACTGGCCGAAAACGCCGCTCAACGGGGTCGGCAATTGCTCGGCGAACTGCAAAGCTACCTCGAACGGGATTACGAACAGCGGCGACTGCCCGACTTCGGCATCGAAAAGGCGGCTGAACTGATCGGCTGCACCAGTCAGCACATCCGGGACAAGGAAGCGGACGGCACGCTGCCGCACCCGCGAACCACCAAGGTCGGCACGCTCGAACGCCGGACCTACAATTACAACGACATCAACCGGATTCGGCGGGCGCTCAGGCGCGACGCCAACGGCCCCGGAACCTGCGCGAGAATCATCTTCAGCAACCTGAAAGGTGGGGTCGGCAAGACCAGCCATGCCTTGCACCTCAGCCAGTTCGCGGCCCGCGAGGGATTGCGGGTGCTGGCGCTCGATCTCGATCCGCAGGCGACCCTCACCACCGCGTTCGGCCTGGTGCCCGGCCTGACCGTCGGCGCCGATGAGGACATCGGCCCCAGCCTGACCGTCGATCCCGGCCTGCTCCGGCAAAACATCAAGCCCACCCGCTGGAACGAAATCGATCTGGTGCCGGCGCAACTGTCCCTGCAATACACGGACTGGCAGATGTTGCGGGAACGGGAGGCCAGCGAGCAAACGCTGGGACCCCTGCCGGCCCGCCTGCGGCGCGCGTTGGCGACGGTCGAACGGAACTACGACCTGATCGTCATCGACACCCCGCCCGCCCTCGGCATGTTGAGCCTGAACGCCATCGCGGCGGCGGACATGATCCTGATGCCGATCACGCCGAACTTTTATGACATCGCCAGCAGCGTGCAATACTTTTCCATCCTGGCCCAACTGGCCGGCGCCTACACCAACGCGCTGCGGGTTCGGCAACTCTCGCTGCTGATGACGCGCACCGACAGTTCCGCCGAAACCCGCGGCAACGTCACGCTGCTCAACAAGGCTTACGGCGAGTTCCTGCTCACCAACCGGATGCCGCAAACGCGCGAGTTGCAGCGCGCGACCGGCGATCAGATGAGCCTGTACGAGATCGAGGCGCCGCGCGGGGCGCGGGAAACGTATCTGCGCGCCATCGACGCCATGAACGCCGTCAACGCGGAAATCCTGCAGCATCTGCGGCAGGTGTGGCGGGCGCTGGAGCTGGGAACGCGGGAGGCCGCCTGAAATGGCGGCGGCGAAGCGCAGGAGCATGATGGAGTTTCTGGGCGTCGGCGGCGGCGCGGACGGTTCGATCACGGACGGCCTGAAGCGGGACTTGCCCGTCGAACAACTGGTGCCCCGACCGGGACAGGCCCGGACCCATTTCGATCCCGACGAGTTGGAAACCCTGGCGTCCACCATCCGCGAACTGGGGATCATCCAGCCGATTGTCGTTCGCCCGGCGGCGGATGGAGCGGATCGGTATGAAATCGTCGCCGGCGAACGCCGCTGGCGTGCGGCCCAGCTTACCGGCATGACCACGGTGCCGGTGATCGTGCGCGATCTGGACGAACGGCGCGCGGCCTTGTACTCGCTGGCGGAGAACATCGCCCGGCGCAACCTCAATCCCATCGAGCAAGCCCAGGGCTACACCGGAGTCATCCGGGAGCATCGCCTGACGCAGACCGAACTGGCGGAAGCCGTCGGCCAGAACGTCAAGACCGTCAACCGGATTCTGCGGCTGCTGAAGCTGCCCCCGGACATTCGGCAGCGGATCGAGCAGGAGCAGTTGAGTGCCAAGCACGGCGAGCTGTTGCTCGGGCTGCCCGGCGGCCAGCAACGCAAGATGGCCGCTCTTGCCGCCGAACGCGGCTGGAGCGTGCGGGAACTGGAACGGCAACTCGCGAGAACGGCGAAGGCGGCGTCCAAACCCTCCCGTCCAGCCGGCATCGATGCCGACGTCGAGCGCGAGCAGACGCTTTGGAGCGAACGGCTGGGGGCCGAGGTGAAGCTGAATTATGGGAATTCGGGCAAGGTCCGCATCACCATTACCGTGCAATCCCTGGATGAGTACCAGGGCATCCGGGAACGATTTCTAACCGAGGATTAGGGTGTGGAAACGGGAACGCCCAAGATCGAGCTGTTGCGTTACGAACACGGCATTTACGCCTTCGACGCCGGGTACATCCGGCCCCGACTCGCCGCCATTCATCTGATCGTCGAGAACGGCCGGGTCGCCGTGGTGGACACCGCCAACAACGCCGCCCTGCCGCGCGCTCTGGCAGCGTTGCGAATCCTGGGGCTGTCGCCGGCCAGCGTCGCCTATGTCTTCCTGACCCACGTCCATCTGGATCACGCCGGCGGGGCCGGGGCCATGATGCGGGCGTTCCCGGAAGCCCGCCTGGTGGTGCACCCGCGCGGAGCGCGACACATGGCCGATCCTGCGCAGCTGTTCGCCGCCGTGCAGGCCGTGTATGGGGAGGCGGAAGCCCATCGGCTGTACGGCGAGTTGCTGCCCGTGCCCGCCGACCGCATTCTCGTCGCCGGGGACGGCTACAGCTTCGATCTCGGCGGCCGGACCCTGGCGTGCCTGGACACCCCCGGCCATGCCCGCCACCATCTTTGCTTGCTCGATACGCGCGGTGGCAGCCTGTTCACCGGCGATATCTTCGGCTTGTCCTTTCGCGAACTGGACGTGGGGGGCCGTCCATCCGTGATTCCCACCACCACGCCGACCCAGTTCGATCCGGCCGCCATGCACGCGTCGGTGGATCGGATTCTGGAGCACCGGCCGGCGGCGCTGTACCTGACCCACTTCGCCCAGGTCCGGGATGTCCCCCGCCTGGGCGGGGACTTGCATCGGCTGATCGAGGCGCACGTCGCGGTGGCCGAACGGGAGCGCGACCGCGGCCCGGAGCGCGGCGCGCGGATTCTGGCGGGGCTGTGGGCGCTGATGGACGCCGAAGCGGCGCGGCAGGGCTGGCCGCTGACGGCCGATCAGCGACGCGCGGTGCTGGAGTCGGATATCCAGCTCAATGCCCAGGGATTGGAATACTGGCTGGAGCAGACGGCATCGTGAGCCGCCCAGCCGCGAGATACGGCCCGGAACGCCCGCCGCATCAGGGCGGGCGGCTCCCGGCCATGCTGAATGAAAACTCCACTCAGGCCGCTTCGCGCTCCAGCAGGTGATGCGCGGCCTCGAAGTGCCGCAACACGTCCGTCCAGTGCTGCGCTTCCAGCGGATGATGGTGCTGGCTGGCCGCTGCGATGTCATCGCGAATGATGCGGTCGATGAGCAAATCGCCGCCCGGCTGATGCGCCAGGCAGCAGCCCAGTTCGGCGGCGACGATTTCGGGTACATGCTCGTGTTGGGCGATGGCCTCGATATCCTCCGCCTCCAGGTCGGTCAGGCCGACACAATCTTCATACGTCAACATGTCACACCTCCTCTCCTCACGCTACCGTCTCGATCCGGCGCTGGCCGGATTTTCGAGGCGTTGACCGACTGCTCCGACACCCTCCCAAAACAAAAGCCGAACTCCCTCCGGCGACCTTGACGGCGTCGCCCTCGGCAGTTCGGCTGTCCTGAACCTTACGCAGGATCCGTAACTTTCCGCCCCTGTCTTACGGCAGGTTGAGCTTTCATAAACGAGTATGATGATAGCAAAAAGCGCTAAAATAAGTAAGTTTTTTGGGCGTGACGCTACCGCCGGCTTGTGCGAAAACCCGCGGCGAGATCAGCGGGACGCGGCGAATCGGCGGGTTTTCAGGGACGCGCCATGATCGATCATGCCCGACCGCCGACCGGGCCGGGCGACGGTCGATCCCCCGCGAGCCTTCTCTATCGGGCGCGGGGGTTCCAGGCGACCCCCAACCATCGAGGATTGTCTCCATGCGCTTCGAAGATTTGTCGCCGGATAGCCGCCACGCCGTCGAACGGGCTGCCTGCCGGTTTCTGGTGAAAAACCGGTACGTCAGTCTGGACGAAGCCTGCCAGGCGCTCGACCTGACGCTTCCCGAACTGTGGCGTCGGATCCTGCAAGAGGTCGGGTTGCCGGAAAGCGATCCGCCCGCGTTCGCGCCCTTCGCCTGAGCGCCCGCGCGGCGGCATTTCGGCGACCGGGGTGCTACTATTACCCCAACCGGTTCCGCCAATCCGCCAAGACGCGAGGCAAGGCCCATGACAACCAAGGTTCAGGTCGTGTTCTACAGCATGTACGGCCATATCTACCGGCTCGCCGAGGCCATCGCCGCCGGCGCGCGGGAGGTGGCGGACAGCGAAGTGACGCTGTATCAGGTGCCCGAACTGATGCCGGACGAGGTATTGGAGAAAAGCGGCGCCAAGGCGGCGCGCGCCGCCTTCGCCCATGTCCCGGTCATCAGCCCCGACCGGCTCGCCGAGGCCGACGCCATCCTCTTCGGCACGCCGACCCGCTTCGGCAACATGTGCGCGCAGATGCGCAATTTCCTGGACCAGACCGGCGGGCTGTGGGTGAAGGGCGGACTGATCGGCAAGGTGGGCAGCGTCTTCACCAGCACGGCCACCCAGCATGGCGGGCAGGAAACGACGCTGACCAGTTTTCACACCACGCTGCTGCATCATGGCATGGTCATCGTCGGCGTGCCGTATTCCGAAGCGCGGCAAATGACGCTGGCCGAGATTTCCGGTGGCAGCCCCTACGGCGCGTCCACCATCACCGGCGGCGACGGTTCGCGCCAGCCCAGCGAGAACGAGCTGGCCATCGCCCGGTTCCAGGGCAAGCACGTCGCCACGCTGGCCAAGCGGTTGGCCGGGGGCTGAGTACGACCGGCAGCGTCACCCGCGGGAATCCGCGAGGCCAGACCGACGCCCGACGTCCGGCGCCGTGGCCTCCGGGACGAGCCAGCCCAGCACCTCATCCCACCAGGGCGCGCGCGGCTCTATCTGCCACGTGTTGTGGCCCGCTCCCGGAAACACCCAGAGCCGTTTCGGCCCCGGCACGGCTTCGTACAAGCGCTGGCCGTGCCGCCTCGGAATGATCTCGTCCCGTTCGGCCAGCAACAGCGCGACCCTGCCGCCGTAGCCACGCAAATGGGCGGCATTGTCGTAGCGGTCGCGCAGCAGCCAGCGCGCCGGCAGATACCAGTACAGATCCTGCGCGAGCGCGGGCAGATTGTCCCAGGGCGTGATGAGCGCCACGCCCGTCACCGGCAGCGCGGGATCCGCCGCCACCGCCGCCGCCACCGCCGCGCCCAGCGATTCGCCCCAGACCAGTAACGGCCCGCCGAACGCTTGCCATGCCTGCCGGACGGTTTCCCGGCCATCCCGCGCGAAGGAGGCTTCCCCCATTTCCCCGTCCCGGCCCCCGTAGCCCGGATACTCGGCCAGAATGACCCGGTAGCCGCGCGCCGCCAGCGCCGCCAGGTAATAAACCCGGTCGCGGGCGCTGCCGGCGTTGCCGTGGAACACCACCACCGTTCCCCTGCCGGGCGCGGCAACCGCGGGGCCAACGCCGAGATAACCTCGGAACGCCGCGCCGCCCGCCGGCCAGACCGCAAGCGCCATCCCCTCGCCCACGCTCATGGTAGCGGCCTGCGGCGGCGTAGGGTCGGGGAAATACAGCAGCTTGTGCTGGACCATATAAGCGATGCCGACCACCAGCGCGTAGCCGGCGAGCAGGTAAAACAGAATCCGCACCGTACTGGCCTCCGGCCCGATGAGGCAAAGACCGCCCGCACCCCTGCCGCGTCCGGTCTCTGTCCTCAGGCGCCGTGGCGCTGGCGGTAGCGCTCCAGGAAGTGGCCGAAGCGACCGATGGCGTCGATCAGATCGTCCTCGTGGGGCAGGAACACGATCCGCAAATGGTCCGGCTGGGGCCAGTTGAAGCCGCTGCCCTGGACCAGCAGCACTTTTTCCTCCAGCAGCAGCTCGAGCACGAACTGCTGGTCGTCGGCGATGGGATAGAGGTGAGGATCGAGCCGCGGAAAGAGATAAAGCGCCGCCTGGGGCTTGACGCAACTGACGCCGGGCAGCGCCGTGAGCAGCTCGAAAGCCAGATCGCGCTGCTTGCCCAGGCGTCCGGTAGGCAGCACCAGGTCGTCGATGCTCTGGTAGCCGCCGAGCGCGGTCTGGATCGCGTGCTGGGCCGGCACGTTGGCGCACAGCCGCATCGAGGCGAGAATGGTCAGACCTTCGATATAGTCCTGCGCGTGATTCTTTTCCCCCGACACCACCATCCAGCCGGCGCGGTAGCCACAGGCCCGGTAGTTCTTCGACAGGCCGTTGAAGGTCAGGCACAGTACATCATCCGCCAGGGCGGCGATGGAGGTGTGCCGGGCGCCGTCGTAGAGCACCTTGTCGTAGATCTCGTCGGCGTACACGATGAGCTGGTGCTGGCGGGCGATCTCCACGATCTCCTGCAGCAGTTCCGCCGGATACAACGCGCCGGTCGGATTGTTCGGGTTGATGATCACGATGGCCCGGGTGGTCGGCGTGATTTTGCCCCGGATGTCGTCCAAATCCGGCAGCCAGCCGGCCTGCTCGTCGCAATGGTAATGACGCGGCGTTCCGCCCGACAGGCTCACCGCCGCCGTCCACAGCGGGTAGTCGGGAGCCGGAATCAGCACCTGGTCGCCGTTGTTCAACAACGCTTGCAGGGCCATCACGATCAGTTCGGACACGCCGTTGCCGATGTAGATGTCCTCGATCTGCACCCCGCGGATGGATTTCTGCTGGGTGTAGTGCATCACCGCCTTGCGGGCGGCGAACAGGCCCTTCGAATCGCAGTAGCCGGAGGCGTCCGGCAGGTTGTGGATCACGTCCTGCACCAGTTCGTCCGGCGCCAGGAAACCGAACGGCGCCGGGTTGCCGATATTGAGCTTGGTGATCCGCTGGCCTTCGTCTTCCATCTGCTTGGCGCGCGCCAGCACCGGCCCGCGAATGTCGTAGCAAACATTGGCCAGCTTGGCGGATTTCAGAATGGGTTGCATCTGAGATTTATCCTGCTGTTTATGTTGGTTTTATGGTCTGATGATTTGAGTCGGGGGTGATAAAAAGCCGGTGGACCCGGCGGATGCCGCAACGCCTGATGCGAGCATCGGCCGCTTTGCTCTTCGATGACGGCGGACACGGGGCGGACACGGCCAGCCACAACTCCGCGCCGCCCGATTCGGCTGACGATTCGGCGAGCCGCACGCCAGCCTCCGGTTTGAGCCGGCCCGTGCGGGCGCGCGGATTGATGGCCGGTCTTCGAGCGGTTCCACGACCGTCATCCCAGCCCGATAGGCTGCGAAGCGATAAACGGCCCCTTCGGTCGACGGCGCGAAACTGAATTCATGATAACCCGGGCGTCCACGCTCCGCCAGAAACGCCTCGCAGCAGGTGTGGCGCCACAGCCCGTCGGCGTGAGGCGCTCGATCAATCCCGGCGACCTGGACAAAGCCAACCGACCCGCACCGTACCGAGGGGCGGGTCGGTCCACCCGTCGCGCTAGCGAGGCGCCGCGACGACCAGCTGCGCATTCACCTCGTAGGTCGATCCGTCCTTCGCTTGCAACACCACTTGCCAGAGTTCCTCGTCGGCAATGGCTGTCCGCTCGTGCCCCAGCAGTTCCCGCTCGTCGTCGACCTGGATGCCCCACTGCCGCACATGCCGGATACCCGCCACCGGGATGCGCGCTTCGTCGAACCGTCGCCGGAAATCTGCTGGCGGGTTGGCGGCGGTAGCCCACTGGGCGAACCCGTTTTCCCGCAGGGCGACCAGTTCATCGGGTAGCCGAGGTTGGGTCTTGCTCATCTTGATTTTCCTCTGTTCGGACCGGATGGAAACCATAAGCCGGCGAGATGAAAACGGCTCAAAAACCATCCACCGGCAAAGCCGGCTGGCGCTCTCGAGGGCGGCTTACGATGAAAGGCGCAATTGCTCCCGTTCAGGGTTTAACAAGGCGGCGGCGAGTTTGTGGACGCCTTCCGCTTCGGCGCATTCCGAAATCTCTTCCCATGGCGCGCCACGATCAATGGCGGCGGCGGTTTTACTGTCGTTGGGCAGTCGCGTCCGAAAGTCCTGGATGAACGCTTGGGTGGCTGCCGTGGGGTCGATGATGGCCTCGGGGCGTTCCTGAAGCGCCTCCTGCTGGGCCTCGAACAAGACAGTCGCGATCTCGTGCAGACCTTCCGCCTGCGCCTGACTGGAAATATCCGCCAGACTGGCGCCCTGGTCGATGGCGATGGCGGTTTTGCTGTGATCAGGTAAATCCTCCCGGAACGACTGGAGGATTTCGGTGAGGGTTTTCGTTTCCATGGGGCGTACTCCTCGTCATGAAAGGCAACAGAGCCAGGACGTGATCTCCAAGTACGAAGCCTGGAAGGGTAAACCCGACGGCCCGGACGATTCTGGTCGCCGGGGCGTGAATGGGAGCCCCTGGACACCCGCATCCGACAGCTTGCGCCGCAAGCGCCGAACCCAGGTGAGCATCAGGCTGAAACAATCCCTTGTCATGCCTGCTGGAGGACGGCAACAGCCTTCGCGGCATCTTCGGCGGAATCGAAGCCGATGTACAGGACGAACAAGGCCCCGATCACCGCCGCCGAGAAGCCCCGCAGGTTGAGGCCCGCCGCGGCCAGGAGCGAGGTCAGTTCAGCGGCGATCCCTGGCCGATTTTCCCCTTCGACGCGCACCGACTGCACACTCACGGTCGGGTTGAAGCCCAAGGTGGCGGCGGCTTCGAGTTCCGCATCGCCGTACAAGGGGGTGACAAACACCACCGCCTTGCCGGGTTGCTCCGGCGCCCGCCGGGCCAGGATGAAGTTGAGATCGGCGCCGGCCTCCCGCAGACCGGTCAGGACATTCGCCAAGCCGCCGGGTTTATCGTCGATAGTGGTAGCCCACACCTCGACGCGTTCGACTATCAGGTCCATGATCGTTCTCCTCTTCATTCAGATGGTTGCGGTTCCTCTACCCCGGTTTCGCGATGCGACGATCGCGCCACGGGTCCGGGCGGCGAATTCCTCGGCTGACGGGGGTAAATCATCGGAGAGCGCCCGCCGCTCAGACGGATGGGGAATCCGCCGCTCGCATTCACTTCCTGCCTTCGCCCACCAGGAGGGGAAACCGATCATCGGTGATGGGGGAAGGCGGGCGTAGGAAACGAACGGTTAACCCGTGGAGAATCGGATGGCCTTACCCGGCCTCGTGCTTCATGCTGACCTTGAGCCGGGCTCGATACTCCAATATTTGACCGTCATCGCTCAGGTGGACATCGAGGCGATTAACTTCCGCCACCCGAAGATGCCGGATGGATTGCGCGGCTTCCAGGATCGCGTTCTTCGCCGCCGCTTCCCAACCGTCTGGGCTGCTTCCGATAATTTCAATAACCTTATACGCGCTCATTGGCTCCTCCTGGGTGAATGGCCCCGCGTGGACTGCCGCACGGGGTCGTGGCGAGGTTTAATGAGGCATAACACCGTGGGAACGGTGATTCCCACACTATTTATTTAGTTTACTTGTACCCTTAATTCAAGGATGGTATTTATTTTTTCTTCGATCAGCGAGACCCGACATGAAAGCCCGGTTCATTACATTCGGCGAGATTGAGATCGACGGCCAGCGCTACGCTCACGACGTGGTGATCGACGGCGGCGTCGTCCGCAAGCGAGTCAAAAAACCGTCCAAAGCCTACCGCGAGGCGTATGGACACACGCCGCTGTCGCTCGGGGAAAATCTGCCCTGGGGCGGTCGACAACTGATCGTCGGCACCGGCATGTATGGCCGCTTGCCGGTGATGCCGGAGGTGGGCCAGGAAGCGGCGCGGCGCAAGGTCGAATTGGTGGTCGTGCCGACGGCGGAAGCGTGCCGATTGTTGGCCGACCGCAAGAACAAAAGCGTACACGCCGTGCTGCACGTGACGTGTTGAGGATTGGAGAAGACCTCCCCGAAGCGGAACAAGTCTTCAGGTCCCCTATCATAAAACTCGACAGACTCGTCAGCGACGACCAGACCGGCGCGGACCGAGCCGGTTTCGCAATATCCGAGCAGTCGGACGGCGCCCTGCGCCTGGTGAATTAAAGCCAAGAGTGGCATATGGTCTACCGGGACTATGGGTCGATCAGGCGGCGATCCTTCTCAACCCAACTCATCGCCACTCGTATACGGATTTATCCGTTGATTTATTTCTTCTCAAAGTACCGGTATCCCGATTTTATCGGGTTTGTGCTATGCTTGCTGAAATTTCCAGAGCTGAACCAACGAAAACAAGGGAGTAGACCTTATGAAGAAATCCGGCTTTTTGCTGGCTGTGCTGACTCTTTCCTTGGCGCAAAGCGCTTCTCTTGCCATGGCGGCTGAATCCAAGGCCGGTATTCAATTAGTCGCTGCTAATGAACGATATGGATGTTGTCTTGTTAAAACCGATGATAAAGCAGTAGATGTATGGGAGTACCAAGATGATATTTCCTTTATTACCTGTTACAAATGGGCAAAACTCATTGGTGATCCGCTTCAATTTCTGAATAACAGAAAATACGAATTTTACCAAAACAGGAAATGCTCTTCCATGAAAGACAAACACGAGCTGATACCCGCCATCTGGAGTCTGGAATATCGAAACGGCTGACGATCAAGCGCCCACAACTTAATCGCCGGGCGGATACGGAAACCATCCAATCATCAGCCGCGCTGGACGCTTCGCGCCCGGCCAGGTGGCTTGTGAATGGGCAATCCGCCGCTGGTTCGGCGCGGAACGCCGGGCAACCAGCGGATCAAATCGGAGCTTGACTCAGAACAACCGGGGATCGAACGTCCAAGGCCGGGACTGGACGACGTGGATGCCCAAGGCGTCCGGGTGGGCAGGATTGATCAGCACATCGGAACTTTCCGGCACGATCACCGACGGGACCCTCAACAACGCCGAGCGTCGCTCGGCCAGCCAGCGGTCACCGTAAGCCCGGCACGC
>JRYG01001831.1_pt1 | contig 14542 bp, 18 predicted proteins | sample 235341 | NCBI WGS metagenome assembly JRYG01 (sample SAMN03074218, study PRJNA261478) | activated sludge metagenome | biome: Wastewater Treatment Plant; feature: Wastewater; material: Activated sludge; isolation source: activated biomass of a wastewater treatment plant treating hydrocarbon... ... | reverse complement strand
CGGTGGAGCAGGAAGGCATCACGGGCGCGATCATCGGTCGGGCGCTGTACGAGGGAACCATCGACCTCGCGACCGCCCAGCGGGTGGCCGACGGCGCCGGGGAGAACGGCTGATGGGACTGGCGAAGCGCATCATCCCCTGTCTGGACGTGGATCGGGGCCGGGTGGTCAAGGGCGTCAGGTTCGTGGAGATTCGCGACGCCGGCGATCCGGTGGAAATCGCCCGTCGCTACGACGACCAGGGCGCGGACGAACTCACCTTTCTCGACATCACCGCCAGTTCCGACGACCGCGAAACCATGGTCCACGTCGTCGAGCAGGTGGCCAGCCAGGTGTTCATCCCGCTGACCGTGGGCGGCGGCATCCGCACCCTGGCCGACGTGCGGCGGCTGTTGAACGCCGGAGCCGACAAGGTGTCCATCAACACCGCCGCCATCGCCAATCCCGACTTCGTGCGCGAGGCCGCCGAGCGTTTCGGCAACCAGTGCATCGTGGTCGCCATCGACGCCAAATCCGTAACTCCCCCTCGCCCTGTGGGAGAGGGTTCGGGGGTGAGGACCGAACCACCGCGCTGGGAAATCTTCACCCACGGCGGCCGCCGACCCACCGGTATCGACGCGGTCGAGTGGGCACGGCGGATGGCCGCCTGCGGCGCCGGGGAAATCCTGCTGACCAGCATGGACCGCGACGGCACCAAGTGCGGCTTCGACCTGGAACTGACCCGCGCCATCAGCGAAGCGGTCAACATCCCGGTGATCGCCTCCGGGGGGGTCGGCACGCTCGATCATCTGGCGGACGGTATCCTGCTCGGCAAGGCCGACGCGGTGCTGGCGGCCAGCATTTTCCACTTCGCCGAATACACCATCGAACAGGCCAAGCGCCACATGCGGGCGCGCGGCATCGAAGTGAGGCTTTGATACCTCCCTCTCCCAGAGGGAGAGGGTTGAGGTGAGGGAATTCATGACCGAAGACTGGTTGGAACGCATCAAATGGACGGCGGACGGGCTGGTTCCCGCCATCGCCCAGGACGCCGGCAGCGGCCGGGTGCTGATGATGGCCTGGATGAACCGGGAATCCCTGCGGCGCACCGTGGAATGCGGCGAGGCGGTGTACTGGTCCCGCTCCCGCCGACAACTTTGGCACAAGGGCGAAACCTCCGGCCATACCCAGAAGGTCAGGAGCATCCGGCTGGATTGCGACCACGACGTGCTGCTGCTGGAGATCGAACAGATCGGCGGCATCGCCTGTCATACAGGCAGGCAGCGCTGTTTCTTCGAGGAACTGCGCGACGGCGAATGGGTCGTCACCGACCCCGTGTTGAAAGACCCGCGCGAGCTGTACGGCGCATGAGCGACGACATCCTGCGCGAACTGGCGGCGACCCTGGAAGCGCGCAAGCAGGCCGACCCCGACAGTTCCTACGTCGCCCGCCTGTACGCCAGGGGCCTGGACGCCATTCTCAAGAAGGTCGGCGAGGAAGCCGCCGAAACCCTGCTGGCCGCCAAGAACGGCGACCCCGAACATCTGGTGCGCGAAACCGCCGATTTGTGGTTCCATACTCTGGTCATGCTGGCCCATCAGGGGCTCGGCCCCGATGCGGTGTTGCACGAATTGCGCCGTCGTTTCGGTACTTCCGGCCTGGCCGAAAAAGCCGCCCGCGCTCCTGGTTAGGCGGGCGCCGCCTTCCCCGTTATCAGAGGCAAACCGTCATGCATTTCAGTATTTGGGAATTACTGCTCATCCTGGTCATCGTCCTGGTGCTGTTCGGCGGCAGCCGGTTGCGCAACCTCGGTTCCGACCTGGGTTCGGCGATCCGCGGCTTCCGCGACGCCATGAAGGAAGGCGGGAAGCCGGAAGCCGCCGCCGAGGAAGACCCCAAGAAGCTGGAGCAGGCCGCCGCCCAGCAGCGCGCCGCCGGCGATGCCGCGACGCACGACCCGCTGGCCAAGGACCGCGAAAAGGTCTGACGCCCGGAGCGAACCCTCATGTTCGAGATCGGATTCTGGGAATTGGCCTTGATCGGCGTCGTCGCGCTGATCGTGGTCGGTCCCGAACGCCTGCCCGGTCTGGCGCGCACCGCCGGTCTGTGGCTGGGCAAGGCCCGGCGGATGGTCGCCGAGGTCAAGGCCGAAGTGGATCGGGAACTGCATCTGGAGGAAATCAAGCAGTCCTTGCGCCAGCAAGCCGATCTGAACGACCTGCACGATCTTGCTGGCCAGGTGAAATCGCTGCGACGGGAAGTCGAGGAAGAATTCGACGATCCCGGTCCGCCGCCGGGCTGGCGACCGGGCATGCCGACGGGCGCGCCACCGCCCTATTCCGCTCCGAGCGTGCCCGCGGTTCCGGCAATCCCTGTTTCCGCGCCGGTTCGGCTGGAGAAGACCGGGTCACCGCCGGCTGATCCGTCCGTCGCTGCGCCGACGCCACCCCCGCAGCCCTCGTCACCCCCGCCGTCGAACCCACCCTCGTGACCGACGCCGACCGCGAACAGCCCTTGGTTAGCCATCTGATCGAATTGCGCAGCCGGCTGTTGCGCATCGTGAGCGGGATTCTGCTGGTTTTCGTGGCGCTGTCGCCGTTCTCCAATCCGATCTACAGCGCGCTGGCCGGTCCGTTGACCCGCCACATGCCGGCCCAGAGCAGCATGATCGCCATCGATGTGCTGTCGCCGTTTCTGACCCCGCTCAAATTCACTCTGGTATTGGCGGTTTTCATCACCATTCCGTGGACGCTTTATCAGGTCTGGGCCTTCGTCGCGCCGGGTCTGTATCAGCGGGAAAAGCGGATGGTCCTGCCGATCCTGCTGTCCAGCACGCTGCTGTTCTACTGCGGCATGGCGTTCGCGTATTTCGTGATCATGCCGATCTTCTTCGCGTTCATCACCAGCACCGCCCCGGAAGGCGTGGCCGTGATGACCGACATCAATCGTTACCTCGATTTCGTGATGACGATCTTTTTCGCCTTCGGGGTCGCGTTTGAAGTGCCGGTGGCCACGGTCATTCTGGCCTTGGCCGGCATTCTCTCTCCCGACGCCATGGCGGCCAAGCGTCCCTATGTCATCGTCGGCGCGTTCGTCATCGGCATGTTGCTGACGCCGCCGGACGTGATTTCACAAACCCTGCTGGCGTTGCCGATGTGGTTTCTGTTCGAGATCGGCGTGTTCGTCTCGCGCCTGCTGCTGCGCCGGCGCCGCGAGGCCCGGGCGGCGGCGTCGACGACGGAATCGGCCGGCGAACGCTAGCTCGACGCCGGGACCCGAACCAACCGGCCAAACCGTAAAATCCCACCCATCGTCTTAAGGCGAATTGCGAAATGACTACCCCCGACCCGTCACCCAAACCCGATCCCAAGGACTCCCGCCAGTCACCCGGTCCGCTGGACATCGTCCTTAGCGTGCTGTCCTCCTTCTTCGGGGTGCAAAGCGTGCGTAATCAAGAACGGGATTTCCGACATGGCCGGGCCACGCATTTCATCATCGTGGGGGTGGGGCTGACCGTGTTGCTGATTCTGGGAATCTGGCTCGCGGTGAAACTGGTCCTGCGCGCCGCCGGCGCTTAGGCGGAACCGGATCGATTGCTACAGATCATTGTCAACCAGAAACAACATATTTCCGACGATGAGCCGTATCGTTCTCACCGAAGAGTTGCAAACCGAGTATCAGCGCCTGTTTGCCGCTTGCGACATCCGCGAGGAGCGGGCCGCCGATGTGGACGAACGGGTAGACGCCATCATGGCCGACCGGGACCGCTACTGGACGGTCGGTCGGCGGCTGAACCTGCCCTGGTTCGTGGTGGCGGTGCTGCACGAAGCCGATACCGGTCACGATTTCACCGTACATTTGCACAACGGCGATCCGCTGACCGAGCGCACCCGGCATCTGCCGGAAGGACGACCCGCCGAAGGCGAACCGCCGTTCAGTTGGGAGGACAGCGCCACCGATGCGCTGTGCCTGTCCTATTGGGATCAGTGGTCGGACTGGAGCATTGCCGGTACGTTGTTCAAGCTGGAAGGCCACGGCGGCTGGGGCTATCGGCTGCATCATCCCGAGGTGCCTTCGCCCTATCTGTGGAACTGTTCGACCTACTACAGTCAGGGCAAATACGTCACCGACGATAGCTGGAACGAAACCGCCGTCGCCCAGCGCTGTGGGGTGGCGGTGTTGCTGCGGCGGCTGGCGGAACGGGATCTGATCGAGTTCGCCGGTGCCGGCGAACCCGCGCACGGACCGCTGCTACGTTATGCCGAGACGGAAACCTCGCCCTGGGTGGAGGCGCTGCAACGGTTTCTGAATACCTTGCCCGGTGTTTACGTGAAGGTGGATGGGTGGGCCGGTCCCCGCACTTCGGAGGCGTTCCACAAGCTGACGGGGCGGTATTTGTCGGGCGATCCGCGCGCAGCGGACCGGGACTAAATTCAGCGCAACCGCTTTTCAGAGGAAGAACTTCAAAACAAAATCCTGAAACCCGCGGCTTGAAAATGCCGATCATTCGTAAACGCTTCCGTGATACCCAGCCGACGCATGACGATGAAGGACACGTGATCGACGATTCCAGCCTGGCCCGCCGCGCCTCGTGCATAGGCATCCCAGGCATTTTTCCAATCGGCTTCGGTGGGAACGATCAATTCCTCTCGCAGTTCCAGATTCTGTCTGAGCAAATTGACCTGATCCCGATAAGGACGGCGAGCCGCCGTATTGCCGCATTCGAGCAGAATGAAACTGGTTGAAACCAATGACTTCCGCTCGGAAACAAGTTGGGCGAAAGCTTGTTCGGCGGCGGGATGCCACTGGTCGGCAACATCCCATAAAGCCACCAGTCCCACCGTATCGAGAAAGACGGCGTTCACGGTTGATGCTCGTCATGCCGGGCGGCGACATCGTGTTCCCCGGAATCAAATCGCTTCGACAGGATGGAATAGACATCATCGAGGCTCGGTTTTTTCGGCTCCTCAAAAACCTGGCGAATCTCGACATCAACTTCGCAGCGGTCAGGCAGATCCACTTTCCCAGTCGGGCGAAAGACTCCGTTTTCATAGATAGCGTGAAAAGCCATGATCATGTTGTATTTCTCCTACCTCAACGTTCACGTTCCTTTAGGCTTCGATTTGGCCGACTCGTTGCTTCATAAGCGCATCAAAGGCTACAAGTAATTCAGACCAACCCCAGCAGCCTCGCCGCCAGCGGCAACACCCAATCCGCCCGCTCGACATCCACATCCGCTTCGACCGTTGCCGGACCGCGCGCCGCCCCGCTCCGCTTGACCCGCTCGCCGAGTTGGCGCCGTTCCGGAGCCGGGAAACCGGCGAAGGTGCGGCGCAGCAGCGGCAGCAGTTGCGCGAACGCCTCGCTGGTCAAACCGCTCACCCAGCCGTCCAGAATTCCCCATAGCGCGTCGTTATGCAGCAGCAACAACCCACTACCGTGCAGGAAGCCTTCCAGCCAGGCCGCCGCCCGCGCCGGTTCCCCGGCCAGCGACAGCGCCAATCCCATCCGCCGGGCGGTTTCCGGCGGCGGCAGCACGTTCTGGTCGAACAGCAGCCGACAGGTATGGCCAGCCAGCAGCCCGTGCAGTCCGGCCTGATCGGCCAGTTTCGTCAACGCGCCCTGCCAGAGCGCGGTTTGCTCGGGATTCTGCAACAGGCTGATGGCGGCGTTCATCGACTGAATCTTGACGAACATCGCCCGCGCAGCCTCGTCGTCCAGCGAGCTACAGGCGGCGGGCAGACCGATAGCGACGCGCGTCACCAACCCGTCCACGACATGTCCGACCAGGCCAGCGTCAGTTTGGCGGACGTTGCCGTAGCGCAATACCCGCACCAGCGGCGGCAGGCTGTCCATCAGGTGCGGGATGTCGCTGGTCAGCGCGGCGACGTTTTGCAGCCGTTCCATCACCTCGCCGATGGCGTCCGGCAGTTCGGCCAGCAGGGTTTGTTCGACCAGTTCGGTCAACTGGCTCAACTGTTCGCCGCGCTGGGCCAGGTCGCGGGCGCGGGCGGAAGCGGCGTCCAGCACCGTATTGCCCCACAGATTGGCTTCGATGACCGCCACCGCCAGTTCCGGTCGCCATTGCAGCCGCCAGTTTTCCTTGAACGTGCCCTTGCCGCTGACCTGCTCGGTTCGACCCCAGGCAATGCCCAACAGGTTCAGCCGGTGCAGAAGTTGACTGCGTTCCAGATCGTTCGGCTTGCGCAGATCGAGTTCCAATAGCCGCTGGCCGGCTTCCGGGACCAGTCGCAACCGTTTCTGCTGGCGCTGCAAATCCTGTTGCAACGGCAGCATCGGCGTGCCGTCCGGTACTTCGCCCAGCCGCTCGTCGATCAACAACCGTTCCTTGAGCAGCCGTAGCGGTGTGGCGTCGCCGTGGCAGAGTACGGCCAGGGTGGCTTCGTTCAATTCCTCCAGCGTGGGTCGGGGCCGGTCACGCAAGGCGGCCAGCGCCTCGGCCAACCGCGCCGCTTCGATCACGCTGGCGGTGGAGGCGGCGAGATCGTGTTCACGCAGCAATTGAGCGATGCGAGCCAGCCAGCGGGCGGTTGGTTCGCCGGCGCTTTCCCACAGGTGCAGATAAAATCCCGGCGCGTCGACGCCGGCGCCGTAGCCGCTGGCGTAGGTCAGCCGACCGTGCGTCCAGGGCACCCAGGTCGCGGCGAGCTTGCGCTTGGGCAGACCCTTGAGCCGGGCATTGTCCTCGCGGGCCGGCGGCGGGTTGGCCAAGGCCGGCGCGTGCCAGGCCCCGCAGACCACGGCGATGCGCTCGAAACCTTCCTTTTGCGCCGCGCGCAGTTGCGTCCGCATCGCCGCTTCGCGCTGCTGCTCCAACTCCTGACGCGCCGCCTCCACGCCGCGCCATCCGCTCGCGGTGGCTTCGTCCGGCGGCGACTGGGCGTCGGCTTCGGCGCGGAGCGCCGTCATCAGTTCCAGAATCGCCTGGAACAGTTCGCGGCTGTCCTGGCGCTGCTCGACCAGATGCTCCCACCAGCGTTCGCCGTCGCCGTAACCGGCGGCTTCCGCGACCCAGCGCAGCGGATCGCGGCGGAGGTCGGGCAGGGCCGATTTCCCGTTCCCGTCGGCTTGTTGCATATCGGCATCGGATTCCACCGGCGCGGCGGGATCGGCGGCGGGCGGCGCTTCAGCGGCGGGCGCGACGGTTTCCGCCGTCGTTTCCGCTTCGATCTCCAGCGCCAGGCGGATGGCCTGCGGCAGGTCCATGAATCGCACCGGGATGCCGTTCGCCAGGCCGTAGCCAACCGCCTGCCATTCCGGCGAGAACTCGGCGAACGGATAATAAACGGCGCGGCGCGGTTCGGTGGGATCGTAGAGCAGCAGGGCCACCGGCGGTTTCATGCCGGCGTCGGCGGCCAGCGGCAGCAATTCCTGCGCGTCGGGCGGCCCCTCGACCAGAATCAAATCCGGCCGCACGTCCGCCAGCGCCTTGAGCACGCTGCGCGCCGAGCCGGGGCCGTGATGGCGGATGCCGAGAATGACGGGATCGCTCATGACAGTTCGCGGCAGGCGCGGTACAGATCTTTCCAGCCGTCGCGCTCCTTGACGATGGTCTCCAGATATTCGCGCCAGACGATGGCGTCCTGCACCGGGTCCTTGACCACCGCCCCGACCAGCCCGGCGGCGAGATCGGCGGCCTGCAAGCGCCCGTCGCCGAAGTGCGCCGCCAGCGCCAGGCCGTTGTTGAGCACCGAAATCGCCTCGGCCACGCTCAGCGAGCCGCTGGGCGATTTCAGCTTGGCTTTGCCGTCCAGGGTCACGCCGGCGCGCAGTTCGCGGAAGATGGTCACCAGCCGGCGGATTTCCTCCAGGGCCGGCGGTTCGGCGGGCAGTTCCAGCGCCCGGCCCAGCGCGGCCACCCGTTGTTGCACGATGCCGACTTCTTCCTCCAGCGTCTCCGGCGTCGGCAGCACCACGGTATTGAAGCGGCGCTTCAGAGCGCTGGACAACTCATTGACGCCCCGGTCGCGGTCGTTGGCGGTGGCGATCAGGTTGAAACCCTTGGTTGCCTGTACCTCGGTATCCAGCTCCGGGATCGGCAGGGTCTTCTCGGACAGGACGGTGATCAGCGAATCCTGTACGTCGGAGGGAATGCGGGTCAGTTCCTCCACCCGGGCGATGCTGCCGTCTTGCATGGCGCGCATGACCGGGCTGGGCACCAGCGCCGCCAGCGACGGGCCTTCGGCCAGCAGCCGGGCGTAGTTCCAGCCGTAGCGGATGGCATCCTCGCCGGTGCCGGCGGTGCCCTGGACCAGCGCGGTGGAATCGCCGGCGATGGCGGCGGCCAGGTGTTCCGACACCCAGGTTTTGGCGGTGCCGGGCACGCCCAGCAGCAACAGGGCGCGGTCGGTGGCCAGCGTGGCGATGGCGATTTCGATCAGCCGGCGGCTGCCGATGTACTTGGGGGTGATAGTGAAGCCGTTGGGCAGCGTGTCGCCCAACAGGTAGGTCGCCACCGCCCACGGCGACAGATACCAGTTGGGGGGTCGGGGCCGCTGGTCGGTTTCCGCCAGGACGTGCAGTTCCTCGGCGAATTGTTGTTCGGCGTGTTCCCGTAGGAGATTGCTCATTTCAGCTCGATATTCAAGTGAGGGTGAGTTGATTCAGGGGATTCGTCAGCCGCGATGGCCTCCCGCATCGTCCGACGGAACCGCAACCGGTCGAGAAAGTCGTTGACCGCGTTTTCCCACTGCCGCCAGTGTTTGGAATCGGTCGGCCAGCCGGCGGCGGCTTCTTCGCTCAGTTCCGGTGGCAGCCAGCGGGCAAAACCGCGCAGCGCGTTAGTCAGCCACCAGTCCGGCTGCTTGTCCTCGCGAATTCGCTCGCGTACCTGCGTCAAGACTCGCCCGGCCCAGTTCGATGCCCCACGGACGCTGGACGCGACTCAACAGCACCAGCGCCGTCGCCCGGCCGCCGGTCGAAGTATCGCGCAACAATCCCAACAGGTACGCCTCGGATCGTGCCGGCGGCAACACGTCGGCCAGCGCGGCGGTGAGGGTGTCGTGATCGGGATAGAGCGGCAGCAGCGCCTCCGCCCAGTCGGGATCGCAATGCCGTCGCGTCGCCAGCGCCCAACCTTCCAGCAACGCCTGTCGCCATTCGCTGTCGCGGCTGAGGGTGAGAATTTCCGCCGGCGCGAGCCCCCATTGCCGGGACCATAGCGCCGGCGGAACCGCGCCCACGATCCGGCTCAAACGCCAGGCTTTTTCGCCCAGCTTCGCCGATGAAGCCGATGGTGGGTCGGCGATGCCGTCGCGCCGCAACGCGGGATCGTCTTCCGGCAACTCCACTTCCAATCGGTCGCGCTTGAGAAAACGGCTGGGTTGGAACCGAATCAATTGCAGCGCCCGCGCGGTCAATCGCTGGACCAGCCGCGAGTCCGGCAGGCGTGCCAGCAAATCGGCGGCGGCACGGGCCACTTCGACGCTGCGGTCATCGAGCGCGGCTTCCAGAAACGGTTCGTCGGCCATGCTCAGGCCAGTGGTCAGGGTTTCGATAAACTCCCGCCGCTGCTTGGCCCGATCCTCGCTCCAGGTGGAGTTCAGTAATTCCAGGGCACGTTCGGGCCGGGTCACCCGCAGTTGCCGCAGCAGCGCCAGCCGTTCCTCAAACTGGCCCGTCTGCCACAGGTTTTCATCATCGGTTTGGACGGCGTAGCCCCACGCCGGATTCTGTTGGGCCAGCCAGCGCCCGCGCCGACCCAGCACCGGCAGCAGTGTGGGCCGGAGCCCGATCCGGGCCGCGCCCGCTTCCAGCAGCGCCGGCAACAAATCCTCGGGCGCGCGCCGTCCGGCCTCGGCCAATACTTGCAGCCATTCCAGCAGCAGTTCCGTGTGATGGCCTTGCAGCATCAGGGCGAGATGCTGGCGAGCCAGCGATCCGCAAACGGGCGTGGCGTCCAACTCGCAGGGCGGCGGCAATGGCCACTCATCGCGCTGGATCTGATAACCCGCCCGTCGCCACAACGCCATCACGCCCGCCGCGCGCAGCAAGGCGCCTTCGCGGTCATCGCTCTCCAGCCGGCTGAGCAACTGGCCCAGCGCATCATCACTGGCCTGTAAATCCGGCGCTTGCCGCTCAGTGCCCAGCAGGGCGCAGGTGACCAGGTTTTGCCATGTCATCGCGCAATTCTCATCAAACCCTCACCCCCAACCCCTCTCCCGCAAGCGGGCGAGGGGAGCTTTTCAGAACGCCGTGAATCGTTCGCCGCGCCAGGCGCTCAACGGCCAGAACTGCTGGCCGTTCCATTCGCCGAAGATCGTCAGCGGGAGACCGCCGCTCAGGGCCAGCAACCGCCAGGGGTCGGCGAAACCGGGATGGCACGGCAACCGATTGGTGGACGTGTCGCGCACAAACCAGATTTCGGTCTCCTCGCCACGCGCCGGTACGACCTCGGCCAAGGTCGCGGGCCAAAGCTCCAGCCACGGCTGTTGGGCCAGCACCTCGGCATAGGCGCGCAACAGCGCGATACTGTCGGCATGGGCGGGGGGAATGCCACTGTCGGTAATGACGACGGCATCGCGCAGCAGCGCCCGCTGCGGATATTGGCTGGGGAAAAAGCCCAGTTCCGCTTCCAGCCACGTTCCCGGTGCGCCGATGACCGGCAACGGCTGATTTTGATAGGCGAAATCCAGCACCAGCGCCCATCGCCCGCTGTCCCGGCCCCACAGCCAACTGCGTCGCACCCGCAACCGATCCTCCTCGTAGGTCCGTTGACCGAGCAGGAGCCAGCGGTCGCGAACCCAGGCGTCAGCCGGTAAATCGGTTTCCTGCCAGGTCCAGCCGATGGCGGAGCGGATATCGGCTTGCAGTGGTTCCGGCAGGCTGTCGAGCCGCCGATAGCCTTCCAGCAGCAGTTGCAACAGTCCCAGCCGGGCTAACAATCGTTCGCTCCAACCCTCGCCGCTGGCCGGGATGCTGGCCATCTCCCGCAGCCAGCGCGCCAGACCCGGCGCCTGGGCATCCACCAGGCGCGCCGCCATGGTGTCCCAGTAGCGGGCCGGTTGCTTCTGAGCATGCGCCAGTCCTTGCCGAACCAGATCGCGCAGCCAGCGTTCCAGTTCTTCCAGTCCCGCTTCGACCTTGCGCTGCCGTTCGGCGCCCCGCTTGTCCCTGGCCGCCGCCCGTTTGGCTTGCTGTTCCGGGTCGAGTTCGGTATCGACGGTGCGCGATGCTTTGCGGAGGGCGGTTTGCTCGCGCTTGGCCAGCCATTCGCCCAACCAGGCGGGCGGCTCGCCGGCGGGAACGGCGACGGGTTGAGCGGCAACCAGCAACAATAGACCCAGAGCGTGCTTGCAGGGGAACTTGCGGCTGGGGCAGGTACACTTGAAGGCGGGCTCGCTGGCTTCGACGCCGACTTGATACGGCTGGCTGCCGCTGCCCCGACATTCGCCCCAGCACGCGCGGTCATTCTGGCCCAGCGTCGCCCATTTGCCGGGGTGCGTCAGGCCACGGGCAGCCTTGACGGACGCCTCGTCCGGCGCGAGGGCGACGACTTGTTCGGTGGTCCAGGCAGGCATGGCAGGCTCAGTCGCTCACGCCAGATACTTGCCCAAATATCCACCCTGTTCGGCGAAATAGGCGTTGAACCGTTCCTGGAAATCCGTCACCACTGATTCCCGGACCGCCGGACGGGCCAACAGGGCGTCACGCCAGGCTCCGACCTTGGGCGTCTGGGCAAACAAACCCTGGGGATGGCGGCGCTCGATCAGGTCCAGGCGCATCAATAACGGGGCGTAGGCGGTATCGGTCAGCGAGAACGCCGCGCCGTTGAAGAACGGTCCCTCGCCCAACTGCTGCTCGACGTAGCGCAAATCGGCCAGCAAGCCATCCCGTTCCTGGATAAAACCGTCCTCGTCCGGCGCCATCAGCATCCGGTACTGCCGTCCGATCAGGTTGGAGCCGAACTCGATCCAGGCCCGGTTGTGCGCCCGTCGCCAGGGATCTTGCGGATGCAGCGGCGGCGGGTTGGTCTCGTCGAGGTATTCGTTGATCACCGCCGACTCGAACAGCACCCGATCCTGATCCACCCGCAGCACCGGCACCTTGCCCATGGGTGAAATCGCCCGGAGCCATTCCGGGGGATTTTGCAGGTCGATATAGGTGATCTCGAATGGAACCCGCTTCTCCTTCAGGGTGATCACCGAGCGCTGCACGAAGGGACACAGCACGAAGCTGATCAACTGGTAAGCCATGACATTCTCCGTCGACGGTGGGTTCGGCTTGGAAGCACGCGAAAATAGCATCAAGCATAGCCGCAGGGTAGGGGAAGGCAATGGCTATCGGACTGGTTGCCGGGAACAGCCGGCTCAGGACGCCCCCCGAAAGCCGCACTGCCGCCACGCCTCATACAAGGCAATCGCCACCGCGTTGGCCAGATTCAGGCTGCGGCCGGTGGTCAACATCGGAATCCGCAGCCGCCGTTCCGGGGGAATCTCGGCCAACACCCGCGCCGGCAGGCCACGCGTCTCCGGACCGAACAGCAAGGCGTCATCCGGTTGGTAAGCGACCGCATGGTAAGGACGGACGCCCTTGGTGGTGAAGGCGAACAGCCGCCCCGGTTGCGCTTCGACCAAAAAGGCGGCCAAATCGCGATGCAGCCGCACCGTGGCCCATTCGTGATAATCCAGCCCGGCCCGCCGCAACTGCCGGTCGTCGAACTGAAACCCGAGCGGTCGGATCAGATGCAGGCGAGCGCCGGTGTTGGCGCACAGCCGGATGATGTTGCCGGTGTTGGGCGGAATTTCGGGCTCGAACAGAACCACGTCGAACATGATGAGTCGGTCCGGCCACTCATTCCATCCGCAATTCCTTGATCTTGCGAGTCAGGGTGTTGCGCCCCCAGCCCAGCAGCCGGGCGGCGTCCTGTCGATGACCTCCGGTCTGCTCCAGCGCCGCCCGGATCAAAACCCGCTCGAAACTCGGCAAGGCCGTTTCCAGCAGGTTCCGCCCGCCGCGCGCCAGATTTTGACTGGCCCACAGCCGCAGCGCCGCTTCCCAGTCGGGGCCGCCGCCACCCGCCGCTGGCCCGCGTTCCCGCAATTCCGCCGGCAAATCCTCCAGATGGATTTCCCGACCCGAGGCCATCACCGTCAGCCAGCGGCACAGATTCTCCAACTGCCGGACGTTGCCGGGCCAATCCAGCCGGCTGAGATAAGTTTCGGTTTCCGGTCGCAGCATCTTGGATTCGACCCCCAGTTCCCGCGCGGCCTGGCTCAGAAAGTGTCGGGTCAGCAGCGGAATGTCCTCGCGGCGCTTGTTGAGCGACGGCAGTTGGATGCGGATGACGTTCAGCCGGTGATAGAGATCTTCGCGGAACAGCCCGTCACGCACCCGCTGTTCCAGATTTTGATGGGTGGCGGCGATCACCCGCACGTCCACCCGGGTCGGCGTGTGCCCACCCACCCGATAGAACTCGCCCTCGGCCAGCACCCGCAACAGCCGGGTCTGCAATTCCGCCGGCATGTCGCCGATCTCGTCCAGGAACAGCGTGCCGCCGTTGGCCTGTTCGAACCGCCCCTGCCGGGCCGCCTGCGCTCCGGTGAACGCGCCGCGTTCGTGACCGAACAGTTCCGATTCCAGCAAATCGCGGGGGATGGCGGCGGTGTTGATGGCGATGAACGGCTGGGCGGCGCGCGGGCTGTGCCGGTGCAGGGCGCGGGCCACCAGTTCCTTGCCGGTGCCCGATTCGCCGTTGATCAACACCGTGATGTTGGAACGCGACAGCCGACCGATGGCGCGGAACACCTCCTGCATCGCCGGAGCCTCGCCGATGATTTCCGGCAACGGCTCGATCCGTTCCGGCGGCTCGGTGCGCTGGCGGTGGGTCTGGCAGGCGCGGCGGACCAGGGCCACGGCCTCGTCCACGTCGAACGGCTTGGGCAGGTACTCGAACGCCCCACCCTGATAGGCGGAAACCGCGCTGTCGAGATCGGAATGAGCGGTCATGATGATGACCGGCAACTCCGGCCACCGCTCGCGCAGGCAGGCCAGCAATTCCAGGCCGTTCATGCCCGGCATGCGGATGTCGGCCATGATCGCGTCCGGCCGCCCCTGCCTGAGCGCGTCCAGCACGCCCGTGGCGCTCTCGAACATCCTCACGGTCATGTCGTCGCGTTGCAGGGCCTTTTCCAGTACCCAGCGGATGGCGTGGTCGTCGTCGATCACCCAAACCTGTTCTTTCCTGGTCATCCGGTCTTTCCCAAGGGCAGCAACAAGGTGAAAACGGTCTCGCCGGGCCGGCTGGCGCATTCGATCAGGCCGCCGTGCTGATTGACGATATTTTGGGCGATGGACAGACCCAGACCGGTTCCGTCCGGCCGACCGCTGATCATCGGATAGAAAATCCGCTCCTGCTGCTCGGGCGGAATGCCGGGACCATCGTCGATCACGTCCAGCCGCGCCACCAGTTTGTGGCGTTTGGAACCGATGGTGTATTGGCGTTGCACCCGGGTCCGCAGGGTAATGACGCCTTGCCGGTCGAGCGCCTGCACGGCGTTGCGCACCACGTTGAGCACCGCCTGGATCAGGCGGTCGGCGTCGCC
>JRYG01004053.1_pt1 | contig 14583 bp, 9 predicted proteins | sample 235341 | NCBI WGS metagenome assembly JRYG01 (sample SAMN03074218, study PRJNA261478) | activated sludge metagenome | biome: Wastewater Treatment Plant; feature: Wastewater; material: Activated sludge; isolation source: activated biomass of a wastewater treatment plant treating hydrocarbon... ... | reverse complement strand
CACATTGAGATTGTGCGGGGCTACCGGCGTGATGACAAAATTATTGGAATCGGGGAAAATAATCGGTCCGCCGCAACTCAACGAATAACCGGTAGAACCGGTGGGGGTAGCCACGATAATCCCGTCGGCCCAATAGGAGTTGAGGTAGGCGCCATTAATATAAGTATGAATAGTGATCATTGAAGAGGTATCGCGCTTGAGCAGCGTACAATCGTTGAGTGCAAAAGGGATTTCACCGAATAGAGGCAGATTGCTTTCCAGATACAACATACGTCGTTCTTCGAGGATATATTGGCCGCGTTTGAGCAGGCTGATGGCCTCTCTAATTTTTTTCTTTTCAATACCGGCCAGAAAACCAAGCCGCCCGAGGTTAATCCCCATAATGGGCGCGCCGCTGTTGCGAATATGGGTAATGGCCTCCAGGATGGTGCCGTCGCCGCCCAGGGTGATAAAAAAATCGAGTTTTTTGACGTTAAAATCGCGGTAGCCTTCGAATACGCCCACATCTCGGCGGAAGTCAACCTTGCCTTGCAGCATATCGAGATAAGGGGCATATACATAAGCGTTAATCCCTTCCTGGAACAAAGCGTCGAATAGCGATTGGATCACTTCATAATCGGATTCTTTTACCGTCTTGCCGTAAATCACCACCTGCATGCGTCAGATATTCATGTTAAGGTGCAAAAATAAGCCGCTTTCGCCCATGTGGTTAACGCTGTACTCAAATTGGAGCACTTTGTCGTAAAATAATACAATATCGAGCCCAAGTCCGGCGCCCCAAAGCAGGCGGTTGTGAAGAAAGTTGGAGGTATCGGCGTATGGATCGTTGACAAAAGCGAAGTCGTTATTGGCGGTGAGGTACATTTTTACGGGCATATGCCGGAGTTGTCCCGGTAATAGACTCAAGAGGTGGACTTCTTTTTCCAGGAATTTAAAGCGCAAGGTTGCCTTGGCGTACCCCATATCCAGGCCGTCCACGATGTAATACTCATAGCCGCGCAGGTAATTTTTCCCGAAGCCGACGGCGCGGTTGTCGTTGTAAGGTTGTTGTTCGCGATTGAGTGAAAGCTTGGCGCGCAGACGGGCGCCTGCGCTCCAGCGCGGGTGCAGCAGCGTGTAGTGTTCATAGGCGGTATGCAGCACGAGCGCATTCCGGTCGGAAAAAATACCGATACCTTCTTTTTCCAGCGCCAGAAAGTAGTAATTGCCTTCGATGGGGTAAGGTCGCACATCACGATGATCGTAGGTAAAAATATAAGCTGCCGAAAAATTGCGTTGAAGCGTTCGCCCGTTGAGGAAAAAATCGGGATTGAGTTCCTGGGCCACTACGTTGTCAATTTTGTTCTGGCGATAGCCCAGGGCAAACGTGTGGGTAACCAGAAGCCCCGGCCGGTAGATGAGGCCTACGTCGGCGCGAAAGCGCTGGTAGAGAAAGCGCCCGGGATCGCGATAAAACACCTGTTTATTGCCGACGGTGGCGTAATTGATCTCTCGGTTTTGGGAAAAAGACAACTCCCCGATGATGCCCAGCGTTTGCTTGCGGTTGAGATAGGGAAAGGAATAGCGCAGGCCGTAATTGCGGGTGTAGCCGTATTTGGCGGCTATTTTAAATTTATCTTTTCTGCCGGTAAAATTGAGATGGGTAAACTCGAGCCCGAAATTGAGGCGCTGTAGCGAGCGATTTTGCTCAACCCACCACACATTAAAGTTGCGGTCGGCCAATTCAAAAATCGGGACGGGGTAGATATACCAGGCTTCTTCCACCTCCACTTGAATGTGTACCCGGTTGGTGCTGCCCTCCCAATTCACGAAAGAGACGGAGGCTATATTAAAAAGCCCCGTATTGAGCACCATTTGTTCGCCGAGCTCCAGCCTCCTGTCCAGTTCCGATACCGGTATCGAGTCGCCCTGTTTGAAGTTGAGTTCGCGAAGAATAATAAAATCGTGGGTATGCTTATTGCCGACAATACTTATTGAGTCAATATAGGCCAATTCTGCTTGCGCAGCCGCCCAGTCGAAGAGGTGAAATAATACAACACATAAGAATAGTTTTTTCATAGTAGACGAATAGGGATGATGATTTCAAAATTGCGTTTTTAACTTTGCGTCGCAATAAAGGCCTAACTTATCGTTTTTATTGGTGTTATGCAAATTGTGCAGGATCAAAAAGTTAAAGAGATGAAAACTAAAATCGGATTTGTAGTCTGTGCGGCTTTATGTATTATAGCTTTTGCCGCTTGCAAAAATGACCAAAATGCCGCCGGCAGTGAGCAGGCACAGGGTAAAACCGGCAATCCGGCTATCGACGCCCTAACCGATCAGATTGCCGCTTCACCCAACGACGCCTCCCTGTACGCTTCTCGCGCGAAGATGTTTTATGACAATGAAGGGTATGACGAAGCCATTCGCGACCTCACAACGGCACTGCAACTCGATTCAACCAATGTGGACTATCACCACCTGCTCGCCGATGCGTACCTCGACTACTTCCAGTCGAGGCTGGCCTTGCGCACCATGGAGCGCGCCGCAGCCCTGTACCCCGAACGCATCCCCACCCTGCTCAAGTTGTGCGAAGTGCAATACACCCTCAAGCAATACACCGGTTCGCTGCAAACCATCGACCGCATCCTGAAAATAGACCCGCAAAACGGCGACGCCTTCCTGATGATGGGCCTCAACACCCGGGAACTCGGCGATACCGACCGGGCCGTCAAAGCCTTCCAGAAGGCCATAGCGATAGACCCCGAGCTCATCGACGCCTGGATCAACCTCGGCCAACTTAATGCAAGGTTGAACAAACCCGATGCAGCGCGTTATTTCGATAGCGCCCTGCGCATCGCGCCCGATAATGTGGCGGCCATTCACGCCAAAGCCGACTACCTGCGCGATAAAAACGACCTCAACGGCGCTATCGCACTCTATAAAAAACTCAATACCATCGATATGCAATATGACGAAGGTTATCTCAATGCCGGATTGTTATATCTCGATCTCGACTCCATAGAACAGGCGCGCAAGATGTTTGACCTCGTCATCGGCGTCAATCCTATCAATATTGAGGCCTACTGCTTTCGCGGCATCGCTTATGAAAAAGCCGGCAACTTCTCGAAGGCCCGCAAAGACTACGAAACTGCCCTGCGCATGGCGCCCGAATACGAATTAGCCAACGAAGGACTGGAGCGCGTGAAAGGAAAAAATTAGTACGTCAATCCACTTTTTTAACATTCAGGTGCAACCCTTCTTTTTCAACCTTGTCTATTCTGGATGTAAGTATAGTTGATCAAACAGATGCAACTATCAAGTGACAGCCAAAGGCAACGCGATGGAAATTGCAAGGGCACGGGACCCTAAACCCACATTGCTGACATTGGACTACAGTGCGACACACCGCGATCTCGTAGAAAAGTGCAAACGCGGAGAACGCCAGGCACAGTTCGAATTGTACCGCCTCTTTTCGAAGGGTATGTACAACGTATGCCTGCGCATGCTCAACAACGAACAAGATGCCGAAGATGTATTACAAAATGCATTTCTCGACATCTTTACCAAGCTCGACTCTTTTCGCTACGAATCGTCTATCGGCGCCTGGATCAAGCGCATCGTGGTCAACAATTGCATCAACTTCCTCAAACGCAATCGCATAACGTTCGAGGAATTGAGCCAGCAACACCAGGATAAGAGCGATGACGACAATACCTCCACTCCCGAAGGGCTGAGTGTAGAGGCAGTTCGCCACGCCCTCATGGATTTACCCGACGGCTACCGGGTGGTTTTCTCCCTATACGCCCTGGAAGGATACGACCACCAGGAAATAGGCGAAATACTGAACATCACCGAAGCGACCTCCAAGTCGCAGTACAGCCGCGCCCGAAAAAAAATGAAGGAGATCCTCCAATCCAGGGTTACTTTTTGAAGCGAGTAAAGGAATCACCCGACTGACAAAACATCAACCGCCGCTCTTGCTTTCCATCGCATGCCGGCCGGACAATTTTGAAAACGACTTTTTTAAAGTAACAGACTTTTTGATATGGACCGTTTAGAAGAATTCATCAGAGCAAACCGGGAGGATTTTGACGAGGCAGTGCCCGGGTTGAAAGTTTGGGCCCATCTCGACAAGCAACTCGACCAACGCCGGGGGCGCGCGCTCACCCTGAGAACTTACATGCGCGCAGCAGCAGCCGTACTTCTGCTGCTGACAGCCGGCGGTATCGGCGGGCTCTACGTGGCAAACACTTTCCAACAGAAGCAGGTAGTGGCGGCAGTAGCCAATGCTTCACCTGAATTGTCGGAAGCTACCCAATACTACGATCGCTTGTTTGAGCAAAAATACCAGCAACTGGCCAGTTATCCGCACGATAAAAGCATAGATGCCGACCTCGCGCAGATTGACCAGGCTATGGCAGAACTCAAGCGCGACCTGGCCAATGTGCCCAAAGGCAGCGAAGAGCAAATCATCAGAAACCTCATCAACACCTATCAACTCAAACTCCAAATCCTGGAACGCATCCTGGACCAATTAGAATCTGTTCATCCAACACAAGAAAAAACAAACGAACATGAAATCGGTATTTAAAGTAGCCGGGCTCTTGCTGATAGGATTGTTGTGGAGCAGCGCGCCGGCGCTGGCTAAAGGCGAATTCACGAAAACGATCAAGAAGGAGTTCGATATCACCAAAGACGGCACTACCGCCATCTACAACAAATATGGCAAAGTAGATATCAAAACCTGGGATAAAAACCGGGTGAAAATCGATGTGCGTATCGTGGTGAAAGCCTCTAGCGAATCCTCAGCCCAAAAAGTTTTTGACCGCATCAAAATTGCTTTTATCAATAACCCCAATTACGTAAAGGCTGAAACAACCATCGAACCCGTGAATAAAAGCTGGTGGGGCTGGGGCGGCGATAAAAGCGACTTCTCAATCATCTACGAGGTGTATATGCCGCCAACCAATAAACTCGACCTGGGCGCAAAATACTGCGATGTATATGTGGCAGCCCTGCAAGGCGAAGCTTCCGCTAATGTCAGCTACGGCAATTTTAAAATGGACGGCTTCAACGACAATGCCCGTATTACGCTGGCCTACGGCAACGGCAATCTCTCCCGCGCCCGCAATGTGTACCTCGACGCCAAATACGGCAACCTGAGCGTGCAAGAGGCCGGCGATATCGAGATCAATAGCAAATACACGACCGTATCGCTCGAAAAAGCCGCCGATATACGCAGCAATTCAAAATACGATACCTACCGCGTAGGAACGGTGAAGGAATTCCGCAATAACGGCAAATACGACAATATCGAAATTCGCAACGCCGAAAGCGTGGTCGTCGCTTCGCAGTATACCAACGTAAAGGTGGAAAAGGTCAACAAAAATCTCGACCTCAACCTCGAGTACGGCGGCGCATCGGTGGGCACGGTGGCCAAAGGCTTTAACCAGGTCAACCTGCTGGGTAAATATACCGACTTCAAACTGGGAGTCGAAAGAGGAGCTACTTTCCAATTCGACGCTTCTTCCCGCTACGCCGGCATCAATTACCCCTCCGACATGACGGTCACCTATGAGTACGAGAAATCCTCAGCCCGCGAAGTCAAAGGCCACGTCGGCGGCCAAAATGCCGGCGGCGCTATCAAAGCCCGCCTCGACTACGGCGGACTGCGCGTGAAGCAAGAATAATTTTTTCCCTTTTTTCCATCCTGAGCGCCTCACCAATCTATCTTTCCGGTAGAATGGTGAGGCGCTTTTTTGAGCTCTTGACTAAGCGCAAAAGGGCATTAATAAATAATAGAAAGTGTAATACAATCCGGAGTTTAATTGTACCGATTTCGGTACCTTTGTAGAAAAGCAGAGAATCGATTTATTTGGAATAAATTCAACATCTTAGCTAACCAACCTATTATGAAAAACGCCTATACCCTCCTCTTATTGGGTTTCTTGGGGTTACTCGTCTCCTGCAACCCCACTCCGCAACAATCCGACGCCATTACCGTGCAAGACTACTTCGCCGGCCAGGAAAGCGGCGTCAAAACCGGCGGCGTACAGGTGATTCCCATCACTACGCCAAAAGGCACATTCAACATCTGGACCAAGCGCTTCGGCAATAACCCGCGTATCAAACTGCTACTGCTGCAAGGCGGCCCCGGCGCCACTCACGAATACTGGGAGTGCATGGAAAGTTTCCTGCCTGCCGAAGGTATTGAGTTTATCTACTATGATCAATTGGGTACGGGCTTCTCCGACAACCCCAACGATACAGCCATGTGGGATCTGCCTCGCTACGTAGAAGAGGTAGAACAGGTGCGCAAGGCCCTGGGCCTCAACAAAGACAACTTCTACCTCCTGGGGCACTCCTGGGGCGGCATCCTGGCCATGGAGTACGCCCTCAAATACCAGGATAACCTCAAAGGGCTGGTGATCTCCAATATGATGGCCAGCGCCCCCGAATACGACCGCTACGCCGCAGAGGTATTGGCCAAGCAAATGGATCCCGGGGTGCTCGATACGATACGCATGCTGGAAGCCAAAGGCGACTATGCCAACCCCAAATATATGGAGTTGCTGTTGCCCAACTTTTACGCCAAACACGTGTGCCGCATCCCGCTGGAGCAATGGCCTGAGCCCGTCAACCGCTCGTTTGCCAAAATCAATCAAAGCCTGTATGTGACCATGCAAGGCCCCAGCGAATTCGGCCTGTCGGGCAAACTCGAAACCTGGGATGTAAAAGCCCGCATCCCCGAACTAAAAGTACCCACGCTGGTCATCGGCGCTACCCACGATACGATGGATCCCGAACATATGAAATGGATTGCCGATAATGTGCAAAACGGCCGCTTCCTGCTTTGCCCCAATGGCAGCCATATGTGTATGTATGACGATCAGGCCGCCTATTTCTCGGGGCTGATTCCCTGGATGAAAGAAGTGGACGCAGAGAAAGCAGAGTAACTGCATGGGGTCGAGGAAAAGGAAAGCTATTGTGGATTTGACCAGGCGACTTTTCACAATCAGTATCTATAGTCGCTAAACTCATATACTTTATGCTAAAAATCGACATGCATACCCATATCATACCCGAGCATCTGCCTTTATGGGCGGAGAAATTCGGCTATGAAGGCTTCATTCACCTCGAGCACCACCAACCCGGACGGGCGCGGATGATGAAAGGCGCCCAATTTTTCCGCGAGATCAAATCGAATTGCTGGGATGCTGAAGAGCGAATCGTCGAATACGCCCGGTTTAGCACCCAGGTGCAGGTAGTATGCACTATCCCCGTATTGTTTTCGTATTGGGCCAAACCCGAAGACGGCTGGGACATCGCGCGTTTTCTCAACGACCATCTTGCGCAACTCGTAGCCGAATACCCCCGGCAGTACATCGGGTTGGCAACCTTGCCCATGCAATCGACAGAATTGTCTATTAAGGAACTCGAGCGCTGCCGCGAAATAGGGCTTGTCGGCGTACAAATCGGCTCCAACATCAACGATAGAAACCTCGACGATCCGGCTTTTTTTCCAATTTTCGAGGCTTGTCAAGATCTGGGGTTGGCGCTTTTTGTCCATCCATGGAACATGATGGGCCAACAGCATATGCAAAAATATTGGCTGCCCTGGCTCGTAGGAATGCCCGCTGAAACCTCGCGCGCCATTTGCTCCATGATATTCGGCGGCGTACTGGAGCGACTTCCGCAATTGCGCGTGTGTTTTGCCCATGCCGGGGGGGCTTTTCTGCCCACTATCGGCCGCATCGAACACGGCTTCAACTGTCGCCCCGACCTTGTGGCCGTTGACAACCCCGTCAACCCCCGCGAATACCTGGGGCGATTCTGGGTTGACTGTATCACCCACGACCCCCTGATGTTGCGCTATATCCTGGAAATCGCCGGACAAGACAAGGTCTGCCTCGGCTCCGACTACCCCTTTCCGCTGGGCGATCTGGAAATCGGGGCTTTTATTGAGCAAATGGAATTGCCGGAAAATACTATTTCTCGTATCTTTAGCCAAAATATCCTTGATTGGCTCCAATTGGACCGGCAAAAATTTGATACATGACAAACTATTCATGCAATTAAAACGTTCCTAAGAGGTGCGAGCAACCGTATACATATTGATCGTATATTTCCTGGCCGGTAGCATCTTGCCCGGCATGGACTTCAGCCAGTTGGCCAAATTGCCCAACCTGATGGAGCACTTTCGCCATCATCGCGCAGAAGACGATTCAACAACTGCACTCAGCTTTTTCCTCCAGCATTTCGTCAATCCCAACCTCCACCACCACAAAGAGGCCGGCGATTGCCACAAAAAACTACCGTTGAAGTCATTTGAGCAGGTACTCAATTATTTTATTCCTGAAGCATCTTCAACGGCTATTTCCTCCTGTTTTATTAACAAAATTCAGCCCCTGGCCTCAAGGGAATTTCTTCCGCTTCTTTCGATCAGCGCCATTTTTCGCCCTCCTATCATTGTTCAGTAAATAATGTTGTCGGTTATCGGTTGTCAGTTATCGGTTCATTTTCCATTGGATAAACCGGGAAACAGCCATTGACAATCGTGATTATCAACCCGGCAACCCATAACTGACAACTGATAACTGACAATTACTTTCAACATGATCGAATCCATTATACGTTTTTCAGTCAAAAACAAACTTATCATAGCCTTGCTCACGCTGGCATTGATAGGGGTCGGGGTATACAGCCTGCGCAGCTTGCCTATAGATGCCGTACCCGACATCACCAACAACCAGGTGCAAGTGGTCACTGTATCGCCGTCGCTGGCGGCCCAGGAAGTCGAGCAATTCATCACCTACCCGGTAGAGGTAGCCATGGCCAACATTCCCAATGTAGTCGAGATCAGGTCGGTATCGCGCTTTGGGTTGTCGGTGGTTACTATTGTATTTGAAGACCACGTGCCGGTGCTAGAAGCCCGGCAATTTGTAAAAGAACAAATCAGCCTGGCCGCCGGCGAGATACCGGAAGGGCTTGGCCAACCCGAGCTGATGCCCATTACCACCGGCCTTGGCGAGATTTACCAATACGTGTTGCGCGTAAAACCCGGCTATGAAGGCCGCTATGACGCCATGGAACTGCGCACTATTCAGGACTGGATAGTAAAACGCCAACTGGCGGGCACGGCAGGCATTATAGAGATCAGCAGCTTCGGCGGTTATCTCAAACAATACGAAGTGGCCGTCGACCCCTTATTATTGCAAAGCTACGACCTCTCCCTGACCGAAGTATTCGACGCCCTGGCGCGCAACAACCAGAATAGCGGCGGCAGTTATATTGAAAAAATGCACAATGCCTATTACATCCGCACTGAAGGCGTTGTAAAAACCCTCGACGATATTGGCAATATCGTTATAGCCAACCGCAACAATGTGCCCGTATTGATCAAACATGTCGGCAAACTCCAATTTGGCGCGCCCAAACGTTTTGGAGCTATGACCATGGACGGCCAGGGCGAGGCAGTGGGCGGCATCACGCTAATGCTCAAAGGCGCCAACTCTTCGGAAGCACTTGGCAATGTGCATCGCCGCATCGAGGAGGTCAGAAAATCGCTGCCGGAAGGGGTAGACCTCTATGCTTACCTCGACCGCTCGGTATTGGTGGGGAAAACCATTCATACCGTTGAAAAAAACCTGCTGGAAGGCGGTATTATTGTAGTATTTGTACTGGTATTACTGTTGGGCGACCTGCGCGCGGGGTTTATAGTGGCCTCAGTGATTCCTTTGGCTATGTTGTTTGCCATCATCATGATGCGTCAGTTCAACGTCTCGGCCAACTTGATGTCGCTCGGCGCTATCGACTTCGGTATCGTGGTTGACGGCGCAGTGATCATCGTGGAAGGGGTACTACACACCATATTCACCTTTTATGTAGGGAGAAAACTCACCCAGGGCGAAATGGATGACATCATCACCGACTCCACCTCCCAGTTATTCCGCTCGGCGATATACGGAGTATTTATCATTCTCGTTGTATTTGTGCCCATCATGACCCTCACCGGCATTGAAGGTAAAATGTTTCGCCCGATGGCCATGACATTCAGCTTTGCCGTGCTGGGTGCATTATTATTATCGCTGACCTATGTGCCCATGATGGCGGCCCTGCTGTTGTCAAAAAAAGTGCGCGAACACCATACCTTTGCCGATAAAATCGTGAATTTGCTGCGGCGCATGTACAAACCCTCTCTGGAATGGGCGTTGCGGCATGTCAAACTCGTGTTGGCGGGCGCGCTGGCTTTGCTGGCAGGCGCTTTTCTGCTTTTTTCTTCGATGGGCTCCGAGTTTATCCCTACGCTCGAAGAAGGCGACCTGGCCATGCAGTTGTCTATTCAGCCGGGGAGCTCGCTTTCAGAAAGCGTGCGCACAACCGCCAAAGCGGAAAAAATACTGCTCGACAACTTCCCGGAGGTCAAACACGTAGTATCGAAAATCGGCACCGCAGAAGTGCCCATCGACCCCATGGCCATCGAAGATGCCGATATTATGATCGTTTTAAAAGAAAAAGAAGAATGGACAAGCGCCGCTACGCGCGAAGAATTGGTTGATAAAATGAAAAACAAGCTGGAAGCGGTGGCGGGGGCTTCTTTTGAATTCACCCAGCCTATCCAATTGCGTTTCAACGAACTCATGACCGGCGCTAAAACCGATATTGCCATCAAAATTTTCGGTGAGGACGTAGAAAAGCTCAAACAACTTGCCGACGATGCGGCTGTGATCATACGCGATATACCGGGCGCCGGCGACGTTAAAGTAGAGCAAACAGAAGGCTTGCCCCAATTGCTCATCGTTTTCAATCGCCCCAAAATTGCGGAATACGGTTTTAATATCGAAGAAATCAACTCGCTGGTGCGCGCGGCTTTTGCCGGTGAAGTAGCAGGAGTTGTTTTTGAAAATGAGCGCAAATTCGACCTGGTGGTGCGGCTGGCTGAGCCTTACCGACGTGAACTCGACCTCAACAAACTCTTCGTGCACCTGCCCGACGGCCGCGCCATACCCCTCGGCGAAGTCGCCCAGGCGCGTTATGCCGAGGGGCCGATGCAGATTTCGCGCGAAGACGCCAAACGCCGTATCAATATAGGCGTCAATGTGCGGGGGCGCGACGTAGCCGGCCTGGTGGCCGATATTTCGGCTTCGCTGGAGGCCCGGCTCAAACTCCCGCCGGGGTATTCTATTCGCTATGGCGGCCAATTTGAAAACCTGCGCGCCGCGCAACAACGGCTGTCGATAGCGGTACCCGTAGCATTGTTGATGATCTTTGCCTTGTTGTATTTCACTTTTGGCAAATTAAAATATGCCGTGATGATCTTCTCGGCAGTCCCCCTGTCGGCAATAGGCGGCGTGATAGCCCTATGGCTGCGCGGTATGCCGTTCAGCATCTCCGCAGGGGTTGGTTTTATCGCGCTGTTTGGCGTAGCGGTGCTCAACGGCATTGTATTGATCAGTTATTTTAACCGTTTGCGCTTTGAAGACGGTATTGAAGATTGGATGGAAATTATCATTCAGGGCGGTTTGGCGCGATTGCGGCCCGTAGTGATGACCGCCACGGTGGCGGCGCTGGGCTTTTTGCCTATGGCGCTATCCAATTCCAACGGCGCCGAGGTGCAGAAACCGCTGGCCACCGTTGTCATCGGAGGGCTGATTACGGCAACCCTGCTCACACTGATCGTATTGCCGCTGCTCTACTACCTGGCCAATGCGGGCTGGCGCAAGCCGCCAATAGCTCCTGCTGCCACAGCGATATTGGCATTGCTATGGCTATGCCCCGCGCCTGCCGGCGCACAGGTTGCTCCTGTCAGCCTTGAAGCCGCCGTGCAAAACGCACAACAACGGCATCCGCTGTTGGAAAACGGGCGACTAAAAGTACAACAAGCTCAACTGGGGGTAGAAGGCGCCAGAAGACTACCCGCCGCCAACCTGGAGCTCGTGGGCGGCCAAACCAACACCAGCCTGATCGATTACAATTTCACAGCCACACAGGGACTGGGCAACATCGCCGCCGACCGACAACGCCGAAAACTGGCTGCCGCCCAAACAGACCTGGCCGGGCGTGAGCTACAGGTGAATGCTCGACAACTCAAATGGGAAGTAAGTCAGGCCTGGCTTGAAGCCAAATACGCCGAACGCCGCCGATTTTTATTAGAACAACAAGCCAATTTGTATCAACAAATGGCCGACAGGGCCCGCCTCCAATACGAAGCCGGCGAGGCCGGCGGGCTCGATAAAACCTATGCTGACAATCAATTGATGCAGGTGAGCCGCGACCTGGCCACTGCCCGTATCGACGAAGTGCAAGCATTGATGCAATTGCAGCAAACCGCCTGGCTGGATCAAACTCCCACCATGCCCCCCGGCGATATGCCCGAATGGCCGCTTCCCGATGTTACAACGCTTTCGCCCGCCTTGTTGGCGCCCCTCCAACAACAGGTGGCAGTAAGCAGGCAAGAAACCCAGGTATTACAAAAGCAATTCAGCCCCGAATTCACGGTGGGGTATTTCAACCAGAGCATCCGCCCCGATGTGCCGCTGCAAGGCGTAGTGGCCGGCATGGCGCTGCCCATCTGGCGAAAAAGCGGCAAAGCCGGCATACAACAGGCCGTCGTAGCTGAACAAATTGCCCAGAATGAAGCAAAAACAGCAGAACGTCAATACGAACTGTCGGCTCAAATAGCTATCTACCAGGCGCTAACGCTACATGTGGAACTCAGCACCGCCGGAAAAAAACTGCTCGATCAGGCTGCCGCCCTGCGAAACCTGGCCGACAAACAACGCAGCGAAGGCGAAATCGATTATTTCCGCTACGCACAATCAATTGAGGCGGCCTGGCAAAACGACCTGCTATACCTCGATTTGCTGCGACGTTATAACCTGGCAATACTGGCCTGGCGATTTTGGACAGATACGGAATAACAGCGCTGTTGCCGGTTGCACCTTATCCGTTATCGGTTTATTAAAAACGTAATCAGCAGGTTATACTCCTGATCTTAAACCTAACAATAAAAAATCATGAATCATTTCAAATATATTGCTGTTATTGGACTGCTTGCCGCGCTGACCGCCTGCGGCAAAAAAACAGAAACCGCTGCTGAAACCGAAATAGCCGGGCCTGCTATCATTCATCTCACCGATGAGCAGAAAAAAGTGGCAGGCATACAAACCGGCGCGCCTTCGCGTAAACGCTTGTCCTTGCCCATTGAATGTACCGGCAAGGTAGAGGTGCCGCCGCAGAGCCTGGCTACCGTTTATGCCCCGGTGGCCGGATTCGTAAAAGTTGTGAAATATTTGCCCGGCGACTACGTCAAAAAAGGTGATTTACTCATCACCCTGTCACACCCCGACCTCATCAAATTACAGCGGGAGTGGCTCGAAACCAAAAGTCGCCTGAACTTCCTGGAGCAGGAAAACCGCCGCAAGCAAACCCTGGCAGACGCCGATGCCACCTCGCGCCGCGCAGCAGAGGAAGCCGCCACGGAATACGACGTGGCAAAAACCCATTACATGGGCCTGAAAGTAGAACTGGAACTTATCGGACTGCCTGTCGCTCAAATCGAGAAGAGCGGCCAGCCCCAATCGGTACTCCACCTCTACGCCCCGGTCAGCGGCTACATCACCAGGATTGAAGCCAACCTGGGCAAACTGGTCAACTCCCACGATTTGCTATACGAAATCGTCGACAACAGCCACCTGCACCTGGAATTGCAGGTTTTTGCCAAAGACCTCGCCTATATTAAACCCGGACAGAAAATCGCCGCCACCATCCCGGGCACCAATAAATCATTGGATGCTGAAGTACACCTGGTAGGCAAAATGATCGATGAAAGTACTAAAACCACTATGGTGCATGGCCATTTTATGGTAGAGCCCGTGCCGCTCACTCCCGGCACAATGGTACAAGCCGGCATACAAGCCGATCCTGTTGAAGTGTGGGCGCTTCCCGCCGGCGCTTTGGTTCGCGAAGGAGAACAGGTATTTGTATTTGTTTCGGCAGGCGACGGCTTCGAAAAAAAGGCTGTAAAAACCGGCCGCAGCCAGGACGGCTGGACAGAAGTCAAAGACCTCGACGGACAATCAGTGGTGGTGCTGGAGGGAGCGTATTATCTGAATAATATGGGCGGAGACGAGGCAGGGCATAGTCATTGACTTTGCGATCGTTAACCCATAAACCAATAACCGCTTAACCTGCAACAGAGAACGGGCCACTACTCCCCATCGTGAAAACAGAACCCCACGCCATGTATGTTTTCGATGCGCAGGCGGGGGTCGTGGCGCAGGTACTTGCGCAGGCGCGAGATAAATACATCGAGGCTGCGGCCCAGGAAATAATCGTCTTCGCCCCAGAGCTGTTCGAGGATAGCGGAACGCTTGAGTACCTGGTTTTTATTTGAGATAAAAAATCGCAGCAATTCGGCCTCGCGTTGGGTGAGGCGGTTGGTCTCGTCGGCTGTAGAGAGGGTCAAATTGTCGAAGTCGAATTGGTAGTTGCCCAATTTGGTCAACGCAGGCGCAACAGGCTGAGCCACCTTGCTTCGGCGCAGGAATATTTCTATTTTGAGGATAAGCTCCTCAATACTGAAAGGTTTGGTGATATAAT
>JRYG01006105.1_pt1 | contig 14585 bp, 7 predicted proteins | sample 235341 | NCBI WGS metagenome assembly JRYG01 (sample SAMN03074218, study PRJNA261478) | activated sludge metagenome | biome: Wastewater Treatment Plant; feature: Wastewater; material: Activated sludge; isolation source: activated biomass of a wastewater treatment plant treating hydrocarbon... ... | reverse complement strand
GGTGACTGTGATTGCGCCGACCGGAACTATCGGCCTGGTCATGGACTGCGACACAACGGGTGTGGAACCGGATTTCGCACTGGTGAAGTTCAAGAAGCTTGCCGGCGGCGGCTACTTCAAGATCATCAACGAGTCAGTACCTCCGGCGCTGAAGAACCTCGGCTATGACGAGAAGGAAACCGACGAGATAATCAAGTACACAAAAGGATACGGTTCTCTGATAGGCTGTCCGCACATAAATGCAATGCGCTCAACTCGCAGAATCCTCAAAATGGAAATTGGACGTAGAGCTGTGTAGGAAAAATCTCGACCTGCTGCAAACCGAGTTGGAGGAGAAGAAAGCCTTACTTAAAGATGCCATGCCTAAAATACCTATCAAGAAGGTTTACACAAAGCCTGAGAAGATGTATAAGAAGAATGGCGATCTCAGTGTGGCAGGTAATATTTGGCTTGCCATAATACACAAGAATGGCTATCCCGAAGATGCCGAAGAAAATGGAATAGAAGTAATAGAGGGATATGAAGATTCTAACCCAGGGTCTGTATCTCAGGTCAAGGATTGGCTTATATCATTGGGGTGGAAGCCTATTACCTTTAAAGAGGCAAAGGGAAAGGATGGTATTACGAAGTCTGTCCCGCAAATCACAAGACCTAATAAGGAACTTTGTGAAAGCGTAAAGGATTTGATTGATGTGGAACCCGCAGTTCAGCACCTTGTTGGGGTAACAGTACTTACGGCAAGGATAGGAACACTTAAGGGATTTCTTAGGAATATGGACTCCGATGGATTCCTAAAGGCAAGAGTAGCGGGGTTTACTAATACACTAAGATTTAAACATAGTGAATTGGTTAATCTCCCCAAACCCTCAGCACCTTACGGAGAATACATTAGAGCTTGTCTTATAGCAAGGGATGGATTTGAGCTACTTGGTTCTGATATGTCTGCCTTGGAGGATAAAACCAAACAGCACTATATCTATCCATTAGACCCTGAATACGTAAAAGAAATGATGGCTCCTGATTTTGATCCCCACCTATCATTGGCGGTGTTCTCAGGAGCATTGACAGAGGAGCAAGCTGCTGCACACAAGCTAAAAAAAGAAGACCACTCTAAGGTGAGGCACGTTTACAAAACTTGTAACTATCTTTTAACTTACGGAGGAGGGGTAGATAAATTGGCTAAATCCGCAGATATTAAAAAATCAGAGGCATCCCGAATTAAAACAAACTATTGGAAAAAGAACTGGGCTGTAAAGCAGGTGGCTATGTCTTGGACAACTAAGACTACTAAATTAGGAACATGGATTTATAATCCTGTTTCGGGATTTTGGTATTCTCTTAGGTCTGAAAAGGACAGATTCAGCACAGTAAACTCTTCAACTGGTGTATACTGCTTTGACACATGGATTAAGGCTGTTTTTGAGAGGCGTAGGCAGATTACAGCCCAATTTCATGATGAGATAGTGCTTGAGATTAAAAAGGGGCACAGAGAAGCTGCTGAGGCTCTTGTAAGAGATGCTATACGAGATGTTAACGACAAGTTAAAATTGAACATTTTGCTTGATGTGGGTGTTCAGTTTGGAGATAATTATAGTGAAATACATTAAACATGGGTACTAAGGAAGATAAAGACTTTGTTATAATCATGGGATATGTGGAGACCGTATGCTCTATACAGTGTCTTAAATGTAACAAAACAGAATCGGATTGGGAAACAGATGATTACTATTTTGCCAAAAAATTAATTAAGAATGGGTGGACTTATAGACATGAAAAAGTTTTGTGCCCAGAATGTGCAAAAGGTAAACCAAAAAAAATAAGCAATGAATAATTTAATGCCATTTGAAGAATTGTGTACCGAAGTAATGGAACACATACGAGCCTATGATGAAAGTAGGGAATTCCTCGAAAGGAAGGAAACTCAGAATTACAGAGACCACCTTTCATACTTAGGATCTGTCCTCGCTTTCTATGCAGCAGAGTTCTACTATGAATCTGTAAAAGCAGAATTTAAGCGAAAAATTGGGGAATCAAAAGAAGTTCTCAGAATAAAAGAAGCCCAGGAAGCAAAGACTCAAGGTGAAGCTGAAACAAAGGCTAAGGTAAATGTAGAGCATCTGTATGACGCTGAGGCGTTGACAGGCCACATTCACATGAAAGCTAAGTTGCTAAGGGAACAAGTAAATCACACTTTAAACTCAATGTCTTCAAGATTGGGAGGATACGAAAAAGAATAATTATGTACGATAAAGTAAACAAACCAAAACATTATATGCTCTTTGAGGAGCATAACATCGAAGTCAGAGATGTACTAAAAGTACTGGTTGAAAAAATCAAAGGGTCGGAGTATAACAAGCCTATGGTTGAAGCAGACTACGTACAATGTATGCAGTACCTTATGAGGTTTATGGAAAAAAATGGCATAGAGGATTTAGAAAAAGCTGCATGGTATTTGGATAAGCTAACAGCCAACATAAAATGTCACACTCTTGGTTATAATAAAATTACTATTACAGATGAAAGGTGTGTCATAGATAACTATCACATAAATTACTTGCGTTATTTAAAGGATTTGTGGGATAATTTAATTAAACCACAAACATTTGAAGATTTTGGTACATTTATAACTTGCTTAATTGGAAATTCAGTATATTTCTTTTCATTGGGGGATGAGGCTTCATATAGTCGCACAGGAAAGATACCGTCATTTTATATTAGAAATGAGTTTAAAAACCTACCCGATGATGGTACTTCACAGAAATGGTATGCAATTCAATCACAATTAATGGATAAACATGGAATTAAATAATATTAGGTTTCCAAGATTAATCCCCACAGATTCTATAAAATCTCACTCAGAGTGGCTTAAAAAGGCAGAGAACTATCTGTTCAGCAGAGGTTATGAAAGATTTGAGGAGAACTATGCGGGTGAAGACTTCTTCTATCTAAAGAATGAAGGAGACAGACAGCTTGTTGTATTGTTCTACAACTTGGCAAGAATGAACAAGTACAATGGCGGTAATACGGATGGTTGGGGGATAGAGTTTAAATGCAATCTGTTACATGATGATCTGCTAACAATGAATGTGATTTCAAATGTTTCCCTGGAGAAGTTTGAGGAAATGGCAGATAAATTTTATAACGCATTTAAATAAAAAAGCCCCACTAATGCAGGGCTTCTCGTAACATAACCGTCCTAAGTCGCTACTTAACGCACGAGCCTCGGAAGTGTATCTTGCAATGTGTCCATTTTAATCTCAGTACTGTCGGTGGGTACTACTGTCTGTTTTGATTCCGCAGATCCCCCAAAATTTAGGTAAAGTGCCAATCCAGCACAAACAGCAGCAAGTGCCCACCACTTTTTAGAGCCAGACAAAAGAGAAGAAATATAAGTGTAAAGTTTTTGAAAAATGCTATCCATGTTTTTTATTTGAAACAAATATACGAAAAATTGTGTTGATATTTGTGATTAGTAGAATTTAATATTAAAAAAAGAAGGTGTTACTCATATGACGTTCAAGAAGCAGGAATTGAAAGAAGGAGCAATATTGCCAGCGTATTTTGACCACAAGAATAAAAAGAACTTTAGGGGCATGGTTAAACTTGTAAAAGTTGATTACCCATCCAGTAGAGACCCATTGGCAAATTATTTTATAAGAGATACAACAGACAAAACCTACCCGAAACATAGAGTCGGGGGATCAGTTTACTTGGAAATAGATGGCAAGAACCACATTGCCGAAATAGTAAAAGTTGGGATAAACCAAATAAAACTAACCCTGAATGGAGAAGAAATCGTTTGTGAGAAACCTTACGAATTTATTGAAGCCTTTGACATTGGAGATACCATAAGAACAGAACACGACAACTACTACAAAACATATGTAGTTGTGGATGACTGCAAAGACTACTGCGTTGTCACAACACAAAAGAAATACGAAGAAGCTGAGGGAGAGTACCAATCCCTGATAGAAAGCGGGGAGACATTCCAAAAACCATTTGAATTCATAAGAGATGACAGCGAAATACAGTCAGCCGTTTACAAAGAGGAGAGGTGGCTTGTAGAACTACTTGTTAATCCCTTTGTAGGCTCTTTAAAGAATGGGGATAAGGTATATTATAGGGATAAGGGTATTTATAGTATAGATAAGACTAATAAGAAACTAAAGGTCTATAAGATAAATCCCCGCAATCCTATGGATGTTGAATACTTCGATTGCCAGCCACAAGATTTATTTGTGGAATCCTCTAATATGGCTCGATCTCACGCATGGTATTGTTATTACTACTCAAGAAGTAATGCCATGTTTAAAACAAAGGAAAGATCATATGACGATATGACGGTTGTTGACTTTTGGAACGACCAAATAGATGAGGGGGACTTGGATTAATCCCCCTTTTCTTTTTTGTCTTTTTCCTCAGCCATCCACTTTTTAACTACTTCATTGTAGCCATCTTTGTCAATAGCTTTAAGTCTTTTTATAACATTGGATACTATTTCTCCTCCTTTTTCACCATCTACCTTGTATTTTTCAATAATATCCTCAACGTCTACTTTTTTTAGCTTTGCACCTTTTGTTAGCTTTAACATCAACTCCGTACCAATGGCATTCTTAACTTCATCCTTCCACATCCACTTAAAGTAATCGTGTGCATTTAATTCACTATCCTTGGGAAGTCTGAGTTTTTTATTTACTACTACATCAGTCTCTTTTAAAAGCCTCTTTACTCTTGCTTCAGCTATCTGATTTTGGAAGTTAGCAGAAGATCCTCCGTGTAGTGCAAGGGCTGTTTGTGTAAGCCTTTCCATTAAACTTGGAGAGTCTTTAGAATCAACCCAAGTATCCCAAAGGTTTTTTCCAAATATCGGTACAAGCTGTTTTCCAACATCTGTTATATAAGGAACCGTTTGCATTTCAGTTGGCAAATACGGCTCTCCTATAAATGATTTTCTTGTAACTATGGAGTTAATAGCACTAAAACTTGGATTTAGCTTTTCGGACAGGAACTTTAGTCCAGGAGCAGCAGCTACTCCAATTGCTCCATATTTATTTTTAATAACTTCAAACTTTGACCTTTCAATATCGGAGAAGTCTTTAGGCCATTTAGACATATGTATCATAGCCAAAGTTCCAAACACAGTTCTAATCATAGATCCCACTCCTGCTGTAAAATCTATACTTGTGTCTCCAACAATTAATTTTAAAAACTCTGAAGAATATGGGTCTAAATCTACATAAGCGTCATCACCAAAAGCAACTGCTATAAGCCCCATACTTGCTGCAATAGTTGCTACAATTCCAGCCAAGTCTTTTAATTTCTGTATAGAGAGTTTATCTCCATTAGCCGCTTTATAGTATGTTGAGGGATTTATAGCTTCACGTAATGTAAAAAATCTTGAAGACATATATTTAAATGCAAGGAAAATTGAATTAAATATAGTGCCATACTTTTGTGTATTGATTTTTACAGTAGTTCCGCTAATATTGTTTATAAACTCAGCGTATGCAATTCTCTCTTCGGTTGTTGAATTAGGATTATTCTTAATAAAATTATCAAATGCGGCAAATCTAAGGTGATTAATATAAGTTACCATGTGGGCCTCAGATGCTTGGAAAAAATTTAGATTTGCTACACTAAGTTTTTTACCAAGCCACGTGGCTATGTTTGACTGATAGTATTCGTCAGTAAGCTCCGCCTCAAAAGGATGGTCTAATTTTAATTTATACTCGTACTCATAGACATCCCCCCCAGCTTCTTGTAAATTATTGTAGAAGTCTATAGCTGTTTTTTCACTACCCCTAAACCCATCCGCAGCCGCATTTAGTGCCATTTTATAAGCATCTGCTATAACACCGCCTTTACCCTGCATAAGAAGTTTGGCTCCTATAAAAAGGCCCTTTGTTAGTGGGGCAGACATATCCGCCGTTACCACAAGAGTCCTAACAAAGTTTACAAGCATATCTTCTAAAACATCTAAGACGGTACTTACAGTTGAAAGAGATTTTTCCCTTTCAGCCGCCTTAGCGAGCCTAATAAGTCTCATTTTTTTCTCCTTAACCTTTCTAATCCTAACTCTTGTCTTTTGATCGAATTCATTTTTCAAATTCTTAACTCCTACTCCATACTCAGCTAATTTAGATAATACATCTTCTGGGCTTACGTCTTTACCCTCAGCATTTTTTTCTTTATATTGCTTATCAAGAGCTTTTACGGCAGATTCTAATTTTTCAAACTCTTTGTCAAGTTCTGTATTCTTTTCTCCGATAGTCTTTTTCTTTCTCTCTGGATTGTACTTCCTTAATAAATTTATAGCTTTATCTATATTTGTTTTGTCAAGAGGAGCTTTAAGGTAATCTTCATACAAACTATTTACCTGATTCATTAAAGTTTCAAGTTCCGAAATAACTTGCGGGTTAGTGCTATTTTTCCTTACCTCTCGCTTTATCCTATTAACAAGCCCATAAATGTCTGATTGCTTAGGTACGTATTTTGATGTAGGATCTTTTACTCCCTCCATCATTTTATTGAGCTCGTCAATCTTTTTAGCCAACTTGCGCATATTTTGCAGCTTGTTGCTGGCATTATCCTTGGCAGCTTTAACGCTACTTGAATCTTTAAATGCTAATGCGTCTACAATCTCCTTTGCGTTTGTATTCTTTATATCTGTTCCAGCCTCAGCATTTACTTCATCAATAAGTTTGTTTACAGCCTTAGCCATGTCCTGAAAGTTGCCTGTGTCCGCAATATCTTTTATGGCAACTCTTATCGCATTAATAAGGAATTTTGTTCTCTCTATTGCTTTTTCCTTATCGGTTGGCTGTTTTTTAGGTTCTCCCTCTACAGACTTTAAAAGCCCACTCTTAGCTCCTTTTTTAGCAATAGCCACGAGATCTGCCTTAGTCCTTGCAACCTTTTTGGCAGTAGTTTTTATCTCATCTGCGGTCTTCTTTGCAGACGCCATTTTAATCTTCTCAGCCTGATCTAATATGATGGCATCTCTGTTTTTAATCTCCTCCCTAAGTTGATTAGTAACCTCGGCCAATCTCTCTATCTCCTTTTTTACAGCCTCAAGATTCTTATTGTCTTGTAGAGTCTTATTGGATAGATTGTTTAGCTCATTAAATATTTGATCTGGGGATTGATTTTTTAAAAGGAATAGGTACACACTTCCTGATCCAAGAATACTTGCAGATACTGACCTGTTTGATTCAATAGCATTGGTAAGGTTATATACATTTTCTATGTGAGCCTCCTTTTGAGCACTTAGGCTGTTATTGCTTCCCTTTGTTTCTATTTCATGATCTACCCTACTTAATGCTTCAGTCTCGGTGTGAAATGCTACTACAAGTGCAAAATACTCATCTTCACTTAGTGCTTTTGTTTTATTGTAGTTTTCTAATATAGACTGAAAGTTTAGGTGGGACATAAGCTCGATAGCTCTTGAAACTTTTGTAGCCCAGGGGGAGCTTTCAAAATTACTATCAACCTTTCTGCCCAACTTACCCGCAATTTCTCTAACTACGGCCTGATTAGTCTTTTCATATTTAAATTGGGCATTCTCCGCAGCCTCCTTAAAAACTGGGGGAACGTATCCATTTCTCTCCTTAGCTTTAGCTCTTATGTAATCTCTTTGTGATTTATTAAGTGTAACTCCTGCACTTGATTCTATTGAGGATATTATGACATTAGCCATAGCCTCAGCAGTTTCTAAAGTGCCATCCATTTTATCAAGAGACTCAAATCTTGTTAAAACTTTGTCGGTATAGTCTTTTATCCTTACTTCGAGACCTTCTTTTGAAAAAAGTGGCAAGCCTTCTTGTACTGATTCTGAAAGTTCGGGGGTGATTTCAATGGCGGGTTGCGAGTTCTCTCCTAATGTAACATCCTCAATATTCCCATCCTTACCAGTCAACTCCTTAACCAAAGCCTTAGCTACATTAGCTATTATACCTGGATTATTAGTATCGCCATAAAAGGCTTTCATACCCTTGCCGCCGACTTTGAGGCCATCTCCTTCTAATCTTCCGCTTTTTTTATCTGACAAAACTTTTTCTGACAAATCCTTGCCGATAACATCTTCAAGATTTTTGCCAACAGATCCTAATGGGGTGTTTTTTTCTTCGGTTATCTTCCCACTTGTTTTGTCTACATATAAAGTAGTTACTCCTGATTTATGCGAAATATCAACATACCTATTGTTGCCAAATCCGTCTTCATACTGAATATAATCCACCTGTTTACTCAAATCATACCTATCATTTTGCTGCTCACCTGTAGTCCAAGCAATCTTACCCGCACCTTGTTTAACAGCTTCCCTAATTGCAACTTTTAACCCAAGTTTTACCCAAGAACTTGTGTCCATTACAAATGGAGCTTGCGGAATTTTAGATGCTGATGGCGATTCCTTTAACGCATCAATAACCTTATCTTTACTGTCCAATGCTTGAACTGATTCCCCTTTGTACCATAGCGGTATCTTGTTGCCGTTTTTGTCATAGGCAACGTACATATCGTACTTCGGGTCTAATCTAATATCATAATCTCCACTAAACCCCTTCTTTTTCCCTTCCTGCCCCCAATCACTCTGCACTTCCTCAAGGAACAATACCCTATCCCCATCAGCATCAGTTCGGGTGTTCATTCTTATGTGCACCAAGATATTTGGCTCGTCAAAGTGGGTGGATTTAAATGATGGCCACCTTTCAACTTTTGAAGTATTTGATCTAACAAAATTTTGATCAGTAAACGAAAGTTCGGAGTATTTTTTGCCAAACTCTTTTTGTGAAAAAGCGTCAAGATCCGCTTCTGAAGTAGGAGTTATTTTTGCCTCTTTTTTAGGCAACGTAACCAACACCTCTTTGTAGTTCTCCTTTTCGCCTGGAATTTGGTATTGGGAGAATTTGGTGTCTTTAGAATAATTACCTTGTACTTTTGAGTTTTCAACTAACCAATCATAAATTTTATTCCCATTTTTACCATACTTTTTATTAAGGTAATCTCTAAATCTTGGGTTATCTAAATTACCTGCTCTACCTAAATCCCCAAGTAAATCCATTCTCGAAGCACCTAATTCACTTGGTGGTTCTATATCTAAATAATAATTTGGCAATTCTTCACCCTTAACTACTTCTACAATATCAATTCGATTATAATTCATCCAATAAAAAAGCTCTTGCTTGCTTACCTGCTCATTTGGCTTTTTAGACTCTAATAACCCCTTAATACCTGTATAAATAGCTTCATCCTTGCTTCCAATTATAGTAAGCCATTGATTTGCTGATCTACTATTTAGTGTAGTATCTCGTATCTTTTTCTCTATTGGGCTATACCACCCGTTTACAATAGATAGCCCGTCAGGTAGTTTTTTTACAGTTTTAACCCCACTGCTTGTACTTACATTGTACGTCCTATCAAAATCTTTTGAAAACCTTATATCATTAGACCTATCTGAAAACTCTCCTACGTTATCTGTGGCAGATTTGATTTGGTTGGGTTTAATAGCAATAAAAGACTTTGATCCCGCGTCCTCAAATTTATTTATATAAACTATGCCATCATACCCATCTTTAACAGACCTATTTATTGTACTATCCCAATTATCTTTCTTATCAGCAGATGGCATCCCATTTCTTATGTTAAGAAAAGCAGAAGTCAAAATTGAACTTTCATTATCAACAAACATATTTTCTGTATCAACTTGCGTGTAAGCATAGTCAATAGCATCTTGTCTTGTTGAAAATGATTTATACTCATCCGCCATTTCATCGTACACATAAAAAACGCCATCCTCCTCATCAATTGTTGATAAAACAATATCCTCTATACCCTTGTCGTGTATTCTTTGTATAGCCGCATCCTCTGTTCCAAAGTGCATACCACCTTGCGGGATGTCTGTATTGGGGTCAAAACTTCCGCCATGATACACCACCATAGGCTCCCCATTCTCATCCACAACCTTTGATGCGTTCTCAGGATCATTCTCCCAATCACCAAACCAGTTCTTGAACTCAGGGGTTCTTACTTGTATCCATTGCCTTTCTGTTAGTTTTGTTGGATTGCCATTTGGGGCTTTCATGAACGTGCCATCCTGAATAGCCCTGCTCTTTATCTTTTCGTATTCGGAAGGGAAGTCCTTTGAAAATCTTATATGCTCCTCTATCTCAATAGCGTTCTCGTCAAATACTACATAGTTAAATCCTCTTGCAGTGTCACTTGTAGTACCTCTTGCTATGCTCTCTGCTGGGTATTTTATTCCGTCAATTCCTGCTCGGAGTAGAAATAGTGATGTTTCCTTTTCGTTAAAATATTCAGAATCAACAAATCTTTTTATAATGCCCCAATCCCCCGCAAAAGCCCTGTATAAATCTTTACCATTTTTAATTTCTTCCGTTAAATTTCCAATTGTGTAAAATACTTTTCCATCTTTAAAAGAGACTCTTCCTTGATAGTTTTCTTTTTTTGCCTGCTCGTGAATTTTCTCAACTTGCCCTTTTGTCAATGGCTTATCCCACTCCAGCCATGTGTACTGGTCGGGTGTTTTGCCTTTGTGCAGACTTACTTTATAAATGTTTCGTGACTTGTCCTGAAATTGATAATCTTTAGCCTTTGAAATAGCCCTTAATGCTGCTTGTAATATATCATCTAGTGCAAGATATATATCAAGGTCTTTATGGATTTGTATTTTATCTTTAAGAGATGATTTGGAAAGTTCGTTATTTAATTGATTTATTTTTTTATCGTTTATAATAACAAATTTACCAATATTGTTTAATGCTTGATTTGAACTTTTAGAATCCCCTATAATATTTATAATCCAGTCTATCTCCTTTTTAACGCCATTATAAAATAAATACTCTTTTATATTTTTACCATCTATCAATATTGCGCTTTCCGACAATTTATCGGCATAATTCTTAGCAATACTCTCCAAATCCGTGAAATACAACCCCCATCCAAATGCCTGAGCTCCCTCTCCTGTTCCAATCTTAGCTGTGGTGAATCTGTCAAATAAATGTGGACTGCCATGATATGCTATAACTTGCCTAAATAAACTATTTCCCTTCTCAGGTTCATTAAATATTATCCTCTTTCCACTCGCTATGGCGTTGGCTATACTCTCGGCTAAATCAATTATAGGAGTCCTGTCATTTATGTCTCCTAATATCTTCCATGTGTTTAATGGTAGTCCTAATTTTTGTAGGAAATCTCTTAGAAGATTTACGATCTTTTTTAACAGAGATTCATTGGTCTTATCCCCCAAATTCATCTGATTCAAAATCTCGGCAACCTTTAATCCTAAAAACGTTACTATCTTTTCTTCTTCTTTAACTCCAGTTTCTCCATCGTAATTCTCTTCAACAAATTTGTCAATCATTGCCCCCAAATCCTTGTCAGCCTTAACCTGTTCAACAAGACTTTTAAGAGCAGTGGGATTGGCTTTGGCAAGCGCACTTATTACGGGATGTAAAAACTCGTGTACTGGAGTGTCATCCGTCATTTTTTCGAGATTCAAGTGCAACTCCTTTGTTGCAGGATCGAAGAATCCTTTTGTAGCTTGATTCTCTGTTTCAGTTCTTTTCTTTTGAGCAGCAAGCATAGACCTGCTACTATTGTGCACTACAACTTTTATACCAGCCTTTTTTAAAGTTGGCATAAGTTGCCTTAATGCTACAATAGCTCTTGCTTTACCATTCTGCCCCGCAGATTTGAAATTTTTTATCGCATCTGATAAAACAGAAGAGTATCCACTATTTACAGGAACACCAAAGTCCTCAGCAGTGTCAACATCAGATATTGTGGGAGCCCCATCTGTGGAGAACTGAATATCTGAAATTACATCTCCAAGTTCTTTCTCTTTGTCTTTTTTAGTCTTTTCCTCCTTCTTTACTTCTTCTTGTACTTGAAGTACTCCACCTGCTTCAGTCTCTTTTCCGCCTCCTTCTTCGACAGGTCTGGCTTCGACAGGTTCTTTCCCGACTTGCTCTTTACCTGATACCCCCTTTTCGTCTTTTTTATCATCTTCTTTTGTTTTCTGTTCTAAGTTTGTGATGTCCTTTGCGTTAAGCATTCTCTGAGCCTTACCCCAGGCGGTCATATTCATCCTAACAACATTATCACCTACCTTTAAACTGTCTAACTGATCTTTGTGGAATATATCTCTTAGAGTAGGAGTTCTTTTTATTAAAGCTAACTTCCCCTCATCTTCAATAGTTATTAAAACAGTCCTTACATTGCTTTTCTTTTTCTCCGCAGGCTTCTCGGCAGGTTTTGGGGAAACTGCGGGAGTAGCTTCTACGACATCTCCCCACTTTTTAGATTCTTTATTTGATCCCAAACTTGCTCGTCTGATAAAGGAGCCCGCTCTTCCCAATATTGTTGCACTTTCTTTTCTTGCTCCTTGTGGTAATCGTTTAATGTCAGTTTCTTGTTCATCTAATATTTTATTTATTTTGTCTTTTTCTTCCTTTGTTAAAACTTCAGAATCTGCGAGCATATCTCCAGAATCATCCCCTTTTTGTACCTTTTCGGGTACAGTTTCTACAACATCCGCATCTTTTATACCCGATTGGGTACTAATTGAAGCAGCCTCCATTCCCTTCCATTCTTCTGTTAAAGCCCTACTCTTTGTTTCTGATTGACTTTGTAATTCTCCACTATCATTTACAAAATTCCACCTGCCATTTTTAAATACATAAGGAACTACTCCCGCAGATTTGCTCTCACTGAATACATAATCCCCGTCTTTTGGAGCTTCTTGACCTTCAGGTTTTTGGTATTGTGAGGCAGCTTCTTGTAGTTTTGCTTTTTCGTTTAGTGCATAAATAGTAGCTCTGTTAGTAACCTGCCTGTTTGTCTTTTCATTTACCCATTTGCCTTTACCACTCTTTTTGTAAGTATACCCTTGTTGGAATACTTTTACCTCAGATGGCTGACCTTGTTCTTTTTTCTTTGGAGCTGGAGTAGCTTTAGGAGCTGCCTCCGCAGTTTCTTTAGGCTTTCCTAACAAATCCTCAACCGCTTTTACCAACTCTGGGTTGCTACCGTCAGCCTTGGCTTGGTGGTATGCTTCTGAAACTGATTTTGCTCGTTCTTGTTTTAATCTTTCTGCTATTTGTTTACTTATCTCATCAAGTTTTTTTGTTCTTTCTTTTGCAGGTAATTCAAAAGCGTCATTTATAGCCTGCTGTTCGCTTTGAGTTAATGGGATGCCACTTTTTACTGTTGTAGAACTTTCTAAGCCATCTGTTCTTGCCATGTCTGCCGTAGATTCATTTGGAACTAACTGAAAAACGTAATCAGGCTTTCCTTTAAATCTATTCCCCTCTCCAACAGATGTTTCATCCCTCCCCTCAATAATTCTTTGCAAACCATACGCAAATCCAGCGTCAGATTTTATTTCCGATCTTCCAAATCTTAAGTCTTGCTTACTTAAATCTACTCCATTAGCTAATCTTACATCAACACTCTCCAACGCCTTTGCCGTACTATCTACATCTTTCAAGGCATAACTTGCTTCTTTTGTAGTCGTTTCTACTTCTTTCCCCCTTTCAGCTAATTGCATTTCGAGGGAATTTATAAGATTGGGGGCAATAGCCTTTTTGCCAGTCTCACTTATCCAACTACCATTATCTTGTTTTGTATAAATAACCCCAGAATCAGTCATTACTTGATTAGGAGATAGCTTAGACTTTTTAATACTATCAGAATATTTTTGAGATAGCTCTATTAAACTTTCATTCCCAATACCCCTTTTATTGGCTTCAGCCTGTGCAATATCTAATTCGTCACGCTCTAAAGAAGATGGGTAATCTGCATTAAGTATTGATAATATACGACTCGCTAATTGTTCGTCAGAATATTTAGAAGTTTCAACTTTTATTCTATCTAAAATAGATTTTTTGCGCTCGGTAGCGGTTTCCGCTACTTTTTGCTCAGTTTTACTCTCAGGAGCCGCTTCAGGTTGTGCAGCTTCCTTTGTTTCACCTAATGCAGCAAGCTCCGCATCGTATTTGGCGTTGATTGCTTTATTAAAGTCTTGAATAGAAACAATTTGGGTTTCAATCTTTTTTCCACCATCATCATTCACTTCTCTTGATAGTTCTACTGCGTCTTGTCCATTTCTTGTTTTTGTTTGCCCCTTTATTGTCCATTCTGAAAAATATCCATTTCCATATATATCTAATGATATTTTAGGAACGGTTAAATTTAATTCTTCTTGCCTCCTTCTTTCTATATCATCTCTCTTTGCAGACAATTCATCAGGTTGTATAGCCTCTTGTGCAGGCTGTCCAACATCTTGACCAACTACAGCCCCGCCAACAGGCTCTGCTTCAGGAGTAGCAACCTCAGCTTGGGGAACCGCAGCTTCTGCACCTTGTGTCTCAACTGCATCTCCTGATGGCTCCATTGGAACTCTAAACTCCTCCTCACTCCATTCGGAATACTCCTCGCCAGCAGTTTCTCCTTTTTCTAATTTACTTTCTAATTGCTCTAACTTTTTATTTAAGTTATCTATCCTCGCCTGAGTTCTCTTTTTTAGTAATTCAGTTTTTGCTTGACCCAATCTCTTTTTCTCTATCTCA
>JRYG01005334.1_pt1 | contig 14629 bp, 10 predicted proteins | sample 235341 | NCBI WGS metagenome assembly JRYG01 (sample SAMN03074218, study PRJNA261478) | activated sludge metagenome | biome: Wastewater Treatment Plant; feature: Wastewater; material: Activated sludge; isolation source: activated biomass of a wastewater treatment plant treating hydrocarbon... ... | reverse complement strand
GTCGAGCAGGGAGAACTCCGTTTGTCCCCACGGTTTTGTCGCCAAACGTCCGTTGGGGTGAATGTCGACGCTTCGCGCTATCAATGATTGGTATAGGCTGTTGATGTTGTCGGTCCGGATGTATACCTGTCCGTAATTTTCTTTGGGGTCGAGTCCGCTAAATTGAAAAAAATGAATGGCTATACCGTCTTTTTCAACGATGAGGTAATCGCCGTAATCGCCGGCGTCGGCAAACCCCAGCTTGTTGAGGTAATATTCTTTGGTAGCTTCTTTATCCCGCATGGGCAATTTTGGGTGAATGGCAGTGAGCATGGCGGTTGTTGTTGTTTTATTCGTTATCTTTTTTTGTCGGTATTACTTGGCTTGGGTTGCCGCGTTTTTTATTTTACCACAGCGTTAAACGGAGTAAAACGGCGTTTTTTTGTAATGCGGAATAAGGCGATTAGTTTCTAATTCAATAGCGACAAATTCGAAAATTTCGAAGGCATCGCAACCTCGAGCCACCCCCTGCATATAAAACTTCAAAATCCCGCGTAATCCTCACCAATCCTCCACCTCTCCCCCATCCTCCATTTCCTCCAGCAAAAACCGGCCTATAAACACCCTGACTCGTTTCAACAGCATATCGTAATCGCGGATGGCGCAGCCATAGAGATCAAAAACGCGTTTTTCGAAGCCGTGGTCTTCATCCATCACAATGACGAGTTGCCGGGTTTCCTTGACGACGACAATCCGGTCCATGTCGTCCCAGGGGATGAACAGCGGCTGGGGGAATCGGAGGTATACGCCTTCGTTGCTTAGTACCAGCCCGGGCTCAGTGTCAAAAACGTGGCGAATGTACCGGTAGCTTTTGTTGAACATGGCGGCCAACGCCAGCAGGAGTATGCCCAGGACGGTATTGCCGCTGATGAGTAAGCCGATGGCCACAATAATTGCAATTAAAATGCCCAGCAATTCCGCCAGGATGTCTCTTTTATTGACCCCATAGGCGTAATAATCCGGCGTCTGTAAATCCAGTTTGACGGCCTCGATCTCTTCCAACTCGGCAATTCGCTCGTAGATGCCGGTGATGTGCCGGTGTTCGGCTTCGCTGCGCCATTCGGTTTGCTCGAATACGCTGTCGTCATCCCAGATGAGCCGGGTTTTTATGGCCAGCGCTTTGAGCCGCGGCCAGTTGTCTTCGTGAGATCGCGTGAAGGCCCATATACGCCATTTGGTGACCAGGATACTCCAGAGCAGCCAGGCGGTGGCAAATCCGCCGATAATGGAGAAGATGACGATGACGATTTTCAGGGTTTTGTGAATGTCTAATAGCGCCGCCAATAGGGGTATACCGAATAAAGATATGAGTACCGGCAGGTTGACCCACAGGTGGCCGATGGCTATCAGGCGGTATATTTGGAGGTCGCTTTTATTCATTATTTTCGGGACCGCCGTTATTTGTTTTGTAAATCATTTTTTATTTGCAAAAGGCAATTAGCCGAATGGATATATTCCCGCTCAAAAGACGCCCATTCTTCCACCGTTATACCCGATTGCAGAGCCGCTTGTTTCAAATAGTTATAGTCCAAATCCATTTGACGCGTATTTATTAGTAAATATTGCAGCAAAGAAGCCATTTTGTCTTTGCCGACGGTATGCTCCAATCCGAGTAATAACATCGGATAATAAAAATACAAATAACCGGCATTGACTTGTTCGTCCAACGGAACGTATGTCCTGCCCATGGCTTTTTCAGTGAGGTATCGCTTATTGATGAAGGCGCGGTAGCGCTCGGCGCCGAATTGGTGTTCGATGGCTTTCAGGCAAAGATATTCAGCGAAGCTTTCGCTGTAAAAACCCCAATAAGCGTTGGTCGATTTGAGTTGCAACCCGAAATATTCGTGGGCCATTTCGTGGCTGATAACTCTATACTGCTCGAGCGCATTGTTGTCGGGCCGCAGAAAATCGGTTTGACCCGACAATTGGCTGAGGTCCATTACAATACACGGCAAAACGGCAAATGCCCAGTTGTCGAATTGCATTTTTTCGCGCAGCGAAAATATTTGCGCCAGGACAAACGGTTTTTCGGCGGGTTGTACGTCCAGCCAACCGGCATAAAAGGTATTGATTCGCTCCAGCGTTTGCCCCAATGCGATCTGATCTCCCCGGCTTAAGGTCGTATTCAGAAAAAAGACGTTGCCCTGTTGATGGATTTGGTAATTGCCGGCGTACAACAGCAAGTCATTAGGGGTTTCGGAGACAAAACGCCCATTTTTCGTTTGCCGGGGCAAAGCGCCGCTGAGATAAATGCTGTTACAATGGCGGCAGCGCACGCGGATATCGAACGCATAGGCCGTCACAATTTGGTTATTCTCGCGGTCTACCAATACCGGATACCACAGCGACTGGTGGGTGGCCCTGATCACGTCGTTTTTGACGGCGATTTCGCCCATGCCGTCTCTGGCAGGTACAAACTCGCGCAGCCCGTAAACCGGGAATGCGCCGGTATAAGCGATAGCGAGCGTCGACTGCCCGTCAAGGCTGTCCACATTGGGCACGATGCCGATGCCTTCAGCCAGGTAGACCGTACGCCCCGGCAGCCCCCAGTCGACATTATAGCTGATCAAGCGGCCGTTGTGTTGCAGGGATTTGACGTTCATCCCCCTGTGCAGCGCGATGGCCAGGTCGCCCATGGGGGGCAACTGCGAAATGGTCCACTCGCAACTGATCTGCCCGCTCTGTAAATCCAGTTCTACTCGCCCGTTCAGTTGGGGCGCCTGAGCGCAAAGCGATAAGGCAAACACGGTGCAAAACAGACAGCCGGCAGCTGTTCGGGTTTGATTATTGGCGAATTGGTACATAAACCTTGAGATTTGCTATAGGTTTGGGCGCTTCCAAGATACACCGATGACCTCTTTTTTGCTATATCAAATTTTTAAACAAGCTCTAAACTGGACTTTAGGGACATGTGTATTCATAAATTGCTTCCTGCCAAAGATAGCAAGGCTCTACATACGCAACAAATTTTACATTTTACCGGTCATTTCGCTAAGAACAACAAGGTTCGCCGAAAACAAGGATTGTTGCCAATAATTGCCATTTGAAGTCATCATATAGCAAAGCCCGAAGGGCTGACATGATCATAGAAATACAAAAAAAACAACCTCCTAAACCCCGAAGGGGTGACATATACCTTATCTTTTCTTTACGCGAAACGACCGTTTAACTTTTCAGGCTAGAAGCGATTTAATACTATTCGGTGGATATATTCAACATTGTTGTCAACAGTTTGAACTACATTATAAATACCATTTGCTAATTGGGTGAGGTTTATGGTGCTTTGTGGCGCATATAGATGCTGTTCAAATACCTTTTTGCCGTACATATCAAAAACAAATACTTGTCTGGTTGGCCCAAAGTCACAGGGTTCGCAGGTTAAGTTCAATATTCCGGCGCTTGGGTTTGGAAAGGCGCCATATTTTACTTTAGTTTGATCGGCTTCCCGGGTATCTGTAATAGAAGTAGAATCTCCCGTTATAACGATATAATCCTGACAATTGCCATTCCAGCATCCATTTTCGTCAAGCGTCAGCAGCCAAACATCCGGATCGTTCAAAAAGGGCGTCCCGGAAGCGTTGATTTTATCGATATCTCCAACCAGTACAAATCCCGTTTCTGTTTCTAATCCGTGCCACAATCGCCCACCATAAGTATCGCGTACATCTGCGATATTTCTTTGCCAAAGCAAATTTCCCTGCGTATCCATTAAAAAACTCCAACCATCGGCCCAACGCTCGGGATAGATGCCACTTACCCCCCAATAATCTGTAGCTCCGATACCCAACATTTTATCGCCGGATACTTTCACTGTACTCGTATGTTGTTTGGCTGATCGATGGGCGAAAACGTATTCCCATTCCATATTGGCCAGCGAATCCAGCTTATAGATTGCGGTAGGGTAAGGAAACGCATCAGCCTGAGAAAAAAACAAGTCCTTGTGCCAGGCAAGCATAAATCCTTTATCTTCCGTTTCGAAAATATTTACAATCGTATACGGCTCAGCGGCCGGCAATATTTTTTTTGAAAAAATTTCTTCAAAATTGGCGCTAAACTTTTTTATTACGACAGACACATCCAAAAAACTTCCTTCACCATAAGCCAAAACATAACCTCCATTCTGCATTTTATTCAGCTGCATAAATCGTTTGTTGAAAGCGCTATCTCCTATCCGATAGGAATGGAGCGTATTTAAATGCAAATCGAGGACTTCAAGGAATACTAGATGGCCGTTGTTGGCCACTTCGCCGTACAATAGCAGTTTGTTGTCATCAATAATCATACCCCTGGGGAACAACTCTGTTGTATAAGGTATCGCCACATCCTGTTGGTTAAGCCAATTGCCATCCAGATCAAAAGACATAACCCTGATTTCTTTATGGTCGGTTTTCCATATTTCAGCCGCGACGAAGGCGGTATCACCTTTAAGCGCCAATGTTAATCCCTGCATAAAAAGATTTGTATCTGGGCTGCCGTCGACAAGCAGGTTCCATATGGTATTGCCTTGCATATCAACCCGCAACAAGCCCAGGCAATAATCATAGGTCTGGCTATGGCAAAAGCTGGCGCCCGCGATCAAAAAGCCGTCATCGAGAATTGCCATTTGAATACCGACATCAGCGCGCATATCGGGCGTCACCGGAATCGCCACAGAAAACTCCTGCCCATTGGATAAAGTGGAGGCGTAAATGATCAATATTATTGCAAGTAGCTTTTTCATTGCTGTTGATTAACCCTGGTGTGACGATATTACTCGCCACACCAGGGATTATGTTATTTATTCACTACCAGGCGTTCTGCATGGATAATCTTATCGTTCTGATCAAGCCATTGAAGCAAATACATGCCACTATTCCAGTGCTGAGTAGAAATGGTAAAACGGTTTTCCCCTGCCGGTAGCGATACTTTGTGAATGATCTGTCCGACCACAGTAGTAATGCGCAAAGATTCGGCAGGCAGGTTTTCCATTTCAACAGTAAAATACTCTTTTGCCGGGTTTGGATAAACCCTTACTCCTGATTTTTCTTTAAGCGTCAGTGATGCTTGCTCCATCTGAATATCCTGGGCAATACCATCCGTTCCTCCTCCTTCAAGTCCATCCTGAAATTCCCTTCCGAAAAGTAAACCCAGAATAGCCCTTGCATATCCTTTTGTACCCATATCGCTTATGGCTACTGATTCAAGGAAAAGCGAATCACTTGGCAATAATCTGAATTCATTTCCTTTTTCGAGCCGGTCAATGTTGATGAGTTGAATGTTCTTAAAATTGCTCATCTCTGTAGAAATAACGGGCATGGTATTTAAAGTAATTTTTGCCGATGAATAATCGTTCCGATCCATCTGCAAGCCAAATTTCATGAGTTGCGCCATAACAGTATTTTCCTGATTTAACAAGAAATAAGCGCTTTCGATAGCGTTACTACCGATATACGTAGCTATTAATCTGTGAAGCATGTAATCTTTAACTTCCAGCAAGTAATACAGTTGCTCTTCCGGCTGACCGCCATTAGACAAAATAGCGTTAATCTGGTTTTTTATGTTTACATAATCCACGTATGTTGGATTCTGTGGGGAGTTAATTTCACCGCTGCAATTACCCCCAAAAGCTTGCTGAGGGGTGTAATTTCCGGGAGTAACCGGTATTTTGCACAAGGCGTCACTGGTTCTATAATATCGAAAATGCAGTGTTTGGTTATCGGTCAGTATATCGGCAATCTGCACGGGATTTGTAAAGCAATTGCCAGCAGCATTGGAAAAACTACCCTGGTGTTGCCTGACTTCCCCTTGCGGGCCTCCGTTGTAAACCTGGCGAAGCGTAAAATCCCATGTGGCTACAAAATTATTGCATAGAAACTGCATCTCCCTGTTTAGCCCCTGGGCGATGATGCCGGAGCCGGCAGATATTGCATTGTTGCGAATATAATTGTGTTGATTCCAACCCAATGCCCCCGTTTGAAAAGAAAAAATGCCCGCGTTAGTTTGATCAATAGAATTGTAAGCTATCGTATACCTCGAAGGCCCAATTAACCAAATAGCTGTATTGGATTGAAAAAATTCATTATTGATCACACTCAAGCCCGGGCCGTAATTCGAGGCATTGGACTCTATGTGAAACCAGTTGTCGAGAAAATAATTGGGATCGGATGTTAAGTCGCCTACTTCCAGAAATGCATTGTAGGGATACGTAGCCCTGGATGAAATACCTCGCCAATTATGCTGAAAATCATTGCCGTCTTTCACGATAGCTCCGGCATCATATACGAGAATTCCTTGTGCAGACATATTATAAAACCGGCAACGATTGAAGGTCACATTATCAGTATCCCAGATCGTAACGCCGGCATAGCCGATTCCATTACCGTCTATCGTGCAGTTAATAAACCTGCTTTGGTTGGGCAAGTCGTATTTCATAAATTCAGCAACCCTTCTGTTAGAAGTAAAAGTAGCGTTTTCACAATGAATCATGCCTCCCCAATAAGGACCGTTCCAGCCTTCATTAAACCGGGTTGTTGAGATGGCTGTTCTGGCCCATTCCACGTGGGCGTTATTATTGATAAGTACTACGCCGGCCTGGCCGGATGCAGGCATGGCAAACGCATTAGGCTGGGGCATATTGGAAACCCCCTCTACATTGATACCGCGCCAGTCTTCGGCGTTGGGGCAGCGGGTCAACGTTCCGCCGTTGACGTGCAGTTTAGCTCCTCTTTCAACGATTATACCCATATTTTTTGCAAACTGCACCGTTGAAGTAATGGTTAGTTGCGCGCCGGTCTGGATGAATACGTTGCCGTTGAATTCCATGGGGGTATTGAAAGTCGTATTTTGAGATATATAAATATCCTGCCAAGGCGCACAACATGCTGAAGGCGGAGGTACATTGGCATCAATAAAGGAGGATAATTCTCTGATATTTGCATACATAGTAGGGAAAAAATCGCGTGGGCAGCCTCCCCAACTCGATGCGCCAACCAATACCCGCGTGCCATCGGTTTTGGTAATTACAGCCGGACCGCCACTGTCGCCCGGCCCCGCAGCAATACCTTGTTGGTAAAAAGCAATCATGCTGTTATCAAGTGGCGGCGACCACCACGGTGGGCAGTTATTGCCAGATGAAGTCATCAACGTGCCTGCATCCTGATTGCCGATAACAGGCAGACTCGCTCCCAACAGAACCCCACTACAGCACCCACTTCCGGAATCTCCCCATCCCGTTATGAATGCGGTTGTTCCCGGGGCTATATCTGCCAAAGCAGTGTTCTGTGGCGTTGCATACGTAATAGGTTGCACATTGTCATTAAATTCCAATGGCGTAGCGAGATGTAATAGTGCTACGTCGTTGTGAAGTGTGAAGTAGTTCGGATGGACAATGATTTGATCAACAGCAATTCGTTGCCCAAGATTGTTATTGGTTTGGTCGGTAGCACCGGCATGTACCACTACGCCCGAAGGGTTGCTGCTGACACAATGGGCTGCTGTTACTACCCACTCGCAATTGATGATGGAACCTCCACAAAAATGACTTCCGAATTGATTTTCCAAAGATACCTGATATGGGGCTTCGCTAATATCAACAGGTTGACCTCCATAAATGTTGGATTGTGCGTTCAGGTAGATGGGTAGTAATAAATGCAAAATCACGATAGATAAAAAAATGTGATTTCTCACTTTGCATTTTCGGCTAAGGTGTTGTGGTAATTGTTTCATACTTGAAATAATTTAATTGGTTATTAAAGTTGGATTTAAATGCATTGTATACCTCTCCCATAGGTCTGCTATAGGCAAAACTTCGCCATCACGCCAAAAATGGAAAAGCATATTTCCAGGCGTTATTACATGATTTTTTTTGTTTACAGTGCTTATTTGAAAAAAAAGGACATGTCAAATCTGTGATTGCATAGCATTGTACGCAATCAAATTTGCATTTTTTGCCGGGTAAAAAATGTAATCATGTTCAGAAAGATACGATACTGGTCAATAAAGTCAATGATAACAGGAAAGGTAGATCGGACGGACCATCACCTGAAAACGCATTCAATTTTACGGTAACTTTAACGAATCCCTATACTGGTAAGTTTATTTCTTCTTCCAACTGAACAAAACAAATATAGATAATTTATTTACAACTGCAAATACATTAGAAAAAATATTGAAAAAAGTAAATAGCACGTTGTCTGCATTTTCTGGTCGACTATTTTTTTTGGAATGCCGGGGCGACCGTCATGAGGTAAATTACGGCGATTCACTTGACGACTAGGTCTTTTACCTTCTCTTTTTTGAATTTCGTGCTGAAGTGCCGATTGCTCTTACTTTGAATTTGAGACTTATTGTCTGCTTTTTTACCTCAGGTCAACCTATTTTAGACAATGACAATCCTGGTTTACCGCTGCAAAATAATAATTTAACACTATAGGCTGTAATATCCCCGCCACCACCAGTATTCATGAATACAGTGCGTGACCAGACTTCGCGGCGTCCCCTTCCTCCTCTGACTGATTATCACTGTAACAGTTTGGTAATTCATTTTTTTCTCGAATCAAAAAAGTCATGCCATGATTGTAGCAATGCAAGGTAACTGGAAGGTTACCGTAAAGTCCAAAAGCGCCGATTACGCCCAGCGATTTGTCGTTTCGGGCGCAGTAATCGGCAACGGCGCTCACAACGGCACGCCGGGTACTTCGGTACAGGTGTTCGGTTCGCAGTGGTCGATCGCCGTACAGAACAACCCGGGCGCCGGGTTTCAGCTTTCCGACACGAAAATTACGTTCCCCCAGAAAGTGGGCGCCAATTACGAATTTGAAATCCGCTCGAACGACGCCGGCCACGACGAAGATTTTAACGACCTGATCCTCACCTGCTCAACGCCCGCCACGATCAACAATTTTATTATCTACGGCAATGTGTCGCTGTACAGCGGCCTCTGTATTTTTAACCCCTGCCGCCGTTTTCCTTTTGTGATCGATTCGTATGCGGCTTTGCGCGAAGCGCTGAAAAACAAACAACTCGCCGATGTTATCGAAAAATTGTACCCCGAACGAGTGATCGACCTGATTCCCGACAACCTGCCCGACCCGCCGCCATTCAAGCCTATCGTGATCGACCCGACCGGCGAGGCTACCCAACCCAAAACGATGCTGCTGTATTCGAAGGTCGATAACCCCGTCACGCCGAAACGCGGCGCCAAAGCGGCTGCAGCCGAGCCCGACGACGAGTTGCTGCTGAGCAATTACCGCCTGGAGAAAACGGTGCAGACCAGACGTTTCGCCGAACTGGCCAATCCGCTGCCCGACAGGGTGAAACTTGCCGATATTGTCGGAAGACTGCGGCCGATATGCGTTTCAGAGCCGGCGCCGAATATTACGCTGACGTTTGAAGAATACGACCGCACCGCCGCCGAACTGGCAGGAGGCGCCTATACGGGCACGGGCAACCGCCGCCTGCTGGGCGATACGATCACCGATGCCTATGGCAATTATATTTTCCGATTCCGCTTTGATATGACTTTCCCGGGCCTGGAAGACTCCACAGATGTAGCTACCGGAGAAGATTTCGACATAGTGGCCTATCCCGATGTTATTGTCAAGGTAACCGGTTCTTCGCCGTTCCACGTACTCTACGAAAGCGCGCCGTATTACAATATCCCGAATCTGAAGCGCATCAACCTGTGTCTGCCCAAATCAAAGGTGACAGTCACCTCGGCCTGCTTCAACGGCAACCTGATCGGCAGCCTGGGCAATGTGTTTATCGGCGGCAACCAAAACGATGCCGGTTCAACCTCCGCTGCCGCCCTGCGGCGCTACGGCTACAACAACTCGCTGGAAGCCGACGGCAAAATTTCGGTGGGCAGTGCGCAAGCGCTGTTTAGCGTCGATTGCGCCGCCTGGTACGGCACAATCGACATGAAAGGCTGTATGTACGACGCCGCCAAGTCGCCCGCCCAGAATACGATCAAGTGGTATACGGTCCGCATCCGCCGCCAGGGCACTTCGCGCTGGGAGTTTGTGAGCCAAAATTACAAGCACCCCAAATTTTCGAAGCGCAACCTGCCCAACTATACCGGCGACGACGTGGGCCCATTTAATGTGGCGCTCAAAGTGGACGGCGGCAGCGCCCAAAATGTGCCGGCCTATATCAATATCCAGCGCGAGATTTTCGCCGACGGCGTGGATTGGGAGTTTTCAAACCTCGATCGCTATATGCAGCTGAATACGGCTTTGTACGACCTGCAAAACGGCGAACACACTCCCGGCACTTTCTACGTGCGCGTCGACGGCTACGACGCCGCCGGCAACCGCGTGACGACCGACCTGATACCGCTGTATATCCACAATGTGCCGCTGAATTTCGGCCTCACTGGTATTACGCTCGACGACAGCAGCGTGCTCTATGCCGGCTGCGGCTTGTACCGCCTGACTGATGCGCAGTTGAACGTACCCATGAAGTTCCGCTTCCGCGCCAATGACCCCTATGGGTTTGTCGATGCCTACACGCTGTCGATGGGCCGCTGCCCGGCGCCGATGATTGCGCTGGAGGCCTCTCCCATGGCCGATACGCCTGCGGGCGCTACCGTGCTCTCGCAGGGCCAGGCTACGGCCAATACGCCGCATGCTTGCCCCGGTTACACGGGCACCATCGCCGATTTCGCCGATACGGGTTTGATTGAGGTCACTTTGCAACCGGCAGCGGCAGCAGGGTGGATTCAAACCGGGGAGTACTACACGGTTTACTCCTTCGGATTAACCGCTTCCAAGCGCGTCACCAACGGTTACAACACCGGTATTGAATCGTCCCCGTACGTCACCAGCAATCAAATTGCACTGGAACGCCTGCCGTCATGATCAACGGAATCGATATCACGTGGTTTTGGCTGAGCGTGCTGGCTATTTGGCGGGTTACTCACCTGTTATCTCAGGAGGACGGTCCGTTTGACCTGGTGATACGATTCAGAAAGCAGCTCGGGCAGGGTTTCTTCGGAGACCTGCTCGACTGCTTTTTCTGCCTTAGCATCTGGGTGGCTATACCTTTTGCCATTGGACTTTGCGATACCTGGCTGGAAGGTTTTGTGGTGTGGCCGGCCCTATCGGGCGCCGCCTGTTTGTTGTTTTTATTTTCATCAAAAAAATAGCGTTTGTTATGAATTGTTGCGGTAATAATAGAACTGCCTGGTCGCGGCAGCAGCGAAATGAACCGGTACAACACCCGGACATTCCCACCGAAGCGGAACAGGAAAAAACACCCCAGCCGCGTATGTTTGAATATACCGGCGGCGGTTCCCTGCGACTGGAAGGCGCCATTACCCGGCAAACCTACCATTTCCGCTTTCCCGGCGACCGGCTGGAGGTGGAATACGGCGATTCGTTTGCTTTTATGGCAGAGCCGGCACTGCGAATATTGAAATAAAAAAAGTCCCCCTGGCGACTGCCAGGGAGACTTTGCTTTCATGGTTTAAGAGGAGGATATCCCCGCGCTGTCGCTATTGTCTTGTCAAAACGACTTCTTTGGTGCGGATTCCTTTGGAGGTTTGCAGGCTCAACAGATATACGCCTTCGGTAGGCGCCGCTTTTCCGATATTAACCTGCATCTCTCTGCCGCCGGATTTATCCCACAATTGTTGCCAGATTTTGCGGCCGGTAATATCTTTCAGTATCAAAGTGGCCGGTTCATCGATGTCCCTGTCGAGCATAATAGTCAATTCTCCGGATGTCGGATTGGGAAATACCAAAAACTCGGGCGCGTCAGCGATCATTTCATCGACTTCAACCACGGGCGCCGCCAGCGGAAGAATTCCATTGGTAACATTCACATTAGAGAAGGTAGCTGTTACCATACTGATTTGCTCGTAGTTGGTTACTATCAACCCCACCTCGATATTGTAACTCATATTTACCGTAGCTGCCATCACCTGGAACCAGTTGACTCCATTGGGTGAAACGTAGCCGACAAATTGTTGGCCCTGGCGCATTATGCGGAGCCAGTACCTGTTCTGATACGGAAACTGCTGCGGGTAAGCGGAGCCGTTGGTGACATACCTAACCTCCCTTCGGCTGAAATCGTGCAAATTGGTCAACATCTGCACTTTTTTGGAGCCTTGTGCGCTGCTTTCGCGCATCACAATTCCTGCCCAGCCATTGGTAGTGCCGGTGATATTGGTAACCATTGCAGTGATCGAGCCGTTGCCGGCCATTGTTCTTTTTACAAAAGCAAGTTCGTCGCTGTTAAAGGGGGCAATGTAATAGCAATCTGTGCCTGTAAGCGTCCAGATGCCGGCGGTATAGGTGGCATTAGTACCACACCCCACCGGGCTGATACTCCAATAGCAAGGCAAGCCGCCTACATATACCGGCAGCGAACAAGAAGCCGTACGACCATTCACATCCGTAGCTGTAACGCTAACCGTAACGGTTGTACCGAGTTGCGTGCAGGAAATGCTGGATGGACTTGCTACGAGCGACGCAATGCCGCAGTTGTCGGTAGCACTGCTGACCAAATCCCAGGCATTCAACGTAATCGAGCTCTCTCCGTTAAAAGTCAAATTATACGAGGGCAGGCAGTTGACCACTGGATTTTGATTATCCACTACTTCCACCGAAAATGTGTGCGTCACCGATTGGTTGGCATTGTCGGTTGCCGTCCAGGTAACCCATGTGGTACCCTCAGGGAAAACAGCGCCGTTCAGTGTACTCGAGCTGTTAAAATCATTCGTAAGCGTCACCGGCCCGCAGTCATCTACTGCAGTGGGATCCAGAGCGGTACCCGAAATGGTATAGCTGCACAACCCGGGTGCCGTATTATAGCTGACGTTGGAGGGCACGCTGGTGAACTGGGGCAGTGCGTCCGTTGTGGTATTCAGCCCCAGGAAAAAGATAATATCGTCATTCGAAGGGTTCACCGTATTCACCGTAAACGAGTTGTCGCCGGCGCTGAGGAAAGATGCCAAGTTGTAGAGTTCATCATCGCTACTGGTGGTGGAATACGGATCGGGCGGAGTGGTTTTGGAGTCGCCGATGCCGCCGATGGTAAACAAGGCGCCGTCCTGATTTGTCCCATCATTGTAACCACCTGCGCTGGAAGACAATCGAGTTCCGTTTATGTTAACCAGAGAATACTGGCCGAATTCAGTGGCGCTAAAGCCGATACCCAGTGAAAGCAGGGCTTCAAAGCCGGCGTAGGTAGGATCGCAGATCGATTCGGGGAAATTCACGGTAAAGGTTTCTCCTGTCGTAGCCAATGCNNTGGCATACACAATGACCAAAGCCACGCCGTCAGTTTTGTTATTCGGAGTTTCTGAATTTACGGTAAAAGTAAAAGGCGACGCAGACCCGCTGCCGATAGCAGCCTGCATCTGACTGGTTACATCTATGCGGTATGCATGGAGGTAACCGAAGGCAGTACTCCCCAGATAGGTCCAACTCCCGCTGGGGTAGTTAGTGCCGTTAAAAACGACTATTGGGGCGGTGCTTAAATCCCATGTAGACGTGTAGAGCCTGGCCATGAGTATGGTGGAGCCTGCAGGCACTATCGCTGTGATCGTCCCTACCGGCGTATTGTTACTACCAACGCCGTCAATAGACCAGTTTATCGAACCTGTTGCAGTGTAGGAAGCGCTAAGAATCTTTTCGGTAACGGGTACTTTATGATCCTTGCGCACTTCTTTTCCTTCCTTGGGTATCGTTCCCGGCACGGGGGCCTGGGCAAAAACCATCCCTCCGCATAGCAGTATGCTGATCGGGATGATTATCGATTTGATAAGCGTTCTCATAATGTTGCGTGTTTACTGTGATGGGAAACAACAAACACCAGACATCCTCGCTTGACATCTTGTTGTGTTGGGTTCGCAGCACGAAAAGCGCTGGTGTTGTGCTCTCTGGTAGCTTTTCAATGTCAAAAAGGAGGGAGCGAGGAGTACCTTACTAATTTACCTACAATTTAATATAAATTTTGTCACCCATGTTGATGACTTTTGTCACTACTTTAACTCCTGTTAGTTTTTCCGGTATAGCGCATAAGCTGCAAAATTGCTCCAGGTCATACTGTCTTTACTCGAATCGATGATAAAAGACCAGCTATCGCTGTCAGGCCGGTACGCCAGCATATCCCGGAATGGTCCGTCTTTGTATGGTATAGTAAAAACGATGGAATCGCCGCTCAAATAGCCTACTCCATGCGGAATGGAATACCCTGGGCCGAAGGAGTCGAGCCAGTGTGCCAGGATTTGCCTGCCGGTGGTATCGTAGCCGATAAAAACGCGAGCCTCGTATTGCGGCGGGTTGGCAACGTCTACCATGTGCAACTCAGAGAAGGTGGCATTAAGCACGGGTTGAACATGCAGTGCATATTCCACGCTGTCGCCCATCACCTGGCCGGTCATGCGCCAATGGCCGTCCAGTTTTTGAAGCAGCGGGGGACGCTGGTCGGGGGCATCCTGCAGTCGACTGCTCTTTTCACATGAAAGATATACCAATGCCAGCAAAAGTGATAAAACGGCTTTTTTCATAACTTGAATATTCTGAAAAAGAAATAATGTATCTATTTAGCTTGACCGTGTTATACGCGAATTGCGAACCCGCACTCCTAACCCCTAAAGGGGAACCCC
>JRYG01004610.1_pt1 | contig 14656 bp, 16 predicted proteins | sample 235341 | NCBI WGS metagenome assembly JRYG01 (sample SAMN03074218, study PRJNA261478) | activated sludge metagenome | biome: Wastewater Treatment Plant; feature: Wastewater; material: Activated sludge; isolation source: activated biomass of a wastewater treatment plant treating hydrocarbon... ... | reverse complement strand
GACAGCACGTCCATCGACTGGGCCAGCGTAGTACGAGGGATCATATCCATGCTTATACCCCGCAAATTCATAGCGCGTAGGCGTGGCGCCACCTCGGCGTCGAGGAAAGGCTGAAACAGCGAAATAACGATAGTTTCCGGTCGCAGTTGGCGGAGGTCATCGTCGGGCAGCGGCTGTAAACTAATGAGTATATCCGATGTGGCAAGCACTTCCGCCCTGGTATGTATGCGGCAATTATCGCCATAATCTTCATCGCCGTAACAGGCCTCTTCACCGGCGCCTTTCTCCAGAAGCAGCGTAGCGCCCATCTGCGACAATTTAGTTACGGCCTCGGGGGTAATAGCCACCCTGTTGTCATTTTTTTCCTTAACAACCCCAATATTGATCATAATCAAAAAATCGGTTATGCGCAAAAAAGTGTTTTCAATTCCCGGCAATCAGTGTATCAGTCGGCCACCAAAGCCAGCTTGTAATCGCTGCTGACAGCCAGACGCGTAATATTTCGAATATTGTAATACCGCAGGTCGGCTATTTCTTCCCAATCCTGATCGGAATATCGATCGAATTTGTATAATTTAGAGCCCCTTCCCATCAAAAAAGTGCCATCGGGCAATACGGTGAAGTCTTCACAGCCCGGCAGGGTATTGATGATTTTTTTAGAATCGCTGCCGCCCGATCTATTCAAAAACTTCTCCATCAGCAGCCAGTCGCCAGCCTGCGATTTCTGAATATAAGCCAAGTTGCCATTGGGCATTCTCATAAAACAGCGGCCTACATTGGTGGCGAAAGGCGACACATCGTCAGTCTGCGTATTGCAGATGGCCAGGTAATTGCCCTTGTCGAGGCCGAATACAGCTACCCGCTGGGCATCGAGCCAATGGTAATAACCGATATCCTTGAGATATTTAAAAACAGGTTTGCCGTTGGTCAAGCGGTCGAGCGGAAACTGCCAGAGTCGCAACAAGGTATCACGTCCGTTGATCTCCTGCCGGATTGCCGAAAACGAGTAATAATCGGGGACGCGGGCGGGCGAAAACTCGCCATCGGGCGTTTCCGTTACTTTGGTTTTAGTTTTTTTATCCATATCCAGCACATACAGATCTGTCTGGTCGTCGCCATACATTTGTACGGTGATATACAGTTCGTTATTGGAAAAAAAGGCAGGTTGGTTATTGTATCCCCTGGCGTTGAAGGCCGTCAGGAAGCGCGGTTTTGTGAGTTTGTAGAGCGTGTCTGACGCTTTTCTGACATCAAACAAAAACACATTAGACCGGGGAGTTTGCGCTTGCATTGAGATACAAGCGAAAATCAACAAGGCAAGCAGGGCTATTCTTTGCATAGCTCAGTCATTTAGCTTAGGGCGATAAAATTAGCACAACATTGTTGTTGTACAAATATTATTGACAGGCATTTTGATTTTTCTTTTTCCAGGCCTCAATCAAAAGTATGTCTTTGTCGTAATTGGCCATGCCATCGTGCAGCCCCTGCGATTTGAGGTAGGCGTCATAAGTATGGTCGCGTATGCGGGGCGCAATATCGGGATAGGCCAGCAAGTTTTTATTGATAGCTTCCAGGTCTGCAATCACGCCGGGAGGCAATGCCGCCCTGAAACGGGCATAAGCTTCCGGCTCTTTTATTTTAAAATAAATAGCCAACGAACGCCAATAAGAAAGGCGCCCCATGTATGCAATGGCGGGAACGGCAGACTGCCGGCAGGCCAGGTAAGCCCAGAAATTACAGGCGCCTTCTTCGGCAATACCATAGCCGTGCGCCATCTCGTGGGCCATGGTGTGCGGCCATTGCAGGCTGTGAAGACCGGCGTCAATGTGCCCCTGTCCGGTAAATGGAAAATACAGCCCGGCAGAACTAAATCGCAGAAAAATACCTTTTGGCAAAAGGTTAAACACGCGCATGCGTCCCGTGGCGGGATAGCCGTTTTGTTTCAACACCCGGGTCAGTTCCTTGCGCAATTGATTTTCCAAAGCACTTTTCGACAAACTTAATTCCAATGCTCGACTGGTTGCGCCCGGGATTTGGGCCCGCAAGGAGATAATAGCCGCGGTTTCTTCATCAAGCGCCTGTCTGATAGCGTCGTAAGCCGGTTGTTTCAACTCCAACCCTAATTGACGTTCTACGGGAATTCGGCCATAGTTGAAGCCCCAAAGCCACATAAACGAAACTATAATATAAGAAATGACAGCCGAGAAAAGCCAACCCAGGCGCCACCACCTGGATGCCCAACCAGACTGAGCCAGCACAATACGCCTTCCGGCCCAGGCAGTGTAGCCCAAAACGATCAGTATGAAAAGATAGATCCAGGGAAAGGGAAACCAACCCAGCGAGTAATCAATGGCCGGCCGTATCCACGAAAAGAGCCCCCTGCTATAGACCGCCTCAATCCAATGTGGGTGTCCGGACAAAGCCCAGCGCAAAAAAAGTGTAAAAACAGCCAGTATAATCCAAACCAAGCGGCCTTTCGTCATGTTATACAGGGAATTTATGGATTTTCAGGAAATACACAATAATAGTGCTGAGATCCTCCAGTGTTTTATGTGACGGCGAAGTTAACTCATCGTCAGAATAATGTCTCGATGCGGACAAGAAATTGCGATCGAGTCTTATCTTTGCAACCCAATTCGCCTCAATGATGTTTTAACGACAAAACAATCAAATTTAAATAAAACAATTAAGCAATGGCTTACCAACTAACGGATTCAAATTTCAAAGAGCAGGTATTAGACCGCGAAGGAGTCACCGTTATTGATTTTTGGGCAGAATGGTGCGGCCCCTGCCGTATGATTGCCCCCATTATTGAAGAACTGGCCAAGGAATACGACGGCAAAGCGCTCATCGGCAAAGTTGACGTTGACAGCAATCCCGAAGTATCCATGAAATACGGTATTCGCAGCATACCTACCATTCTCATTTTGAAGAACGGCGAGATAGTCGACAAACACGTGGGCACCACTTCCAAACAAGTGCTTTCAAATAAAATCGAAGCGCATCTTTGATGCGATTGCGAAAAGCTGTTAAATTGAGCCCTTATTGCGCCGAAAGGTTCGATAAGGGTTCATTTTATTTATCCATATAGGTTTTCTCCATGAACAGAACCATTGAGCAACAATCGCTTCGCAGTTTTGGCAACCTCGAATTGCTGGCCCGGCAAGTGGTAGAAGGCTTTATTATCGGGCTGCATAAAAGCCCCTTTCACGGCTTTTCGGTAGAATTCGCAGAGCACAGGCTTTACAACGCAGGGGAAAGCACCAAAAACATCGACTGGAAAGTATACGCTCGCACCGATAAATTATTCACCAAAAGATTTGAGGAAGAAACCAACTTGCGATGCCAAATCGTAATAGACTCCTCTTCCTCTATGTATTTTCCAGAGGTTAACGATAAAAGTCCGGCATATATCAATAAAATCCGGTTTGCCGCACTAGCCGGCGCTTCGCTCATGAACCTGTTCCTCAAACAGCGCGATGCATTTGGACTCAGTCTGTTTGACGAAGAAGTGTATACCCATACCCGCTGTAAAACCAACACGGCTCACTATCAGTTGATGCTCAACTACCTGGAGCAGATGGTACAAAAATCCCAACTGGACCGGCCCACCGCCGCTGCAAAAGCCCTGCATCAAATAGCCGACAGTATTCACAAACGCTCGCTGGTGATCATCTTCAGCGATATGTTTGAATCATCTGAAGACAACGAGCAATTGTTCTCTGCTTTGCAGCACCTCAAACACAACAAACACGAAGTTGTTTTATTCCACGTGGTTGACAAATCGAAAGAACTCGATTTTGAATACGATAATCGCCCGTATTTGTTTATCGACATGGAGTCGGGCGAGCGGGTCAGGTTGCAACCCAATCAGGTAAAAAGCTATTACCGCGAGCAAGTAGCCAAATACACCGAACAACTCAAATACAAATGCCTTCAATACCGTATTGATTTTGTTGAGGCCGACATCAACAAAGGATTTCAGCAAGTGCTGCAAGCCTACCTGGTAAAACGCAGCAGGATGAACGCCTGATTGTCAAACCCTGTCAACGCCTATGTATATGATTAATTTATCCGCTATTTCTACCCTTCCCCCCGATTCAGTCGACAAAGACGACATTGAAAAGGCCACCGACAAATACGTTGACCGGTTGGGCGATTTGCAAAAAGTACTTCGCGCCGAGCAAAAACATGCTGTGCTGGTTGTTTTTCAGGGTATGGACGGCAGCGGCAAAGACGGCGCCGTCAAAAAGGTATTCAAGGAATGCCACCCCGACGGTATCAGTACGTATTCCTTCAAAAAACCTACCGACGAAGAATTCGCCCACGATTTTCTGTGGCGTGTACACAAACAGGCCCCCCAACGCGGCCATATCAAAATATTCAACCGCTCGCACTACGAAGATATCCTCATTCAGCGGGTTCACAAATGGATTGACGAGGATCGAGTCAACCAACGTATGGCGGCCATCAACGCGTTTGAACAACTCCTGACTTTTGACAACCATACGCTCGTCATCAAATTTTACCTGCACCTCTCCAAAGCCCAGCAGGCGCTGGAGCTCCAGGAGCGCCTAGACGACCCGGAAAAAAACTGGAAGCACAATGCCAATGACTGGAAGGAACGGGAACTTTGGGATGATTACATGCGTTGCTATGAAGATGCCATCAATAAAAGCGCTATACCGTGGACTATCGTTCCTGTTGACGAGCGCTGGTATCGCGACTATATTGTATCAAAAACACTGGTAGAGGCCCTGGAAAGTCTCAACATGAAATATCCCAGGATTTCCAGGTAATCCGTCTTTTATGGGCGACAAACTCAGAATTGACAAGTGGCTGTGGAGCGTCCGCGTCTTTAAATCGCGAACGCTGGCTACCGAGGCCTGCAAAGAAGGCAAAGTAAAACTCAACGGGCTGGTAGTCAAACCGGCGCAAGTCATCCAGGAGAACGACCTCGTCGGCGTGCGCAAAAACGGGTTTGACCTCCAGTTCAAGGTGCTCAAAGCTATTCAAAACCGCGTGGGCGCCCCTATTGCTCAAACTTGCTATCTCGATCTCACCCCGGAAGAAGAACGCAATAAATACAACGCCTGGTATATCGGCAAAAGCGGCGTAGAGCGGCGCGACAAAGGCGCAGGCCGCCCAACGAAAAAAGAACGCCGCGAAATCGACGAGTTCAAATCAGAATACTACTCCTACGATGACTTCGACGAATAGACCGGCAGCTTTTAGCGCTTTCGGAAATTAGGCGCCACAACCAATTCTTTACTGCCCGGGGTGTATATGTAAAATCCCTCGCCTGATTTTGCGCCCAATTTGCCGGCAGTTACCATATTGACCAACAACGGGCAGGGCGCGTATTTCGGCTGACCAAAGCCCTGGTATAGCACATTCAAAATAGACAGGCAAACATCTAGTCCGATAAAATCAGCCAATTGCAGCGGCCCCATAGGATGCGCCATGCCCAGCTTCATGACGGTATCGATCTCTTCTACCCCCGCCACGCCTTCATGCAGCGTAATTATGGCTTCATTGATCATAGGCATTAGAATGCGATTGGCCACAAACCCGGGATAGTCATTCACTTCAACAGGCGATTTGCCCAGCTTGCGCGACAATTCCATGATCTGAGCGGCAACATCATCAGTAGTTGCGTAACCCCTGATTACTTCTACCAGCTTCATCACCGGCACCGGGTTCATAAAATGCATACCGATTACTTGTCCGGGGCGTTTGGTAGCTGCCGCAATTTTAGTAATCGAAATAGAAGACGTGTTGGTAGCTAAAATAGCAGCGGCAGGTGCATACTCATCCATCTGGCTGAAAATACGGAGTTTGAGATCCTGGTTCTCCGTAGCGGCCTCCACGACCAGGTCGGCGTGGGCAACTCCTTTTTGCAAATCGGAAATCGCAGTAATTCGCGCCAATGTATCCGCTTTATCTTTTTCAGTAATAGCTTCCTTTTTGATCATGCGATCCAGGTTGGCCCCGATAGTCGATAAGGCCTTTTCCAGGGCGGCAGGCGAAACGTCGACCAAGGCCACCTCAAATCCGTTCATGGCAAAAACATGGGCTATGCCGTTGCCCATGGTGCCCGCGCCTATGACAGTAATATTTTTCATAATTCCCGGTTTTATTTGTTGGCTGCGAAATTATTAAATATACCGCTTATTTTTGTCACGCAATTCCATGTAACATGCATAAGCGATTGATTTTAGCATTGGGCGCGCTGGCTATGTCGTGTGTAGCATTCGCCCAATTATATTCGTCTAATGAGATGAAACCGAAAAAAGAGATACTGGACAGTATGATCAACGACTACCTCCAGTTGTCGGGCACCGTAGGTATGTCGGTAGCCATTGCCGATCGTTATGAGCTTTTATACTCCGGAGAATTCGGCTATGCCGATAAAGATAAAGGCGAAAGGATTAATCCGTTTACCCGCTTTCGCATTGCCAGCGTGTCTAAAATACTCACCGGCTCGCTATTGGCGGTCATGGTAGATAAAGGTATTATCGATCTTGATAAGCCCATCAACACTTATTTGAAAAAACCGGCGCCTTACGGCGATATTATTACTACCCGAATGCTGGCCAGTCATACGGCAGGTATCAGGCATTACCAGGATAGCGATTTTCGTTTGAAAAATATCGACAGCAAGCGTTATCCAACCCTTAACAGCGCGCTGGATATATTTATCAACGACCCGCTGGTGGCGCCGCCCGGTGAAAAATACAACTACACGAGTTTCGGCTACACTTTGCTGGGAGTGGTTATGGAAGCGGCATCGGGTATGCCTTTTACAAAAAGCATGCAAAACATGCTGGAGGCGCTGGACATGTGCCATACCGAGCCAAATCACCCCGATTCTATCATCACCAATGAATCGCAGTTGTACAGCATCAACAAAAACCGCAAGGCTGTGCGGCAAAAAACCCTGCGGCCAAGCTATAAATGGCCCGGCGGCGGGTACTTGTCCAATACGCTCGATCTGGTCAAATTCGGTCAACATCACCTTCGAAAATCCTTTTTATCAGAAAAAGGCTTTGAAGCGCTATTTACACGCACAAAAACGAATAAAGGCGACACGCTGGGCATAGGCCTGGGCTGGATTATCGCCAATGATTCCTGGAATCGCCGCGTATTTTTCCACAACGGCAGTCAGACCGGCGGCCGCTCGGTGCTCATGGTATACCCCGACGAAGGGCTTAGCATTGCCGTTTTATCGAATACAACCAGCCAGCCCATCCTTATTGAAGGATTTGCAGGCAGCCTGATCGACGTACTCCTGCAGCAGGAAGCTCCACTGACGCCCGAAGACAGCCTTGCGATTGCAGGCATGTACGACTATATTCTGGATGATACGACAACCGCGCCCAGAGGCGAAATCGCAATTTTCACTAATGGCGACCAGCAACTGCACGGCGCAATTACATCGGCGCCAGGCCCAAACGCCCCCAGGCTACCTATTAAAGCGCTTCACTGGCATGGGCAAATACTGGAAGGAAAAATTATCTCCCAGGAAGGTATTTTGCCTATTTTACTCCAAAAAGAAACCGGCGGTTTTGCCGGGCAGCTCTTCTTGCACAATAGTTCCGAGCCGAAAATAGTCCCAATCTGGCTGAAAAAAAAGGCTGCGCCTTAAAAAAACTCCATCCGCTGTGCAACCCTTTTCCTGAAATACTACCTATCCCCATGTTGCAAGCAGTGAAATAACACACATGACAGAAGACATATTGAAGGCTTCAATCCGGGGAGAACGGCTTGCCCAAAAAGCGTTTTACGACAGCTTTAAGGGCAAGATGTTTGTGGTATGCCTGCGCTATGCCAAAAACAGGGAAGACGCCGAAGATATGCTTCAGGAAGGATTTATTAAGGTTTTTCAGGATTTGCACCAATACTCGGGAGCAGGCAGCCTGGAGGGATGGGTCAGAAAAGTGATTGTCAACGTTGCGCTTCAATTCCTGAAAAAACAACAGAGACTTGTAATCACTGTCGACTTTGACAACTATGAAATAGCAGACGATGCTGAAATCTGCCTTCCACCAGGAGAAGAGCCCATGGCAAAAAACCTGATCCGCATACTGCAACAAATGCCCGATGGATTCCGAACCATCTTCAATTTATACGTCATGGAAGGTTATACCCATGTTGAAATTGCTGAAATTCTGGATATCTCGGTCAGCACCTCCAAAACCCAGTTCTTAAGAGCTAAAGCATACATGAGAAAAATGCTCGCGAAGAGCTTAACGAGTTGATTATGATGGAAGAGCATACACATAAAGATAATCTCGACGAATTTATCCGGCGTTCATTTGAACAATACGAAGAGGACCCGTCGCCTTTGTTTTGGGATAAATTGAGCGGTCAAATACCCGGACAACCGGTTGCCGGCGTGTTTTGGCTGCGTCGTTTCGGTTGGCAATTAACCGCTGCTGCTGTTGTTTTGATACTGTCAAGCGCATTGACGATTCAATATGTCCATTTTACCCGACAAATCAAAGCGCTCGTCGCTGATCAAAAGGCGTTATTGGAGGAAATGGGAAACCGGCAACCGGTACCCGCAAATCCTGCTTTTGAGCAAAATCCCGCAGTCGACAATCTCCAGCAGGCAACCGGAAATAAGATTGTCGCACAACGTCAAAAAGAGCTATCGGTTAATAAACATGCCTCAACATTGGCTTTTACAACCAAAACTTCAGGTATAGAGCAAGTACCAACAGACGGCATTCTGCAGCCCCTGGCGTCAGCGTCTGCCGTTAATGCGGTGAGGACGGAGCGAAGTCTTCCCCTCTTCCCGCTACCCTACTTGCCGCTAACGGCATTCCCCGGTTCGTCATATGAACCCAATGTACTAATCGTTCAGCCTGTGAACCCTATCAAACCGGTGAAAAAAGCCTCATGGTATACCGGCGTACACTCTACCGTTTCGGTCATGACGGAAAAATTGAATAATAATAAGCCATTCCCGGAGCCGGATGATAATCATCACAATCAGCACCGGGTAGTAAGCAGTCGAAGCAAAATAAATCATACCGTAACCGACTATTGGCTGAAAGCCGGCAAAGCCATAGCGCCGCATTTCAAGCTGGAAACCGGCCTCGGCTACCAACAATTTAATCGAATCGCCGAGCACCAGCCCGATCTCAAAATCAGGGACGGGAGGCCGACGCATGGCCATGGCGGACCTGGCGGACCTGGCGGCCCTTCGCACGGCCACGACGAATACGATTTTAACTATACGCTCAACAGTTACGCCGGCGCTATGGATATCAACCTGCGTATGGCTCAGGTGGATACCAATGCTACCTACCCCGAAAACGAACCGCTGGATTTAAAACTTACAACCCGCGAAACTGTGAAAACGCTAAGAATCCCTTTGCTCCTGGCAGCACATGCGGATAATGGCCGTTTCAGTTTTTCTGTGAAAGGCGGTCTGGTGGGCAATATATTCTTACGAAATGAACTCGAAGTGACTGGAATTTCCGCGGCTGGCGACCGCTTCAAACGCTCCAATCAAGACGAACCTATTGCCCAAAAAGAAAGCGCTCAGCGATTTGGCCTGGATGCGCTGCTTGCCGCAGGCGTAGAATACAGGCTAAACAACCAGCTCAGCCTTATAGCCGAACCTACCTTCAGCACTTCGCTGGCACTCCAGGACAACAAGGTAGCCCCTACCCCATCCTATCAGACTGTCGGCATGAATATTGGCTTGAATTACAGATTTTAATATATTTATTTTTTTTAAAAAACATGCAACCCTTCTCCATAAAAACCAACCTATGTAAATACATGTAGTTTCTGCCTGGCCAGCAGAAAACCGGTTTTTTAAACATTTTTTCACTTCAATCAATTCAGTCACAGCATGAAAATAGCTTTGATTAAATGGCTGCCCGCCGTTGTGCTGGCACTAGCCATCGTGGCAAGTTCTTGCACCAAAGAAGATGTTACGTCAGACAATGATCTGGACACGATCAGCCTGGAAAGTCGCGGCGGTCATCACAATGGTGATGCTATCAGCGTAGATTCCCTTCCTTCGGTGATTCTCGATTACATCAACGCCAACTACGCCGATTCCATCGAGATTCATCGCGCGTTTCTCACCGATGAAGGCAATTACATCGTAGTACTTAGCAACCACGTTGCGGTAGTATTTGACGCCAACGGCAATTTTGTTGAAGAAGTTACGCTTACCGGCCACCATCACGGCGGACAAGGCGGCGGCGGTCACCACCACGGCACGCTGATCCCTGTGGATTCGCTTGCTTCAACCATCACGGATTATCTGACAACCAATTACCCGGACTCAGTAACGGTAGTTAAGGCAATACTTCGCCCCGACGGCACAACACTGGTTATCTTGAGTAACCACGTTGGTGTTGTATTTGACGCCAATGGCAATTTCGTAGAAGAAGTTACCCTGCCATCCGGCGGAGGCCACGGAGGCCCCGGCAACGGCGGCGGCGATGATGACGATGACGATAATGAAGATGGAGGCGGCCACGGCGGCGGCGGTCATGGCGGAGGTCCCGGTGGCGGTCATGGACATGGCCATGGGCACGGCGGCGGACAATAGACGCTTAATCAATTAGTAATAGAAAGGGGAAAGCCCCGCACGCCAGAATGGGGTGCGGGGCTTTTCATATGAATATCAGCATTTATATCAACTTTTAATCACGAGGCTTTTTTTATCAAATGGATTAAGCGCCACGCCCTTCACGACAGCTTCTGCCTCTACGCGATACTCCGACTTGACATTATTGATCATTTTAGCGGCGGCGGCAATACCTCCGAAGAGCATATTCCGGCTTCCGAACTGCTCGATATTGGATTTTGCCAGCTTAAACGGCAGTTGAAAATCAATTTCTACCGCGCCGTTCATCGGAATTTCAATAGTGCGATTGATCAGGGTGGAGCCAATCTCGTATTCGTCGATAAGTTTTTCGGCGCCACGACCGCGGGTATAACGTTCAATGAGTACTAGTTTGATACTCGATACAGTTTGGGCATTCATCGATTGCAGCAGAATTTTGCCCACTACAAACCCGCTTTTCTCATACACTTCTTCGGGGAGCATCAATTCCAGTTTGACGCCTTCGATGCCCAGCCATTGTTTTACTTTGCCTATCATGATACAGCCATTTATACTTGCAAGTTAGGCCATATCGCCACTTGAGTCAAGTAAATTATATGAGTGCGGCAGAACAACCGATAAAAAGCTATCAAACCATTCTTTTGTGCCAACTTTGGGCAAGGGGTTTAACGAAAGCCCTGTCAAAATCGGCTTTGTTGGCTACCAAGGTATCAAAAACCGGCGTCTGGTCGTCAATAAAGCCTTCGGCATACAAACGGGCAAATGTGGGCCGGTCTACGGTATGAACATCGCCGTTTTTGTCCAGATAAGAAAATCGCATGCGATCAAACAGATCGACGCCGTAAGCTGCCTGCAACCCTTTCAGAAATGTCACCGACCGGTCAATAGAGCAGCCGCCGGCATCCACGTGGCTTTCGTCGGCCATCAACACCACAAAGCGATCGTGGAGCACCTCTCCTGCGGCTAATAGCCGGCGGTTGTGGCTAACCCATTGCCGGGCAAAGTCGTTCAATTGCCGGCGTATTTCGGGTATGTCTTGCGACGAAAAAGGTTGGTTGGCTTGATAGACCCACACGCGCGTTTGTTGCGGATCCATGACATCAATAGCATTAGACATATTATAAATTATTCAATATTAGCCGATTGCAATATCAATTCTGAAAGATCGTACACCATCACCTCATCTTGTTTGTCTTTGGCTTTGACCCCGTCGGTCATCATAGTCAGACAAAAAGGGCAATTTACCGCTATTACCTGAGCGCCGGTTGCCAGGGCTTCTTCGGCCCTTTCGATGCTGATGCGTTTTTCGCCGGGTTCGTCTTCTTTCCACATTTGCGCGCCGCCGGCGCCGCAGCAGAGGCCATTGGCACGGCTGCGTTTCATTTCTGCCAGGTCGGCGTCAAGCGCTTCGAGGACGGCCCGGGGCGCTTCATATACGCCGTTGACCCTGCCCATATAGCAGGAATCGTGATAGGTGATGCGTTTGCCTTTAAAAACGCCGCCTTCCTTCATTTTGATGCGGCCTTCTCCCATTAGTTGCTGTAATAGCTGGGTATGGTGTACCACATCGTAATTGCCGCCCAGCGCAGGGTATTCATTTTTGAGGGTATTAAAGCAATGCGGGCAGGCGGTAACGATTTTTTTAACCCCATACATATTAAGGGTTTCAACATTTTGGAGGGCCAGCATTTGAAAAATAAATTCGTTGCCGGCGCGACGCGCAGGATCGCCCGTACAGCGTTCTTCACTACCCAGTATGGCAAAAGAAATACCCGCTTCGTGTAGAATCTTACAAAAGGCCAGCGTCACTTTCTGTGCACGGGCATCATAGCTGCCGGCGCAGCCCACCCAGAAAACAATATCAGGCGTTTCTCCTGCTGCCGCCATATCGGCCATCGTGCGAATTGGAAATTGGCTCATACAAATCAATTTTTTGCCCACTGGTCGCGCTCAACGCTCATCGCCCAGGCGGAACCACTGTTTTCTAAACTATTAAACATCGGCAGCCACTCTTGAGGGCCGCTTGACTCGGTCAGGATTTCGTAGCGCCGCAATTGAAGGATGATATCGAGCGGATTGATCATCACCGGGCAGGCTTCTACACAGGCGTTGCAGGTAGTGCAGGCGTGAATTTCCTCGCGGCTGATATAGTCAAACAGATTTTTCCCATCCTGATATTCGGTAATAGAAGCGGCCTTGCCGCTATCCAGGTTTTTGCCGATTTCTTCCATCCTGTCGCGCACATCCATCATTATTTTGCGGGGCGACAGTTTTTTGCCGGTCAGGTTAGCCGGGCAGGCCGCCGTACAGCGGCCGCATTCCGTGCAGGTATAGGCATCCAGCAGGTTTTTCCAGGAGAGCTGGGTCACGTCAGCGGCGCCAAATACCGGCATTTCATCGCTGGGGGGTGTTTCCGGCCCCAGTCCCATCATGCTCTTTACTTCGTTCATCACTGCGGGCATATTTTCCATCTCGCCGCGCGGCTGTTGCGGAGCGTAGTAGGTATTGGGAAACGCCAACAGGATGTGTAGGTGTTTTGAATAAGGCAAATACACCAAAAAGCCAAGTACCGTCAAANNGAAGCGCTCCACCGCTACGATAGTGTCGTGTTCAAGCCCGCCAAACAACGCCGGCCCCAGCCAACTGCTTACCGCCAGTTTGCCGGTACTTGGATAATGAGCGGGGTCAAGGTGCTGAAGCAGATAATCAGCTCCGTTCATACTAAATATACCCACCAGCAAGATGATTTCTCCTAACAAGATGAGATTGGCGTCGCGGGCAGGCCAGCCCTTGAGTTCGGGCTTCTGGAAACGCGCCACATTGAGCACATTGCGGCGAAACAGAAAAATGACGGTGGCGACAAAAGCCAACAGCGACAATATTTCGATAAAACTGATCACAAATGTGTAAAAACCTTGCAGCATTGGGGCAAAAAAGCGATGCACGCCGAAAATACCATCTACAAAGATTTCTATGAGTTCTATCTGCGTGATTACAAAAGCTACATAGATAAACAAATGAAAAACGGCCGGCAGCCAGTTTTTGAACATCTTCTGCTGCCCAAAGGCAACCAACAACACATTGCGTAGTCGTTGGGCGTTATTGCCGGGCAGTATTGTATCTCTGCCCAGTAAAATATTGCGCCGAACCCGGCTGAATTGCCTGAAAGCGAGATAAAAAGCCGCCCCGGCTACAACAATAAAAAGCAATTGCTGTATCATACGTCCTATTTGGCTGCCAAGTTAATAATTTATGGCATTTCATGCTTACCTTTGCCATCATGGAGCTACTTAATCATCGACAAGTCGTACAAAAAATAAAAAGGCTGGCCATCGAAATATTGGAAAACAACGATGGCGAACAAGAATTGATTTTTGCCGGAATCAACAATAACGGCTATGGATTTGCTGAAATCCTGGTACAGGAACTGCGCCCACTTACAAAAATCTCCTTGCAGCTCACGCGCATTCGCCTCAATCCTGCCCAGCCGCTTAGCTCGCCAATACAGACAGCGTTGCCGCTATCCGCTTTTGAAGGCAAAACAGTGATCGTGGTAGACGATGTAGCCAATACCGGCCGCACTATCTTTTACGCGTGCAAACCGCTTATGGAGGTGCTTCCCCGCAAAGTTGAAGTAGCTGTACTAGTAGACCGAAAGCATAAATCCTTTCCTGTAAAAGTTGACTATGTCGGGCTTTCACTGGCCACTACGCTCCAGGAAGACATTGATGTGCAGATTCAGACGCCGGGCCATTATGCCGTGTTTCTAAAGTAGCGCATATCCATTACGCACCCTGCCTCATAGCCACAACTGGATCCAGTTTGGAGGCCTGCACCGCGGGGATAAACCCGGCAATCACTCCTATAGAAATCGAGCAAATCAGGCCTAGCATAATATTGCCGAAATCGAGATAAAGATTAAAATCGATAGCTGCCGTCAATATTTTGGTGATAAAATGCACCAGCAACAGGCCCATAATACCGCCGATAATACAAAGTATAATGGATTCGATGAGAAATTCCATCAAAATAATGTAGCGCTTGGCGCCAAGCGCTTTT
>JRYG01001573.1_pt1 | contig 14670 bp, 12 predicted proteins | sample 235341 | NCBI WGS metagenome assembly JRYG01 (sample SAMN03074218, study PRJNA261478) | activated sludge metagenome | biome: Wastewater Treatment Plant; feature: Wastewater; material: Activated sludge; isolation source: activated biomass of a wastewater treatment plant treating hydrocarbon... ... | reverse complement strand
CTACCGCGAAATTACCCATCGCATCCGCCGTCGCCACCCCGAATCGCCGGTGATACCCAAAATGTTTGCCAAAATCCAACGCCTCGAGCAAAGCTCAGTGGGCGCTACCGCCCCCGAAATCGCCGAAGTTGATACCAGCGGCAATGTTTTTAAACTGTCTTCCCTGCGCGGCCAATACGTGTTGGTCGACTTCTGGGCGAGCTGGTGCGGCCCCTGCCGACAGGAAAACCCGAATGTGGTTGCTAATTTTGAAAAATACAACGCGCAGGGCTTTACCGTCTTCGGCGTTTCACTCGATAAAGACCGCGATAAGTGGGCCAAAGCGATTATTAAGGATAATCTCAACTGGCCGCAGGTATCCGACCTCAAAGGCTGGCAGTCAGAACCCGGCTATCAATACCATGTCAACTCAATACCGGCCAACGTTCTGCTCGACCGCAACGGCGTGATTATCGCTAAAAACCTGCGCGGCGAAGCCCTGGGCGCTAAACTGGCCGAGATTTTTGGATTTTAGGAACGGTGACATGGTACCTTGTCACCTTGTCACCCTGTCACCTTGTCACCCTGTCACCTTGTCACCTTGTCACCATATCGAAAAAAAAGCTAACTTTGTGGCCCGAATCGGATTAGCGAAATAATTCCATGACCAAAAGCGGGGTCGCCCGCACAAGCAAAAAGCGCAATGATCAATATTACATTTCCCGACGGCAGGGTTCGTCAATATGAAAGCGGCGTAACGGCAATGGAGGTTGCCCTGTCTATCAGCGAAGGCCTCGCCCGCAACGTGCTCTCGGCCAAAGTAAACGGAGAAGTCTGGGACGCTTCGCGCCCCATCCGCCAGGATGCTACACTGCAATTGCTCACCTGGGACGATAAAGACGGCAAGGCTACTTTCTGGCATTCTTCCGCCCACCTCATGGCGGAGGCGCTGGAAGCGCTTTTCCCCGGCGTGAAGTTCGGCGCCGGACCGCCCATCGAAAACGGCTTTTATTATGATGTTGACCCCGGCGACCGCAAACTAGGGGAGGACGACCTGGCCCGCATCGAGCAAAAGATGATGGAGCTGGCCCGCAATAAAAGCGATTATGTGCGCCGTGAAGTCCCCAAAGCCGAGGCAATAGCGTATTTTCAGGAAAAGGGCGACGAGTACAAGCTCGAATTGCTCGAAGACCTCCAAGACGGTACGATTACTTTTTATAAGCAGGGCGACTTCGTGGACCTCTGCCGCGGCCCGCATATCCCCAATACGGATAAAATCAAGGCCGTCAAACTGCTAAAAATCGGCGGCGCCTACTGGCGCAATGACGAAACGCGCAATCAGATGACGCGCATTACCGGCATTACGTTCCCAAAACAAAAAGAACTCGACGAATACCTGCACATGCTGGAGGAGGCCAAAAAACGCGACCACCGCAAATTGGGCGCCGAACTCGAGTTGTTTATGTTTTCAGAACGTGTCGGCGCCGGCTTGCCCATCTGGCTGCCCAAAGGCGCCCAGCTGCGCGAGCGGCTGACCAATTTCCTCAAAGAAGAACAGGAAAAAAGAGGCTACAAACTAGTAGTTACGCCGCATATCGGCCACAAAAATTTGTACGTCACCTCCGGCCACTATGAAAAATACGGCAAAGATAGCTTCCAGCCTATTAACACCCCGCGTGAAGGCGAGGAATTCCTGCTCAAGCCGATGAACTGCCCGCACCACTGCGAGATTTTTGCCAACCGCCCGCGCTCCTACAAAGAGTTACCCCTGCGTATCGCCGAATTTGGCACAGTTTATCGCTACGAGCAAAGCGGCGAGCTACACGGCTTGTCGCGAGTGCGCGGTTTTACGCAAGACGACGCGCATATCTTCTGTATGCCCGAGCAGGTCAAAGGCGAATTTCTCAATGTACTCGACCTCACCCGCACGGTGCTCGCCAAGATGGGATTTGAGGAGTTTACCGCCCAGATTTCCTTGCGCGACCCCAATAACCCGTCGAAGTACATCGGTTCCGACGAGGTGTGGAATATCGCCGAAGCGGCTATTATCGACGCGGCCAAGGAGGCCGGATTGAGCACGGTAACCGCATTGGGTGAGGCTGCTTTCTACGGCCCCAAACTCGATTTCATGGTGAAGGATGCCCTGGGCCGTTCCTGGCAATTGGGTACGATTCAGGTTGACTATAACCTGCCCAACCGCTTTGAGTTGGAGTATATCGGCCCCGACAACCAGGCCCACCGCCCGGTGATGATCCACCGCGCACCTTTCGGCTCCATGGAGCGTTTTATCAGTATCCTGATCGAAAATACGGCAGGCAAGTTCCCGCTATGGCTTACGCCCGATCAATACGCCCTGCTCCCCATCAGCGATAAATATGTCGATTATTGCAATGCCTTGCAGCAGCAACTGGCTCGCCACGATATTCGCGGGTATGTTGATGAGCGCAGTGAAACGATTGGCCGCAAAATCCGCGATACAGAGGTTAAAAAAGTGCCTATTATGCTGATCATCGGCGAAAAAGAAGCCGAAAGCAATGCCGTTTCTGTGCGTCGACAGGGTGAAGGCGACATAGGCACGATGAGCGTGGAGTCGTTCGTGGAGTATTTCAAGGGGCTGTTATAGGCGGCCCCTCCCTCTCTCACTCCCCCTCTCCCCCACACCCTACCGCTGTAACCTCATAGCCGGCCTGGCGAAGCAGGGCTATTACGCCATGAGGGCCGCCGAGGTGGCCCGCGCCGACGGCAAAAAACGAGGGGCCTTCGCTCATCAAACGGCTCATCACGGGTATCCAGTTCTTGTTGCGACCTACCAGCAATACGTCTTCATATTGGGCTATCCCGTCTTCGGATTCCATCATTTGCTGCATCGCCTGGATATCCTGATTTTTGTACATTCGCACCATCTCGTCGAATTCGCCGCCTTCGCCGCCGCCCATTTTGATACTTTCCACCAGCATTTGAGCTTGTGCCTGATAGGGAATAGCGTCAAAAATACTCATCTGAAAATCAGCGGTTTCCAGTCCGTCGACATCCTTTTGCCCTGCTTTGGCCAGGTTTAGCAACTCCATTTCATACGACACCATTTGCAAAGAGTCGGGGCCGTCTTTCATTGCCATAAAGTCTTCGGAGGCAATCATCGACAAAAACATAGGTTTGATGCGGCCCAGGAAAGCCAAGGGCAGGCCCAGTTTGTCGAAATGAGCTTTTACCAGCGCATAGTCATCCTGGCTAAGCAAATCGCTAAGGGTAGTATCGTTGCGCATGTACATTTTCATCATCACAGGCAGCAAGGTGCTGATGTCCGACATTTTTTCCATGTCGATTTCAAAGACGACGCGTTCGGTTTGAGACAGGGCCGTTTTAACCGGTTCGCGCAATTCAAAATCGCGTTTGCTAATCATGTGAATGGTGCCGAAAAGGTAGGAGGGCTGTGGCAGTTGATTGCCTTTGATCTCCCACAACAGCGCCTTTTCGGTTGGGGCGAAAGAGGAGGAAGCGGGCTGCGCGCCCAGTGTTAATACAAAAAGGACGATAGCCGGCAATACAGCCGCAAGTCGTTTGATCATAGCGCTATTGGGTTGAAAAATCCGGCTAATGGGTTCGATCGAAATCGCTGACCACGCGCAGAATAAGTGAAATATCTTCATAAAACTCTTTGACCAGCTCAAAATTGAGGTTGGATTGAAATATAAACGGTTCGAGCAAGTCTTTTTGTTCAGTAACCGCGGCATAAATTTCGCGGTCGTGGAAAGAGAGGTATATGTCTTTACCGGTGCGATCTACGTATTCGAGGATAGAATCCTGCATGGGTTCCGACAGGATGCCCACCACATGGGTATCTTCGGTGGCGTACACCAGGAAGCGTTCGCGAAACCGCTCGTTGAGAATTTCGTGGTCCATGTTTTCGCCGCCCTCCCAGGTAAATGCCTTTATCGAGCGGGTGAGGTGTTTGCGAAGTTGGCGCGGCCAGATGACCATGCTGCCCTCGGCTTCTTCGTTGAAAACGGCGTATAAGAAAACACCTTCAAAGATGATCTCCAGTTTGTTGTCGGTACGGGCTATTTCGCGTACCGACAGTTCGCACATTTCAAAAGGCATTTCGCCCACCCGGCCGTTGATGTAGTCTTCCCCAACGTAGTATTGCGCCGGCGTGCTGAATATTTTACTCAAATTAAAGCGGTCTTTAGGCAAAAATTTGCGCGGGTCGTAGGCCAATTGCCCGTAATTGGGCAATTCGTTGATAAAATGAAGGATGAGGTTGACAACGTTGGGTTTGAACTTGCGCCGGAATTCCTGCACCCTGTATACCAAATAGGCAATGTAAAAGGTAATGGGAATACTCAGCGCCAGGGTCAATATCAGCAAATTAAGATATAGTTCTATTACAAATGCGCCTACTAACAGCACGCCTGAAAACAACAACAAACGCAATAAGCGAAGCCGCTGCCGCTCCATTCGCATCAACTCGGGATGAATGGTTTGCGAGTAATACAGGCGAAAAGCATCGATTTCTTGAGCGTACATGCCGTCAGCGCAGTTTTTTGACTATCAATTGCTTTAAGAAATTATTAACATTTAAGACTGCAACAAATTTCGCTAAAAAGCAGTTTGTAATCATACAAAAGACTTGTTTAAAGTTGGTTTTTCGTTTTGTTTTGATGCGTCTGTCTTGCTTTAGTGAGGCAGACGTTTTTTTTTCTGTTGTAAGTTGTAAGTTGTAAGTTGTAAGTTATTAATAAACCCATAAACGCTTAAACTTATCAAACCTACAACCTACAACCTACAACCTACAACAAAGCTATGAAAACGCCCATTCCTTTCCTCGAAGCCATGGTAGGCCTTTTCTACCCAAATCTGTGCTGTGCCTGCGGTAAAAATCTGTTGCTCAGTCAACAAGTATTGTGTATCGACTGCCAGTACCGGCTTCCCAAAACGCAATTTCACCACCATGCCGACAACCCTTTTGCTGAGCGATTTTGGGGCCGGCTGCCGTTGCATGCAGGCGCGTCGCTCTATTTTTTCACTAAAGGCGGCCGGGTACAGCGGCTGTTGCACGCCTTGAAATACGAAGGGCGGCAGGAGTTGGGGCGCTACCTGGGCAATATGTACGGTGCAGAATTGGCACAAAGCTCGTTATTTGCCGGCATAGACCTCATCGTGCCGGTGCCCTTGCACCCACGCAAACGGCGGCAACGCGGCTACAACCAGAGCGACTGTTTTGCCGAAGGGCTATCAGAAGCGCTGGGCCGGCCCTGGCTGCCCAATGCCTTGATACGACAATCATTTACCCAGACGCAAACCCGTAAATCTCGCTTCGAACGCTTGCGCAACGTAGAAGAAGCCTTTGCCTTGCAACAACCCCAGGCGCTGAGCGGCAAGCATATCTTATTGGTAGACGACGTAATGACTACCGGCGCAACACTAGAGGCATGCGGCTTGTTGCTTACCGGCCTGCCGGACGTTCGCCTCAGCATGGCCACCATCGCTATTGCGGATGTATGACCCTTACAAGTCTACAATTTGCATGAATCCCCCTTTGCGCTCGATTTCCTGGAATTTTGCCCAGGCATTTTGCGCCAGCAGCTGGGTTAGTTTTTCGATATAAAAACTGCCCGCCGCAGGATCAACCACGCGATCGAGGTAGCTCTCCATTTTCAGCAGATGCTGTACATTGCGGGCGATTCGCCTGGAGAAAGCCGAACTTTCATCAACTGTAGCGGCATCCGACGGCAATACAAAAAGCGTATGCGCTCCGCCAATCACCGCCGACATAGCCTGCGTGGCCGCCCGGATCATATTGGTATTCGCATCGGCAGTTTGCGTTTCGGGGGCAAAATGAACAATTACAGGCGGCAATGAAGCATCGGCATGGCCGTAGGCGCCGAGCAAATTCGCCCACACCAGTTTCAGTGCGCGCAATTTGGCTATAGCCACAAAAAAACTGGTATTGATAGCGATTGAAATATGAAGGTGGTTATTGATCTCCCTGACAGACAACCCCTTGTCGCTTAACGCCGACAAGCACTCCGCCCCCTTGGCCAGCGCAAAAGTCAATTCGTCGACCACATGCATCGGACGGTCGTGGAACGGCCGCACATCAATCTGCAAAGGCCGGAAACGGGGCATCTCCGATTCGCAAAAAGCAAGTACCCGGGTCAGCATGTCATAAGGAGGCTCACTCCAATCCAGCAAGGGATCAAAATCAAGCGTACCGGTAACATGGTCGGTATCAATGCCCTGCGATTGCACCCAATGGGCAAAATCAAAGAGCAATTGCTCGGGGTTTTTGCCCGGATGGTCCTGCTCAAAATGCAGCGAAACCAAATCAGGCCGAATGCCTTCCAGCAAAAGTCCCAACTCGGCCGGGCCGGGTTGGTGATGCAACTGGAACAACGGCGCCTGTACGCCGCTCAGCAGTCCCTCCAGGGCATCCCGGTTGGCTTTGGCCATATCCGGCACCGGAATATATTCCCCGATTTCCCAGGAATTGGCCGCTTTGGAAGCCGCCAGAGCGATAAAATCAGGCTCGCCCTCAAAATCGTCGGGATGATAAAACGGATCAACCGAAATATCCTCGCTTAAACTCCATCTTAAATCTTCCAGCGATTTGCCTTTGAGGTCCTTCGCCAACTGCTGCAACCACTCGGCTTTTGACACCGGGGTGAATTCGTGGTATATTGAATCGCTCATGTAGTTGTTCTTGATTCCTGCAATTAAAGATAATAGCGGTAGCTCAATTTAGCAGGACAAAAACGTACTTTTTTTGCAAACTTTTTCTGCATAGATTCGTTATCTTTGTATTCTCATTAGAATACTTAGATTAAATCTAAATAACCAGCGTTCACGACCATGAATAAACGCCTGATATACTTAGACAACAACGCCACTACGCCCACCGACCCGCGCGTAGTAGAAGCCATGTTGCCCTTCTTTTATCAAAACCCCGGCAATGCAGCCAGCCGCAACCACCCTTTCGGTTGGGTAGCTGAAGAAGCCGTTGATTACGCCCGCGAGCAAATTGCCAACCTGCTCGACGTTGATTCCAAAGAGATCATCTTTACCAGCGGCGCTACCGAGTCGGATAACCTGGCCCTCAAAGGCGTGTTTGAGATGTACCGCCGCAAAGGCAACCACATCATCACCGCCAAAACGGAACACAAGGCCGTAATCGATACCTGCCACAAGCTGGAAACGATGGGCGCCGAGGTGACCTACCTCGATGTGAATCGCGAAGGCCTGGTAGACCTGGCGGAACTCGAAGCCGCCATCAAGCCCAACACGATCATGGTATCATTGATGTGGGCCAATAACGAAACCGGCGTTATCCAGGATATGAAGGCCATCGGCGATATCTGCGAAAAACACGGCGTTTTGTTTATGAGCGACGCTACGCAGGCTGTAGGCAAAATACCGGTGCACCCCCGCGAAGTCGGCGTGCATATTATGGCGTTCACCGCCCACAAAATGTATGGCCCCAAAGGCGTAGGCGCACTCTACGTGAGCCGCAAACAACCCCGCGTGAAACTTACCGCCCAGATGGACGGCGGCGGCCACGAACGCGGCATGCGTTCAGGTACGCTTAACGTACCCGGTATTGTGGGCTTCGGCAAAGCCGCTGAAATTGCCCATAAAGAAATGCAACAGGACGCCGAGCGACTCAGCCGCCTGCGCGACAAACTCGAAGTGGCCCTGATGTCTAACCTCGAAGAGGTTTACCTCAACGGCGCCCGCGATAGCCGTATGCCCCACGTGACTAACCTGTCTTTCAAACACGTGGAAGGCGAAGGCCTGATGATGACGTTTAACCAGGAAATCGGCGTTTCTTCAGGATCAGCCTGTACCTCGGCATCCCTCGAGCCCAGCTACGTGCTGGTCGCCCTGGGCCTTGGCGATGACCTGGCCCACTCTTCGATCCGCTTTAGCCTGGGCAGATTTACAACCGAAGAAGATATTGATTACACCATCCAGGCACTTACCCAGGGCGTCAACCACATGCGCGACCTGAGCCCGATTTGGGAAATGTACAAGGAAGGCATCGACCTCAATTCGGTGAGCTGGCAGGAACACTAATTCAAACCATATCAACAAATCTATTCATCCACACCATAATACTCAGTATCATGGCTTATTCAGAAAAAGTTCTCGACCACTTCAAGCACCCGAAAAATGTGGGCACCCTCGACAAATCGAAAAATACGGTCGGTACCGGCCTGGTTGGCGCCCCTGAATGCGGCGACGTGATGCGTCTGCAAATCGAGGTGGACCCGTCATCCAATACGATTGTCGACGCCAAATTCAAAACTTTTGGCTGCGGCTCAGCTATCGCTTCGTCTTCACTGGCCACCGAATGGCTCAAAGGCAAGTCGATTGATCAGGCCCTGCAAATCGACAATATGGATATCGTGGAGGAACTCGCTTTGCCGCCGGTGAAAATTCACTGCTCGGTTTTGGCAGAAGACGCCATAAAAGCCGCCATCCGCGATTACCAGATCAAAAACGGCATCGAGGTTACTGCCGAGGCTAGCTCGCACTAACCCGGGTCGCCTATTTTACGTGTATCTCAAAGTCATCGTGCTATGGTTTACGTAGCGGAAAGCGCTAAACAAAAGATCGACGAGATCAGACAAAGCGAACACATCGGCCCCGATTATTTCGTGCGCGTATCGGTGACCAGCGGAGGTTGCTCCGGGTTGACCTACAAGATGGATTTTGACAACGAAGAAAAACCCAACGATCAGGTTTTTGAAGACAATGGCGTCAAAATTGTTACCGATCTCAAGAGTTTTCTCTACCTGTTCAATTCTACATTGGAATTTTCGGGTGGGCTAAACGGCAAAGGGTTTGTCTTTAATAACCCTAATGCTGCGCGTACGTGTGGTTGTGGCGAAAGTTTCGCGGTATAATACTACCTTTACCTCGTCTTTTCGCATAAGCTCATGTTGAGGGTGTCTCGCAAGCCGGGTGGGAAAAGTTCGCACCAGGTTTGAGCGACACCCTCGCTTGTTTATCGAAGAAAGCGAGTATATATGAATATCGGGTTTGACGCCAAGCGATTGTTTAATAACTACACTGGATTGGGCAACTACAGCCGCACCCTGTTGCGCAATCTGGCTACTCACTATCCAGAGCAGGCCTGTTTTTTGTATACGCCGCGCGTCAAGTCCAATAGTGAAACCCAATATTTTCTCCACGATCCGGCCTTTTCGGTGCGAACGCCTCAAGGCCCTTTCAAAGCATGGTGGCGGCGTATCGGCGTAAGCCGGCAGTTGCGCCGCGATCATATTTCATTGTATCATGGACTGAGCCACGAAATACCCTTCGGCTTGCGCAAGTTGGGTATCAAAAGCGTTGTGACCATTCACGACCTCATCTTCCTGCGTTATCCTGAACAATACCGCTGGGTTGATCGCCAGATTTATTCGTTCAAATTTCGCCATGCCTGCCGCAATGCTGATGCCATTGTTGCGATCAGCGAAAGTACCCGGCGCGACATCATACACTACTTTGATATCGCCCCGGAAAAGATCCATGTAATTTACCAATCGGGCCACGAACGCTTTCTACAACGCCAAACGCCTCAATGGCTGGAACAGATCAGGCTGCGCTACCAGTTGCCCCCGCAATTCTTGCTGTATGTCGGTTCGGTTATCGAGCGCAAAAACCTGCTTCAGGTTGTCAAAGCGATGGCGCTGATTCCTGCTGCCGACCGCCGGCCGCTGGTTGTAGTAGGGCGAGGCAAAGACTACCTGCGTCAGGTGCTGGATTATGTTCGCCGGCAGCGGCTTGACAACTGGATACACCTGGCTGATCCATCACATGAAGATCTGCCCGCCGTTTATCAACTCGCCGAGATGCTGATTTACCCCTCGTATTGCGAGGGTTTCGGCATTCCCGTGTTGGAGGCGCAGTGGAGCTATACGCCCGTAATCACCTCCAACGTTTCCTCCCTGCCGGAAGCCGCCGGCCCCCACGCCTGCCTGGTTGACCCGGGAAGTGCCGAGCAAATTGCTGACGGCATCACCCGCATTCTCGGCGATGACGCTTACCGGAAATACATCACTGATGAGGGATATACCTATTCCCGGCGTTTTCTTCCAGAGGTGACGGCGCCGCAGATGATGGCGTTGTATGAATCAGTTTGCAGCCGGGATTAGCTCCTTTTTTGAAAACCGGCCCGCCACGACGAAAGCGCCTTTACAGCTATTACCACATAAATCATCATGACCAGGGCAAACAGGCAGGCGCCCTGAATGCTGTACAATACGCCATAGGCTATATCAATAACAATCCAATATATCCAAACCTCCCATTTCTTTTTGATCAATAAAAAAGTGGCCAGTATGGAAAATACAGTCAGTGGAGCGTTCCACCAGGGGGCCGCGCTAAGCGTCTGCGTGTCAAAAAACCAGGCCAGCAGCACAGCTGCCACAACTCCCATACCAATAAGCAGAGCATGGCTGAAAAAAGGCAGGCTGCTCACCGGCAATTCATCGTTGCCGACGCCGCCGTATTTCCATTGATACCAGCCCCAGACGCCCATGACCACGTAAAAGATTTGAAGGATAGCATCGAGGTACAATTGATAGAGAAAAAAAGAAGCGTAAGCCCACAAGGCGCAACTGACTACGCCCCACCACCAGCCCCGGGATTGTTGGCGAGACGTGAGCCATACATAGCCTAATGCGATCAGCGTAGCGGCCCATTCTACCCATGAGAAGGCGGTAATTTGCCCCCATACTGCCTGCCAGATAACGTCCATGCTTTGGTTTAAACAAAATTGGGTTTCCTCCATTCGGTGGAAACCCAATCGCAAGCGTAAATTTGAATCAAAAGTTATTTAACGAGATCGAATTTATAGCGCACCGTCTCCATAATTGGGCGGCCGGTGCCCGGCTCGCTGTTTTCGAGCATAATATCGATATCGATAGTTTCAGATTCGTCTTTTTCCGTTGAGTCAAAAGTGATTTTGAACTCGCCGCGCTGTCCGGGTTTGACCGGTTTGGTAGAGTAATCAACCGTAGTGCACTCGCAAGCCGTTATCACCGAAATTTTGAGATCGGTATCCCCGCGGTTGGTAAAGCGGTAGGTATAGTAGCGCTTCTCGCCTTTTTTTACCTTGCCGAATTCCACGAAGCGCTGGTCGAATTGCATAATAGGAACGCCCTTCAGTTTTTTCTTGCCATAGAGCGACGACCACTGGTGAACTTTCACCGTATCCAGGTTATTATGTGTAGGTGCGGCCTGAATAAGGCTATTTTTTTCTTTCGGCGCCTGTTTGGTCTTGGGCGTTGTCGTGTTCGGCTGCGGTTGTACCGGTTTCCTGAGCTCCGTGCGCTTGATCGTCACGCTGGTAGGGCCTGCGATAATCTTGAACTCTGTACGGCGGTTGATACTGTGGGCAATTTCTTTTTGCTCTTCAGTGGCCAGTTTGGTGATATACTCTTCCGTGAGCACGTCGCCTTCTTTCAGGAAATTATACTGCGAAGCCCATCTTGTGGAGACCGTTTTAGGAACTGATTCGCCGTAGCCTTTGGCCTCGATACGAGTGCGGGGGATCTCGTTGCGCATCAGCCAGCGGCGGGCCGATTCGGCGCGGCGCTGCGACAGCTCCTGGTTGTAGGTATCGTTACCGCGGAAGTCGGTATGCGAACCCAGCTCGATTTTCATATCGGGATACTGTTGCATCAACCCGAGCACCACCTTCAGGTCCTCTTCTGCTTCGGGTTTGATACGGTCGTCGTCAAAATCGTAGAGAATATTTTCGAGCACGAAGGGCTCCTCAATAGTAATCGTATCGTATTCGGGTTCAACCGGTCGCGGTTTGAGGAAAAAGCGGTGTTCGTAAGATTTGGACTCTTTAAGTCCTACCGTATTAAACTGGAACGTATCGGGGAAATAGGCGGGGTGGGTGGCCACCACCATATAAGCTTTTTCCAGGTTGAGGCCGTAGTCGAATCGATTGCCGTTTTGGCTTGTTTTAATTTCCGGGGTGCCGGGCGTATTGTTGGTCATTTCCATCAGTGCAACGCTGGCGCCTTTGAGGGGTTTTTTGTTATTGTCAAAAACGCCTGCTACGAGGTCAGCGTAGAGTTTAGCGATAGAAAAGGAATAGATATCGTCGCAGCAATTTTTTCCGTTGAGCGACTTGGTAGTACCCGAGATAAAGCGGTTAGACACAAAAAAGCCGTTATAGCCTTCCTGATCCATAGAGAAGTATTGATCGTCAACGCTTGTATTGTATTGTTTACCCATATTTTTGGGGTCGCTCCAGGCAGATCCGTCCCACACGCTGTAAAAAATATCGAAGCCGCCGATACCGGGGTGGCCGGTAGAGCTGAAGTAGAGGGTGCCTTCGCGATAGTAGGGCGTCACCTCATCTCCGGGGGTATTAATTTTCGGGCCGAGGTTGACGGGGTCGGCGAAAGTGCCGTCGCCTTTATAAGTAGCGTAGTAAATATCGTCGCCGCCCTGTCCGCCGTCCATATTAGACACGAAGAAGAGCACTTCTTTACCGAAGAGTTCGCCTACTGCGGGATGTTTAGCGACATATTCGCCGTTAATGCCGACTACTTCCACGGGGCCGAGCCAGTTGCCGTCGCCGCCTTCGCTCACATGAATTTTGCTGGAGCCGATCGTATTGCCTTTGAGTTCTACGCGGGTAAAATACATTCGTTTGCCATCGGCGGAGAAAGCCACGTTAGGGCTGTGGAAGCCGGGGCGGTTAATTTTTTCGTCGAGGACTTTAGGCGCCGTCCAGCCTTTTTCGCCTTTGCTGGTAGTAAAAATTTTGGCGTGGTGAGTTTCTTTGTTTTTATCGTCAACCACAATCACTTCTTTGGCGTCGTCTTTGTTAAACGCTGCGAAATAGAGCGTTTTGCCGTCGCGGTAGAGCACGGGAGAGTACTCTGATTGCGGGGCGTTCACTTCTTTGCCGAGGTGTTCAACCTTCACGCCTTTAGCGCCGTCGGGCAGCGATTTGGCCAATTCGGCGCCGATGATCTCGTTTTGCGCCAGCAATTTGAGTTTAGGGTCGGTAGTTTCGTTGACGAAGCGCTGGAGTTCAGAGATCGCCTCATCGTATTTGCCGGTCATTTTAAGCACGCGGCCGTATACGAAGCGTTCTGCGGCGTATTTATTGTCCTTGTCGCGCGTCAATAAGCGGTCGTACCAGCGTTCCGCTTTTTCGTAATCGCGCAGGAAATAATGCAGTTGAGCGATAGTGAGGGTAAGTTCCCGGTCTTTGCGCTCTTCATAGGCTTTCTCGTATTGCTCCAGGGCGTTGTAGTAGTCCTGTTCAGCCATCTTTTCCGCTGCCAATTGGAGCGTAGTTTCATAAGACGACTTTGACAGGGGTTGCGCCTGGAGTTGCGACAGGCCTGTAAAGGTGAACAGGAGGGTAGTTATTGCGAGCCAACGTTTCATATCACGCATATTGTTGGTAGTGTTTCCTGCTTTTTAAAGCAAATTAGGGATAAAATGTTGCTTAAGAATAAGTTAAAATCTCGGACAAAGGATAGCCGGTTTGAGCGTCGGTTTCTTGAAAATTTTGAGAATATACCAGGCTGCGATTTCGAAGCCGCCCTGATAAACCTCTGCCGGGTTAGAGCTCAGGTTGAGGTCGTAGGCCAGTGCAACGCGGAGGTCTTTCCAATCGCCGCCGAGCAATACTTTAGCGGCGTCGTTAACGCGGTATCCGAGGCCTCCTCTGAGGGTAAAGTCCTGGTTGAGTTTATAATTGCCCCAACCTTGCAGTGCTATTTCATTGGTTTTGGCCGTATTTTGCCAGAGCACCGTGGGGGTGGCGCTCCATTTATCGTTGACGGGCAATTCCATGCGGGCGTGGGCGCTGAGGCGCATCGGTTTGTCTACGCCTGTGCTGCCGCCGGCGGTAGCCAGGGCATACTGAGGGGTATTGACGTGCCCGGCGGTGACGCCGACTTCCAGGGGCATATTATTGCCCACTTGAGTACGGAGCATAAGTCCCACGGCGAAGTCGAGGAAATTCGTGCTGCGGTCGCCGGTGCGATCCTGGCTGGTACCGGGGTTGAGGCCTCCGCCGCCTAATTCGACGGGGATTTCTTCTTCGAAGGTGATATCCTCATTAAAATTGCCCTGGGCTGAACCCTTGAGGTTAGCCCTGCGCTGGGTGCTTCCGCCTTGAATACCCAGGGTCAATACGCTGCTGCGATTTTTGTTAAGTGCCAGGTGATAAGAGGCTGACAGGGCGTTCACGTTGGTTTGCAGCCGGGCGCTACCGGCCTCGTCTTGTACCAGTAAAAAACCGACACCCACCCAGTCCTGCTGCCGGAAGCCGCGGATGATCGGCGCATCGATGTAGATGGCGGGGGTAGTAAACTGGTTTTTCAAAAAGCCCAACCCCCATTGGTCGCGATAGATACCACCGATACGCGCCGTACCTTCGAACGCGCCGGTCTGAGCCGGGTTGAGCGAAAGCGGCGACATATTGAACAGCGAGAAGTGTAAATCCTGGGCATGTAGTGTTTCAATTGCAAGAAATACAATCAGTAGAAGTAAATGTTTAAGCTTCATAGGTGTCGTTGGTTTAAAGTAGAGGCCTTAAAAGTAAGGCCTTTTACAAGATATGCATGCCAAGTTAAATGTTAAAGTCAAGTTGACCAACTGAATTTCCTTATTTTTCATCGGTTGCCCGACAAAACCTTCACAGATTTC
>JRYG01000145.1_pt1 | contig 14714 bp, 11 predicted proteins | sample 235341 | NCBI WGS metagenome assembly JRYG01 (sample SAMN03074218, study PRJNA261478) | activated sludge metagenome | biome: Wastewater Treatment Plant; feature: Wastewater; material: Activated sludge; isolation source: activated biomass of a wastewater treatment plant treating hydrocarbon... ... | reverse complement strand
CCGCGAAAGCGGGGATCCATGGCTTTGGCGGCAACCTGTGGATTCCCGCTTTCGCGGGAATGACGGCGGTGTACGCGATCTTCATCAGCGGATCAGCAGCTTCACCATGCGCTCGAAGAGCCCGCCGTAGGGCGGCTTGAACAGGCCCATGCCGTTGAGCCGCGACTGGTGGAAGACCGGCTTCTTCTTCGAGAAGGTCAGGAAGCCCTCGTGGCCGTGGTAATGGCCCATGCCGCTGTGGCCGATGCCGCCGAAGGGCAGGCTGTCCTGGGCGATGTGCAGGATGGTGTCGTTCACCGTGACGCCCCCGGCCACGGTGGTGTCGAGGAGGCGGCGCACCCGGGCGCCATCGTGGTCGAAGAGGTAAAGGGCCAGCGGCCGGTCGTGGCCGTTGATGGTGGCGACGGCTTCGTCCACGTTGTGGTAGGTGACGACGGGCAGGATGGGGCCGAAGATCTCTTCCTGCATCACCCGCAGCCGGTCGCTGGCGCCCAGCACCAGCACGGGCGGCAAGCGGCGGCTGGCCGGGTCGGCCGGAACGCCGGGCAGCAGTTCGGCCACCTGCGCGCCCTGGGCGCGGGCATCGGCCAGGTAGCCGGCCAGGCGGGCGTAGTGGCGGTCGTTGACGATGGCCGTGTAGTCCGGGTTGCGGACCAGGTCCGGATAGCAGGCGGCCACCGTGGCCCGGGCGGCGGCGACGAAGGCATCTTCCTGGCCGGCGGGGAGCAGCACGTAGTCGGGGGCGATGCAGGTCTGGCCGGCGTTCATGCACTTGCCGACGAGAATGCGTTCGGCGGCCTTGGCCAGCGGATAGCCGGGGGCCACCAGGGCCGGGGACTTGCCGCCCAGTTCCAGGGTCACCGGCGTCAGGTTCTCGGCGGCGGCCTTCATCACCTCGCGGCCGACGGCGGTGGAGCCGGTGAACAGCAGATGGTCGAAGGGCAGGCGGACGAAGGCGCGGGCCACCGCGGCGTCGCCCTCGACGATGGCCAGTTCGTCCGCGGCGAAATAACGGGGGGCGACGCCGGCCAGCAGGGCAGCGGTGGCCGGGGTGAATTCCGACATCTTGACCAGGGCCCGGTTGCCGGCGGCGAAGGCGCCGGCCAGGGGGGCGAGGGCCAGGAAGACGGGGTAGTTCCACGGCACCACGACGCCCACGCAGCCCACCGGCTGGGGCCGTACCTCGGCGCGGCCGGGGAGGAACCAGAGGGAGGCGGGCCGCCGCCGCGGCTGCATCCAGCCCTTGAAATGGCGCCGGGCGTGGCGAATGGCCTCCAGGGTGGGGAACACCTCCAGGAGCCGCGTCTCGTGGCGGGAACGGTGGCCGAAGTCGGCGGATACCGCCTCGCCGATGGCCTCCCGGTGATCGTGGAGGAGGGCGAAAAGCCCATCCAGGCGCCGCCGCCGGACCGTGGCATCGACGGCGATCTGCCGGCGCGATGCCGCATGGATGCGGGCGAAGGCCGCTTCCAGGGCGGGAATGTCGTTGATGGGTGTCGCTGGAGCCTGGGCCATGGCTTCCTCCCGAGGGGGCAAATCCAGTGTAGCGGCCCCCTTCCGGCATCGCTAGGCAAAGGCTTCTAAACGCCGCCTGGGGCGCTGGCCATAATGAATGCATGAACGACATCAGCGATTCCGAACGCGCCCGCTGCGCCGCCGAATTGGCCGAGCGCCTGCTGGAAGCGCGCAAGCTCCGCGAAAGCGCCCGGGCGGAGCCACGCCTGGCGGCACGCCGGCTCATCCTGCGGGAATGGCAGGCGGCCCGGCTGGCCCGCACCCACGCCGAGTTGCTGGCCAGCCCGCGCTACGGGCGGGCGGCAGAGTTCTTCCTTTCCGACCTGTACGGCGCCGCCGATGTTTCCGCCCGGGATGCCGACCTGGCCCGGGTGCTGCCCCTGATGACCGGCATGCTGCCGGTGTCGGCCCTGCGGACCATCCTGCTGGCGGTGGAGGTGGATGCCCTTTCCGAGCGCCTCGACGCCGCCATGGTGGCCGCCCTGGGCGGCCGGCTGGAAAAGGGCATCGGCGACGCCGACTATGCCGCCGCCTATCGCAAGGTCGGCTGCCGCGCCGAGCGGGAGCGCCAGCTCGACCTCATCGAGGCCACCGGGCAGGCCCTCGACGCGGTGGCCCGCAAGCCCCTGGTCCGCGCCACCCTGCGCATGATGCACGGCCCGGCCCACCTGGCCGGCCTGGGCAGCCTGCACGAATTCCTCGAGCGGGGTTTCGAAGCCTTCCACGCCATGGGCCGGGCGGACGAGTTCCTGGAAAGCGTCATCGGCCGGGAACGGCGCATCCTGCAGGCCCTGTTCGCCGGACAGGAGGTGCCGTTCGGCGAGTGAGGGGAAGCGGGGCCGCGTCGTCGGCCGAACTCGCCCGCTATCCGAGTTGCGTGCGTCGGCATTGCCTTAGCGCTTCATTGCGGTCCGGGCAATCACCGCGGCATAATCGGCACGGGCAGGAGCACCCTGGCCTGCCGGACCCGGTGGGCAACCGTGAGCGCAAAGGAGAAACCATGCTTCGTCGCTTCAAGAATTACGTCCTGCGGATGGCGGGCCGAACGGGGGGCGAAGAGCTCCCGCCTAAGCCGAGCCGGGAAGACGGCGAGCTGATAGCGCGCATCCGGGCAAGGAAACTCACCTATCTGTCGGAACAACGGCTCGCCAGCATTTCCAATACCTGCCGCGGGATCGAAGGAGCCGGCCTGCCCGGCGTCTTCGTCGAGGCGGGGTGCGCGTTGGGCGGATCCACCATCCTGATAGGTACGGTCAAGGGGCAGGAGCGGCCATTTTGCGTCTACGATGTCTTCGGAATGATCCCCCCGCCCACCGAAGACGACACGCAGGATGTGCATGATCGTTACCAGGCGATCGTGGAAGGAAACTCCGTCGGCATCGGCGGCGACAAATACTACGGTTACGAAGAAAACCTCTACGACATCGTTCGCGCGAACCTGGAAAGCTTCGGAATCAATTGCGAGGCGCGGTCATTGTCGCTGATCAAGGGCCTGCTCCAGGACACCATGAAGATCGATCAGCCGGTGGCGTTCGCCCATGTCGATGTCGATTGGTATGAGCCGGTACTCACCTGCCTACGCCGCATTTTCCCCAGGCTTGTCGTGGGGGGCAGCATCATTCTCGACGACTACCATGACTGGGGAGGATGCAGAAAGGCTACCGACGAGTACTTGCGGCAAGTTACCGGCGAATTCCGGCTGGACGACACTGCCGGCTCGTTGAAGATAACCAGGGTGAAGCCAGGAGCATCCCGGTCGCCCGAGAGCGACCTTGCGGGGGCCCAGGCCGCAGCCGGTCAGTGATCCGAATGGTGCGATGATGCCGTGCAGGCATCGTGCCAAGCCTGCCGACACTTCACGCTGGTAAGGCGCTCCAGACGCAGTTCGATGACAGTCGGACCGTTGGCTGCCATGGCCGCAGGCAGGGCGGCGAGAAGCGAGCGGGAATCCGCGGCAAGCGCATAGGCCAGGCCGAAGGTGGCGGCAGCGGCGGCGAAATCGATGTGTTGCGGCGTCAGCCAGCCCCGCTCGAATTCCGGCAGGCCGGCCTGGGGCAGGTGTTCGAAGATGCTGCCGCCGCCATTGTTGAAGACGACGAAGACGGCTTGCCGCCCGCGGGCGGCGGCGAGGCCGCCAAGATCGTGCTGGCAGGCGAGGTCGCCGAGGAGGGCGACCACCCGGCCTTGGGCGGCGGCGATGCCCAGGGCCGTTGAAACGTTGCCGTCGATGCCGCTGGCGCCGCGGTTGCCGTGGAAGCGCAGGGGCCTATCGCCGCCGCCGGCAAAGGCGTCGAGGTCCCGGATGACCATGGAGTTGCCGACGAAGACCGGGCAATCCTCGGGCAGGGCGGCGAGAAGGGTGGGGATGAGCCGTCCCTCGCAGTGGTCCGGCAAAGCGGACTGGGCCTTCCGTGCCCGCGCTTCGGCGGCGGCGAAGGCGGCGAACCAGTCGGCCGGCGCCGGCGCCAGATTCTGTTCGAGCAGGCCTTCGCATACGGCGAGGGGCGCGGCCCGCAGCAGGTCGGTGACGGTGTTGGCCGGGTCGTTCCAGCGGGGTTGCGGATCGACGAGGACGGTCAGGTCCGAAGCTCCGGCGGCGAAGCCCTGCAGGCTGCGGGTGACCGGGAAAGCGCCGAAGCGCAGCACCCACTCAGGACGATGCCCGGCGACGAAGAGCGCGTCCCGCAGCCAGCCGTCGTAATGGCAGAGGATGCGGCGGCGGTCGTGGGGGCCGTGGCGCAGGTTGGCGAGGGGCTCGGCGAGGATGGGGCAGGCCAGCCGCTCGGCGAGGCCGGCGACGGCGGCGGCGAAGGCCGGCGGGTAGTCGCCTTCGCCGCAAATGATGGCGCCGGGGCGGCCGCTCAGGCGGGTGGCCAGCACGGCCAGCGTGTCGGCGGAAACCCTTGGTTCGGGGCGGTTGATGCGGAGGGGCGCCGCTTCCGGCGCCGGCGGCGGCGCCTCCGCCTCCGCCAAGGGCAGGAGCGGCTCCCGGAAGGGCTGGTTGAGGTGGACCGGTCCGGCCAGGGGCCAGGTGGCCTGCTCGACGACCTGGGCGGCGAGGCGGTGGAGCCAGGCGGTCGGCGTTTCCGGCCCCGGCGCCGCGAGGGCGTGGGTGCCGCGGACGTAGGGCGCGAACATGGCGGCCTGGGGCACGGTCTGGTTGGCGCCGCAGTCGTGCAGCTCCGGCGGGCGGTCGGCGGAGAGGAGGATCAGCGGCACCCCGGCCCGGTCCGCCTCGACTACCGCCGGTAGCCAGTTGGCGGGGGCGCTGCCGGAAGTGGCGAGCAGCAGCACCGGCCGGCGGGCGGCCTTGGCGATGCCGAGGGCGAAGAAAGCGGCGCAGCGTTCGTCGACGATAACCTCGCTGGCGAGGTCGCCGTGGCGCAGGCAGGCCAGGGCCAGGGGCGTCGAGCGCGAACCCGGCGACAGCACGGCGTGGCTGACGCCGGCGGCGGCGAAACCGGCCACCAGGGCCTGGGACCATTGCAGGTTGAGACTGCCCTGGTCGCTCATGCCGTTCCCGTCCGTCCCGGGGCGGCGGCTTCGGCCACGGGGTCGAGGACATCGCGCAGCGCCCGGAGTTTGGCCTCGGTTTCCGCCAGTTCTTCCCGGGGATCGGAACCGGCCACGATGCCGGCGCCGGCGCAGAGTACGAGGTCGCTGCCGGCCAGGGTGGCGCAGCGCAGGGCGACGGCGATTTCGCCATCGCCGGCGGTGTCGATCCAGCCGAAGCCGCCGCTGTACCAGCCCGGGCGCTTTTCCCGGCGCCGGCGCAGCCAGTCGAGGGCGGCGGCCCGGGGGCTGCCGCCGACGGCGGGGGTGGGATGGAGGGCGGCGGCCAGGTGAAAAAGGCTGACTCCCTGGCGCACGCTTCCCTGCACCCGGGTCCGCAGGTGGCTGATGTCGCCGAAGTGGAGCGTCTCCGGCGCCGGCGGGGTAGCAACGTCATCGCACAGTCCGGCCAGGGCCTCGGCCACGGCGGCGGCGACGAAGCCTTGTTCGCGGCAGTTCTTGTCGCTGTCCAGCCTGGGTGCGCCGTTCCAGGCTGTGCCGGCGAGGGCGTCGGCTTCTGCCCGGCCCTGGCGCAGGCGGACCAGGCGTTCCGGCGTGGCGCCCAGGAAGGCCTGGCGGCCATTGCCCAAGGCGTAGACGGTACAGCCGGGGTGGCGCCGCAGCAGCGCCGCCAGTGCCGGCCGCGGGGCCAGGGGGGCGTCCGCCTGGAGGCGGATGCTGCGGGTAAGCACCACCTTGTCCAGCTGGCCGTCGGCGATGGCCCGCAGGGCGGCCTGGACGCCGGCCAGCCACGCCTGCTCTTCCAGTTCCGGCGGGCCCCGGCGGAGCCGGGAGAGGTTGCTGGCCGGCGCCGGCTGGGCGAGCAGGGCCTGCCAGTGGGCGGGGGCGTTGCCGCTGTTGCCGGCGGTACAACTCAGCAGGGCGGTGTTGCGTCCACCCCGGCGCCGCAGCACCAGGGCCGGCAGCACGAGGCGGGTGTTGGGCTGTTCGCCGGGGGCTTGCGCCTCGTCGAAGGCGAAGCCGAAGAAGGCCGTGGCGGGGGCTTCCCGCCGCCCCTGGCCGGCCAGGCCGGAGCAGGCGTTGTCGAGGGCGGCGAACCGTTCGCTACCCACCGTCTCGTAGTGCAGCACGGAGCCCAGGGCGAGGCACCAGTCGGCATTGGCGGGCTGCGCCCAGTACCAGAACTCGCCCTGGGCGGGGAGCAGGGCGAGCCAGTCTTCGTCGTCACCGCCGAGTTCCACCTCCAGGGTGAGGGGGGCGGAGGCCGCGGCGCCTGCGGCCAGCGCCGCCAGACGGCGGGGGAGGTCCGGCGCGGCGAGCGCCGCCCGCAGGCGGGCGAGGGCGGCGGTCATGGGCGGGCTCCCGCTGCCAGCCGGCGCAGGGCGGCGCGATCCATCTTGCCATTGGCGTGGCGCGGCAGGTCATCCAGGTGGAGGATGCGGCGGGGGCGGGCGGCGGGGCGCAGGTGCTCCCGGCTCCAGCGTTCCACGGCGGCGGCATCGGCGGTGCCGACCACCAGGGCGACCACCAGATCGCCCCAGGTAGGGTCGGGCAGGGCGGTGACGGCGACGTCGCGGACGCCGGGGCAGGCCGCCAGGCCGTTTTCGATTTCGCCGGGATGGACCTTGCTGCCGCCGGTAACCAGCATGTCGTCGGCCCGGCCGAGGATGGTGAGGTGGCCGCGGTCGTCCAGGCGGCCCAGGTCGCCGGTGGTCAGCCAGCCGTCGGCGAGGCCCAGGCCCGGGCGCAGTTCGGGATTGAGGTAGCCGAGCATGAGCTGGGGGCCGGCCACCCGCAGGCGGCCATCGGGGGCGACGGCGACATGATTGCCGGGCAGGGGCTTGCCGACGTCGCCCTCCTGCCAGGGGCCGTCGGCCGGCAGACGGGTGGCCACCTGCGCCGCCGTCTCGCTCATGCCCCAGGTCGGGAGGACCGGCCAGCCGGCGGCGGTGGCGCGCTGGTAGAGGGTCGCCGACAGGGCGGCGCCGCCGACCAGGGTGACGCGCAGGGTGGTGGGGGGTGCCGCTCCCAGGTCGAGAAGCCGGGCCAGCATGGCCGGCACCAGGGAGATGTGGGTGACCGGCTGCTCCTTCAGGCTGGCGGCCACCGCCTCGGCGGCGAAGCCGTCGTGGAGCAGGACGCCGGCGCCGGCCCGGGCGCAGCGCCAGAGGATGGCGAGGCCGCCGATATGGAAGAGGGGCAGGCAGGCGAGCCACAGGTCGCCGGGGCGGAGGGAGAGGCAGCGGTTGGCGGCCGCAGCGGCGGCATCGAGGTTGCCGTGGGAGAGCATGACGGCCTTGGGCTCGCCCTCGCTGCCGCTGGTGGCGATGACCAGGGCGAGGTCATCGGCCGGCGCTGCGGCGAGGGGCGCCGCGGGGCCGGCGGCGGGCAGTTCGGACAGGCGGCGGGCCTGTCGCCCGGCGAGGGCCTGCCAGGCGGGCCAGCGCTGCTCGGCACAAGCGGGGTCGAGGGGCCACAGGGTCAGGCCGGCGGCGCTGCCGGCGTAGGCGGCAAGCGCCAACTGCCGGCTGTCGGCGGCCAGGGCGAGGATGGGCGGGGGGCTGCCGGCAGCGAGGCCGGCGGCTGTCGCCTGTGCCTGCTCCAGGAGGCCGGCGAAGGTCCATTCGCCGGCGGCGGTAGAGAGTGCCATGCCCTCCGGCCAGCGGTCGGCGGCATGGGCGAGATGCTGGGCTAGGGTGATGGCGGGCTTCATCAGCCGCCGATTATACGCAAGGCATCGGCGGCGCCGCGGTGAGCCAGATCAAGAAAGGCCGGGTGCAAAGCCCAGGCCGGGACCGACCGGCAGGATCAGCCGGCCCCCCCGGATCTCCGGCGGCAGGCCGGTGTCGGCGGCGAACCAGGCGGCGGTGGCCAGGCCGTGGGCGGGGGTTTGCGGCGCCCCGGCGGCGATGGCCGCCGCCAGGTGTGCCGCCGCCAACAGCCCGCAGGCGCTTTCGAGGGCCGAGGTGACGACGCATTCCAGGCCGGCCCCCCGGGCCTCCCGGGCCAGGGCCAGGCTGGCCTGGAGGCCGCCGTGGCGGGCGGGCTTGAGGACCAGGCGGCGCACTGCCTGTTGCTGCGACAGATCGGCGACGGCGAAACGGGGGAGGGATTCGTCCAGGGCCAGGGCGATGCCGGTGCCGGCTTGCAGGCGGGCCAGGGCGGCGAGGGTGGGCGCGTGCAGTGGCTCCTCGATGGCCTCGACGGGCAGGTCCCGGCAGGCGGCGACGAAGCTGGCAGCGGTGGTTTCGTCCCAGGCGCCGTTGGCGTCGAGGCGCAGCCGGGTGCCCGCCGGTAGGGTCTTGGCCAGGGCGTTGAGGCGAGCGATTTCGGTGATCTGGGGGGCGATACCCACCTTGGCCTTCAGGGTGGTGAAGCCGGCGGCGCAGGCGGCCAGGGCCATTTCGTTGGTGAGCGTGGCGAGGGCGCCGAGGGCCGCGTTGACCGGGATGCTGGCCGGCGTGGCGACACCCGCCAGCCAGGCGGCCAGGGGCTGGCCGGCGGCCTGGGCGGCGAGGTCGAGGCGGGCGCATTCTTCCGCGCAACGGGTGGCGGCCGTCTTGTCGATGCCTGCTTCCGGCAGGGGGGCGCAGTCGCCCCAGCCGCAATGCCCGTCGTCGGTATCGAGCCGCAGGAGACGGCCGCGGCGCTCGCTGATGCGGCCGGCGGCGCTCTCCCAGGGCTGCTGCAGGAGCAGTGCATAGGGAATCCAGCGGGCCGCGACGGGTTTCATGGCCGTTTGCGGTAGGGGCGGAAGTCCGGCGGCCGGCGCTCGCGCCAGGCGTTGCGGCCTTCCTGGCCTTCCTCGGTCATGTAGAAGAGGCCGGTGGCGTTGCCGGCGAGTTCCTGGATGCCGGCCAGGCCGTCAGTGTCGGCGTTGAAGCCGGCCTTCAGCATGCGGAGCGCCATGGGGGAATGCTGCAGCATCTGCTGGCACCAGGCGACGGTTTCTTCCTCCAGCCGTTCGAGGGGGACGACGGCGTTCACCAGCCCCCAGTCGAGGGCCTGGCGGGCGTCGTACTGGCGGCAGAGGAACCAGATTTCCTTGGCACGCTTCATGCCGATGGTGCGGGCCAGGAGCCCGGCGCCGAGGCCGGCGTCGAAGGAGCCGACGCGGGGGCCGGTCTGGCCGAAACGGGCATTGTCGGCGGCGATGGTGAGGTCGCAGACCAGGTGCAGGACGTGGCCGCCGCCGACGGCGTAGCCGGCCACCATGGCCACCACGGGTTTGGGCAGGCGGCGGATCTGCATCTGCAGGTCGAGGACGTTGAGGTGGGGCGTGCCGCCTTCGTCCAGGTAGCCTTCGTCGCCGCGGACCTTCTGGTCGCCGCCGGAACAGAACGCCTCGTCGCCGGTGCCGGTGAGGATGATGGCGCCGATGGCGTTGTCGCGGTGGGCCCGGTGGAAGGCGTCGATGAGCTGGGTGACGGTCTCGGGACGGAAGGCATTGCGCCGTTCGGGGCGGTCGATGGCGATGCGGGCGATGCCTTCGGCGGCGTCGTAGCGGATGTCGGAATATTCGGCCTGGGGCTGCCAGGGCAGGGCGGGGCGGATCATGGCGTCGATGGGGGATTGGGTGCGTTGACTAAAAGGCAATTCTAACGGGAGCGGCGATCAGGAAAATCGAAGTCCCGGCCGCCGCGACTACGCAAATTGTCATACATGCGCCCATGATTTGCTTTAAAGTTATGCAAATGAAAATTTCTGGTTTTTATGATAAACGGGCCGCTCATTTGCGACTGGGAGGGCTGAGGCAGGACAGCCATGAATGAATTGCCGCATGTATTGATCGTCGACAGTTCCCGGGTCATCCGGGCCTCGCTGTCGCGGAGCCTCAAGGATCATTTCGAGGTGCGGGAGGAGACCAGCGGCGAATCCGCCTGGCAGACGCTGGTCCTGGATTCTTCCATCGTGGCGGTCATCTCCGGCCTGCATCTGCCGCGCCTGGATGGCTTCGGTCTGGTGGAAAAGCTGCGCACCAACAAGCTGCGGCGCCTGAACACCATGCCTTTCTTCCTTATCGCTTCCGATACCATGGGCGAGGGGGAGCGGCAGCAGGCCCGCATCCGGGGCGTCACCGACTTCGTGCCCAAGGGCCTGGGGGCGGCGGAGACCGAGCGCATCGTCGGCCTGCTCCTCGAACGTCGCGGTGGTGGCCAGGAAGACGAGGGCGCCGGCGAGGAGGGCAGCGGCCAATTCCGCGTGGCGCCCAAGGAAGTCGGCGAGACGAGCTTTACCGGCGTCCAGAGCGACCTGGGCGTGAGCGATATCCTGGGCCAGATGGGCCGCTTGGCCGGGCTTTCCGGCGCCGCGGTCGACGAAGCCGAGATGGCGAGGGCCCGGGAATCCGGCTCCACCGTGCCCGACGTTCCCGGCCGGGAAGGCATAGACGCCGTGCTGGCCGAGCATCTGCCGGAGTCCGGGCAGGCCCGGGCGGTGGGTGTCCTTATTTTCGGCCTCGACAGCTACCAGACGGTGGCCCGGACCTTCGGCCAGGAACTGGCCGACAAGATCGAGACCAAGTTTGCCCGCCTGCTGGGCAAGAAGATACGCACCGAAGACAGCCTCGGGCGCTTCGCGCCCGGGCGCATCGCCATCGTCGCGCCGGGGACCAACCTGGCGCTATGCGCCGCTTTTGCCGAACGGGTTTGCAAGGGGCTGGCGGCGGCCCAGATTTCCATCCGCGGCCAGCGCATCGACATGACGGTGAGCGTGGGGGTGGCGAGCGTTCCCGAGGACGGCGTCGTGCTCCGTGGCGACGACCTGCTGGATCTGGCTCTCGGCCGGCTGGAAGCGGCCATGAAGGCGGGTGGTAACCGGGTGGTGACCCGTGCCCTCGGCAGCGAACACCCCTTCGACCAGGAGGAGTTCGTGCAGCGCCTCGGCGAGCTGCTGGGGTCGGTGCCGCCGGAAGCCCTGACACGCTGCCTGGGCAACGTGGGGCTGAAGATGATGCCGCTCGTCAAGCAGATCGAGCAGTCCTTCAACTTCGGACTGCCCATCGACGACATGGAACGCAAGCTGTGGGCCCGGGCCCGTTCCGAGAGGCAGGTGCTCTGACCTGCACTCCCGGGAAGAAGAAAGCCGGCTGAGGCCGGCTTTCTTTTTTTCTGGTATCAGGCCGCGACCGGGATCTTGCCGATCTTGACCTGCCATTCCTTCGGGCCGGTTTCATGCACCGAGGTGCCAGAGGAATCCACGGCCACGGTGACGGGCATGTCCTGCACCTCGAACTCGTAGATGGCTTCCATGCCGAGGTCGGCGAAGCCCACCACCTTGGCCGACTTGATGGCCTTGGCCACCAGGTAGGCGGCGCCGCCGACCGCCATCAGGTAGGCGGACTGGTTGTCCTTGATGGCCTCGATGGCGACCGGGCCGCGCTCGGACTTGCCGATCATGGCGATCAGGCCGGTCTGCTCCAGCATCAGGCGGGTGAACTTGTCCATGCGGGTGGCGGTGGTGGGGCCGGCGGGGCCGACCACTTCGTCACGCACCGGGTCAACGGGGCCGACGTAGTAAATGACCCGGTTGGTGAAGTCGACGGGCAGCTCCTCGCCCTTGGCCAGCATGTCGGCGATGCGCTTGTGGGCGGCGTCGCGGCCGGTGAGCATCTTGCCGTTGAGGAGAATCTTCTGGCCGACCTTCCAGGAAGCGACTTCCTCCTTGGTCAGGGTGTCGAGATTGACGCGGGTGGCGGACTTGGTGTCCGGCGTCCAGGTGACGGCGGGCCAGTCTTCGAGCTTGGGCACTTCCAGCTTGGCGGGGCCGGAGCCGTCGAGGTGGAAGTGGCAGTGGCGGGTGGCGGCGCAGTTGGGCACCAGGGCCACCGGCAGGTTGGCGGCGTGGCAGGGGTAATCCAGCACCTTGACGTCGAGCACGGTGGTGAGGCCGCCCAGGCCCTGGGCGCCGACGCCCAGCGCATTGACCTTCTCGTACAACTCGAGCCGCAGTTCCTCGGCACGGTTCTTGGGGCCGCGGGCCTTCAGTTCATGGATGTCCACCGGCGCCATGATCGATTCCTTGGCTAGCAGCATGGCCTTTTCCGGCGTGCCGCCGATGCCGATGCCGATGATCCCCGGCGGGCACCAGCCGGCACCCATTTCCGGAATCTTGTGCAGCACCCAGTCCACCAGGTCGTCGGAGGGGTTGAGCATGGCGAACTTGGACTTGGCTTCGGAGCCGCCACCCTTGGCGGCGCAGATGACTTCCACGTGGTCGCCGGGGACGATTTCAAAGTGCACCACCGCCGGGGTGTTGTCCTTGGTGTTCTTGCGGGCGCCGGCGGGATCGGCCAGCACCGAGGCGCGCAGGGGGTTGTCCGGGTTGGCGTAGGCACGGCGCACGCCTTCATTGACCATCTCCTGCAGGCTCATGGTGGCGTCGTCCCAGCGGACGTTCATGCCCACCTTGAGGAAGACCATGCCGATGCCGGTATCCTGGCAGATGGGGCGGTGGCCCTCGGCGGCCATGCGGGAATTGGTCAGGATCTGGGCAATGGCGTCCTTGGCGGCGGGGGATTCTTCGCGCTCGTAGGCTTCGCCCAGGGCCTTGATGTAGTCGAGGGGGTGGTAGTAGCTGATGTACTGGAAGGCATCGGCGATGGACTGGATCAGGTCTTCCTGGCGAATGGACGTCATGGCTGGGTCTCGTGGTTAGTGTTGCTGGTGTTGAAGGGCGAGGGTCTGGGTCATGACCTTGTCGGTGAGCGCGATCATGAAGGCAGACACGAGGAAGAGGGCATGGATGACGGCCTGCCAGAGGATGACCCGGTCGTCGATCTGGGCGGCATTGATGAAGGTTTTCAGCAGGTGGATCGAGGAGATGCCGATGAGGGCCGTGGCCAGCTTGACCTTGAGCACGCCGGCATTGACGTGGGAGAGCCATTCCGGCTGGTCCGGGTGGCCTTCCAGGTCGAGGCGGGAAACGAAGGTTTCGTAGCCACCGACGATGACCATCACCAGCAGGTTGGCGATCATGACGACGTCGATGAGGCCGAGGACGATGAGCATCACCTCGGCTTCGGAAAGGCTGCCGGCCTTGCTCACCAGGTGGATCAGCTCGTGCATGAACTGATAGACGTAAACGCCCTGGGCGGCGATCAGGCCGAGGTAGAGGGGCGCCTGCAGCCACCGGCTCCAGAAGATGAACCCCTCGAGTTTGGCGGTGATTTTCATGATTCTCTGTAGCGGGTTTTGGAAAAGGCCATTTTATCATGGGCTCGCCGAGGTCGTTTTCCGGATGTTGCGCCGCAGCGTGCGTTCGTAAGCCGGTTGTAAGAATATCCTCGTCTAATGCGCCCATCGCTGAACCGGGTTCCGTGACTCGATCGGGCGCGTTTTTCCGAGAACTTTAGGATTCCCCCGACAGTTCTATTGCACTATCAACACTAGATGCCAAGTTTCGCAGAGGAGAAAAACATGTCGAATGATTCCGTGCAACTCATTTATCCGTCCGACGAAATCGTCAAGAATGCGGCGGTTTCAGGGATGGACGCCTACAAGGCGCTGTGCGCGGAAGCCGAGGCTGATTACGAGGGGTTCTGGGCCAAGCGCGCCCGCGAACTCATCACCTGGAAGCAGCCGTTCACCCAGGTGCTCGATCAGTCCAACGCTCCTTTCTTCAAGTGGTTTGCCGACGGCAAGCTGAACGTTTCGTATAACTGTCTCGACCGCCAGGTCGAGGCCGGCCTGGGCGACAAGGTCGCCATCATCTTCGAAGCCGACAACGGCGAGGTCACCAAGGTCACCTACAAGGAAATGCTGACCAAGGTCTGCAAGATGGCCAACCTCCTGAAGAGCAAGGGCGTCAAGAAGGGCGACCGCGTCGTCATCTACCTGCCGATGACCATCGAGGGCATCGTCGCCATGCAGGCCTGTGCCCGTATCGGGGCCATTCACTCCGTGGTCTTCGGCGGCTTCTCCGCCCAGTCCCTGCGCGACCGCATCAACGATGCCGGCGCCGTCATGCTCATCACCTCCGACGGCCAGTTCCGCGGCGGCAAGTCCATTCCGCTCAAGCCGATTGCCGACGAAGCCTTCGCCATGGGCGGCTGCGAGTCTGCCAAGAACGTCATTGTCTTCAAGCGCACCGGCGGCGACTGCAACATGGTTGCCGGCCGCGACGAATGGCTGCACGACCTGCTGGCCGGCCAGCCGGAAACCTGCGAACCGGAGTGGGTCGAAGCCGAGCACCCGCTGTTCCTGCTCTACACCTCCGGTTCCACCGGCAAGCCGAAGGGCGTTCAGCACTCCACCGGCGGCTACCTGCTGCACGCCATCCTGACCATGAAGTGGACCTTCGACATCAAGCCGACGGATACCTTCTGGTGTACCGCCGACATCGGCTGGGTGACGGGCCACACCTACATCACCTACGGCCCGATGGCCTGCGGCGCCACCGAAATCGTCTTCGAAGGCGTGCCCACCTACCCGGATGCCGGCCGTTTCTGGAAGATGATCCAGGACCACAAGGCCACCATCTTCTACACCGCCCCCACCGCCATCCGCTCCCTCATCAAGGCCGCCGACACCAACCCGGCCGTGCATCCGAAGAACTACAACCTGTCTTCCCTGCGCATCCTGGGCTCCGTCGGCGAACCGATCAACCCGGCGGCCTGGCAGTGGTACTACGACAACGTCGGCGGCGGCCGCTGCCCGATCGTCGATACCTTCTGGCAGACCGAGACC
>JRYG01000457.1_pt1 | contig 14729 bp, 12 predicted proteins | sample 235341 | NCBI WGS metagenome assembly JRYG01 (sample SAMN03074218, study PRJNA261478) | activated sludge metagenome | biome: Wastewater Treatment Plant; feature: Wastewater; material: Activated sludge; isolation source: activated biomass of a wastewater treatment plant treating hydrocarbon... ... | reverse complement strand
CTCAAGGGGCAGATCGCCGAGCGGCTTGAGGCCGAGTATGCCGGCGCCGCGCGTCAGGTGATGAAGCGGGCGCTGCTCGACGCGCTCGACAAGCTCGTCAAGTTCGAGCTGCCGCCCTCGCTCGTCGAGGCCGAGGCGCACCAGATCGCCCATCAACTGTGGCACGACGAGCACCCCGAGGAGCATGGCCACAGCCATGGCGCCATCGAGCCGACGGAAGAGCACAAGAAGCTTGCCGAACGCCGCGTGCGGCTGGGGCTTCTCCTGGCCGAGATCGGCCGCAAGGAGAAGGTCGAGGTGGCGGTGGCCGGAGGAAACCGTCACGCGACCGGGGTAGCCTAGGACCTCTCAGCACGTCCCGATAAGGCCGAATAGAATCCCGCAGCGATGGAAAGAATCTCGAAGAGCAACCTGTTCCGTGGCCTCGTCCTGGCCCTCGTAGTCGCTATCTCCGGACTTGCCCTCGCCGCCTGCGGTGGCGGGCATGAGGAGAAGGAAGGCCTCGCAGAGGGCGAGATCGTCGAACTCGGTCCGCTTCAGTACCAGGTGCTCTTCACCCGGCCACTCAACATCAATGACATCGAGGACTCCGAGTACCTCGTGGACAAGGATCCGCCGCCGCCCGACAAGATGTACATCGGGGTGTTCGTGAACATCCACAACGATGGTGACGAAGCAGTCCAGATCCCGGAGAAGTTCGAGATCGAGACCACGAGTGGCCGCCGGTACGCAAACCTTCCGAGCGAAAGCATCTACGCGCTGGAGCCCGGCGCCACGATTGAGCCGAAGACCAACATCCCCCCGATCGACTCGACCGCACAGGTCGGCCCGATCGGTGCCTCTCTGCTGCTCTACCTGATCGACCGCCAGTCGGCAGAAGAGCGGCCGGTCCAGTTGTTCATCGAAGGTGAAGACGGACCCGCAAGCTTCGACCTCGACCTCTAGCCGGCTGCGGCAGGAGGATTTCGGGCCGGCCCTGGTCGGCCAGCTGGTCGCAGGACTGGGTTCCTGTCTCGCGCTTCTGGGGCCGTTCTCGGAAGTCGTGGCAGGAGTCGGCGTCTTCGTGTTGATCGCCGGGGTGGTTCTCTCGGCTCCGGCCGGCGGCTTTCCCGGCCCGGTCATGAACGACTGGTGGTCGGTGCTGGCACTGGCCGCCCTGGCCGCCCTGATCGGTTTCGGCCTCTCGTTCTGGCTGGCCGGACCGGGCGGAGTGATCCTGACCGCCGGTGCCGTGGTTTCCCTCACCGCGGTGTTCTTCGGCACTCCGGTTCGCCGTTCCTGACCCGACCGGTAAGGACACGGAACCCGGGTCGGGCGAGACCGGGACTTCCTGCGGACCTAGAGTCCGTCCGAGAGCACTGCTCCGGCGATCGGAGCAGCCACGGTGCCACCGTCCCCGGACGCGTCGATGATCATCACCGCAACCGCCAGCTTCGGCTTGTCGGAAGGCGCGAAGCCAGCGAACCAGGCGTCCTCGATCAGGATGTCGTTGCCTTCCGCGTCAACCTCGCCACTCGGACCGACCTCTGCGGTGCCGGTCTTGCCCGCGACCTGACCTTCGGAGATCGCGGCGGCCGGACCGGTGCCCGAGGTGACGACCGCGACCATCAGGTCGGCTACCGTGGCCGCGATCTTCTGGCTGGTCACCCGGACCGGACCCGAATCCGGCTGGAGTTCAGGCTCCCGCGTTATCGGGGTCGGGAGCGACACACCCTTGTTGGCGATCGCCTGGGCCACGCTCGCCATCAGGAGCGGGGTGGCCTGAACGCGGCCCTGTCCGATCCCGGAAACACCGAGGTCGCTTTCGTACCCGTCGGCTTCGGGGATCGTCGGGGTGGGAGGGTTGACCCTGGCGAGCGCTTCCGGATCCCAGACCTGGGGTGGCCTGTTGAATCCGAACTTCTCGGCCGTCGCCGTGAACTGCTCCGGGCCGATCTGCTCCGCCAGCGGCGCAAAGACCGAGTTGCAGGACTTCGCGAACGCCTCGGTGAAGGTCCCGCCACAGATCTCGCCATGGGCGTTCTGGATCATGCGCCCGTCGGCCGCGGCCTCGGTCACGTAGTCGTAGGACGATTCGAGCGTCGCCGCGCCGGTCTCCAGGGCGGCGGTCGCGGTCACGATCTTCATCGTGGAACCGGGGGGTTGCAGGACCGAGTAGGCGGAACCGGCGAGGGCCTTGACGAAGCCGCTTCGGGTGTCGAGCACCGCTACCCCGCCCGACACGCCCCCGAGGTTGGCGACCGCGGAGTTCTGAAGGTCGGGGTCGATCGTTGTCTTGAGTGGCCTGGCCGGGGCCGGTTCGCCGCTCCCCAGCTCGCGGCCTTCGCCTTCGGTGCCGCCGTCGATCGGCTTGGCAAACAGGGTGCCTCCGGGAGTTCCGGTCAGCCTGGGATTGAAGGCAAGCTCAAGGCCGCTGATGCCCGTGGTGGCCCCGGGCTCATAGCCGAGTGCCAGGCTTTCGAGATCGGGTCCGCCCCCTTCGGTCTCGGGCGTCCCGGTGACGCCGGTGACGTCGATCATCGAGTCCCCGAGCGGATACTCCCGCGCTTCCGCCGGCCCCTCGACCATCACCTGGCCGTCGTCGGCGAGGATCTTCGCCCGGTTGGGCATCCTGGTCGTCCGGGTCAGTTCCTCACCGAGCTCGAGCCCGGGGAAGAGGAGGCTGTTCTGCCACGCGATGCCGTCGGATCCGAACGTGAACTCCAGCGGCTGCGTGATCGTGCCGAAGGCGAGGGTGTCGGCTGTCACCGGCACTTCGGCGTTCGTTTCGTCGCCCTCCGCGTCCGAGGACTCGATCGACTGGAGAGTCGCCTCGGCTTCGGCCAGTTCGTACCGCTCCGTGAAGCGCTCGAGGGAGATCGCCTCCTGCGACTTGGTGCTGAGCAGCCCGTGCATCGTGCTGTAGTCGCCTTCCTGCCAGGCCTTGACGTAGCTTTCGGCGGCGTCCCGGTTCGGACTGCCGGGGCAACCCTTGATTGCCCCCAGCACGAAAGCAACCAGCGCAACGCCGACCAGAGGCAACGCCCTCGTCTTGAGTCTCTTCTGCCGTTCCTGGCGTGATGGCGGATGCCCCATCAGACCTGAAAAATACCGGGGAGGCCGGTGGACTGAGCCGCTCACCGTCCGCCGGGGTTGCCCGGAGGCTAAATTTGGCTGGTGACTCCGCTTGACTGGGCGATAGCAGCCTTCACCTTCTTTCTGGCCCTTTGGGGGTTCCGGCAGGGCCTGATCGTTGGTGCCCTGGGCCTGGCGGGACTGGCCGGCGGTGCGATCCTCGGCTCCCGGCTCGCTCCCGTTTTTCTCGATCACGGAGCCAATTCGCCCTATGCGCCGCTTGCCGCGCTGTTTGGAGCGATCGTGATTGGATCGTTCACTCTGGCGCTCGCGGTCACGCTGGGTGAGAGGGTGCGTGATTCGGCCGTCCGCCACCCCTTCTGGGAGGCGATCGACGGCATCGGTGGCGCCCTGCTGATTGCGGCCGTGGGCCTGGGGATCATCTGGGTGCTGGCCGCGGTCACGGTTTATTACCCCAGCTCGGACGGTCTCCGCCGGGACGTCCAGCGCTCCCTTCTGGTCGGTGCCGTGAATGATGTGATGCCCCCGTCAGGGCCGCTCATGCAGGCACTCCACCGGATCGATCCGGTGCCGCGATTCGCCACTTCACCGGGAGAGATCGCGAGGCCGGACGAGGGAACAGGCAGCGAGACGGCGGTGCGGGAGGCGGCGAACTCGGTAGTGAAGGTCTCGGGGACCTGCCAGGGCTACGGAGTGATGGGATCGGGCTGGGCGGTCGGCCCCGACACCTTCGTGACCAACGCCCATGTGGTGGCGGGCCAGGATGACACCCGGGTCGAGTCGAACGACGGGCAGAGCGGCCCCGCCTCGGTCATCGCATACAACCCGCGCAACGACATCGCGATCCTCAGGGCGGAGGTCGACGTGCCCGCCCTTCCCGCCCTTGCCAGGGCGAGGCGAGGCACCGCCGCTGCCGTCATCGGCTACCCGAACGACGGCCCACTTACGATCACCCCGGCCCGGGCCGGCCAAACCCGGCTGTTGCTTGGTGACGATGCCTACGGCTCCGGACCCTTCGAGCGCCTGATGCTGGGGCTCCGCGGCCAGGTCCGCCATGGTAATTCGGGTGGCCCGCTGGTCGATGCACAGGGCAGGGTGCTAGGTACCGTCTTCGCTGCCACCACCGAAGGCCCGGTTGGTGGTCTGGCGATTCCGAACCGGGTGCTGGCCAGGATCAGCGAGCGGGCGAGCGGACAGGAAGTCGACACCGGACCCTGCGCATGAGCCGGACCGCAGCCCGATTCGGCCATTCCCACATTGCGGCTCCGCTAAAGTGAAAGAACGGTGACCGGTTCAACCGCCAACTGGCAGACGACCGAAGCGCGCACCACCCGTCCAGCTCTGACCGAGGTGTGTCCGCACTTTCACGGCGCGATCGAACTGATCGGCAAGCGCTGGAGTGGCGCGATCATCTGGGCGCTGGCCGATGGTCCGCTTCGTTTCGCCGAGCTGAAGCGCTCCATCCCGGGTCTCTCGGACAGGCTGCTTTCGCAGCGCCTGCGGGAACTCGAGGAAGCGGGGCTGATGACCCGCGAGGTCGAGGAAGGCCCGCAGGTCAAGGTGATCTACAGCCTGACCGAGATGGGGGAGGGCCTCAGACCGGCAGTCCTGGCGTTGCGGGAGTGGGCCTGTCAGTGGCAGGACTCTCTGCCGTAAGCGCGCCGTCGAGGGCGCCGGTGTCCTGACGGGTGACCGCGTCCGGGGCCGGTTTGATCCAGGCCGGACTGCCCGGCTCGAGGTTCAGCGTCTCCAGCTCCGACCTGGTGAGCTGAGCCCAGACTTCCCGCCGGTCGGGAACCGTCAGCATCTCGATCCGGCCGGAGAAGCCGAGACGCACGATCCGGTCGACCTCGACCTCGGTCGAACCCTCGACCTTGGCCGGGAACACCTCGGTGTCGTGCGGTCGCACCAGTCTGCCGCCGATGCTGTTGACCTCGCCGACGAAGCCCATCACGAAATCGTTGACGGGTGAGTCGTAGAGCTCGGTGGCGGTACCAGTCTGTTCGATCTGGCCTTCGTTCATGACCACGATCTGTTCGGCGATGTCCATCGCCTCTTCCTGGTCGTGGGTGACGAAGATCGTGGTCACGTGGACCTCGTCGTGGAGCCGCCTGAGCCAGGTGCGCAGCTCCTTGCGTACCTTCGCGTCGAGGGCGCCGAAGGGCTCGTCGAGCAGCAGCACGGTCGGCTCGACCGCCAGCGCCCTGGCCAGCGCCATGCGCTGGCGTTGGCCTCCCGAGAGCTGCGAGGGGTAACGCTTGCCGAGTCCGTTCAGCTGCACCAGTTCGATCAGCTCGTTGACCCGCTGGTTGACCTTGTTCTTCGGCCACTTCCGCACCTTCGGTCCGAAGGCGATGTTCTCGAAGACGGTCATGTGCTTGAAGGCGGCGTAATGCTGGAAGACGAAGCCGACGTTGCGGTTTCGAACCGGCGTGCCGGTCTGGTCCTCGCCGGAGATGAAGATCTTCCCCGTGCTCGGGGTCTCGAGACCCGCGATCGCGCGCAGCAGGGTCGACTTGCCGGAGCCACTGGGTCCCAGCAAGGCGGTCATCGAACCATCCGGCACGCTCAGGTTGACGTCCTTCAACGCCTGAAAGTCACCGAACTGCTTCGAGACGTCGACGACCTCGATGCCGTTCTGGACCCTTGTTTCGGGCTTTGTGTTGGCGGCGGTCATTACTCGTCGTTCTCCTTGCGTCTCATCAGGTTCATTACAAGCAGGGTGGCCAGGGCGAGCACCGCGAGGATCAGCGATGACGTGTAGGCCCCGACCGACTGGAAGGTTTCGAACTGCTTCTGTACGTAGAGGGGCAGCGTCTCGGTCTGGCCGGAGATCTTTCCGGACACGACGCTGACCGCGCCGAACTCGCCGAGCGCCCTGGCCATGGTCAGGACGACCCCGTATGAAACCCCCCAGCGGATAGCTGGAAGAGTGATTCTCCAGAATGTGTTCCACGGTCCGCTGCCCAGGGTCTCGGCGGCCTTCTCCTGGTCGTCGCCGATCTCCTGGAGGACCGGAACCACTTCCCGGGCGACGAATGGGAGTGACACGAAGATCACCGCCAGCACGATGCCCGGGGTCGAGAAGATGACCTGGATGCCCATCGCGGCGAGATCCTGGCCGAACCAGCCGTTCTGGCCGTAGACCAGGACCAGCGACAGACCGACCACGATCGGGGATATCGCGAATGGCATGTCGATCAGGGCGTTGATGATGCTCTTGCCCCGCATGTTGCTGCGGACCAGCAGCAGGGCACAGGCAACGCCGAACACCGTATTCAGCGGGACGGCGATCGCGACCGTAAGCAGGGTCAGCTCGAGCGCTGCGATCGAGTCCGGCTCGGTGATCGACTCGAGTACCGGCTGGATCCCGTCCTTGAAGGTCTCGAGCATCATGTAGCCGAGCGGAATGATCAGAAGCAGGGCCAGGTAGGCCAGCGCGAAGTAGCGCAACCCCCAGCGTGTGAGTCGCTCACCGGTCATGTCGAAGCCCCCAGCGCTGGGCGAGCGTCACGCAGAACAGCAGCGCAAGCGAGACGGCCAGCAGGACGACGGAGACGGCCGATGCCGAGGCGAGCCGGTCGAACTCGATCTGGCCGCGGATGTAGACCGAGGCAACCTCGGTCTGGAAAGGGATGTTCCCCGAGACCAGCACCAGCGAGCCGAACTCGCCGAGGGCCCTGGCGAACGCGAGGGCGATACCCGTGGCGATGCCGGGTGCGAGGTTCGGGAAGATGATCCGCCGGAAGATCAGCCACTTGCGGGCTCCAAGCGACTCGGCGGCCGACTCCATGTCGCGGTCGAGGGAGAGCAGCAGTGGCTGGACCGCCCGGACGACGAAGGGGAGGGTCACGAAAAGGAGCGCGACCACGATCGCCGGCTTGGTGAAGGCGAGGTGGATGCCAAGGGGGCTGTCGGCCCCGTAGATGGTGAGCAGGATCAGGGAGGCCACGATCGTCGGCAGGGCGAACGGCAGGTCGATCACCGAGTTGACGATCTTCTGGCCGGGAAACTTGTCCCGGACCAGAACCCAGGCGATCAGCGTGCCCATGACCGCGTTGATCACAACGACGATCAGCGAACAGATCACGGTCAGCTCGAGAGCCGCCACCGCCTGCGGGGCGGTGACGGCATCCCAGAAGCCGCTTATGCCGTTCTCGAAGGCCTTGCTGGTGATCGCCACGATCGGCAGCAGGACCATGATCCCGAGATACATGACGACCAGGCCCTTGTTGAGAGCCTGGCCGGCCCCGGGAAGCCTGAAGAGGGCTTTCCGGGGCCGGGGTTCGGCGGCATCGATGGCCGTTACCTCACTCAATTGAGCTGCTCCAGGTCAACCGGGGGACTACTCGGTCGAGTAGCCGAGTTCCTGGACGATCTTGAAGATCGAGCCAGTGCCGTCGCCGAAGAACTCGTCAGCGACCTTGTCCCAGCCGCCGAACTCGGCGATCGTGAAGAGGCCGGCCGGGACCGGGAACTTCTCCTTGTCGAGCAGCTTCGGGTTCACCGAACGGTAACCCTGCTCCTGCCAGATCTGCTGAGCCTCATCGGTCCAGTTCCAGTCGAGGAAGTCAGTCGCCGTCTGCGACGCACCCTCGATCACGGCAGCGGGCTGCTCGATCAGGATGGTCGATTCGGGGACCACGTACTCGACGTCCTCTCCGGCGAGCTGCGCGGCGATCGCCTCGTTCTCGTAGGAGAGCAGGACGTCACCGGTGCCGCCGAGAAAGGCCTGGAGCGCGACACGGGCCGACTCGGACTGCGTCGGGGTCTTCGAGAGGACGTTCTTGACGTCTTCGAGGGCCTGATCAGGGGTCTTGCCCGAGTTGAGTGCCGATCCGTAGACCGCCATGATGTTCCAGCGGGCTCCACCGGAGGTGAACGGGTTCGGGGTCACGACCTCGATGTCGTCGTTGTTGACGATGTCCTCGAAGTTCTTGATTCCGAGCGGATTGCCCGGGCGCACCACGATCGCCACTACCGAGTTGGTGACGATGCCCTTGTACTTGTTCTTGTTCCAGTCAGGGGAGACCTGGCCGGAATCAACAAGACGGGTGATGTCAGTCTCGAGGGCAAAGTTCACGTAGTCGGCAGACTGCCCCGCTTCGACGGCGCGACTCTGGTCACCGGAGGCACCGAACGAGTTGGTGAACTCGACGCCGCTTCCGTTAGCGGTCTCCGTGAAGGCCGGCTCGAGGTGCTCTTCGTAGGCCTGCTGCGGCGTGGAGTAGGCGACCAGGTTGATGGTGCCGCCGCCACTGCCGTCACCGCTGCTGTCGTCGCTGCCGCCGCAGCCGACGATGATCGCGCCGAAGGCGACCAGTGCGAGGACGAGCAGCGACTGGATGCTGCGTCGGGTTCTGGTGGAACTGCTGAGACTCATTCGGGATATCCCCCTTGTTGATGAAGTTACTTTGTTTACCTACAAACTCAATAAACGAGACGGGCAAGGTAGCACGGGTCCGGGCGGAATGTCGAGCCAAGTGGTCAAAAAGGTCAAATTTAGGATCGGATATGCCGGGTTTATCCCTTTCTGATGGGAAAAGCTGGATTTCTGCCGATTGGTCACAGAAGCCCGTCAATGACCGCTGTCATGCTGGCCGGAGTGAACGAGGAGTATTCAGACCCGCTTGTTCCGGTCGCGGGAGGCGGCAGGTCCGCCGGCCCCGGGGCCAAGGCGCCGACACCGGTTGGCGAGTACGCACAGCAACTCAAGCGCGACCTGCGGCAGCTGCCGGTCGCGACGATCACCGGTGAGATCACCAACCTCAGCCAGTCGAGGGTCCAGATCTACTTCGAGCTCCGTGACGAGCGCGGCGGCGTCCAGGGAACGATGTGGAAGCGCGAGTTCGATGCTCTGAACCTCCCGGACGGTGCGATGAAGGTCGGCGCGCAGATCGTGGCCACCGGATCGCCCGACTACTACGAGGGAGGCAAGAACGCCTCACCTTCGTTCAGCTTCCGGGCGACGGACATTCGTCCCTCCGGCGAAGGCGACCTGATCGCCAGGCTCGCCCAGCTTCGCAAACAGTTCGAAGCCGAAGGACTCACCCGCCCCCAGAAGGCCCTTCGCCGTCCGGCCCTGCCGCGCCGGATCGGAGTGATCACGGCTGAGGGCGGTGCCGCCCGGCAGGATCTCCTGGTCGGACTCGAGCGCCGCGGCTGGAAGGGCGAGATCGTCTGGGGCTTCGCCCCCGTCCAGGACCGCAAGGCGGCTCCCCTGATCACCCGGACCCTCGGTGACATGGCCACGTTCGGTGAGGCCGAGGCGATCGTGGTCTGCCGGGGAGGGGGCAGCCTGACCGACCTGTGGGCTTTCTGCGACGAGGATCTTTGTCGCCAGGTCGCGACCCTGGCGATCCCGGTGGTCTCCGCGGTCGGTCACGAGCGCGATGTCACCCTGCTCGATGACGTCGCGGCGGTGCGGGCCTCGACGCCGACCCATGCCGCCGATGCCGTGATCCTGGTCGACGTCACGGAGGCGAAGGGGCGGATGGTGAACGCGCTCGGGCTGCTGGATCGTGCCGGCAGGGGAGCGGTCAGGAGCAGGATCGGGCCTCTTGCCGCGATGGCGGCGGGACCCGGCCGGGCCATCCGGACGGAGCGGGGGAGGCTCAACCAGAAGACGAGGGAGGTGCGCGCCTCCGCCGACCGGGGAATAGAAACCCGGGCCTCGGCCACCAGGGGAACACTGGACGATCGTGTACTCCCGGCCTCGACCCGTGCCTCTCTGAGGATCAGGACCCAACTCCAGCTGAACGGGAAACTTCCGGTCGAACTTGACGCGAGAGTTGCGAGGAGGCTGGAGACGGCCCGTCGGAAACTCGAGGGCGAACAGGTCGCCCTTCGGGCGCATGATCCCCAAAGGACCCTGGAGCGGGGTTACGCGAGGGTGGAGGACCGCTCCGGTGAGCCGCTTGCGACTGCGAAGGCGGCACGAAAGGCGGGTGACCTGAGTATCCGGTTTGCCGACGATGCGGTTGACGCGGTGGTCGGGGGATCCAGACGCCGACGACGACGCAAGAATGATGAGGGTCAGGAGTTCGAGCAGATCAGCATGGAAGGCCTTGAAGACAGTGAGTGAGGAAGCGCCCGAATCCACCCGGACCTATGAGTCCGCCACCGCCCGTCTCGACGAGATCATCCGCCGTCTCGACTCGGGGGAAGCCCAGCTTCGGGAAACGCTTGAGCTTTGCGAGGAAGCCAAGGGCCTGATCGAGTTCTGCGCCGGGGAACTGGCCGCCGTGGACCAGGGCCTGAAGGAACTGAAGCTCGAAGAGCTGGCGAGCTCGCTGGCTGGCTCGGCTCCCGCGAACGAGGAACCGTCTGCCCCCGTCACGGATCAGTCGGACGAACTGCCGCCTCCGAACGAATCTGACGTCCCCTTCTAGCTGGCGCCGCCCCCGGCCACATCAATCTGGCCAGCCAGCAATTCGCAGGCCCAGCAATCACCGCAGGGTTGATGGGTGGCGGCGCTCCCGCCGAAGTATTGCCCTCGGGCGATGTCGCCCACCAGGGCCGTGATCGCGGTCCGGGCCTGATCCAGCCGGTCCCGGTCGAACCGGTCGATCACCGGGGCAGCGGGCCTGCGCAGAAAGACGAATGCCGTATCGACTTCGTCGGTGTGGAGCGCCTGGCTGACTGCCAGGGCGTAGAGGTCACGCTGCAGGTCGTACTTTGTCATGAGCTCATCGATCGAAGTGCCTTCGAGCTGATTTGACTTGTAGTCGAGAACCATGGGCCTCTCGGAGTCATGCAGAAGCAGGTCCGCATACCCGCGGACCATCACTCCATCGATTTCGACCAGAAGGCTGGCCTCCACATCAGCCCGCCGCGAGATCACCTGCCTGCCGAGATCGGAGTCGATGAAGTCATTCAGCATCTCGCGTGCGAGCTCGAGATCGTCAGCTGAACCGGCACCGAACCTGGCGAGGACCCTCCCGATGGCCGCGTCACCGGGCATCCGCCACTTGCGTGCCGGCATCGCTTCCAGGAGTTCATGAACAGCGAGGCCAAAGGCGGTCGCGTCAACCGCGGTCCGCTGACCCATCTCCGGGTCGAGCGGCTCGGTCGCAAAGGCCCTTGGGGCTCCGGCTGGTTCTGGCGGGTCGAGTTTGAGCACCCGGGCCGCAAAGAATCGGGCAGGGCATTCCCGATACGCCGCGAGGGCCGAGTAGGAAAGCGGAACTTGCGGAAACGCAGCGGCAGGAGGCCGTTCGATCGGTGGCATCCCGGCCCCACTGGCTTCAGCAACCGGGGGTGTGATCTCCGTGACTTCGTCAAGGCCATCGGAATCCTCTGGCCGGACCAGCTTCACCTCGATCATGCTGTCGGCCAACTCGAAGTCAGCACCCTCGATCGACTCGGCCGCAGGAACCCGAATGCCATCTTCGAGCTCCTCGACTCCAAATGCCTGGGTTAGCCGGGTCGCGGCCGAACGTGACTCGGAAAGGCCCGGCACCTTCTCCAGACAGGCGACGCCGCTCAGGACCAGCCGTTTCCGGGCCCTGGTCAAGGCCACGTGAAGGATCCTCAGTTCCTCATCGGCCGTATCTTCCTTTGCCCTTTCCTTGATTGCCGGCCAGTCGTAAAGTTCGAGATTGTCTTTCCCCGGATCAGGCAGGCAGAGGCCGATCTCGAACTGTCCCGGCTCCTCCACCCGTGGCGAAACCCAGATCACGCTTTCCGAATCGGACTTCGAGCCTCTCCCGAGGTCGGCCACGCAGACCATCGGGAACTCGAGTCCCTTGGACTTGTGGATGGTCATCAGCCGGACAACGTCGGAATCCTCATCCTCGGTAGCGATTGCCTGTTCGGAATCGATCCTGGAGCTGTCCTCGATCCAGGAGACCAGGCCTCTGAGGTCACGACCCTCGGTGGCTTCGTACTCGCCGGCGATCTCGGCGACTCTCCTGATGTTCGCAAGTCCGGCGCCGGAAGGATCCCGGACGGCGCTGACCATGTCGTACCCGGTTTCGGCCACGACTGCCTTGACGAGCTCGGCGAGGGAAAGACCCGCCCGCCTCGTCTGCAGGTCTCGAACGGTGTTGACGAACCTCTTCGCCAGATCGCGGTCTGAATCGTCAATTCCTGTGATGCCCTGATCGGCCAGCAACTCGAGGCGAGGCCAAAGTGGCTGGTCCCCTGTCCGCTCCCGGGCGAGCAGCCAGAGGGCCGACGGGCTGATTCCGCAGGCCGGGCCAGCGAGGGTTCCACTCAGCGACTCATCGTCAAGCGGGTTGGCGACCGTGGCAAGCAGGGACCTGAGGTCAACGCCTTCCCGGGTTTCCCAGAAGCCCGTGCCACCGACGACATAAGGACGGACGCCGACCTGCTTCAGGGCCTCTTCGAACATCCACATCCGGGTCTTGGTGCGGAGCAGCACGACGATGTCACCCGGGGGCACCCCATCTTCAATCGCAGTCCTAACATGCCAGGCAAGGACCAGGGCCTCGGCCTCATGCTGTCCGCGGCTTTTCGTCACATGCTGATGCTCGCCGGGGCGCGGAGCCAGGGGACCGAGGTCGACATCCTGCCAGACTTCTGCCTCGGTCAGGAGAAGCTCGACCCGAGGGGCAAGTGCGGGGTTAGCGTCGGGTCCGTCAGCCCCCGGGGTGACCCCTACCCGCAGTTCCTTGAACTCGTGACGGGTGCCCCCGGTCTTCCCGCCTGGCTCTTTCCCGGTCCGGTGGCTCGAGACCAGCTCTTCAAACTGGCGGCCGATCTCGTTGACTGCGCCGATGACCGGTGCTTCCGAGCGAAAGTTCGCGCTGAGGGGTAGGGCTTCGACTTCGAATCGCTGCTGGTCCCGGTCACCGGCTTCCCGGCGTTGCGGGTCTGACGGCAGCCGGTGAGCCAGGCCGTTCCGGCGCCTGCGGAACAGTTCGACGTCGGCATAACGGAACCCGTAGATGGCCTGCATCTCGTCACCCACCGTGAAGAGGGTCGTCCCCTCTCCGCGGAGCTGGTCGATCAGGTCCATCTGCAGGAGGTTCGTGTCCTGGAACTCGTCGACCATGATCTCCACGAACTGTTCGCGGTAGACGGCCGCAATTTCGGGCCGTCGCAGAAGCAGGTCGAGGGTCTTCAGCTGGAGGTCCTCGAAGTCCAGACCACCTCTCCGGGTCTTGGCCGCCTCGTACTCTTCCCCGTAGTTCACCAGCAGCGCGGAGAGAGCCTCGTGATACGGCGGGCCGATCTCGCGGCTCTTCAGCTCGACCTTGGCATTGCGCATCAGACGGCAGAGGTGAGGTATCTGGCTGGAGTTCGCGTAGATGTCGATTCCCTCGAGAACCTCAAGGGTAAGGTCGTCCGGGTTCAGGTCCTTGAGCGCCGCGATCACGTTGTTGGCACGCTGGGTAGCCCCCGGTTTGAGTGATTCGTCACTCTGGACCGACAGGGCTTCCCGCAGCAGGCCGCGCTGGATCTCCTCGAGGGTCTGGAGCTTGGGTTCGGGTAGTCGGGGCTTGAACTCTCCGGCGGCTCGCAGCCTCTCGTAGGCCGACTGGATCCCTTTCTTCAGGGTGCTTGCGGTGAACCGGGAAAGGAGGGCAACGGTCTCTTCCTTCTCGCAACTCCGCTCCAGTGCCGCGGCATAGGCAGCTTCCTTGATCCTGCTGGCTACCACGTCATCGATCACCTCAAAGGCCGGGTCGACGGTCGCGGCAACCGGGTGACCGCGGAGTATGCGGGCGCAAATCGAGTGGAAGGTCCCGACCCACAGGTTTCCCATCGAGAAGGTCATGTTCCGCTGGTCCCTCAGGCTGCGGATTCGGTCCCGCAGTTCACCCGCCGCCTTGTCCGTGAAGGTGAAGACCAGAATTGACGAAGGCTCGACCGGTTCCCCTTTCCGGCCGTCCGTGTACTCGCCGGTCAGGAGGCGCTCATAGCGGTGAACCGTGGTGCTCGTCTTTCCCGAGCCGGCGCCGGCGCTGAGCAGGATGTCCGGGGAATCGCTGTTGATTGCGTCCCTCTGTTCCGAAGTCAGGTTCATTCCGAACCCCCTTCGCCATCGCCCGGAAACCAGTCGGGTACGCCGGCGTGATGGAAATGGTTCAGGCACTCGGAAGGGTCATGGGCGATCTCTCCCCCAAGAATCTTCCGGGCGGCGATACCGGCCTTCTCGAACCCTTCTTCTATCTCTGCGGCCAGGTCTTCAGTCACGTCGTCGTCATACAGCTGGATGTCGGCCAGAGCGGCTTTCTGCTCCCCGGCGATCAGGCCCCTCGACTTGTGCTTTGAGGCGAACACCGGCACGTAGAGACCGGCGGCCGGTTTCAGTCCCCAAAGTTCCTCCAGAGCCTTGAGGTAAAGCGTGAGCTGGACCTTCCCCTCCCGCTTGATCTGGGCCAGGCTTCGATAGGAACTGGGGCCCGACTTGTAGTCAAGGACCAGTCCGTTGCCGTGCTTGTCCTTGTCGATCCGGTCGATCGCGCCCCGGAGGGTCCAGCCGTCACCTTCAAGCGGTGGCATCGAACCTTCTTTGTCGAACCCGAATTTCTGTTCCAGTGCGGCCGGCTTGAAAGCGGTTCCCGTCCGCTCGGATTCGCGGCGCAGGAAGCGGGCGAGTTCTGTTTCCACCTGGCGAAGCTGGATGCGGTGGCTGGCTGTGTTGTCACCGAGACCACAGTCCCTGGCCTTCGTCTTGACCAGAG
>JRYG01002255.1_pt1 | contig 14742 bp, 11 predicted proteins | sample 235341 | NCBI WGS metagenome assembly JRYG01 (sample SAMN03074218, study PRJNA261478) | activated sludge metagenome | biome: Wastewater Treatment Plant; feature: Wastewater; material: Activated sludge; isolation source: activated biomass of a wastewater treatment plant treating hydrocarbon... ... | reverse complement strand
CCGACTTCCTGCGCCAGGACATGACCGGGCGCGGCATCGTCAACGTGCTGTCCGCCGAGCAACTCATTCACAAACCCCGGCTCTACGCCACGTTTTTGCTGTGGATGCTGTCGGAGTTGTTTGAAAATCTGCCCGAGGTCGGCGATGCGGACCTGCCCAGGCTGGTGTTTTTCTTCGATGAGGCGCATCTCCTGTTCGCGGACGCGCCCGATTCGCTCCGGCAACGGATCGAGCAAGTCGTGCGCTTGATCCGCTCCAAGGGCGTGGGCGTGTATTTCATTTCGCAACTGCCCGACGACGTGCCCGATCAGGTGCTCGGCCAGCTCGGCAACCGCATCCAGCACGCGCTGCGCGCCTTCACCCCGCGCGATCAGAAAGCCGTCAGGACCGCCGCCGAAACCTTTCCGCCCAACAGCCGCTTGAACGTGGTGGAGGCCATCACCCAACTGGGCGTCGGCGAGGCGCTGGTGACCACCCTGCAGGAAGGTGGCGTGCCCCTGCCGGTGGAGCGCGTCTTGATCGCGCCGCCGCGCTGTCGCATCGGCGCCATCACCGATCAGGAACGCGCCAGCGTGCGGATGCGCTCGCCGATTGGCGCCAAATACGACACCGCGATCAATCGGGAATCGGCGCATGAACTGCTCCAGCAGCGCGCCGCGGCGGCTGCGTCCGGCGCGACGGCGGAACCAAAAGCCAAGGCGCGAACCGCTCAACAGGAAGCTGACGGCATCGGCGGCCTGGTGAAGGACTGGCTGCTCGGCACCAGCCGCCGACAGGGTGCGTTGGAGGCCATGGCGAAGTCCACTCTGCGCACCATGGGCAACCAGCTGGGGCGGCAGATTCTGCGCGGGGTGTTGGGGGGTATTATGAAACGGTGATGGCGGGCGCCGCTGACAGTTTCGCCGGGCGGAAGGTCACGCTCGGAAACGGCCCGCCCAGCGCCTTGAGCATCACGGAACGCGCATCCGCTCCAACCGCTGAAACCGGTACGGCCAGGCGTGCGCCGCGTCCGCCGGGTGCGCCTCCTCCCAGACTCGTTGCCAGGCCCGCTCGTCCCAGTCCGGAAACCAGGCATCGCCGGGCACATCGGCATCCACGATAGTCAGATACAGGCATTCGGCCAGCGGCAAGGTTTGCGCGTAGAGCGACGCGCCGCCGATCACCACGATCTCGGGCGCCGGACCGGCGATCTCCCGAGCTTCGTCGAGCGACCGCGCCACCGCGCAGCCGGGCGCCTGATAAGCGGGGTCGCGGCTCAACACGATCATGCGCCGCCCCGGCAAGGGCCGCCCGATGGATTCCCAGGTGCGCCGACCCATCAGCAACGGCTTGCCCATCGTCGCTTGCCTGAAGAAGCGCAAATCCGCCGGCAAATGCCAGGGCAGGCGGTTGTCGCGACCGATGACCCGGTTGCGCGCCAGCGCGGCGATGAGGGCGAGTCGGGAAGTCATGCCGGCACCGACGGCGCGTTGACCGCCGGCACGCTCCAGGCCGGGGCGCCCGGTGCGTCCAACCGGATGGCGGTCAGTCGGTTGCCCCAGACACAGCCGCTGTCCAGCGCATAAATCCCCGGCGCGCGGTAATAGCCCAGCGCGGCCCAGTGACCGAACACGATGTTGAGATCGGCATTGCGTCGATCCGGCACGGCGAACCAGGGCAACAGCCCCGCTCCCTGGCTGCCGGGCGACCCCTTCTCGGAAAAGGACAGCGTGCCGTTCGCCGTACAGAACCGGATCCGGGTCAGGGCGTTGACCGTGAAGCGCAGCCGGTCGTACCCGGTCAGATCGTCCCGCCAGCGGCGCGGCTCGCCGCCGAACATCCGCGCCAGGAAATCTTTGCATCGCGGTCCGCGCAGGGTCGCTTCCGCTTCCGCCGCGCAACGTCGCGCCAGTGCCAGATTCCACTGTGGCGGCAGGCCGGCATGGACCATGGTAAAGCCGAGCTCGGTATCGTGATGCAACAGCGGACACCGGCGCAGCCAGTCCAGCAACTCGTCGCGGTCGGGCGCGTCGAGAATGGTGTGGAAGGTATCCTTGCGCCTGGGTTTCACCTGGCCGGCGGCGACCGCCAGCAGCGTCAGATCGTGATTGCCCAGCACCACTACCGCCCGCTCGCCCAGTCCGTGCACCAGCCGCAGCACCTCGACCGACTGCGGTCCGCGATTGACCAGATCGCCGACCAGCCACAGGGTGTCGGCGGCGGGATCGAAGCGCAGCAGGTCGAGCAGCCGCCGCAGCGGATCGTAACAGCCTTGAATGTCGCCAATGGCGTAAACGGCCATGATCAATTTCCGGCCTGGGTTGAGGGCGGAGCCGGAGGCGGCGGGGGCAACCGGGCGAGAATACGCTGAGCCACGCCCTGGTAATCCTCGTCGAAGTGATGGTCGCCCGGCATCTTTTCGGCGATGACGCCCAGCTCGGTCAGTTTCGGACAGAGCGCGCCATCCTCCTCCGCGCCGTAAACGCACAGTCGCTTAAGTCCACCCAGCTTTTCCATGTCCGGACGGATCGGCTGATCGCCTTCATGCGGTTGGTCGCTGAGCCAGTGGGTCAGGCGAAACTCGAAGGACGCATATTCGGACAGGCCCAGCAACGCCACCAGATCGAGCCGGTCGCGCAGGTCCCTGGACAGACGGTTGACGACCGCCGGCAGCACGTCCGCGCCGAACGAATAGCCGATCAGCACGATCCGGTCCTTCTTCCAGACCTCCAGATAGTGACGCAGCGTCCGTTCCAGATCGAGAGCCACTTCATCCGGCTGGCGGGCCTTCCAGAAATAGCTCAACGAATCCCAGCCCACGGTCGGCAGGCCGTTTTTCGCCAGTTCCGCCGTCACGGCCCGGTCGAGCAGCGCCCAACCGCCGTCGCCCGAAAACATAACCGCCAGCTGTGGCCGGTCGGGACCGCCGGTAACCGGCACCTCGGTGAGCGGTACACCGCTGATGTTAGCGTCCGGCTGTACCTGCCTGACGATGCCGGGATCCAGCCATTGCAGCAGGGTAGCGACTTGGGGCAGCCAGGTTTTGCTCGCCTCCGCACCCGGTATTTCGGCCAACCGGGCCAGTGGGATCGATGTGACGAACCGTGTGGCCATGCCGGCGTCGCAAGCGGGTCGATTCTGGAACACGAACCAGGTGGTCGGCATACGGGCAATCGGTTTCAACAGCACGCCCTGGCTATCCGGGAGCGCGGCGCTCTCCGGATTCGCCGAACCCCTGCACAACGGTCTGCGTAGCGGCAGTTGCGGACAGAAATCCACCGCCACGCCGGCGTGAAAGCGGTTGTCCGCCGCTTGGGCCAGCGCCGCGTAAGTCAGCGCCGCGCCGGCGCCGTAACCGAGCAGGATCGGCGGCTGATGAGTGGCGATGGGGTAACGCTCCTCCATCAGCCGGTTCAAGCGGTCGAGGTCCGTCGCCGGATCGGCGCAGGCGGCATCCAACCGGTCGAGCCGGTTCAGATAGTCGTTCAGGTCGATGCCGGCCACCACGTAGTCCAGCTTCGCCGCCTCCCTTGCCACGGCGGCCAGTTCGGCGTTCCAGCCGCCGGTCCCGGACGCAAACAGCAGCACGCCCTTGGGCTCGTCGGTCGCATGATAGACGGCCAGCTTGCCGAACGTGGGGTCGTCCAGCGCCTCCTCGGTCATCTCCGCCCGTGCGGCGGCTGCCGATAACCCGGCGGTCAGGCACAGTATCCGCGATAGCGCACGCATGGACTCATTCCACATGGGTCATTTCCCGATCACGCCCTTGAAGCCGCCGGCGATCAGTGCCGTCAAGTCCGTCAGCACCCGCGGCAACGTCATGCCACCTGGCGTCGCCAAGTAGCGGGCTTCCCACCGAGGGTCGAATTTGTCCTTGTACTGATGCAGGCCCCGGAAATTGTAGAACGCCTCGCCGCCGCCGAACACCAACGCCCCGAACCGGTTCCACAGCGGCGCGAAACTGCGGTTCTGCAAGCCGGCCAGCGGCGCCATGCCCAGGTTGAACCACTCATAGCCCTGGTCGCGGCCCCACAACATGATCTGGATGAACAGATAATCCATCAGGCCGTTCGGGCTGTCGGGCAGATAACGCATCAAATCCACCGACAGTTCCTCGCGGCCACCGCGCCAGAGATTGGCGAAAGCCACCACTGTCGAGTTGGATCGCACGATGGCGACCGGGCCGGTTCGCAGGTAGTCTTCGTTAAAAAATCCCAGCGAAAATCTTTTCTCCCGATTTCTTTTGCCGCCGAGCCAGGCGTTGGAAATCTCCCGCAGCCGGGGCAGCAGTTCCGGCACGGCGGCAGCGTCCACCATTTCAAAATGGCAGCCTGCCCGCTCCAGCCGGTTGACTTTGTTGCGCATGGGCTTGCGCGCCTTTCCGTCCAGCGAGAATTCCGCCAGCCGCACCCGCGCTTCTTCGCCGAATTTCAGCAGGGTCAGACCCAATTCCACGTACAAACCCAGATTCTCGGGATGGACCTGATAAAACACCGGCCAGCCGTCGTGGCGTTCGCACAGTTCGCGAAACTGCCAGGCCAATTCGCGGCGGTCCTCCTCGCGAGCAGCGACCGGATCGCCCATCACCACCCAGGTACGACCTTCCACGCCATACATCAGGAACGCATCGCGACTTTGATTGAACAGCAGCGCCTTGTCTCCCAACAGGGCCAGATGGGCGTAAGTGCGTGGGAAGGCGACGGCGATGGCTCGGGCTTGTTCGAGTTCGCTCGTGTCCGGCAGGACCGGCTCGAACAGCGCTGGCCGCAGCAACTTGGCGAGGCCGAAGAACAGTACCACGCCCAGCGCGCCCACCATGGCGCGTAAAAACCGCGGGGCTTCGCCTTCGCCGCTAAAGCTGAATTGCCACCAGAGATCATGTGAATAGTCGACGTGCTTGTAGGAAAAGAGGCCCAACCAAACCGAGCAAATCAGGACCACGGCGATAGTGGCGAGCCAGCCCGGCGTGAATCGTTCGCCAAACAGTGAGGCGCGACGGTAGAACTGTCCCCGGGACGGCAACAGTCCAGCCAGCAGCGCCGTCAGAACGATGGCTTCCTCGTAATCCGCGCCCTTCAGCAGCGAAGCGGCGATGCCGGCGCTCAGAAACGCCACGGCCAGCAACCAGGCGGCGTCGAGCCGGCGTTGCAGTCCTCGCGCCAGCAACAACAGACTCATGCCCATCAGACTACTGATGAAGTGTGAAACTTCCAGTACCGACAGCGGAATCAAATTCGCCAGCCACGCCAACCGCGCCTCCACCGCCGGGGTCGCTGCCGAGAACAGCAACACCGCACCGCTGATCAGCGTCAGCAGCGCGAACACGTGCGGCAACAGCACCGGCACCCACGGCCCCACCATGCGCGGCAGCCACAGGATGCGCTCCTTTTGATGCCGCAGCTCGTACAGGCCGAGCGCGATGGCCGCCAGCGTCAACGGCAGCAGGTAGTAGATCAGCCGATAAGCCACCAGCGCGCCGAACAGGCCAGCGACCGGCAGGTGGCCCTGCAGCAGCAACAACACCAACGACTCGAACACGCCCAGCCCGCCCGGCACATGGCTGACCAGGCCAGCAATCTGGGCCACCAGGAATACACTCAGGAATTGGCCGAACCCGACTGTCGCCGCCGCTGGCAACAGCGTGTACAACACCACGCTGGCCATCACCCAGTCCAGCGCGCCCACCGCCAACTGCGATAATGCCAGCCGGGGCCTGATCATCGGCAGTTCCCAAGGCCCCAGCTTGAGTGGCCGACGGCGCAGCAGGCCCAGCAGCAGGTAGGCCATCGGCAGGATCAGCAGCAACAGTCCCAGCAGCCGATGGTCCAGCGCCAGATAAGGGATCGCGCCCAAATTCAGCGGATCCAGCGCCAGCACTCCGCCGCCGACGGCCAGAATGCCCAGCCAAAAGGTCAGAGTGGTGAACAGGACGATTCGGGCAATATCCACCGCCGTCAGGCCCCAACTCGAATACAGCCGGTAGCGCAGCGAGCTGGAGGTCAGCACCGACAGTCCGACCGAGTTGCTGAAGGCGTAACTGAGCAGGGCGGCGAAACCGACCTTGGGCCAGGGCAGCGGCCGACGGATGTAGCGCAGCGCCAGCCAGTCGTAGCCGGTGGTGACGAGATAGCTGAGCGCCGTGGCGAATAGGGCGGCGGCCCATTGCGAAGACGGCAACGCTTGCAGATAGGTCGCCACATCCTGATAGCGGTACTCGGTCAATGCCCGATGCAGCACCCACAACGCGGCGACGAACAAGGCCAGACCGATGACTGGACCGGCGAAACGGGTAAACGGCGCTCTCACGGTAATCGCAGGATGGCGTCCCGATTGGTCCAGGACGTGACCCGAGCCACGGCTACGGCTCGCGGCAGCCATTCATACTCGAGATGTTCGGCGGGATTCAAGACGATGGGTCGGCGCTCCGGCAGCAGGATCCGGAAGACATGCTCGATATTCTCCGTGACATTCGGCGCGTAGCGATGCCGCCAAGGCGGCAGGATCGGAAAGCGGTTGATCGTCCCACAAGCGACCACCTCCACTCCGTCGCCCAGCCCGGTTTCCTCGCACAGCTCCCGCCGCGCCGCGTCCAGCGGGTTGGTTTCCTCCCAGCGCAGGCTGCCGGTGACCGACTGCCAGAAATCGGGCGGTTGGCAGCGGCGCAACACCAGCACCTCGCCGGCGGCGGTGTAGACCACCACCAACACCGATTCAGGGCGCTTGTAGGGGGACGAACCCCCCCCCATCTCCCCTTCTCCAAGGGAGAGAGCCGCACCGCCGACGGGGGGATTGCCAGCGGCCACACCCGTCCTCAGGGTGTGCGGCGCAGGCGGATGTTGAGATCGCGCAATTGCGCCTCCGTGACCGGCGCCGGGGCCTGGGTCAACAGGCAGGCGGCGGTCTGGGTCTTGGGGAAAGCCATCACGTCGCGGATGGATTTGGCGCCCGCCATCAGCATCGCCAGCCGGTCCAGGCCGAAGGCCAAACCGCCATGCGGCGGACAACCGTATTTGAGCGCGTCCAACAGGAAGCCGAACTTGGCGCGGGCTTCCTCGGGACCGATGCCGAGCAATTCGAACACGGCGCTCTGCATCTCCGGGCGGTGGATACGGACCGAACCGCCGCCGATTTCGGTCCCGTTCAGCACCATGTCGTAGGCCCGCGACAGACAACGCTCGGGATTGGCGCGCATCTCGGCGGGATCGTCGGTGCGCGGCGCGGTGAACGGATGATGCAGGGCGTTCCAGCGCTGTTCGTGTTCGTCCCACTCGAACATCGGGAAGTTGACCACCCACAGCGGCGCCCATTCGCCGTTCAGCAGGCCGAGATCGTGGCCGACCCGCAGCCGCAGCGCGCCCAGGGCGTCGTTGACCACCTTGGCGGAATCGGCGCCGAAGAAGATCAGATCGCCGTTCTCCGCCCCGGTGCGGGTGAGAACCTTGGCCAATACCTCGTCGGACAGGAATTTCACAATGGGCGATTGCAGGCCGTTGCGTCCGGCCCCGGCATCGTTGACCTTGATGTAGGCCAACCCCTTTGCCCCGTAACGACCGACGAACTCGGCGTACTCGTCAATTTCGCGCCGGGGGAGCCTGCCGCCGTCCGGTACTCGCAGCGCCGCCACCCGGCTGTTCGGGTCGCGCGCCGCGCTGGCGAACACCTTGAATTCCACATCCGGCATCAAATCCGCCAGTTCGGTCAGTTCCAGCGGAATGCGCAAATCCGGCTTATCGGAACCGTAGCGCTGCATCGCCGTTTCGTAGGGCATCCGCGGGAAGGGATTGGGCAGTTCCACCGCCAGCACTTCCCTGAACATCCGGCGAATCATTTCCTCCATCAGTTCGGTGATCGCCTGCTCGTCCATGAACGAGGTCTCGATGTCGAGCTGGGTGAATTCGGGCTGGCGGTCGGCGCGCAAATCCTCGTCGCGGAAGCAGCGCGCCACCTGATAGTAGCGGTCCAGACCGGCCATCATCAGCAATTGCTTGAACAACTGCGGCGACTGCGGCAGGGCGAAGAAGCTGCCGGGGTGGGTGCGGCTGGGCACCAGATAGTCGCGGGCGCCTTCCGGGGTGGCCTTGGTCAGCATCGGGGTTTCGATGTCCAGGAAGCCGTGCTGCTCCAGAAATCGGCGCAACGCGCTGATGACGCGGGTGCGCAGCCGCAGCCGTTCCTGCATCACGGGTCGGCGCAAGTCGAGGTAACGGTAGCGCAGTCGGATTTCCTCGGAGGTGTCGTCGTCGTCCAGTTGGAACGGCAGCGGCTCGGAGCGGTTGAGGATTTCCAGTTCCCGAACCAGCACCTCCACCGCGCCGGTGGCCAGATTGGGATTGACCGTGCCTTCCGGGCGGCGGCGCACCCGCCCGACCACGCGCAGCACGTATTCGTTGCGAACCCGCTCGGCGTTGGCGAAAGCCTCCGGCATGTCGGGATCGATCACCACCTGCACCAGCCCTTCGCGGTCGCGCAGGTCGATGAAGATCACGCCGCCATGATCGCGACGGCGGTGCGCCCAACCGCAGAGGGTGACATCTTGATCCAGGAGGGGCTCGGTGACTTGGCCGCAATAGTGGCTGCGCATGGTGTCTGATATCCGTCTGGCGAAACAGGGCCGGGGAAGAGGGGGAACCGAACGGTCGAAAAACCGTATCCGTTCGACGGCAGTCGAGATGGTACGAATTCAGGTCAGGTGCCGCAACCATGGCCCTGAAAACGTCAAACGGCGCTCTTCGCGCCGCCGACATGAAATTCCGCGAATCCGGTGATCGGATCAGGTCGTCGCGGTGGCCGGCGTGGCGCAGGCTCCGCAACCGCCCGCGCCGTCGCAAGCTCCGCTGGACTTGCTGTCCTTGGGCGGCGCGTCCTCCTTGGCCAGGTTCTTTTGAGCGCCGCCCTTCTTGAAATCGGTTTCGTACCAGCCGCTGCCCTTGAGCCGGAAACCGACCGCTGAAATCAATTTCTTGAGTTCCGGCTTGCCGCAGGCCGGGCAGTCGCTCAGTTCGGGATCGCTGAGTTTCTGCAACGCTTCCAGTTCGTGTTCGCAGGACTGACAGCGGTACTCGTAAATCGGCATGGCGCACCTCGCAAGCTGACAAAAACGGTTGGGAAATCCGACGTGTCTTTATGGGGATAATGCGGAATATTTTCAAGTCCTTCAGCCAGCGCCGACGCGATTACGGCTAAACTAGCCGCCATGGCTCCACCAGTCCGCCTGCTGTTCGTCGTCCTGCTCGCGCTCGGGCTGCCCGGTTGCGATTCCACCGCCGACCGGGCGGTGACCGTGGAATTCTGGGCGATGGGCCAGGAAGGCGAGCGGGTGCGGGAGTTGCTGCCGGAATTCGAGCGTCGCCATCCCGGCATCCGGGTGCGGGTGCAGCAGATTCCCTGGAGCGCGGCGCACGAGAAGCTGCTGACCGCCTACGCCGGCGACGCCATGCCGGACGTATTCCAGCTCGGCAATACCTGGATTCCCGAATTCGTGGCCCTGCGCGCCATCGAGCCCCTGGACGAGCATCTGCGCGGCTGGCCGGACGCGACGCTGGCCGATTTTTTCCCCGGCATTCTCGCCACCAATCGGCTGAACGGTCGGCTTTACGCCCTGCCCTGGTATGTGGATACCCGTCTGTTCTTCTATCGAACCGACCTGCTGGCCGCCGCCGGTTCCGCGGAACCTCCCGCGACCTGGGACGACTGGCTACGGGTCATGACCGCGCTCAAAAGTTCGGACGGTTCCACGCGCCACGCTATCCTGCTGCCGATCAACGAATGGCAGTTGCCGGTTATTCTCGCCCTGCAACGCGGCGCGACGCTGCTTCGCGACCGGGACCAGTACGGCCATTTCCGGGATCCGCGCTTTCGCGAGGCGTTCGTGTTTTACCTGAATTTGTTCGAGCAGGGTTTGGCGCCGCCGGTCGGCAATAGTCAGATGGCCAATCTCTATCAGGAATTCGCCAATGGCGCTTTCGCGGTTTACATCAGCGGACCGTGGAACATCGGCGAGTTCGGGCGGCGGTTGCCGGCGGCGATCCAGCCGCACTGGAACACCGCGCCGCTGCCGACATTTACCGATTCCTCCCCTCTCCCAGCGGGAGAGGGGTTGGGGGTGAGGGCGGTGGGCGCATCGCTGGCTGGCGGGGCCAGTCTGGCGCTCAGCCGGACCTCGTCCCGGCGGCAGGCCGCCTGGACGCTGCTGGAATTTCTGGCCGAGCCGGAACAACAGGCGCGGTTTTATCGACTGACCGGCGATCTGCCGGCCCGGCAATCGGCCTGGACCGATCCGGCGCTGGCCGGCAACCGGTACGCTCAGGCGTTCCGACGACAGTTGCAAAACGTGCGGGCGACGCCAGCGATCCCGGAATGGGAGCGCATCGCCAACCGCATCGCGTATTACGCCGAACTGGCGATCCGCCGGGAAATGCGTGTCGACGAGGCCTTGGCCGCCCTGGACCGCGACGTTGACCGGATTCTGGAGAAACGGCGCTGGCTGCTGGATCGAGGGTTGACGCCATGATCGGTCCCGAACGCCGCACCGCTCTGAGCGCCTGGGCCTTTCTCGCGCCGGCGCTGCTGCTGATCGCCGTGTTTTTCTTCCTGCCGGTGCTGGCGGCGCTGCTGCTGAGCTTCACCGATTTCGACATCTACGCGCTGGGCGATCTGAATCGGCTGCGCTTCGTCGGTTTGAACAACTATCTGCAACTGCTGCAAAGCCCCCTGTTCTGGACGGCGCTCGGTAACACCTTTTATTTCGTGGCGGTCGGCGGGCCGCTGTCGGTGGCGGTGTCGCTGGGCGCGGCGCTGCTGGTGAACTCCCGCCTGACCCGTTTCCCCGGTTTGTTCCGCACAGCGTTCTTCCTGCCGGTGGTCACCACCCTGGTGGCGGTGGCGGTGGTGTGGCGCTATCTCTACCATCCCCGCTACGGGCTGCTGAATTACGGGCTGAGCCTGCTCGGCATCGAACCGATCGACTGGCTGGGCGATCCGGACTGGGCGATGCCGGCCATCATCCTGATGGCGGTATGGAAGAACTTCGGCTTCAACATGATCATCTTCATCGCCGGCTTGCAGAATATTCCGACCCAGCTTTACGAAGCGGCGCGGATCGACGGGGCCAGCGCCTGGCGGCAGTTCCGCTACATCACCCTGCCGCTGCTGGGTCCGACCTTCCTGTTCGTGGCGCTGATGACCATGATCGGCTATTTTCAGGTGTTCGCCGAACCGTATGTCATGACCCAGGGCGGTCCGGCCAACCGCACGCTCAGCGTGGTGCTGCTGATGTACGAGGAAGGCTTCCGCTGGTGGAACATGGGGTATGCCTCGGCGGCGGCCTTCGTGCTGTTCGCGCTGATCCTGGCGGCGACCGCGCTGCAACTGAAACTGCGGCGAGGAAATGTCGAGAGCGGGCAGTGACGCGGTGCGGTCCATATTCCGGTCAACCAACAATGGAGCAATCACCATGATCAAGCGTTTATCCCTGGCGCTGTTTTGCGTCGGTTTGTTGCCGCTGGCGGCGCAAGCCGCCAGCTACGATTGCACGCGCGCCGATACCGCCGCCGAAATCGCGGTGTGCGCCAATCCCAGCCTCAACCGTCTGGACGAGGATTTGGCGGTGCAATATCGCTCCTTGCTGAATCGGCTGCCGCCGCGTCGGGCCGAGCGGCTGCGTCAGGACCAGCGCTCCTGGCTGATCGCCCGCGACAGTTGCGGAGCGGACGTGCGTTGTCTGCGCGCGCGCTATCAGGAACGCCTCGCGCGGCTGAACGAGTATTGATGGGTTGGTTCGGGAGCCTCCGTCGAACGATAACTCATCGCTCCCCGCTTCGGGTCATTCAACCGTTGTCTTAACCATCTGGAATCCTTTGTCATGGCCGATCTGACCGTCTATTTCAAAAAGCCCGCCGACTGGGCCAGCGATCTGCATATCCATTTCTGGGACACCCGTCCCCATGCGGGTGTCATGGACTGGCCGGGCGTACCGATGACCAGGGAGGAAAACGACTGGTTCGTCTACCGGTTCAGCGGCGTCAGCAGCGCGCGCCTGCTGTTCCACGACGGGCATGGCCGACAAACCAGCGACTTGCAGCGGGACCGGATCGGCTGGTATACCCTCGATGGCGGCTGGTCCGACCACCATCCGGAGTCCACGCCACTGCCGACCCAGCAGAGCGCCGCGCGAGCGGCGGGCGGCAATCCCGGTCCCCAGGTTCGGAATCCGCGTCCGGCGACCCTGACCGGAAAGGATTTTCGTGAGGAGACCATCTACTTCCTGCTCACGACCCGGTTCTACGACGGCGACCCAGGCAACAACTTCTTTTGCCGCGACCGCATCAAGTTCAATCGCGAAACCGGCCAGCCCGAAGACCCGCACTGGCGCGGCGATTTCAAGGGCCTGATCCAGCGGCTCGACTACATCCGCGACCTCGGCTTCACCGCCATCTGGATCACCCCACCCATCGAGAACCGCAGCGGCCTCGACTATCACGGCTACCACGGCTACGACTGGACCCGGATCGATCCCCGGCTGGAATCGCCGGACGCCACCTATCAGGATTTGATCGACGAGGCGCATAAGCGCGGCATCAAGATCATTCAGGACGTGGTGGTCAACCATTCCTGCCAGTACGGCATTCGCGGCAAGGTCCATATCGACCATCTGCCGATCAAGTACTACGTGCCGCAGGGTTCCGAACAGGGCCGGGTCAACCACGGCCCCTACCAGGGCAATCTCGGCAACTATGCCTGGCCCAACCGCGACGACATCGACAATCCGGTCGCGCCCGCCTGGTATCGGGAGCGGCACGCCATGGACCCGGAAGGCAAAATTCCCTTGGTCGATCCCAAGACCGGCGAGACCGTGCCCAAGCCCGGCTACAACCCTGGCCGCTTCTTTGGCATCGACGCCAACAATCTCGATCCCGAATGGTATATGCAGCACGGCTTCATCTGCGGCGGCGACTGGGAAAGCGCCGCCGTCCAGTTGAAGCACATCGCCGGCGACTGCATCAACCTCGCCACCGACCGCCAGAACGTCAAGGATTATCTGATCGGCGCCATCAATCGCTATCTGGACATGGGCGTGGACGCGCTGCGCATCGACACGGTCAAGCACGTCCCGCGCGACAACCTGCTGGAATACGTCAACGCCTGGAAGGCCCACAAACCGGGTTTGTTCGTGTTCGGCGAGAATCTGGTCAAGGGCTACGGCTGGGGCGATTTGGGCGGTGGCGACAACGGCCCGTCCTTCATCCGCCCGTGGTGGTACACCCGGCTGGGCCACGATCCGCGCGACCCCAATTCCGGCGGCGATTCCGGCTTTCCGCAACTGGATTTCGGCCTGTTCTCCACCTTCCGCGACAACCTGAGCCGGGGCAGTTTTGCCGGCGTGGGCCGGGTGCTGGAAATGGACTGGATCTACGGCAACGCCACCGAACTGGTCACCTTCCTGCAAAACCACGATGTCGGCCCGGACAACGATTTCCGCTTCCGCTTCAAGGGCGAGCAGTGGATGGCGGCGGCGGCCTACAATCTGCTGTGGACGGTGCGCGGCATTCCCTGCCTGTACTACGGCGAGGAAATCGAGTTCATGAAGGGCGCGCCCCAGGACGTGATCGGCAATGACGACACCCTGGACACCACAGGCCGCGCCTATTTCGGCGATCACCTGACCGACGAACGGATCGGCGAGACGCAAAGCCATCCGCTCTATCAGCACATCAAGCGGCTGAACCAGATCCGCCGCCAGATTCCCGCGCTCCAGAAAGCGCCGATGAGCCATGTCAACGATTGGGGCAGTGGTTTGAGCTTCGTCCGCGATCACAACAATGGCGAGAGTTACGTCGTGGTGGGACTCGCCATCGGCGGCGATCAGCACGTCAGCGTCGGCAACATCCGCAACGGCGTCTATCGGGACGCGGTCACCGGCAACGAGATCGCCGTGCATCACGGCAGCATCTCTTTCCACGTGCGCGGCAACTCCGCCGGGATTTATGTGCTCGACGGACCGGGCAAGATCGGGGTGGATGGCGTTTATTTGCGGTAGGGTCAGAGCGCGGGGGTGGTGAAAGGTCGCGGCTATGGCAAGACATCCTCGCTTCTCAGGTGCGATTCCGGCGGTTGCGGCCCCGGTTCGCCGAGCGGTTCGTTGACGAACAATGGACAGGGCCGCGCGCTGGCCTGCCAGCGGTCGGCGAACTCGCCCCAGTGCGGGTTTCGCGCCCGGCCCGCCGCGAGATAATCCAACAGGTTTTGCACACTGGCGTTGTGGCCCCGCGCGCTGACGCGGGTGCTGAAGCAGGCCCAGCGCAGATACAGCACGTAGGTGTTGAGCACGTCGCCCTCACAGTACCGGTTGATGGCGGCGTAGTCGCCGGCGGCGGCCTGTTCCGCGACGTTCTCCCCGTGACCGTTCCACTTCCCCGGCAGGCCCAATGCCTGGGCCGCCTCGTCCAGCCCCAGCCGGGGCGAGGCGCCGAAATCGCTCAGCGCATCCATCAGATCGCAATGCCAATTGGTTTCGTAGCGGTAGTCGTAGCCGAACCGGGGATCGGTGCGATGCCAGTTGTGGGCCACGAGGCCGTGGATCAGGGATCGCTGCTTGAGGACGGCCACATCGAAGCCGCGTCCGTTCCAGGTGACCAGTCGGGGTTTCTGCTTGTCCACCAGATGCCAGAAGCCGGCCAGAATTTCCCGTTCGCTACGGTCGGCGATGCTGGCCGCGCCCAGTTTGCGGACGGTGTAGCGCTCCGCCTGCCCGTCGTGTTCGATTCG
>JRYG01004423.1_pt1 | contig 14750 bp, 10 predicted proteins | sample 235341 | NCBI WGS metagenome assembly JRYG01 (sample SAMN03074218, study PRJNA261478) | activated sludge metagenome | biome: Wastewater Treatment Plant; feature: Wastewater; material: Activated sludge; isolation source: activated biomass of a wastewater treatment plant treating hydrocarbon... ... | reverse complement strand
TCGGCGTGCTGCTGCTGATCGGCGGTTCGGTCAGCCTGGCGTATTTCCAGCTCGTGGTGCTGAAAATGCTGCCCTTCGACAACAAGTCGGAGTTTCAGGTGATCGTGGACATGCCGGAAGGGACCACGCTGGAGCAGACCGCGCGGGTGCTGGGCGAACTGGGCCGCTATCTGGCCACGGTCGAGGAAGTCACCGACTATCAGATCTACGCCGGGACCGCCGCGCCGATCAACTTCAACGGCCTGGTCCGGCAGTATTATCTGCGCGCCGGGGCCAACGTCGGCGACATTCAGGTCAATCTGGTGGACAAGAAACACCGTCAGCGCAAGAGCCACGACATCGCCCTGGCGGTCCGGGGTCCGCTCCGGGAAATCGGCAAGCGATACGACGCCAACGTCAAGGTGGTCGAAGTGCCGCCCGGCCCGCCGGTGATGGCGCCGCTGGTGGCGGAAATCTACGGCCTGGACTATCCCGGCCAGATACAGGCCGCCCAGCAAGTGCGCGGGGTATTCAGTGCCACGCCGGACATCGTGGATGTGGACGACACGGTGGAAGCGCCGTCCGAGCGGCTGATCGCCCATGTGGACCGGGCGAAGGCGGCTTTGCTCGGCGTGTCGCAACAGGCGGTCGCCGCCGACATCAATACCGCCCTGCGCGGTGAGGATGTCAGCTACCTGCATTCCGAAAGCGCCAAGTATCCGATCCCGCTGCGGCTGCGACTGCCGACCGCCGATCAGGCTGACGCCGCCAGCGTGCTGGCGCTGAAGGCCCGCGGCCAGGGCGGTCAATTGACGCCGCTGTCGGAAATCGTCGAGATTGAGACCAGCCAGCGCGAAAATGCCATCTATCACAAGGACCTGCTGCCGGTGGTGTTCGTGTTCGGCGACATGGCGGGCAAGTTGGACAGCCCCTTGTACGGCATGTTTGAAGTCTTCGCGACCTTGCTCGATCAACCCATCGCCGGCGGCAAGCTGGAGCAGTTCTTCATCCGCCAGCCGGACAATCCGTACAGTTACAGCCTGAAGTGGGACGGCGAATGGCAGATCACCTATGAAACCTTCCGCGACATGGGCATCGCCTACGGCGTGGGGATGATCCTGATCTACCTGCTGGTGGTGGCGCAGTTTCGTTCTTATCTCGCGCCGCTGATCATCATGGCGCCGATTCCGCTGACCATCATCGGCGTGATGCCGGGCCACGCCCTGGCCCTGCTGCACGCCCAGTTCACCGCCACCTCGATGATCGGCATGATCGCGCTGGCGGGCATCATCGTCCGCAATTCGATCCTGCTGGTGGACTTCATCAACCTGGAGGTGGCCAGCGGCGTACCGTTCCAGGAGGCGGTGATTCGCTCCAGCGCGGTGCGGGCCAAGCCGATCATGCTGACCGCGCTGGCGGCGATGCTGGGGGCGCTGTTCATCCTCGACGATCCGATCTTCCGGGGGTTGGCGATCTCGCTGATCTTCGGCATCCTGGTGTCCACCCTGTTGACCCTGGTGTTCATCCCGGTGCTGTATTACGCGGCGTTTCGGCGGCGGCTGGAAAAGGCAGAACCAGCCGTGTAGAGCCGGATCTGACTGGGGACAGGCAGCGCCACTACGCCGCACCGCGCAATTCTTCGCGCAGCACCCGGCGCAGTGCTTCCACCGTGACCGGCGCGGCTTCGGGTGTAATAGCGGCGCGCAAGGTCTCGTTGATCAGCGTCTGATAGCCTTTGCCCTCGCGTCCGGCGCGTTCGCGAAAGGCCGCCAACACCTCGTCGTCGAGGTAAATCGTAATGCGGGTTTTGCCGGTGGCATCAATCACCGGTCCGCGCCGCGCCTGACTGAAATCGTATTCATCGCGCATGGTTCAACCTTCTTCGTAGTTCCGGCGTTCATGGGATTCCGCCCGACGGGCGGAAATCACCCGGATTTCATCAGCCCCGCGATAAGCGTAAGCCACTACCAGCAGACGCCCGAAGCCATCCATCCCCAAGGTGACAAACCGTGCTTCAGCATGATCGGGATCTTCGCGGGTCAGGGCGAAGGGATCGCAGAACACCCCGTCCACATCAGCCAGATCAATGTTGTGCTTGCGGCGGTTGGTCACATTCTTGGCGGGGTCAAACGTGATTTTCATCCGCACAATTATGCATACTAAGTGCATATTATCAAGACCGCCACCCTAACCCTAATATGCTGGGCGTTCAGCACGGATTTACCGCTATACTCAATCCAGGTCCGGGAACAGCGCGACTCTTTTCCTCGCGCCGACCCACCCCGGATCCGGCGCTCCATCGCTCCCCGGCCAGAGCCAGTTCGATGCCCCGACCCTAACCTTGGAGCGATTGGAGCATTCGTCATCCCGATTCCAGGATGGAACTCCGAGGAGATCACCAACTTTATGAATAATAAAATCCTGGCCTATATCGGCTGGCTGCTGGTGGCGGTGCTCGGCGCGTTTGCCCTTGGCGCGGTCGCGCTCAATCGCGGCGAGACCGTCAGCGCGGTCTGGCTGGTCACCGCCTCGCTGTGCATCTACTTCATCGGTTACCGCTTCTACAGCAAATTTATCGCCGAGCGCGTTTTACAACTGGACGACGGGCGGATGACCCCGGCGGTCAGCCGCAACGACGGTCTCGATTACGTCCCGACCAACAAATGGGTGCTGTACGGTCACCACTTCGCCGCCATCGCCGGCGCGGGTCCGCTGGTCGGGCCGGTGCTGGCCGCGCAGATGGGCTATTTGCCCGGCACGATCTGGATTCTGGCCGGCGTGATCATCGCCGGCGCGGTGCAGGATTTCATGGTGCTGTTCTGTTCCATGCGCCGCGACGGCCGCTCGCTCGGCGAAATGATCAAGATGGAACTGGGACCGGTCGCCGGCGGCATCGCCCTGGTCGGCGCGCTGGCCATCATGATCATCATCCTGGCCGCGCTCGGCCTGGTGGTGGTCAAGGCGCTCGGCGAGAGTCCCTGGGGCACCTTCACCGTGGCCGTCACCATTCCACTGGCGATGGTCATGGGCGTCTACATGCGCCACATCCGTCCCGGCAAGATCGGCGAAGCTTCCGCGTTCGGCGTGATCGTGTTGCTGCTGGCGATCTGGTATGGGCAGCACGTCGCCGAAGATGCCACCCTCCGCCCGCTGTTCGACTACCCCGCTCCGCAACTAGCCTGGGCGATCATCATCTACGGCGCAGTGGCATCCATGCTGCCGGTGTGGTTGTTGCTGGCCCCGCGCGACTATCTGTCCACCTTCCTCAAGATCGGCGTGGTGACGGCGCTGGCCATCGGCATCTACCTCGTCGCGCCGGATCTCAAGATGCCGGCGACCACCCGCTTCATCGACGGCACCGGTCCAGTATTTTCCGGCACCCTGTTCCCATTCCTGTTCATCACCATCGCCTGTGGGGCGGTGTCCGGCTTCCACGCCCTGATCTCCTCCGGCACCACGCCCAAGATGATCGAGCGTGAGTCGCATGCCCGCTTCATCGGCTACGGCGGGATGCTCACCGAATCCTTCGTGGCGATCATGGCGCTGACCGCAGCCTGCGTGCTGGATCCCGGCATCTACTTCGCCATGAACAGCCCGGCGGCGATTATCGGCAATACCGCGGAGAAGGCTTCCGAGGTCATCAGTAACTGGGGTTGGGCGATCACCCCGGAGATGATCACCCAGACCGCCAAGGATATCGGCGAGAACACCATTCTGAATCGGGCCGGCGGCGCGCCGACCCTGGCGGTCGGCATGGCGCAGATCATGGCGGCGGCGGTCGGCGGCCAGACGCTCCAGGCGTTCTGGTATCACTTCGCCATCCTGTTCGAGGCGCTGTTCATCCTGACCGCCGTGGACGCCGGCACCCGCGCCGGCCGCTTCATGATTCAGGATCTGCTCGGCAACGTCTATGCGCCGCTGGGCCGCACCGACTCGGTGGTGGCGAACGTCATCGCCACCGTGCTGTGCGTGTCGATGTGGGGTTATTTCGTCTATCAGGGCACGGTCGATCCGCTCGGCGGGGTCAATACCATCTGGCCGCTGTTTGGCATCGGCAACCAGATGCTGGCCGGCATCGCCCTGCTGCTTTGCACCACGGTGCTGATCAAGATGAAGCGCGAGCGTTATATCTGGGTTACCTTGGTGCCCACCGCCTGGCTGCTGGTCTGTACCCTGACCGCGGGCTGGCAGAAAATTTTCTCGCCTCTGCCGGTCGGCTTCTTCGCCATCGCCCAGAAATACAGCGACGCAGCGGCGGCGGGCACCGTGCTGGCCCCGGCCAAGACGATTGCGGAAATGGAGCGGGTGGCCTTCAACAACTACCTGTGCGGCAGCATTACCGCCATGTTCGTCTTGCTGGTGGCGGCGATGGCGGTGTTCGCCATTCGGATGTCGCTGCAAGCGATCCGGAATCCGAACCCCACCGTCAAGGAAAGCCCGTACCAGACCGCACAACCGGGAGTGGACTATGCAACCGCGCACTGATTCGCCACATGCCCCGACCGCGGGCGAGGGCGGCGAACCGGCCGAACGGGCGATGAGCCTGGCGGAGCGCCTTGCCTTTTGCCGTCAGGCGTTCCGGCGGATCATCGGCGCGCCGGATTACGAAGTTTATCTGGCGCGGCACCGGCGGATTCACCCGGAGATTCCGCCGATGAGCGAGAAGGAATTCTTCCGTTTCGCCATCGAGCGGCGCTATTCCAAGGCCGGCCCGCGCTGCTGCTGAGCCTGTCCATCTCTCGCCGGCATGTAACCGGCTACCGCCCCCTGCTCCGGCTGGCCGGAGCAGGGGGCGAGGGCTCAGGATTCAAAGACCGATCCCCCTTAGCCGAGACGTTGATGATGACCGAGTTTCCAGATGCTCAGCCTGCCAGTCCGAGGAACTCCGGGATTCGAGGTAAGATTTTCAGCACGAGTGAGGCGGAGTTCTTTTTTATCAACAAAGCCTATTTGAATACTTACATCCAACTCCGGGGAGGGATTCGTCGGCATGGTGGTTTGTTTGTGTTGATCGGCGAGGCCGGTATGGGCAAAACCCTGCTCTTGCGTAAACTCGCCAATGAAGCACCGGGAAATATCAGGTCTGTTTTTTGTTACGCCACTCATCTGGATTATAACAATTTGCTGGCTGTTATCAGTAATCAGTTGGGGATAGTGGCTTATGAGCAGCACAATCTTGCCAATAAACTCGCGGCGCTGAAGGAGTATTTGAATAGCTGCGCGGTGCAGGGGATGAGCGTGGCTTTGCTGATCGACGATGCGCATCATTTGGGTGCGGCTGTACTGAACGACTTGATCGCCTTGCCCAACCTGGCGCTTGCAGGAAACCACAGGCTACGGATCGTGTTGAGTGGAACCCCGGCGCTGGAGGAGACCCTGCAGCAGACCCGGATTGCACATGATTTTCAGACTGATTTCGTGCATGTTCATCTGGAGCCCCTGACGGTTAACGAAGTGGCGACTTTTATTTCACGACAAATGCAAAGCGCTGGCGCTGTGGACTCCCTGTTTTCGGTGCCGGCCATCGAGAAAATCACTCGTTATACCGGAGGTATTCCCCGCCTGATCAACACGCTTTGCGAGCGTGCGTTGCTGATCACACAACTTAACGGGGAGGCGGCTGTGTCGATTGCCTCCATCGACGAAGCGGCCAGTGAGCTGATGCTGAAGGAAGGCGATATGCCTGCAAATACTGTCATTGCGACTTCCCCGGAAGCGATACTCGTGGATGATACAATTTTGCTGGCGCAGTCGGGACAGCCAGCAACGCCGGATGCAGATAAAGTCCGCCAGGAAACCGAGAAAAAACCCATTGAGGGATTGTTGGTGGACGAGCTTGGGGCTGATCTGGATGAGACTGTCAATGAATCGATATTACAGGATATGACTGCATATCCGGTTACCGCTGTTTCGTATGGGGCGGCGCATTCAGGTCATGCGAATTCACTGGTTCAATCGGGGCGGCCATCCGCCTGGAACAAAGGCAATTTGACCGAGGAAGCCAGAAAAAAATTGGTCGAGTCCTTGTTGATGGACGAGTTCGGCACCAGCTCGTCCATGGTGACTCGACCGAGTGAACTTCAGGCTGAGCGTAAACGTTCGGGGTTGTTTCATTCAGCCAGATTACAAACGATACTACTGATATTTTTCGCGCTGCTGGCCGGCTTGCTCGGTGGTATTGGAAGCATCTATTTATTCCAACCGCCTCCGATACGGACGCTGGCCACGCCAACGATCCCCGAGCCTGAAACGCCTGCGCCCCCGCGTCCGGTGTCAATCACCGGGCCGGCGGCGGGTCATGATCAGGGGTCGGGCTCGACTCAGGTAGCGGCGGTTGAATCTCCGGCTGCTCCGGTGTTGACGCCGGCGCCGGCGTCAACCCGTCCAGGCCCCTCGGTCGAGCCCGAACCCGTGTCGATAACGGGTTCGCCGGGGACCCGTCTGGAGCTGCCCGCGGTTCCCGCGCCCATTGCCGAAACCACCCCCCCCGTCGCCCAGACCCGGATGCTACCGGCTTCCCCCCCTCCTTCGGCGGAGCCGGCTCCCGAGACACCGGTGATCTCGTCGTACATGAGTAGTGGCAATGAGTTGTTGGCGCAGGGCGACGTTGCCTCCGCGCGCCTTTTTTACGAGGCAGCGGCCAAAACCGGCTTTGCCGCGGCGATGACAGCGGTTGGTAAAACCTACGATCCGGTTATACTCAATCAACTGGGAATCAGGGGATTCCGCGCCGATCCGCTCAAGGCGGCGGAGTGGTACCTGAAAGCGGAAAAAGCCGGTGACCCGGAAACCGTCGAACGCCTTGAAAAATTGAGGGACTGGCTGTCCGATGGGTCAGGTTTGCGGGAAACCGAGGCCAATGCCTTGCGAGAATTGCTGCGCTAGTTTGAAATTACTCTTGTGGGGGCAGGACAAACAGGAGGATCCGGGATCAATGGCGTTGCAGCCACTCTTGCGCCGCTGGAAATCGCGTCCAACCGGGAATCACGGCGGACAGACTGACTTCGCGCCATTTGGGATGCCGGGCGGGTTGCTGAAACTCGCTGAAACGATCTAAAAAGTGGTTGGCGAAATTGGCCACTTTCTGATACCGGTTGTAATGCCTTTTCCAATTATATACCGCCAGCACGGCGCCAACGGCAATCGTCTTGACGTCCTGGTTTGGCGCAATCAGAATCGGATAGTCCTGATTGTTGAGATAAGCGGGCAGATAGGTGGCCAGCAGGGCCGGCGTGTGGTCGATTGGCAGGAAACGCAGGTTGTCGGCGGCCGTTATTTTCTCGAACAACTGAGCCGGCTTGCCGGCGACGTAGGTCAGGGCGGCAATTTCACCGCTTTTCAATTTTTCCAGCGCGGTCGCCTGATCGAAATGGGTCGGTTCGACCGCGACTTTCAGGGTATCGAAAACAATGGAAGCGGTGATGGCCGTGCCACTGCCCTTGACATCGAAATTGACCTTGCGGCCCGCCAGATCGTTTAAGGTATTGATTTCGGAATTTACCAGCAGATGAAATTCTTCGTTGTACAGCTTGGTGACGTAGTTGATCCGTTTTTCGATGTCCTGGTAGGTCCTCTGGCGCTTTAAGTATTCCAATACATCGGACTGGACGATGGCCATGTCGACGCCTTTGAGATATAAAAGATCGTCGATGTTCTGTGCCGAACCTTTACCGATGATCGCCAGGATGCGCAGATCAGCGGCGTCCAGCACCGTAGCCATGTCGGCGGCGATACGGATATAGGTGCCGTTGACGCCGCCGGCGATGATGCCGACCACTCCCTTGGTGGTCGAAATGTTCGATTGCTCCCGCGGGGTGGCGGGTTTTTCGACCGGGGTAAGTGGTTGGGCGACGCAGGCGATACTCAGCAGCAGAAACAGGAAACCCAGGCCAAACCGGTTGCTCATGATTGCTATCCTCACGATTGCTAAATTTCCACCGCGGTCCAGCCCCAGCGTTCCGTGACGAAGATTTCGTATGGTTTGAAGCGGGCCTTGTAGACCATTTTGCCGCACTGTTCGATCCAGTAACCCAGATAAACCCATTGCAGATCCAGGCGCCGGGCTTCGGCGATCTGCCACAGGATCGCGTAAGTACCCAGACCGCGTGCCACCTCCAGGGGATCGAAGAAGGTATAGACGGCGGACAGCCCGTTATCCAGGCGGTCCATCACCGCCACCGCCAGCAACTCCCGGTCACGACGGAACTCGCACAGCCAGGTCGGGCACCAGCGCGAAGCGATGAACGACCAATACGTTTCCTCGCTGGCCGGATCCATGCCGCCGCCGGCGTGCCGGGCGCTGAGGTAGCGGGCGAACAACTCGAAGTGCTCGTCCTTGAACTCCGCATCCAGCACCTGGGTCCGCAAATCCTGGTTATGGCTCCAGATACGCCGTTGCGAACGATTCGGCTGGAATCGCGCCACGGGAAGGCGCAGCGACCGGCACGCCACGCAGCCCCGGCAATGCGGTCGGTAGACGTGATCGCCGCTGCGCCGAAATCCCAGTTCCGCCAGTTGGGTGTACAGCCGGTTGTCGGTCACGGTCGGATCGGCGACCAGATTGCGCGCCAGCCGGCCCGGCAGGTAACCGCAGGGGTAGTCGGTGGTCAGGAACATCCGCAGGTCGTACAGCGAGTCGCGGGGATTGCTCATGATAAGGGCGTGGCGGCCAGCAGAGCGTCGGGCAAATCGGGGTCCAACCGCCAGCAGCCGTCCCGACCCGGCAGCGGACAGCATCGTTCGAGCAACTGCAGGAAGGTTGCGCGGGGGATTTCCAACGCTCCCATGCGCGAGAGATGGTCGGTGCGCACCTGGCAATCGATGACGGCGAAATCCCAGCGCTTCAGCTGCGCGGCCAACAGCACCAGCGCCACCTTGGACGCGTCGTTCATTCGGCTGAACATCGATTCTCCATAGAACACCCGGCCCAGCGCCACGCCGTACAGTCCACCCACCAGTTCGCCCTGACGCCAGGTTTCCACCGAGTGCGCGTGGCCGAGACGGTGCAGCCGGCAATAGGCCCGCTGCATTTCCGGAGTGATCCAGGTGCCCGGCTCCGGGGCGCGCGGCGCGGCGCAGGCCTCGACGACCGCGGCGAAGGCGGTGTCGGCGGTGACGGTGAACGATCCCTTGCGCAAGGTCTTGCGCAGGCTGCGCGAGACCTTGACGTGCTCGGGAAACAGCACCAGGCGCGGGTCTGGCGACCACCACAAGACCGGCTGGCCGGGCGAGTACCACGGGAAAATCCCCAACCGATAGGCGCGCAGCAGCCGCCGCGGATTCAGACTGCCACCGGCGGCCAGCAGGCCATCCGGTTCGGTCAGGGCGCGGTCCGGGTGTGGAAACGGTTGGTTGTCGTCACGCGGGTCCAGCCATGGCAGGCGCATCGGGTTTCACCTCGTCCCGATAGGGCGAACGTTGCAGCAATTCCCGGGCGTATTCGCGCACCGCGGGTGTTTCCCGGGCCAGGAAATCGGCGATGGCCCGGCGGAAACCGGAATCGGCGATCCAGTGGGCCGAATGGGTCAGGGTGGGCAGAAAACCCCGCTGGATTTTGTGTTCGCCCTGGGCGCCCGGCTCGAACCGTTGCAGGCCCTGCTGGATGCAATACTCAAGACCCTGATAATAGCAGGCCTCGAAATGCAGGCTGTCATAATCGGCCCGGCAACCCCAGTGGCGGCCGTACAGGGTGGTGTCGCCGCGAAAGCTGATGGCGCCGGCGACTTCGCGGCCCTGGGCGCTGGCCAGCACCAGCACCAGGCGTTCGCCCAAAGTAGAGGCGATTTCCTGAAAGAACGGCAGGGTGAGCGTCGGTACGCCGCCCAGCCGGTGGAAGGTGGAGCGATAGAAGCCATGAACGGTATGCCACTGGGCCTCGCTGACGTCCCGACCGTGCAGCAGGCGCAGTTCCAGGCCGGCCTCGCGCACCCGCCGGCGTTCGCGCTTGATGGTCTTGCGCCGCTTGGCGGTGAAGGTGTCCAGAAAATCCTGAAAATCCCGATAGCCCCGGTTTTCCCAGTGAAACTGGCAACCCAGCCGGTGCAGGAACCCGCGCGCCAGCAGCGGGTCCAGTTCGGCGGGCACGGGAAACAGCCAGTGGATCGACGACAGCTGGCGGCGGCGGCTTTGATCGAGAACGGAGTCGATCATGGCCCGCGCGGTTTCCTCGGGGCGGGGCTGTCCGGGTGCCAGCAGCAGCCGCGGGCTGGTGGCCGGCGTGTAAGGAATGGCGCCGACCAGCTTGGGATAGTAGGGCAAACCCTGGCGCCGGTAAGCTTCCGCCCAACCCCAGTCGAACACGAACTCGCCGTAGGAATTGTACTTGAGGTACAACGGCGCGGCGCCCAGCAGGCGTCCGCCATCGTCCCGGCAGACGAGGGGCCACGGCAGCCAACCGGCGTGTTCGCCGACGCAGCGGTGCCGTTCCAGGGCGCTCAGGAATTCGTGACTGAGAAACGGGTTCCGGTCGGGTACGAGCGCGTTCCACTCGGCGGCGGGAATTTCGGTCAAGGTGTCGAGATGTTGGATGCGCATGGTTCGGAGGGTTCACGAAGCGGCGATGCCGGTCGAATGCTGGGGGTCGGCGCGCCCGCGCGGAGCTTGAATCGATCCTGTTGGAACCTCAAACGCGAGGTCGGTTCACTGGCGGGCCACCGTCGCCCTTCACCTGACCGCCCGGGAATGGGACAATACCGCGCCTTGATCGCTCCGACGGTGGCCGGGAGTGGTCCTGTCCGGCGGAACGGCCGCTCTCCTCGAACCGAACAGACACAGGGTTGAATTTTGGCGCAGGCACATCGAATCAAGACCGAAGCACCGGCGATCCGGGTTGGCGTCCTCCGTTTCGTCAACGGCCTACTGCGGGAAATCGGTTTCTGGCTGCTGGTGGCCGGCGCGCTGGGAATGATCGCGGCGCTGGTGAGCTTCAGCCCCGAGGATCCGGCCTGGACCCGCACCGCGAACGCGACTCGGATTCACAATCTCGGCGGTACGGTCGGCGCCTGGTTCGCCGACGTGACGTTGTACTTTTTCGGCTATCTGGCCTATTTGCTGCCGCTGGGCGTGGTGTTCGCCGGCTGGCGGCTGTTCAGGCGCGGTGCGTTGCTGGAGCTGGACGCCGAGATCGTGCTGTTCCGGGTTTTGGGATTCGCCGTGACCTTGACGACCGCCTGCGGGTTGGGGGCGCTGCATTTACAGGCCACGCCGGGAACCGTGCCCGGCGCCGGTTCCGCCGGTGGACTGGTGGGCGTGCATGTCAGCCAGTTTTTGATCCACGCCTTTGAATTCAGGTGGGGCAACCTCTTCATGGCTGCGCTGTTGCTGGCCGGCGTGACTCTGACCACCGGCTTTTCCTGGCTGAAGCTGCTGGACTGGGTGGGAGGGGCGGCGCTCAAGGCGGCGGATGGGATCGGCGGCCTGATCCGGATCCCACCGCGACGCCGGACGCCGCCGGCGGTTACCGCCGGCGGCGACGCGCGGCCCGACACGGCTGTTCCAGCCGCGCCGGCAACGGATTCAGACAAAGGGAGTGGGGCCGGCATGGCGTCGCGGGCAGCGGCCTGGCTGCGGAGCGCGGTGACGGGATTGCCGGCGTGGTGGCGTACCCGCCGGGTGAACGCCGCAGCCGAAAACTCCCCGGCGCCGGCGGAGCCTGGCGGGGCGCCACCGCCGCCCGCCGCCATCGAAGCAGTCGCTTCCGCAGGTGCGGGCCGGGGTTCGGGTCGCATCGAGCCCGTGTTGAGCCTGCCGCTGGAACGGGAGCGACGCGGCGCGACGGGGCGGATACCGGAATCGCCGGTCGTCGCCCCCGACCCTCCCGGGGCGGCGTTGCCGGACAGGACCCTGATCCCCGTTTCAGCCGCCTCGCCCCTGGCGGTTGGCCGACCGGCGGCGCCACCGCCACCACCACCTTCGGTCAAACCTTCCATGGCCGCCGTTCCCTCGCCATGGGTCGCGGACAGTGCATTCACTGCCAGAGCGTCCAACGACTCGGTGGGTCCGAAAGCACCCCCACCGCCGCCCGCGAGAATACAGCCTTCCGCCCCAACCGTCGCCGCGCCGCCGGAATCCTTTGAATTCAACCTCTTGCCTTCGCTGGATTTGCTGGATCGGCCACCGCCGCGAACCGCCGGTTATTCCCCGGAAACGCTCGACGAGATGTCCCGGCAGGTGGAAAGCCTGCTCAAGAGCTTCGGGATCGACGCCCGGGTGGTGGCGGTGGAACCGGGGCCGGTGATCACCCGGTTCGAGGTCGATCCGGCGCCGGGGGTGAAGGTCAGCCAGATCAGTAATCTGGCCAAGGACCTGGCGCGCGGTCTGTCGGTGATCAGCGTGCGGGTGGTGGAGGTGATTCCCGGCAAGTCGGTGATCGGGCTGGAAATCCCCAACCGGCGCCGCGAGATCGTCTACCTGCGCGAAGTCCTGGAGGCGCCGGTCTACGCCCAGTCCGCCGCGCCCCTGACCCTGGCGCTGGGCATGGACATCGGCGGCAATCCGGTGGTCGCCAATCTGGCCAGGATGCCGCACCTGCTGGTGGCCGGTACCACCGGTTCCGGCAAGTCGGTGGCCATCAACGCCATGCTGCTCAGCTTGTTGTACAAGGCGCCGCCCGCCGAGGTGCGCTTGATCCTGGTGGACCCGAAGATGCTGGAACTGTCGATGTACGAGGACATTCCGCATCTGCTGACCCCGGTGGTGACCGACATGAAGGAGGCGGCCAACGCCCTGCGCTGGTGCGTGGGTGAGATGGAACGCCGTTACCGGCTGATGGCGGCGCTGAAGGTGCGCAACATCGCCGGCTTCAACCGCAAGGTGCTCGACGCGCTGGAGGCGGGCGAGGGTCTGACCGATCCGTTCTGGAAGCCGGACGGAACGGCGACGCCGGGTGCAAGTCCGGTGTTGCAGCCGTTGCCGTTCGTCGTGGTGGTCATCGACGAGCTGGCCGACATGATGATGATCGTCGGCAAGAAGGTGGAGGAGCTGATCGCGCGGCTGGCGCAGAAGGCGCGCGCCGCCGGCATCCACCTGATCCTGGCGACCCAGCGGCCATCGGTGGACGTGATCACCGGCCTGATCAAGGCCAACATCCCCACGCGCATCGCGTTTCAGGTGTCGGCCAAGGTGGATTCCCGCACCATCCTCGATCAGATGGGGGCGGAAAACCTGCTGGGGCACGGCGACATGCTGTACCTGCCGCCCGGCACCGGTTTGCCGCAGCGGGTGCACGGCGCGTTCGTGGACGACCAGGAAGTCAGCCGCGTGGTCGACTGGCTGCGGCGGACCGGCGCGCCGGACTACATCGACGACGTGCTGGCCGAACCGCGCGAGGACGGCGACGGCGGCGAGAGCGAGGATAGTGGCCGCGGCGGCGAGAGCGATCCCCTGTACGACGAGGCCGTGCGCATCGTCACCGAATCGCGGCGCGCGTCGGTGTCCGGGGTGCAGCGCCGGCTGCGCATCGGCTACAACCGGGCGGCGCGACTGGTCGAGGAAATGGAGGTCGCGGGCGTGGTCGGCCCCCTGCAGTCCAACGGCAGCCGCGAGGTGCTGGCGCCGCCACCGCCATGACGTGGAGCGGGGCGAACGGCGCGGTCCGGGGCACGCCGGGATCGACCGCAGGCTCGCGCGGCTTCAGCCCGGCGTATCCAGACCTCAATGGCCGGCCGCGACTTTCTTGCCCTTCGGTTGCCCGATGGCCGCCAGCAGGTCGGTGAACCAGGGGGTATCGATGTCGAAGGGTTTGCCGCCCTTGATGCGTGGGAACTCGATGGCGCGCAGCACGCCGCCGCGATCCTCGTCGTGGCCGATGACGCCGGATTCACCGCGGAAGGCGCATTCGACGGCGAGGTCGACGCAGGACTTGATCAGGCGCAGGTCCTCGATGTTGGCGGCGGCGGCGCGCGAGAAATAGCCGGATTTCTGGACCAGGGTTTTTTCCGAGCCGATCATCTGGGCGAACTGCTCGCCGAACCATTTGCCGGGGTTGACGGCGTCGAGCTTGATGTGGCCGAAGGCGTCGCGGGGGACTTCCTGGCCCTTGGCCTGGAGTTCGGCCACGATGGCCTCGACGCCCGCGCCCTCGGAGACGAAGATGTTGATGCAGTCGACCTTGTCCATCGCGGCGCGCAGGCGCCTGGCCTCGGCGGCGATGTCGATTTCCATCTCGGGGACGAAGACGGCATGGACCTCGAACGCGGAGCGGTCGAGCCCGATGGCGGGGAGCCATTCGGTGCGGTCGAGGAGCTTGCGGTATTCCAGCGCGGTGGCGGCGGTGAGCCAGCCGCAATTGCGGCCCATGACTTCGTGGACGATCAACATGCGCGGGTTGGCGTTGTTCTCGGCGACGATGTTCTGGAAGTAGCGGGCGCCCTGTTCGGCGGCGGTCCAGGCGCCCAGCGATTGCTTGATCGGGTACACGTCGTTGTCGACGGTCTTGGGCAGGCCGATGACGGTGAGGCCGTAGTTGTTCTTGGCCAGGAAAGCGGCGAGATCGGCGGCGGCGGTGTTGGTGTCGTCGCCGCCGATGGTGTGGAGAACGTCCACGCCATCCTTGATCAGCTGGTCGGCGGCGACTTTCTGCGGGTCCTCGCCTTCCTTGACCAGGCCGCGCTTCACGCAGTCCTTGACGTTGGTGAGCTTGACCCGGCTGTTGCCGACGGGCGAGCCGCCAAACTGGTGCAGCAGCCCCGCTTTTTGGCGAACTTCCGGGGTGACCTTGTAAGAGTCGCCGAGCAGGAGACCCTTGTAGCCGCTGCGATAGCAGATGATGTCGA
>JRYG01004146.1_pt1 | contig 14758 bp, 6 predicted proteins | sample 235341 | NCBI WGS metagenome assembly JRYG01 (sample SAMN03074218, study PRJNA261478) | activated sludge metagenome | biome: Wastewater Treatment Plant; feature: Wastewater; material: Activated sludge; isolation source: activated biomass of a wastewater treatment plant treating hydrocarbon... ... | reverse complement strand
TGTATACGGGGCCACGCCATTAAAGAAATCGAGCCAGATTGCGCCGTATTGACCGCAGATGGCGGGCTCCGGCGATGCTAACACATTGATATTACCGATGGAAGGCACAACCACTGTCGTTGTTTTCGAACAGCCGTTGGCGCCTGTTACCGTGACGACATAAGTGCCGGCAGGCAGGTTGCCGATATTATAGCCGTTGGCTGCTGTGATAGCCGACCCGTTAACCGGGCCGCTCCAAACAATTGTATACGGGGCCACGCCATTGAAGAAATCGAGCCAAATTGCGCCGTATTGACCGCAAATAGCTGGTTCCGGGGCGGCAATCACATTGAGGTTGCTGCTGCTGGTCACTACCACGATAGTCACTTTCGAACAACCATTGGCATCAACAACCGTAACCGTATAACTGCCTGCCGGCAGGTTGGGGATCGTCAGGCTGTATGCGCCGGTAGTTGTACTTCCGTTTACCGGGCCAGTCCAGCTCACATTAAACGGCGCTGTGCCGTTGTTCATCGCTACATATATCGACCCGGGCTGATTACAAATGCCGGGCGAAGGCGTCACCGTAGTTGAGAGATTACCCCCGGAGTTATTCACATACACCGTCTGCTGCGCCATACACCAGTTGCCGTCCTCAACTTTGATCAGGTAGGAACCGCTGGGGAGGTTGTTAATAGTGTAGGTCGCATTATTCGTCACGACATTACCAATGACCGGGCCGATCCAGGTGATAGTATAAGGCGGTACGCCATTAGAAATAGCTACAGTGATAGATCCATTTTGGCCGCAAACGCCGTTATTGGCTACTGCATTGATTGACAGGTTGCCGCCGGGAATGGTCACCGTTTTAGTGTAAGTACACCAGTTGTTGTCCTCAATGGTGATGGTATAAGTGCCTGCCGGCAAGTTGATAATATTAAAATTACTGCTGTAAGTAACCGTACTACCGCTTACAGGACCTTGTACAAAAACGGTATAAGGCGCCGAGCCATAATAGGTGGTCACATGGATTGACCCCGATTGTCCGCAGGTAGCGCCATTAGGCGTTGCGGTAAAATAGAAATTGCCCCCTCCGGAATTAATGGTTGCCTGGCGCGAGGCGGAGCAGCCCGCTGCATTAGTAATATGCACAGTATAGTTGCCGGCGGGCAGGTTGGTAATATTAAAGTTAGTGCTATTCGTATTGAGCGTCGTACTGACTGGCCCGGTTACATATACTGTAAAGGGCCCTACGCTATTGGAAATAATCACGTGCAGCGAACCTGCCATTCCGCAAACCGCATTAACTGGGGTAAGCGTAAAGTTGAGATTGCCGGTACTGCCTACTGTAACTATTTCTGTATCAGAACATCCGTTGGCGTCAATTTTAGTAATAGTATAAACGCCGGGAGGCAAATTGGAAATAGTACAGTTATTGCTGTAGGTAGTAAAGCTGCCCGATACGGGGCCGCTAAAGTAGACCAGATAAGCCGCCGTACCTCCTGAGGACGTCAAGGTAATACTGCCGTTGCTTTGTCCGCACGAGGAAGGGGTAGAAGTGACGCTTGTGAGGTTAAAATTGCAGGCGGAACTACAGTTGACGGTAAGCGTATAGTTGCTCGTAGCGCCATTATAACCGTCTACGACCACATAATAGGTACCTGCGGGCAGATAGGTCGAAATTTGTTCGCTGCTGTTGCCAGGGTTTTGGCTGAACGTCACGCAATCGCCGCGGTCGCAGGATCGAAGCAAGAACAACTCGAGGTTGGCCGACAAGCCGGTGAGGTTGATCGTTACAGGACCTGCGCTGGTAGTTGTAAAGTAATGAACAACTTCGGGGCCGTTATTTTCAACATTGTAGATGTTGTTGTCGCAGCCGTACAGCGATACATCGTCATTGCCGTTGCTGTTGTTGTAGCTAAAAGGCTGGCCGCAGGCGAGGGCTACGGCGTCGCCGCAATAGAGATAACCGCAGTTGACCTCCAGCCGGTATTCACCCTGCCAGTTGGCATTTTTAGCGTCAACAACAATATAATAAGTACCTATTGGCGCGTCTTCCAACACAATACCTTCGTTATTGGTTTGGTTATTGCTCGTCGTACTGGATCGCAGACAGGTGACCTGGCTACAGTTGCCGCTGAGCAGGAAGATATCGAGATTGAGGCCGGGGGTTATGATTTCCAGACCGATTTGTAAGTCGCCTGCCGTTGTTTTGTTTAAAACATACACCCGGTCGGGGCCCAAATAAGTTGAAGCCGAGCAGCCGGGATAGGCGTTTATGTTATTGCCGGCGCCCACAGTAGTTTCGTAGGCGAGGAAGTCGCCGCATTGAATAGGCACCGCTTCATTACACCAGGGCGATGATTGCCCGCAAACTCCCGGCGTATAACTCATTACGCCGGCGGCATCGGCCTGGCAGGCATTGATATAGGTTACGCCGTTGCAACCGCAGACGGGATCATAAACAGTAGAACAAATTGCATTGGGGTTCATCTGAGTCGGGTCAACGCACGTTGTATTGCAAGTGCCCGGCGTGTAATACACAATACCGTTGGCTTCTGCTACGCAAGCGTTCGGGTAGGTTACTCCGTTGCAGCCGCAGACGGGCTGGTATACTTGCGGGCAAATAGAGGTAATCACGCCCGTTGTCGCGTCAAGCGTAGTATTTCCATTGCTAACCACGTAAATAGGGTCGTAACACGTTGTGTTCGTATTACATGGCCCTTGCGTAAAACTGACTACCCCGGCAGCTTCTGCCTCGCATTCGTTCAGATAAGTTACGCCGTTGCAGCCGCAAACCGGCTGATAAACGGTTGGACAGGCGGCATTGGGGTTCATTTCGGCTGGATTTACACAGCCTGTGTAGCATACGCCGGCGGTATAGGTAGTGACGCCTGCCGCTTCTGCATAACAACTGTTCAAATAAGTTGTACCATCGATACCGCACACGGGGTCTACCACGGACGGGCAGATAGTTTGCGGGCTCGATACATTACTTACAATAACACGGGCCAGGGTGCTGACAACCCGTGTTGTTTGGAGGTTTTTATCTACCAAATAGATACTACCCACCTTAAATATAATAGTATCAGAAGTAACCCCCTGGGGAAGTTGCCCTGCAAAAACGGAAACTTTGCCAATAGCCCCAAAGCCGCTCACATTGCTCAAATCAGTGCGCGTAAGTGCGATACCGGCCACGCCTGACTGGGGGGTGCTCATAGCCATGTGGTGAAGCGCTCCTTGGGGAGCAGTCCATCCTCCGATATCAGGCGCAAAGTGAAAGGTATTGCCCAATACGAGGCTAGAGGTATATTCGAGGGTGTAGGCAATGCCATAAAAATTGTCGATAGGAAATTCATTACTACCCAATACAAATGTCAGCACAATCTCCTGACCAGGCGCTACGACGCTGGCGTTGGGCGTTACGGCCAACACGGGGTCGAAGCCGGCCTCTCCTTCCGGGAAAATCTCGTTATTGACATTGCCGTGGGTTTTGCCGTAGTTTTCCACTATGGCATTGTCCATGTCGGCATCATTGATAATACCGTCGCCGTTACAATCCGCATAAGCGTAATTGATATTGCCGGTAAATTGCTGCAGCCAGGGCGGCGGCATTTGCTGGGCCTGCCAGGTTGTATTCACTGAATTGCGCGCGGGGCCCATGCTGCCGAAAGCAGCGCCCCAGTATAAAAGATCAATGCCCGTTACTTTTCCGTTATTGTTTACATCTCCGGGCCAGATGCTTTGCGATTTCACAGGGATGCTTACAATTAGCATAAGCGAAACCAAAAACAAACCATTCGTAATAGTTGGTTTCATAGTCAAGAATTTGAGATTATGTAGCAATATCAATTGTTAATCAAGTTTAAGCTATGACGCTGACAGGGCAACAGGGTAACAGAGGCAACAGCAATTTAATGCGACATGACAAACTGTTAGCTATCATACTGTCAGGTGGTTACTTGTAAGGGTTGAGCAAGGCGCTAAGGGCGATTGCATAGTGCAATCAGCAAATTAGTGGGGTAACATGTCGAGAAGTTGCTATTTGAGCGACCTCAAAAGTTACAAATAGAAGGGGAAATGTACTTTTCACGAGGAAAAGCGGGGTAAAAATAACAATAAACGGCAAATTATACAATGCTTTTTTGCATTTCGTTTATTGCAATGGAGCAGACAACTGATCAATGCGGTTTTTATAGCTATTACGGGGCGTATCGCGGTATAAATCTTCATAAAGAGCCAGTGCTGCTGCCCGGTAAGCCGCATTTTCGCCGCTCATTTTGAAAAGCTCATAATAAACCGCTGCTTCCTGCTCTTTACTGAGGGGGGACTGAAGTTGCGATTGTAGTTGGGTGACTGCTTTTTGTGTCTGGCCGCTAAAGTACAAATTTTTTAGAGAAAGTAGACGCGCATCGAATAGTAAATCAGGATTTCCCAATTCTTCGGCAAGCGATTGGGCTTCTTTACACACGTTTTGGAGTTGCTCATATTGCTGCATGGCAATAAGGACGGCGCCTTTTTCGACCAGGCTGGCGCCGAGTACCAGCTTGTTGTTAATTTTACGGGTTACTTCAATAGCCCTGTCATAATAATAAAGCGATCGCTCGTACTGTTGCAGGTTGGCAAACACATCGCCCAGGGTATTGACAGCTTTGGCGATGCCTTTCTGGTATCCCAATTCTTCGCAGAGCATCAGGTTTTTTTGGAGATAATCTATTGCTTTGTGAGATTCGCCTTGCACATTGAGCAATTCGCCGATGAGGCCCAGTGCGATAGCGATGCCCTGTTTGTCGCCGAGTTCTTCACAGATTTCGAGGTCGTGTCGAAAGTGCTCCATGGCGGTGGGGTAATCGCCTTTTCGCTGGTATACGCTTCCAATACAGCCGATGGCAATAGCGGTAAGCTGCTTGTTGCCCAGTTCTTCGCTGAGCATTAGTCCTTTTTCATAACTACCCAGCGCCGCGTCATAGTCGCCTTTTTCAAAATAGACGATGCCTATATTGGTGAACAAGGTAGCCATGCCCTGTTTATCGTTGTTGCGCTCGCAAATAGCGAGTTGCGCCTGCTGGCAGCGAATGCCCTCGTCGAAGTTGCCCTGGTTCATGTAGGTAAGCCCCAGGTTGGCCACAATCTGTGCGGCGGCAGCGGAGCCGCTGCGCATGCCGATGGCTATACTTTGCTCAAAGTGTTCTTTGGCCTGTGCGTAGTTGCCCTGCCGGAAATATAAATTACCCAGGTTGCCGTACACTTTGGCAGTACCCGTTTTGTCGTCTACCGATTCAAATAAACCGGCGGCGGTTTGCAGGTAGCCCATCGCCTTGCCGTAGTCGCCTTTGAGCATCAATAAGTGGCCCAGGCTGTTGTTGGCCTGTCCGAGCATGACAACGTCGCGCGATTTTTTAGCCAACTGCAAGGCGCGTTCATAGGTTTGCCGGCATTCATCCCATCGACCGATGAGTTCCAGGATTTTTCCTTTTTTGAGGTTGGTTTTTATTTCATCAACGGCGTCTTTTTGCCTGCCCAGCTTTTTGAGCAGGCGTTCGTAATATTCCAGCGCCTGCTGGTTTTGGTAATTGCTGCGCGCATAATCTGCCGCTTTTCTCAAATATTCGCAGGTTTTATCAAATACGCCGGCCTGCTCGTAGTGAAAAGCGAGGTCGACATAGCGTTCTTCAATGGTGTCGGCGTAAAGCCGCTCAATGGCTTCGGCGATGAGGTGGTGCAATTGCTGAAGGCGGGCGCGCAGTTGCATGCTATAGGCTGCCTCGCGAAGCAGCGAATGCCGGAAGATGTAGCGCAGTTCGTTCATAGCCAGCCATATCTGTCCGCGTTCCGCCGTTTTGATCTGCTCGCGCAAAAGCGACTGGGCGTTGTTGTCGCGTTTGACAAATTCTTCCTGTACCTTCATCACCTCGGTCAATACCGGGACTTCAAACTCCCGGCCTATTACCGCCGCGGCTTTCACCGTTTCTTTGACCAACGTAGAAAGCCGGTCAATACGCGCCGTAAGAATGGCGTTGATGGAGTTCGACAAGCCGATGTTTTTGTCTTTCATCGTCCACTTGCCGTCTTCTTTTATCACCAGGTTGCTTTCCAGAAAATATTCCAGCACTTGTTCTACGTAAAAAGGGTTGCTGTTGGTGGTGCGCAGCAACATATCGAAAAACGAAGCGCTGATGGGCCCCTGCAAGCGCGTAGAGGCAAAGGTGTTGACGGCCTCCGGCTGTAATACGTTGAGGTTGACTTCCAGTTGCGGAATGCCGAGGATATCGATTAAGTCCTGGTTGACGATGGCCACCTTTGAGCCGTCGTCGCGATAACGCGATGTCACCAGCAATAACACCGGATAGCGGCTCATTTGGCGGGCGAATTCGGTGAGCAACTCCTCCGAACTGTCATCGAGCCAGTGAGCGTCTTCTAATTCGATGATAAGCGGACGCTGGAGGGATAGGGCGTCGAAGAGATTGATCACCGCTTGTATGGCGTTCTGGTAGCGGCCTTTGGCGTCGAGCAGGTCCCAAAGCGAGCCGGGAGAGAGGAGTCCGACCATTGCCGCCAGCACCGACCGGGTGCGCAGCAACTCGCGGTGAACCCGTTCGGCCTCGGCGCCGTCGAGCAAGGCGACGCCGGTGAGCAGGTCGTCGTAGGCCTGGTCAAAGTTGGCCCAGTTGGCCGATGGCGTATCATCGGCTGATTGGGAGAAATAATTTTTTAAAAAATAAATAAACGGATTAAAGGGCTTGCGCAAAATCTGGTCGGCCTGGCAAAGACACCAGGCATGCTCGCCTTCTTCGTGTAATATACGCCGCATTTCAAACGACAGGCGGCTTTTACCTATGCCGGCTTCGCCATATACGTAGGCGATGCCCGCGCATTTGCCCTCGTCGAGCGGCGAGGCGAATTGCAGCAATTGGCCCAGCTCGATATTGCGCCCCACCATTTGCCCGAGGTGCGCGGGCCGCATATCGAATTCTCGGCCCATTAATTTGAAGGTGGGCACATTGCCTTTTATGCCCTTGTATTTGATATCTCCCTTGTGCTGAAAGCGGAAATGGCGGTTGCGCTGTATCTCGGCGTCTACGAGTACCTCTCCCCAATCGGCAAAAGTCATCAGGCGGGCGGCGAGGTTGACGCGGTTGCCCACCACGGCATACTGGCATCGCTCTTCACCGCCCACGATGCCGGTAAAGGCCGTGCCGATGGTGATGCCCGCCCGCACTTCCAGCGCACTGTTGTCTTGCCTGGCGTGAAGCTCTTCTTTTAGCGATAAAATGAATTCGAGGGCCCGGTCGACATTATTTTCAAAAGAAACCGGCGCTCCGAAAAAGCAAACCAACACTCCGCCCTTGTCACCAAAATCAATTTCTTTGAAATAACCCGAAAAGTCGTTGATCTGCTCCAAGACAACAGAAGCAAAACTGTCGAGGGAGTCATGGGTTTCTACGCCGGTAAACGAGATAAATACCGCGATTACGATGCGAAACTCGCCGTCAAAGTTCTGTTCCTGCAAGGGCGGCGGCAAAAAAGCGGCGGCTACTTCTTCGCGCAGCGGCGGCAACTCGGCGGGAGTTACCGGTATTACGGCTTGCCCGGGGTGCCCGATGAGTTTGAAAAACCCATGATCGATTTCTTCCAGCAAAAAAAACTTGCCGTCGAGCTGCTCGTGCAAGGCCTCGTCAATCACGATTTCATCCTGCCGGGCTTTCAACTGGCATTCCGAACACCTGTCTATCGCCTCTCCCCTGAAATAAAAAGCTTTGCTGTTTTGGCCCACAATGCCCCACTCTACATCGCCAAAAGATACTCCAACCTTGATGCCGATGATAAACTCGCCAAACAACTCGCTGCGGTCGCTGATGAGCTGGCGGGCGGCTATGGCCGTATTGACGGCTTCCTTGGCGCCGCCGGGTTGCGACACAGCCGGAAATATAGCAGTGAAAGCATCCCCGGCAAAATAGGGTATGAACCCTCCGCGGGCATAAACAAGCTGTACAAGCGGCGCAAAAATCTGATTAAGCATAATCGACAAATGCTCGGCGCCGGGAGCGCCCTCCCGCATCAGCGTTTCTGTGAGCGAAGTGAAACCGGACAGATCGACAAACAACGTATACGCCGCCATCCTGCCCTGCGCCGGCCCCTCTTCAACCCTGTCTTGTATGAAATGCGGTATTAGGTTTTTCACGATAAATGCGTCGGTGTTCTTTACCTTGTTAAGGGCAAATTACAAATTTTCCCACAGGTATGCGAATATCTGTTCAATTTGCCTAGCTTGTATGCAACACTCATGAATTAATTTTGTCCTTTCCTTGAACGCCTGATGATATCATTAATATATACACCCGACAATGAAAAAAGTATGCCTAGCCTTAGTCCTGGTGTTGCTGTATTCAGCAGCACATGCCCGTCATGAGCCGCCGGAAGGAATTAAATCGGTAGACGCACTTCGCATCAGTACTCAAATTCAACTGGACGGCTTGCTGAACGAACCCGAATGGAATACGGCGCCTTTGGCCGCCGATTTCGTTCAAGCCGAACCCGTACCCGGCGCCCAGCCCAGCCACCCTACTGAAGTACGCATTCTCTACGACGATTACGGCATTTATTTCGGCGCACGCCTTTACGATAGTCGCCCCGACAGCATCCTGCGCGAGCTTTCCCAACGCGACCGCGTTGCCAATACCGATTGGTTTGCGGTGTTTATCGACGCCTATAAAGACGGCAATAACGGCTTGTTGTTTCTCATCACTCCAGGCGGCGTTCAAATGGATGCAAAAATCTCTCCCATTCAAAACAGCGACGGCGGCTGGAATATTGTGCGCGGCGAAGATCCCAACTGGGACGCCGTGTGGGATAGCCACACCAGCATCACGGAAGACGGCTGGGTGGTGGAGATGCGCATTCCCTACGCCGCCCTGCGCTTTCCGAAATCTGCCGAACAGGAATGGCGTATTAATTTTGGGCGACTCATACAGCGCTATCAGCAACGCAGCTACTGGAGCAATGTGAACCCCCAATTGGCCGGCTTCCTCAATCAAGGCGGCATGCTCACCGGCATCCGCGATATTCGCTCGCCGCTGCGATTGCAAGCTACGCCTTTTATCGCCGTTTACGGCCAACACTATCGCGACAAAAATGCCAGCCCTCAAAATAGTACAAGCCGTTCTATTAACGGCGGCATGGACATCAAATACGGCATTAACGAAGCCTTTACCCTCGATATGACGTTGATACCCGACTTCGGCGAGGCGCAGTCAGACAACCAGGTGCTCAACCTGTCGCCCTTCGAAGTGCGCTTCGACGAAAACCGGCAGTTTTTTACCGAGGGTACCGAGCTGTTTAATAAAGGCGGATTGTTTTACTCCCGTCGCGTGGGCGGCACACCCCTGCATTATTGGGACGTATACGACCAACTCCAGGATGGCGAGGAGGTGATCGAAAATCCACAGCAAGCACAACTTTTCAACGCCACCAAAATATCAGGCCGCACCAAATCAGGCCTCGGCATCGGCTTTTTCAACGCCACCTCGGGCCGCAGCTTAGCCCGCATTCGCAACGCCGAAGGCGATGTGCGCGAAATGGAAACCAATCCGCTAACGAATTTTAATGTGTTAGTACTCGACCAAAACTTGCCGCACAACTCCTATGCCACGCTTATCAACACCACCGTAATACGCAATGGCAACGATTATGACGCCAATGTTACAGGCGCCGTCTTTAATCTCCGAAATAAATCCAATACCTATGCTTTGGAGGGTAGGGGTATACTGAGTCAATTGTATGCCCCCGGTCAAACTGATTTGGGCCATTCGGCCGGGCTCGGCCTGAGAAAAACCAGCGGCAACCTGTTTTTCGGCATCCACTACGTCGAAGAAAGCGATACCTACAACCCCAACGACCTGGGCTTTTTATACAACAATAACGAACGCTCGGCAGAGGGCTGGGTCGAATACAACTGGTATAAGCCTTTCTGGATATTCAATAGCGCGGGTATCGGGATCTGGAATATGTATAGCCGCCTGTTCGCCCCCAGCGCATTTACCAGCTACGGCGTCAACTCCTGGGGGTGGGCCCAAACCAAAGGTTTCTGGAATTTCAACTACTGGACTTACCACGAACCCTTTGAAGGCTACGACTATTTCGAACCCCGCACAGAAGGGCGTTATTTTAAAACGCCCTCCAACAACAACTACGGCATCAATATCAATACCGACAGCAGGAAAAAAATCCAGTTTTCGCTTAATACGAATTATCGCGCCTGGAGCGGGTTTGGCCGTCAACGCTGGAACTGGACCCTGTCGCCGCGCTACCGCGTCAACGACAAACTCAACTTCCGGCTGTCTGTCGGCGCCTATAATTTTATCAACGACCTGGGTTTTGCCGATAAACAAACCGTCGATATTCTAAATCCTGAAACCGGCGAGCTTACTGCTACCGAACAGGTTATTTTTGGCCGCCGGGATAATATCACGGTGGAAAATATTCTGAATGCATCGTATACTTTTAATAAAAACATTGCCCTGACTTTTCGCACGCGCCACTACTGGTCGAAGGTGGAATACAAGCAATATTTTCTCCTTCTTGACAATGGCGGACTTGGCGACGCCAACTACGCAGGCAACCGCAACGGCAATTACAATGCGTTTAATATCGATATGATTTTCCGATGGCGTTTTGCCCCGGGCAGTGATATTTTCCTGATCTGGAAAAACAATATCACCGACTTTAACGAGGCCGTTGTCGAAGACTATTTCCGCAACCTGGATGGATTGGCCGGATTGCCGCAGCGCAACAGTCTGTCATTGAAGGTTATTTACTTTTTAGACTATGCTTCGCTGGTGAAGACTTAATGGACGGTTTAATACCTTATTACCAGGCAAACCATGTAACCAGGAGGTCAGGTATGTGAAATAGTAGAGGCGCGAGTAATTGTGTCTCTATTATTTCATACGCCACAGGTTACCAGATTATCAACGAACACGCTGGTTTCAGAAAGCGAAATTTTACCAGTTTTCAAACGGTTTCATACGCTTGTTGGCAGTAATTTTTATTTGCTTTTCGCAATTCTAAATCCAAATCCGTCATTTCGTGTGCTTTTGGGTGATTGGTATCTGACTTCGGGCATATGAATACCAAATTCCAATGGTTTTCCATCTGCACTTTGTGTTTCGTAAAACCAACTCACGCCTTTTGAAATTTTATATACTCCATCTGCTGGACCTTGCGGATTTTTCTTACTCGCCAAATTGTCTTTTTCAGGATTATACCAATCTGAAACCCATTCGCTTACATTTCCTGTCATATCATAGATACCCAATTCATTAGGTTTTAATAGTCCGACTTTATGAAAAATACTATCAGCATTTTCAAAGACCCAACCAACTTCCTGCTGATTATTACTTCCGCTGTATTTATAACCTTTGGTTTTTGCTCCTCCTTTAGCCGCATATTCCCACTCAGCTTCTGTTGGTAGTCTTCCTCCTGCCCATATCGCAAAGTCGTTTGCTTCGTCCCATGTTGCAAGCATTGGATTTTTATCTAACCACTTGTAATTTATTTTTTTTCCGTAGGCATTTTCGACAGGTGGTTCGGGCATTTTTCTACCTGTTTTTTTACAAAATTCCCTGAATTGTTCAACAGTAATTTCGTATTTACTAATGTAAAAGTCATCCAGTTCAACAATTCTGTGAGGACTGGTAAAGCCAGTTATTGTATCCCCTTTGGGGCTAATGATGATTTGGTTTTTACCTTGTTCAAAAGTTCCGCCTTCTACAAAAACCCAGTCTATTTTTTCATTTTCTTGTTTACAAGAATTGAATACTAAAAACCCAAGCAAGAATGTCAATGTCTGTTTTGTCATAATGCATTTTTAACAATTATTGGTAATCGGCAATTTGCCTTTGCTGCTTTTACATCATCATATCTATGATTACCCCTGTTACTATCACTGCCAAAGAAAAGGTTATCATTCCAATAATGTACGCAATAAATGCTTTAAAATAGCTTATTGGTTTTCTCTTGTCAAAAAATTGGCCAACTGCATAAGTTGTATAGATAAACCCAAACACTGCTCCGGTTTGCATTAAGTGAATATGCGTCAAAACTTGAGCAACACCAAATACGGAATAAATTAACATGCCCATACCCATCACAAAGCAAAGGAGTATTAAAATTTCAAAAAAATTGTATAGATGTTTTCTGAAAAGTAACTTCAACCATAACCCAATAAAAATAGCCATTATAATATTAGCATAACCATAATTTTCCTGTACCCATTTGAAAATTGCAAGCGTCGAAGATGCTTTGATGTCTGAATATTTTACATAACTATCTTCGATATGAAAAATGTTGTTTAATACGGTATAGATTAACGACGTTAATATCAAGAAAACTATTGGTTTTACCAATCTGTTTCGGTCTTCTTTTAAAAAATCCTTGATGCTTTTTCCAGGATTAGCGGCTAGTTCCCGTATTGTGAATAGAAAACCTTTTTCAAAACTCAGTACGGCACTGATTTCTTGAAGTATATAATTACCGTCGATTCTTTTCAAAGATTTAGGGCGCCCACACCCTGGACAGTAACTCATCAATATTTCTGTTTTGCAGTAATTACAAATCTCTGCCATTGCTTAATTTAAGTTGCGTTCTTTTAGTAATTTTTTCAGAGTTTCGTCTCTTTCAGATTTTTTTGTCAGCCTGTAAATAAAAAATAGAGGGATCAGGGTAAGAAAACCCCAGGTGTTTTTTACAGCGCTGTAAATTAAGACTCCAATCATAAACCCAATTAATAGCGCATGCATTATGGAAGCCGATTTCATTTTTTTTGCTTCCTCCAGCAATTGCTGATCTGTCAACTCAGAGAGATCTTTCTGGTTCATTTGTACTGATTCGTTTTATTGTTGATAAATGTTCGTTTTTGCGTTATTGTATGTATCGGCAGATATGAAGCGTTGGGCCGAATAATAGGTTTGTTACAAAAATAAGCGCTGCCTGGATGTTTTGCAAGGGTTGAATGCCGAAAGATTTTGTTTTTTACAAAACCGGCTGCCCTCTGTTGAGTGTTGTTGTCGGTTCTTAGTAGGTTGTAGGTTTGTTAATAAGTGCCATCAGTCGCAGCGACAGCACAGGTTGCAAAGTCGCACAGTCGCCTGCCCGGGATCGGTCGTTTCGACTCCGCTCAACGACCGGTAAAGGTCGCCCCCTTCCCATAGATGGCAGGAGATTTGAATCTCGCGCAAGCGCCTGTGCGTGTTTTGTATTTTAATTGTACTACAAAGATGCCGTTGTGCCGGAACGGGTATTGGGTTGTGGCTTTGTTTCTTTTAGCGGTGCGGGCTGGATATGAGGTCCGTACGTCCAGCCTGTCCCGCTGAAAGCGGAGGCGGCCCCGCCTTGCTGGATAAATTGTGAGAGGGCTGGGGTGGGTTTGCCACTCTCTACTTGATTCGTGGTATTTTATTATATCAATAATAGGTAATCAGCCTCGCTTTTATATTGGCTGGATATTGTTGGTTCATTGAGCCAAATGTTTTGAAAATCCAGTTATATTTTTCGTCAAAGACATACACTTCTGAATCACCAAATTTTTGAGGCTTGCCTTCTATTAATTTTATTACATGTACCGCCAATCTTCCTTTTTCATCATTGTAAAAATGATAAGAATAGTTTGTTTTTTTTAACTCTTCACCATTTTTATACATGAATTGTCTTTCGGGGTGAATATTTGAAACCAATAATGTTTGACTTCTAATTAGTCCGTATGCGTTATACTCGTATGAATGATTTACAACCTCGGATATGGCTGTTGTGTCCATAATTTTATAAATTGTAGCAATCAATTTGCTCAATCGCCCGCTGTCAAGGTATTCATGCATGCTTTCTGTTTTCATCCCAGATGAATTATGATAACCTTGAACAAGTCTTCCGAGATTATCATATTTGTATTCGGCGATTAAAAATTGTTTCCCATTGTTATCAACTTGAAAGCTTTTCACAATATTGGTGTCTTTAATATGAGTATATGAGTATTCTTTGTCGAATTGTTTCATCATGACATTAATCCTGTTTTGCTCGTAGGAAAGCAACTCTTGACCTCCATAAAAAGTTTCAATCTTTACTAATTTTCCATTCTTGTATTCATACATAATTTTGCCATCATTTAAAGGCGCGGAGCCAACTGTCAATAATTGGGGATAATATTCTCTTTTCAGAATCAGTTTATTGCTATCATTAAAATTGAACTCCGCGATATGTTCCTGGTTTTCCGTTAAACAGGCTTTTTCAAATGTAAGAGGGACATTGTCTGTCCTTTGTTGAACAGAAATTATTTTTACTTGTGAAGCATTTTCTACAAAACCTCCCAATAGAAGAGGGGCTCCACTTTTAACGTTAAAGTACGTTTCCCTGCCATAGTTGTCAGGCAATGGATTAATTTGGTTAATTATTTTTTCCTGCACAGCCCTTGGAAGCGCCTTAAATAATTCAAGACTGTCTTGTGCAGACAAGGAAGCATCTTGACAAAAAAGCAAAATTTGCAACATTAATATATAAATTCTTGCGCCCATATTTTGTTTGTTTTTTTGTGTGACTTTTATTACTGTTGGCACGAACATTGGCATGGACGACGTGCCTAGCTTTTATTGGGCATGGCCGCTGGCGCAATGTTGGTGGCAGCTTTCTTTTTAATTTATCTTCTTTATGTATTTATCCACGAATTCTGAATTAAATCTGAGATACTGAAAATAATTATCCGCCAATTCATTTAGAGCTAGTTTAAAAATTT
>JRYG01001896.1_pt1 | contig 14771 bp, 15 predicted proteins | sample 235341 | NCBI WGS metagenome assembly JRYG01 (sample SAMN03074218, study PRJNA261478) | activated sludge metagenome | biome: Wastewater Treatment Plant; feature: Wastewater; material: Activated sludge; isolation source: activated biomass of a wastewater treatment plant treating hydrocarbon... ... | reverse complement strand
CGGCTGCCGATGTACACGATCATGGCCATCATCCAGGTACTTCTCTCCGTACTCCTGATTCTGCTGGTGCTGCTGCACTCGGGCAAGGACGCGGGACTTTCCGGTGCCTTCGGCATCGGCGGTGGGGGCAGCTCGATCGGTGGCGGTTCAATGGTCGAGCAGAACCTGACCCGCGCCACGGTCGTGACCGGGATCCTTTTCGCGCTGAACACGATCCTCCTGATCAAGATCTAGGGCCCCGCGGCCCGTCCGCTGGACTGCGACCGCACCGGCGGTTAGATTTGTCTCATGCGGAGGGGGAAAGGGACAGGTTTTGCCGCGACGGTAGCGGGAATCGCTGTCATCTCATGCCTGCTCTTCACGCCTGCTGCAGGGGCTGACCCGGTCCTCAAGGCCGGAACGGCGGGAGAAACCAGCGGCGGCTTCTGCGCGCCTTCGCTGATCACGCCGTCGTACTCGCAGCAGGGCGCCGGCATCGAACCGAAGGTGAACGATGTCTTCTACCTGTCGCTGCGGATCGACCTCTCGCTGGTCACCTTTGATTGTGCGAACGAGTTCTACTCGGTGATCGCGGACCTCCCCCCGAACGTGCAGACCGCGGTCGGCGGTTTCGCCACCACCATCTGCCGGCGGTGGGGGACCAACGCGAACGGTCAGCAGGTCAATGACCAGCGCGCCCAGACCAACTGCCAGGCCAACCCTGCAGTGAACGGCAACGGGGAGTTCTCGTTGCGTCCGGTCGCCAACCCGGTCCTCCCCGACGTCGGGGGCGGCGCCGGCAGCTACTGGTTCGCGGGGATCCGGTCACCGCAGGAAAGCCAGGTCTTTGACCACGTCCAGCTACTGGTCCCGATCAAGGCGACCCAGGCGATGAATGCGCAGCCGATCGGCTTCACGGTCTGCGGGACCGGGTCGAACTGCGTCAACGTGTCGGTCAACCTGACTGTCACCGCAGCCCCGAGCGCTGCCGATCCGCCGGCGATTTCTCTTCCCGCGGCAGCTCAGACAACAGCCGTCGGGGCGAGGCTGCCGTTCACGATCAATGACGATCCGACCGGTTCCTCCTACTACCTGCGACTGGACGCGGCAACGTCGCCGACCTTTGCGAGTGGTCGACCATGCGGGCTCGCGGGCCAGACCTATTTCGCGGCGTCGAACGCGCCACTGACTCCCTACTCGGGTTCGATCACATCCGAGTTCCAGTGGGGTGACCTGCAGACCGGCGGCACTACCTGTTTCCTGTCTCCGGATACCACCTATTTCGTCGAGGTCTGTACCGCAAATCCAGGTACGGCCTTCCCCTGGGCTCCCTTCGCCGGATGCCGAACAAGCCAGTTCAGGACGGGAGCGGTGAACACGACCGTGGCTTTGCCGACCACACCGCCCTTCCCCGTCGCGCCTGTTGCCGCAGTCCGCGTGCTGGGTGGGCATCCCGCCGGAACGGTCAAGGTGCAGGCGAAACGGTGGGCTGACACAGCAGGGGCTTTCGCGGATGCGAGCACTCCGGCCGCGGTCGCGCAGTCCACCTCCGACTCACCGATATCGAACCAGGCGGTTGCCGGTCTCAACCCCTGGCGGACCTACAACCTCCGTGCCTGCTTTGTCGCCGGTGCCCATCAGCCCTGCTCAACCGCAATCGAATACACCACCGGCCATGCCACGACTCGCGATGCCACCGGAATCTCCCACGAGGCCGCAACACTTTCCGGCCTCGCATCCTCACCGAATCCGGCCCTCACCATGGCGATCCTCACCTCTACCACCGACCCGGGCGCGGCCGACCCCCGTCAGGTCATGTCGGTGGCCGCCTCCGGATCGACCGAAGCCAACGCGACCAACAGTGAGAACCCCGAAACCTCGGTGACGGTCAACGGGCTTCAGCCAGAAACCACGTACTTCTGGACGGCATGCTTCAACAATTCTGCGGCCCAGCCCGGCTTCGAGGACTGCGGTGAGGTCAAGTCGTTCACAACGGGACCCCTGCCGGACTTCTGTTCCAGCAATCCCACCGACCCGACCTGCACGCCAGACCCCTGCGATGACACGCCCAGGCCCGAATCGTGCGACCCGCCACCAGCCGGAGCCTCGCTCTCGATCGGCAGGATTCCAGCGATCAAGGTCAAGCGGGGGGCGAGCGGCAAGGTCAGGATTCCGGTGCGCAACTCCTCGACCGTCGCTGCCACAGCGGTGAAGGTCTGTCCTGCTCTGCCCGCCAGGTTCAAGGGGCGCCTGAAGCTGCCCTCCTGCCGGAACATCGGGGTTCTGGCGGCCGGGACGACCTCGACGGTGGTGCTGAACATGAAGGCACCGAAACGGTCCAGGCCCGGGGTGGTGAACGTCAGGCTCGCTCTGACCTGGGCCGGGGGCTCGAGGAACGGGCTCGCGAAGGTCACGATTCGCAAGTAGCGGCAGAATCGACCTGCTTGGGTTAGGGTGCGCCGCATGAGCGGCAACACGAAAGCGACCCTGGCGATCGTCTTCGGCGTGGTGGGAATCCTCCTGGGGGTGCTCGGGACCATAACTGCGTACAACGCCAAGGACGCGGTTGACAACGATTCGAACCAGACCAGCGAGGTGCAGGCACTCGTCGAGCAGAAGTTCCAGGAGGCCCAGGCCAAGCAGGACCAGCTCGAGGCCAGCCAGCGCTCCGAAGCAGAGAAGTTCGTGGCCCAGCTCACCGCTGGCAAGAAAAACCTGACCCAGAAGATCAACGGCAACCAGCGGAGGGTCAGGAAGTTGAGTCGCCAGGTGCGAAACCTGCGCGGGCAGGTCAACGGGCTGAAGAGCCGGGACAACGAGCTCAGCCAGGAACTTGCGCAGGTCGAGAGTGACCAGTCATCTCAGTTCAGGCAGCTGAATCAACGGATCAACCGCCAGAACAACCAGATCCAGAAGCTCCAGCGCCAGCTCGCCAACATCCGCGGGCTGGTCGGCGGCTAGTTCGTCTTGCGGGTCCTCTTCGTCTGTCTCGGCAACATCTGCCGCTCGCCGTCCGCCGAGGCGGTGATGCGCGGGCTGATCGAGGCCAGAGGTCTGGAAGGCTTCGTCGTCGATTCGGCGGGGACCGGCGACTGGCACATCGGCAAGCCGGCCGATCCCCGCGCGATCGTTGCGGCAAGTGAGCGTGGCGTGAAGATCGACAGTCGTGCACGCCAGGTCGCCACCACCGATTTCGAGGAGTTCGACCTCATCCTTGCCATGGACCAGTCCAATCACGCAACACTTCTCTCGATGGAGGGTGCCGACCCCGCCAGGATCAGGCTCTTTCGCGAAATGGCGGGGGAGGGGACGATCGACGTTCCCGACCCCTACTTCGGTGACGAGGACGGCTTCGACCAGGTGCTCGACATCCTCGAGCGAGGTTGTACGGCAGTGCTCGACGAGCTCGAGAAATGATCGAGGAATCCACGATCCGGTCGCTTCACGTCGAGGCGATGCGCCGGGGCGATCTTGGCGAAGGGCACGATGACCATGCTCTCTTTCAGGCTTCGACGGTGTCGGCGCTGCTCGACGGTGCCTACGAGGGTGACCTGACCTTCGCCGAGCTTGCCGTCGAGGGTGACACGGGAATTGGGACCCTGAATGGCCTGGACGGCGAAATGATCGCGATCGACGGTCGCTTCTACCGGGCAGATGCGAACGGATTCGCAAGCGAGATCGACCCCGGGGTGCGGACCCCGTTCGCTGTGGTGACCCGTTTCAGTGCCGATCGCAGAATGGATCTCGACGGGCGACTGGACCTGGCGGAGCTCGAGGCGTTCCTGGACCGGGACCTGGATGAAGCCCCGGTCGCGGTCTACAGGATCGAAGGCCGGTTCACCAGGGTCCGGGCCCGGTCGGTGCCCCGTCAGGAGCCGCCCTACCGCCCCCTGGTCGAAGTAGTGGCGAAACAGAACGTGTTCGAGCTCGGGCCGGCGGAAGGCTTCCTGATCGGCTTCCGGTTCCCGGTCTGGGCGGAAGGCGTCGAGATCGGCGGTTACCACTTCCACTTCATCGACCGTGATCTCGAGCGCGGCGGACACGTGCTGGACCTTTCGCTTGACTCGGGATCGGTCCAGGTGCAGCATGCCGACGACCTTCACGTGGAACTGCCGCCCGGTCTCGAGTTGACCTCGCCGGATCTGGCTGCGGAGACCCACGAGGCGATCGACCGCGCCGAACACGGCTGAGGCCGATGATCCGGTCCCTGGCGGTTGCGCCGGGCACGCAGGAATGGAAAACTCGGGCGATGCTCCCGGGATCCCTTCGACACGGCATCGCGCTGGTCCTCGCGGGTTACTTCACCTTCGACAAGTTCATACCCCGCAAGTGATCCCCGGGGGCGGGCCCTGAACCCGCCCCCGGGGATGCTGCGATCAGTGGCCGAAACTCACCTTCGGGAGATAACGGTCGATCCAGCGGGGAATCCACCACAGGCGGGTGCCCGCCAGTCGCATCAGGACCGGCAAGAGAAGCAGCCGGACGAGGGCTGCATCGAGCAGCACCGCGACGCCCAGGATGATTCCCATCTCTCTCGGCGGGAGGGGGCCGGAAAGGGCGAAGGTGAAGAACACCGCCACCATTACTCCGGCCGCGGCGAGCACGACCCGGCCCGAGTGGGCCAGCCCGCCGATCACCGCTTCCTTGGCATCTCCGGACTTCTCCCAGTGCTCCCGCGCCGAACTGAGCAGGAACACCGAGTAGTCCATCGATATCGCGAACACCATCGCGAAGAAGAAGACCGGCGCCCAGGCGTCGAGGAATCCCTGCGATTCGAACCCGAGCACCCCGGTGAGGTGACCTTCCTGGAAGATCAGCTGGGCGACGCCGAAGGCCGCACCCACTGCCAGCAGGTTGGTCAGGACCGCGATTGCCGCCAGGATCGGCGCCCGCAGGGCAACGAGCAGCAGCAGGAAGCCGAGAGTCATGACGATCGCGATCGCCGGAGCGGTCGTGTCGCCCAGAGCGGACTCGAGGTCGTGGTTCTCGGCTGCGGCACCACCGACCAGCACGCCGGCGGGCACCTCATCGCGCACCCGGTCGATGGTGGCGCCGAGCGCCGGATCTGACGGGTCCACGTTCGGCGTGGCCGCGATCATCACGTTGCCTTCGCGGCTTTCGCCGACCACCATGACCTGGGCGATGCCCGGGTCGTTGCCGAGTTCGCGGACGGTCGCACCCGCATCAGCCTGGGAAGAGACGACCTGCAGGGTGCCAGGGGCGCCCGGGCCGAACGCCTCGGCGACCTGCTCGTAACCGACCCTGGCACCGTCGCCTTCAGGCACGACCTTGATCGAGGGCATGCCGGTGTCGAGGGAAAGCACCGGAACGCAAAGGGCCAGCAGGATCACCAGCGCCGGCAGGCCGTAGGCCACGGGTCGCTTCCAGATCCGCTCGCCCCAGGCCGCGAACTTCGGCGAGCGGTGCTCACCGGTGTGCACCCAGGGCAGGCTCAACTTGTTCACCCTGGGCCCGAGCTTGCCGAGCACTGCCGGCAGCAGGGTCATGGACGCCGCAAGGACGAAGGCAACCGCCAGCATCACCCCGATCGCCATCGAGCGGAAGGCCGGACTTGGCACCAGCAGCACCGCGCTGAGCGAAATCAGGACGGTAACACCTGAGAACATGACCGCCTTCCCGGCCGTGTCCATCGTTTCGGCGATCGCATCTCCGGTCGTGTCGTTCGAGGTAAGGGCGCCGCGAAAGCGGTAAACGATGAAGAGTGCGTAGTCGATGCCCAGCGCGAGGGCGAACATCATCGCGAAGTTCATCGCCCAGATCGAGATGTCGAAGAACTGGGTCCCGAGGTACAGCGATCCTGCCGCGGCCATCAGTCCGATGATGGTCAGCATCAGTGGCAGGCCGGCCGCTACGAGGGAACCGAACGCCAGGACCAGGATCAGCAGCGTGACCGGCCAGGAGATCAGCTCCGACTTCATCATCGCTTCCTTGTTGGCCTGGTTGAAGTCCGACCACATACCGGAAGCACCGGTCAGCGAGACCGTGGTGCCCTCGGTGCCGATCGCGGCCAGTTCCTCCTTCAGGTCGTCGGCGGCCCGGACCATCTGGTTCGAGTCCGAAGCGGCGCCTGCCTGGATCACCGCCGTGTGGCCGTCGCGCGAAACCCAGCTCTTCTTCGAGGGGAGGACGACGTTGCTGACGTCATCGGATCCCTTGAGGACCGTGGCGGCCTCGTCGACGGTTGCGTCGAAGGACGGGGTGCCGAAGGTCGCGTCATTGCTGTGGACTACGACCATCAGAGAGGACGAAGACATGCCTCCGAACTGCTGGTCGATCAGCTGGCGGGTCTCGAGCGACTCTGAACCGGTCGCTTCCCAGCCGGCACCCGAGAGGGCGTGCTCGGCTTTCGGCGCGAAGAAACCGAGTCCGACCGCAATCAGCAGCCAGATAATGGCGACAACCTTGAAATTGTCGCTGGTCCAGCGGCCAAGACGTCCGATTGGTCCGACCTTGTTCATCGGTTGCCTCCGATGGCGGGCCTCAGCGAAGTGATCCGGGTGAGAACGACGGATGCGGGGCAGGCACCGACGGCGACGTACAGCCACTGGTTGATGCCGGCGAGCACCGGCAGAAGGGCAAACCAGGGGGACACGAGCAGGGCGAGCAAGCCGCCCACAAGGCTGACGCTGCCGGCCATCGCAAACAGAACCCTTTCAAGGGGCCATCCCCTCCTGGTCTCGCACTGCACGTTCTTCTCGGACATCGACTCCACCTTTCTACAAGTTCACAACTAAGTAGTTGAATACTGTAGCAGCATGTCCTGGATCCGGCAAGCGAACCCCCGCCCGGGGTCCGCCTGGAGCTTCTCTAAGGCGATCTCAGGAGATGCTCAGGCGCGGGCAACGATCTTGCTGAGCTCGGAGATCCGCTGCTCGACGCCGTCGCAGACCGCCTCGCACATCGCCATCAGGCTTTCGTCCGCGATCCCGTAGTACACGGTGTTGCCCTCCTTGCGCCGGCTCACCGCGCCACCTCCGTAAAGGGCCTGGAGGTGCTTCGAGACATTCTGCTGGCTGGTATCGAGGGTGTCCGCCAGCCCGCCGACGCTCTGTTCCCCTTCGCGCAGCTGGTCGAGGATGCGGATGCGCATCGGTTCGGAGAGGAGCTTGAACCGCGCGGTGATCAGCTCGACGAGCTCTGGGGGGAGAGGGGTAGGCAAGGCCATGCATGCAGCTTACAACTCGACAACCATGTGCCCGGCGAGTTGTGCGCTTCGGGATGCCTGCCGCGGCTCAGGCCAGTCCGTAGGGCAGGTGGGGGAGACCCTGAACGGCGCGGGCGACGACATCGTCATCTTCGTCGCAGACCGTGAAGAGATCCATGTCCGCGGGCGATATCCGCCCCTCACCGGCCAGCCGGGTTGCGATCCAGTCGATCAGGTCCTGCCAGAAGTCGGATCCGACCAGCACCACGGGATGAGGCCTTGCCTTGTTGGTCTGGATCAGGGTCAGGACCTCGAACATCTCGTCGAGGGTTCCGAAACCGCCGGGGAAGATCACGAAGGACCACGAGTACCGGACGAACATCAGCTTGCGGGCAAAGAAGTAATGAAACTCCTTGCCGATGTCCAGGTACGGGTTGGCGGACTGCTCGTGCGGAAGTTCGATGTTTAGACCGACCGAGAAGCCTTCTTCGTCCTTGGCGCCCCGGTTGGCGGCCTCCATCGATCCCGGGCCGCCCCCGGTGATCACCGCATACCCCTGACGCGCAATGCCTGCGCCTACCCGCCGGGCCTGTTCGTACTCCGGGTGACCGGGTCGGGTCCGGGCCGAGCCGAACACGCAGACCGCCGGGCCCACCGGTTCCATGATGCGAAAGCCGTCCTCGAACTCTTCGCGGATCTTCTCCAGGCGCTCGGGATCAGACAGCTCGGCCTGGATCTCCGGTTCACCGCAGCGGATGATCTCCTGGTCAAATGTGCTCGGCAGCTTCGGAGCGATGCTCACCGGCAGAACCTACTCCTGCTTCTCGCTCTCGGCTGCAGCCCGGTAACGCTCCACCGCGAACCGGCGCTCTTCCGCGTGGTCGATCACCGGGGCCGGGTAGTCGCTGCCGATTCGGCATCCCGCCTCCGCCTGCTCTTCCTCGGTCATCTCCCAGGGCCGGACCAGGCGCTCGTCCGGCACGTTTGCCAGCTCCGGAACCCAGCGCCGGACATACTCGCCTTCCGGATCGAACTTCTCCTGCTGTGTCATCGGATTGAACATCCGCTGAAAGTAGGGCGCGGGGTCTGTTCCGGTCGATGCCACCCACTGCCAGCCACCGTTGTTGGAGGCCAGGTCGCCATCCAGCAACCCGGCCATGAAGTGACTTTCACCTTCCCGCCAGTCGATGTGGAGGTCCTTGGTGAGAAAGGAGGCGACGACCATCCTCAGGCGGTTGTGCATCCAGCCCTCGCCGGCCAGCTGGCGCATCCCGGCATCGACGAGCGGGTACCCGGTCTGCCCGGTCTTCCAGGCTTCCAGAAGTTCCGGGTCGTCCTGCCAGTCGAGGGTTCCGCGGTACCGCTTCTGGAACTCGAGGCGGGTCACCTCGGGATGGTTGGAGAGGACGGAAGCGTAGAACTCGCGCCATGCCAGTTCGTCCCTGAAGCGTCTTGGACCCTCGCCTTTCCTGAGGCCGAGCTTCAGCTCGAGTTCGAGCGGGGAAAGGCAGCCCCACCTGATCCAGGGGGAGAGCCGGGAAGAGCCCCCCGAGGGCCGGTTCCGGGTCTGGTGGTACTCGGCCAGACCCCGGTTCAGGAACTGCTTCGTCGCAGCCCGGGCCGCTTCCTCGCCAGGCTCGAAGGCATCATCGGGCCACGGGTCCGGGTTCGCGTGAAAGCCCAGTTCTTCAAGCGACGGCAACGGTCCGGGATCGACCGATGCGTCCGTATCCAGGCTTTCGGGTCGCTCCTCGAAGGGTCGGCGCGGCACTTCCTGCCAGGCCCGGTTGAACGGGCTGAAGACGGTGTACGGGCGCCCCTGCCCGCTGAAGACCGCCTCCGGCGAATCGACGATGTACGCGCCCGGATGGTCATGGGCGGAAATCCCCAGACCTTCCAGGGTTGCGGCCACTGCCTTGTCCCGCGCCCGTGCGAAGGGGGAGACATCCCGGGTCCAGTGGACGTTGCCGGCACCCACCTCCTGCGCCAGGCGCGGAATCTCCACTTCCGGCCGTCCGCGCCTGAGGATCAGGTCCGCCCCCAGCTCCCTGAGGTCGCCGCGAAGTGACTCGAGGCAACCAAGCATGAACGCGGTCCGCCGGGGCGAGGCGAACCTCCCCTTGAGCAGCAGGCGGTCATCGAAGACGAAACAGGGCACGATCCGCTCCGACCGGGCGGCCTCGGCCAGGGCCGGGAGGTCGCGGGTCCGCAGGTCCCTGCGGAACCACATCAGCGCCGTGCCGTCAGATCCTTCGCCGCTCAACGGCTGCTCGCCGTCACTTGCCAACGACGACCCTCTGGCGTCAGCCAGACAAGCGTTCCCGGCCCGAGCTTCTTCCACTCAGGTCGATCGAGACCCTTCAGCTTGAGGTGGTCGAGGCTTCCGGGGAGGTAGATCTCCAGCGGTCCGGTCGTTGATCGGCCGGCGATCCGCCCGGAGGCGGACAGTGTCGAGCTGGCTGGATCGAAGCTCATCGACTCGAGTTTCCCCGGTGCCCGCCTCACGAAACCGCGACGCAGATCCCTGACCAGCTTGCCGAAGGTCCCGAGGATCCGGTTCGAGCTGCCCTCACAGTCCATCCGGTACACGCTCCAGGGGGGCAGGGGAGGAGCGACCTCGGGATCATTCGTCGCAGCATGCGGGTCACCGCAGGACTGCTTCCAGGTCCAGAGGGCGGCACCGAACCCGAACTCGTCCTGCAGTTTCTGATGCCTGGCGAAGTAGCCCCGGCCTTCACCGGTCGCCCGGAGCGGATCGCCGCCCCACTCGCCGGTCAGGACCGGGGCGCCACCGAACTGGGCCGCCTCGGTCCTGGCGTTCTCGAACGATGTCCGGCTGGGCGGCCCCATGCTGCCGATGCTGCCTCCGTAGAGGTGTGGGGAGTAGACGACGCCGCTGTCGTAGCCGAAGGGTGCCGGTGCGCCGCTTCCCGTGAGTGACCAGAGCACGCTCGGCTCGAAAAGGACCAGATGTGGGAATCCCCGACCCTTCTCTTCGCCCTGCCTGATCTTCTTCAGGGCGCGTTCGTAGAAGTCGCTCATGGCCTGGTTTTCAACCGGGCCGAAGGCGTTCGGCTCGTTCATGATGTCGATCCCGGCAACGGCGGTGTCGCGGGCAAACATCCTGGCCACGCTGCCCAGCATGCGCACGTAGTGAGTCTGGATACCGGTCCCGTCGGAGGCGGGTCGGTCGTTGAAGAAGTTCCTCCATGCCGCGCGGACGGCAGGATTTACCTCCCGGTTGCTGGTGAAACACCGCGGCTGGCCGTCATCGAAAGTGGCCCAGCCCGGTGCGCCGTCCCAGCCGAAGGCGGGCTGGGCAGGGTCGACGCAGGCCTCGCCGGGCCTGGCCGCGAGGGTCGGTCCCCATGCGTCCTGGTGAAAGTCGATCACGGTGTAGATGCCGCGGGATTCGAAGCGGTCCACCCAGGCCCGCACCCGCTTCAGGTAGGGATAGTTGATTCTTCCGGGCTCAGGCTGGACCCGCGACCACGAGACGATCAGCCGGACCAGGTTCCATCCGATCCGGGCGATCCGGGCCGGATCCTCCCGCTCCAGGGGCAGGGTTGCCGGCTTCCCGCTTCCCTGCCAGTAATGGCCGAGCGAGTTCACGTTCACGCCGCGCAGGATCACCTCGCGGCCCTTTGAGTCGACGATGCGACCACCGTCCACCGGGTCGGGCACCGCCTTCAGTCGGGGGAGCCCGGCCTGCGCGGCCGGTGCAGCGACGAGCAGCGCCGAGAGCACGAGCATCCCGGCGAAAAGAGCGATCGCGTTTCTGAAAGTCCCCTTGCCCATCGGGGCAGTCTAGCCCGGTCGTCCGCGATGGCTGCGACAGTCCCGTCAGCCGTCGAACAACCAGGCCCGGCCCGCCCGCCCGGTCTGAAGGGGGATCATCAAATGGATCGAAAAGTCGCCGCAGCTCTCGCCGTCGCCATCATCGGTGTCGTGGTCGGTGTGGTCGGAATCGTCATGGCCAAGGACGCCAAGGATGCGAACGAGCAGACCCAGACGCAGCTCGAGCAGCAGATCAAGCAGAACGACCGCAGTTCGGCCGCCAGGGTCGCTGCCGCTGCGGCAGCAGCCAAGGCGGTCGAGAACAAGGTGAAGAAGGGCGCAGAGTCCGCCGAGCAGCAGGACGAGGCATCGCTCAAGAACGCCGAGCAGAAGGATTCCGCGCAGGCTTCACAGAATGCCGCCGCCATCTCGAGTCTCCAGAGCAAGATCAACGACCTCGAGGCGGAAATCGGTGACGTGGAGGGCAAGCAGCGCAGCAACACCGCGAAGCTGAATGACCGGATAGACGAACTCGCAGCGCGGGTGAACTCGGGGGGATGACTTCAGGCGGGTCGCGGTGAAGTTGCCGCGGCCCGCGCTTCGTCGCCCCGGCCGCCGTGTACCTTCACTCAGCCGAGGCCGATTCCGCCGCCCGAATCATCCCGGCAGGGTCCGTTACAGGCCTTTAGCTCCCGAATGCCGCGGACCATCATCCGGTATTCCTTGCGTCTCCGGATCTGGAGTCCCTCCAGCTCGTAGCGCTTTCCGCCGACGATCACGCCGTCGAAGTGGAGCATCTGACGGGCAGCCCGCCAGTACTTGCCGACCCTCACGGCCCGGCCGATGTTTGTCGCGGGTCGGCTGCCCCGGCGTGGCACGTAGTCGAGGTAGCCGGCACCCAGATTGAAGGCGAAGGAGGTCAGGGCAGTGATCATGGGCGCAGTCACCCTGGCTCCCCTGATCCTTGCGAACACCTCCTCCTCGGTCTCGCGAAGGTCTCGCTGAAGAATCTTCAGTGCTCTGGCCTTGCTGATGCATCCCCACTTCCGGCGGTCGGCCCGGGTCGGAGGTCCGTAATGCAGCAAGTGGCCATATCCGATCGTGGCATGTCCGGCCGGATCGGCGTAAGGGCAGGAAACGAAACCCTCGAAGTCGGCGACGAACTTCGTCGTGGCCACGCTGACCGCCTGCGACTGGGTGGGAGCCCAGAGCAGTGCTAGACCAAGGAAAACGAGGGGGATCAGGCGGCGCATCACCCTCAATCATTAGCAAGGGGCCCGCAGCCCGGGCTGGCTACGGGCCCCGTGGTCAGTAGTTCCCGAAGGGGCTTCGGGAGTCGGGCTTTTCTATTTCAGACGAAACTCCAGCTCACCGGTCCGGCCGTCTGCGGAGAATCGTCCGGTCAGCGCTGCCCGCCTGACCTTGCCCAGCTTCGCGCGGGCAGCCCTCGTGAACCTGGCGGTGACCTTCACCCATCCGGCCTTCTGTGCGGACGACTGACCGGTGGCGACAATCTTCCGGCCCTGAAGAACCTGGAACCTCACCTTGCCGGCCTTCAGCGCCTTGACCTGGAAGGAAACTCCCGACTTGAGGGCGGGCTTCAGCTTGAGGGTGAGCTGCCTGACCATGATCGGGTCATCGGGTCGGGGGCCGGGGTTGACTCGGGCCGGTCCCCAGTCGGGTTCGGATCCACCGGGGATCAGCAGGGACGGCTGCGGGGTATCGCAGGCGCTCGCGTCCGGCTTCAGCCAGATCCCGTCCGGTTCCTCCCAGACCAGTGATCCGCTGTCGGGCGACCATGAGGGTCCGGAGAGGCCTTCGAGCTGGCCGGTGAGGCACTCGGGGGAGGGGACGGCCGGGGGCGGACCGGTACCGGCATTGCCACTGACCTTGAACCAGATGATCTGGGTACTGCTGCCGTAGCCGCGTACCGCGGCGAGCCGGGTGCGGTCGGGCGAAAGCTCGGCATCTCCGAGGTCTGTGCTGTTCTCGGCGTAATCACTGTCATCGAACCAGTGAACGGGTTCGTCGTTTCCGAGGTCATGGATGTTCACCTGGGAGCCGTAGCCCCCGCTCTGGAGGGTTCGGCTGTTGCCGATCCAGGACGGTTCGGTGAAGTAGGTCGAACCATGGATGGAGGGATCGGTCAGGCGGTCTGCAGCCGTGTAGCCGGTGACTGAGCGGGCGCCACAGCTGGCCCCGACCGGGCACTCATAGCTGACAAAGGTCCAGGCGATCAGCTTGCCGTTGGGTGAGATCGCCACCTTGACCGGCACCCCGTCGACCAGGTGGCTGACCGAATTCATCAACGGCGGCGGGTCGATCACGTTCAACACCGCGCCGTTCTGCTTCATCCGCACGATCTCGTCGTACCGGCTGGCTGCGATCGTTCCGTCGTCGGCCTGGGACGGTGAGCGCCAGGGGCTGTCGGCGGTGCCATTCCTCGTCACCTGGTACTGGCCGGAACCATCTGCGTTGGCGAGCCAGACGTTGTGGTCCTTGACGTAGACGATCGAACCCGTACTGGCCGTGGCATGGCCTGCAGCGAGCAGGAAAGCGGCCCCGAGCAGGGCGAGAAGCGGGTAGAGAAGCTTGCGTTTGAACATTCTGACTTCCGTTTCGGTTGGATGACGACCGGAAATCTGCCCTGTCCCCCTTGCGGTCAGGTTGTCGCGACATTGTGGTTCCGCAAGATGGGCCGCAATGACAAGAAGAGAACCCCCGCGCCGTCTGGCACAGGGGTTCCGGATCGAACGTATGGTGCGGCTGAGAGGAGTCGAACCTCCACGTCCTTGCGGACACAAGCCCCTCAAGCTTGCGCGTCTACCAATTCCGCCACAGCCGCCTGAGGTCCGCGGATTCTAGGGGAATGGGGTCGGGTGGCGCGGAGCGGTGCGCAGTGCCTGTGGCAGGGATCTTGCGAATTTGCGTCTGGCACGAACATACGTCCGCACGAGGGGCTAGATTACGAACACAGGTTCGCCACCCCGGGACGGACCGCTTTCCTAGACAAGGCCTGAAGCCGCAAAGGAGCGACGTGGTTGATCTGACGAAAAGGCAACGCGAGATCTTCGACTACATAGGCAAATACACCGACAGGATGGGCTATCCGCCCACGGTTCGGGAAATCGGCCAGGCGGTAGGGCTTACCTCGTCCTCGACCGTCCATGTACACCTCGCGAACCTCGAGAAGGCCGGCGTGTTGCGCCGCGATCCGAGCAAACCCAGGGCTCTGGAAGTTCTGGTCGACAAGGCAAAGAGTGCGGGCGGCAGCGTCCGCGACAGCGCCCGCGACATGGTCGACAGTGTGGCCAGCGTTGCCTCCGGGCCTTCGGGCCTGCCCCTGCTGGGCCGGGTCTCGGCCGGTCCCGGAATCCTGGCCGAAGAGAACATCGAGGATTACGTCGACGTGCCCGGGATGATCGGTGGCGCCGACGGTGACTACGTGCTCGAGGTCCGGGGGGAGAGCATGAAGAACGCCGGCATCATGGACGGGGATTACGTCGTAGTTCACCCGTCACCCGAGGCCCGCAACGGAGAGATTGTCGTAGCCCTGCTTGGTGATGAGGATGCCACCGTGAAGCGCTTCTACAAGGAGCAGGACCACTTCCGCCTCGAGCCCGAGAACGAGACCATGGATCCGATCATCACCACTGACGCCCAGGTCATGGGCAAGGTGATCGGGGTGTTTCGGAAGGTTTGACGCTCGCTGACCGGTACGGCCTGCTGGGTCGAAAGGGCGGTCCTCAGGGGCCGCCCTTCTTGTCAAGGGGGCCGCTGCCGTCGGGCGGCACCACGGACCACCACCCGCAGGGCCGGCTCCACCGGAACCTGCCACGAGGCAGGTATC
>JRYG01002411.1_pt1 | contig 14777 bp, 14 predicted proteins | sample 235341 | NCBI WGS metagenome assembly JRYG01 (sample SAMN03074218, study PRJNA261478) | activated sludge metagenome | biome: Wastewater Treatment Plant; feature: Wastewater; material: Activated sludge; isolation source: activated biomass of a wastewater treatment plant treating hydrocarbon... ... | reverse complement strand
CCGTAAACGCCGACCAGCAGCAACACGTAGGCGACCATCGGCTGGGCGATCAGCGCCAAGATCCGGTTGCGCCAGTCGGGCGCGAGGGTCTCGACGGTCAGATTCCGGGTCGCCAACGGCCGTTTACCGTCGACGGTCTCCACCAGCCGGCCATCGACCTGCCCGAGCAGATCGGCCACGTCCACGGCGATCAGGTCGACCACCCCCTGTTGCAGCGCGTCCTGGGCGCTGAGGCTGGCCGCCTCGGTCACCGCCCGTTCGGCCCAGTCCGCGTTGCGCCCGCGCAGTTGCGCCAACGACCGGAGATAGGCGCGGGCGTCGTTGATCAGCTTGCGTTCCAGATCGCCGCCCGCCGGCGGGACGGGTGAATCGGCCGGTTTGGGCGGCGGCGACCCCTCCGGCTTCGGCGCGGCGGGATCGCCGGGTCGGTCGTCGCCGGGCGGTTGAGCGGGCAGCGGCAGGCCGCCGATCCGCACCGGGGTGGCGGCACCGAGATTGGTGGCGGGCGCCATCGCGGCGACATGGCAGGCGTACAGGATGTACGTGCCGGCGCTGGCGGCGCGGGCGCCCTCCGGGGCGACGTAACCGATTACGGGCGCCGGCGCGGCCAGGATCGCCTGGATAATGTCGCGCATGGAACTGTCCAGGCCGCCGGGCGTATCCAGCCTGAGGATCACCACCGCCGCGTCGCGCGTCCTGGCCCGCTCCAGACCGCGCAGAATGAAATCGCGGCTGGCCGGGCCGATGGCGTCCCGCACGTCCAGCACCAGCGCCAGGCCGGCTGGCCGTACCGCTTCCGGCGCGGCCAATCCGAAGCCCGTCGGCGACAGCAACAGAATCAGCACGAGCAAGACCCGCATTCCGGTCCCCACCTCATCAAGTATCGTCGCTTAGTGTAGACCACTCGCCAGGCTCGATGACTTGTCATCAGCCCCCTTTCTCTTTTATAAGGATGAAAGCTGTGACATGGATGGGCCATTGCAACGGCGGCAATCATCCGGCCGCCAGTCAACGACCCATCCCGGGGTCAACGCTTCCGCATCATCGGTCGTATCGACTCAACCTAACGGAGTGCATGACATGACTTTATCGCGTATCGCCACCGCCAGCCTGCTGGCCCTGGTCATCCTCGCCGCCGGGCCGCTCGCGCCCAGCGCCAGCGTCGCCCAGTCACGCGCCGTCGACGAGCAGGGTTTTGGCCGCGCCCAGGGCGAAATCGAACGCATCATCACCCCGGAATACCGCCGGCTCGGCATGCGTGTGGAAAAACTGCCCGACGGCAGTCTGCGGCTGCGGCTGCCCAGCGAAGTGATGTTCGCCCACGACAGCGCCAACCTCAATCCCGCCTTCGCCTCCACGCTGCGGGAGATCGCCCGCCTGCTCAACCGCTATCCCCGGACCCAGGCGCGCATCGTCGGCCATACCGACAACGTCGGCTCCGACGACTACAACCTCGACCTCTCCCTGCGCCGGGCCGAAAGCGTGGCCGGCATGCTGGCCGAACAGGGCGTGGCCAGCCGGCGGTTGCTGACCCAGGGCCGCGGCGAACAGGAGCCCATCGCCAGCAACGCCACGCCCGAGGGCCGGCAACTCAACCGGCGGGTGGACATCGTTCTGCGCCATCAGGGCCGCGCCCAGCCGCGGCGCAACTGAGCTCGACCGCGCCATGCCGCCCGGCTGGGTCAACGCCCCTCGGGCAGCTGAGCGGCACCCTCACGGTTTCCGGTCGAATTCGACCGGGCCTTCCGCCTCTCACCCGATCACGCCGCCAGCGCGCCCCGAATTCGCACCGCCAGCGCCTCGAGCTCCTCGGGCTTGGCGGGCGCCCGGCCGTGGACGCCGATCCGCTGCCCTTCCTGCAGCGGTATGATGTGGACATGATAATGGAACACGCTCTGACCGGCGGCGGCACCATTGGTCTGGACGATGCGAATGCCGTCGGGTGCCAGCGCCGTGCGCACGGCGCGGGCGAGGCGCTGGGCCGCCAAGGTCGCCGCGCACAGATCAGCTTCCGCGATCTCCAGCAAATCGGGCGCGTGCGCCTTGGGGATCACCAGCGCATGACCGGGACTGGCCGGCTGGATGTCCATGAAACTCAGGGTGCGCTCGTCCTCGTGGACCTTGACAGCCGGGATTTCGCCCCGGACGATCTTGCAGAAAGGACAGTTGGCGGACTTGGACATGCGGAAAGCTCCCGGGATGGCAGGTGGTTTCAATAAGTGACGGGCCTGGGCCAGTCGGTCGGTCGATAGTCTTCGCAGCGCCAGACGTACAGGGTGCGCAACAGCCGGCCGTCCGCGGCGACCGCCGGCACCGGCGGCAACGGCTGGCAGTCGGCGAACGCCTGTCGCACCAGCGGCGGCAGACGGTTGCCCGTAGCCACATAAACGCCGTCGCGGCCCAGCTCGCGCTCGATGCCCGGCCAGAAATCGTGCTGACTGAACCGGCGGTTCTCAGCCACCGGATACACCGGCAGCCGCTCCGGCCAGTAAAACGCAATCCCACCCGCCACATGATAGCTGGGAACCATCAGGAACTGGACCTCGCCGACCTGCCGCGCCACGGTCCTGACCGGTTCCTGCCATAACCGCAGTTCCTTGAACGGCGCTCTGACCGGCGACAAGCCGACCAGCGCTGGAAACAGCGCGGCCAGCAACAGCAGCACGGAACTGGCCATGCCCCCGATCACCAACCGCCGCCAACCGGCGGTCAGCGTGTCGATCCGGCCGGCGAACAACACCAGCAGCCCGATGTAAGCCGGCGCCGGCCAATTGATCTGCACCTTGCTGATGGCGGCCTTGGCGAGAAAAAACACCAGCACCGCCAGTGACAGCCCCCACAGGAACCTTTGTTCCTCCAGCCGTGGCAGCCGCGTCAGCGCGACGAACAGCGCTACCGCGACCAGCGGCGACAGCGCCAGCCATTGCCCACCGAGAAATTCCAGCAGGCCACTCAGATTTTCCCGCCAGCCGCCGGCTTCGGCCACCTGGAGCACATGGCCCTGCTCGTGCCGGAACATCACCCAATCATGGCCAGCGTTCCAGAGCAGCACCGGACTGATCAGCAGCAGGGCCACCAGCACGCCTCCCCACGGCGGCCAGCGGCGCAGTTCGCGGCGGCCGTGGGGGGTCAGCAGCAGTCCCAGCCCCAGGAATACCGGCAACAAGCCGATGCTGAATTTGGCCAGCCCGCCAATGCCGACCGCCGCGCCCAGCTCGTACCAGCCGCGCGCCTGCCGTCGATACCAGGCCCGCCAAGCCGCCCATAACGCCCAAGTCCAGCAGACGAACAGGAACACGTCGGTCGTCATCACCTGGCCGAGCGGGAAATACAGCGGCGTGGTCAGACCCAACGCCACCGCCCACCAGCCGGCCCGCTGACTGCTCCAGACCTGGCGGGCGAACGCGAACAGCAGCAGCAGAAAAACATCGTAGGCCAGCCAGGCGAACAGCCGCACCTGCCATTCGCCATGCCCGAACAGCGTCGTGCTCAGCGCGATCAACCAGGCCACCAGCGGCCCCTTGGAGTAGTAACTCCAGTCCAGCCGCTGCGACCACTCCCAATACTGAGCCTCGTCGAAATGCAGGTCGAAGCCGCCGCTCTCGGCAATGGCGTAACGCAGCAACGGCAGCAACAGCAACAGCAGGCCCATCAGCGGATAGCCATCGCGGCGAGCGACGGCGGCGCCGGGCTCGGCAAGCGCGGAAGATTCAGCCATGCGGCGTTCGCCAGCCGGCGTCAAGCACCGGTTCCCCACCATCGTCCGGACGGACCACATAAGACCGGCTGGCGCTGGACGCGAAATAGGTGCGGGTGATGAGTTCGCTGAGCACCCCGGTGGTGAGGAACTGCACCGCCATCAGCACCAGCAGTACGCCAACCAGCAGCAGCGGCCGAGTGCCGATATGAGCGGAAAACAGCAGCTTCTGTACGAACAGATGGGCCAGGATCAAGAATCCCAATCCGCCGCTGACCAGGCCGATGCGGCCAAAGAAATGGCCAGGCCGGGTCAGGAAGCGCAAAAAGAAATAGACCGACAACAGATCCACCACCACCCGGAACGTGCGGCTCAGGCCGTACTTGGATTCGCCATGCAGACGGGCGCGGTGGTTCACCACTTCTTCGCGGATGCGACTGGGCGCGGTCCGCGCCGACATCCAGGCGGGAATGAAGCGGTGCATCTCGCCGTACAACCGCACCTCCTTGATGACGGCGGCGCGGTAGACCTTGAGGCTGCACCCGTAGTCGTGCAACCGCACGCCGGTGATGTTGCCGATCAGCCGGTTGGCGATGCGCGACGGGATGGTGCGCAACCAGACATTGTCCCGACGGTTTTGCCGCCAGCCGACCACCAGATCGAGATCTTCGTTCAGCAAGCGCCCGACCAGCCGGGGAATGTCGGCCGGATCGTTCTGCAAATCGCCGTCCAGAGTAGCGATCACTTCACCGCGAGCGGCGTCGATGCCGGCCTGCATGGCGGCGGTCTGGCCAAAATTGCGTTGCAGGGTCAACACCCGCACGTGCGGTCCGTACCGCCCGGCCTCGGCGGTCAGGCGTTCGGCGGTGCCATCGCTGCTGCCGTCGTCCACCACGATCAGTTCCCACGGATGAGGATAAGTCGCCAACGCCTCGTGAATCCCCGCCAGCAGCGGTGCGACGTTGTCGCGCTCGTTGTAAAGCGGCGCCACCAGCGACAGGCGGTGCGACGGCAACGGGTCGGCCACCGCTGGCGCTGGAGCCGCGGGAATCGAATCCGGGTTCATGCTCATGTGGGTGATGAAAATCGAGTTGGGGCTGAGCTTGCCGGCGAAGTCCGGCAAACCAAGCATCGCACGATACCGGCTGGCCAGCCAGACGCCCAGCCAGCCGACCGCCGCGCCGACCATCGCGCCGACCGCCACCTGGCTGGGATAGTGTTTGCCGAGATAGATTCGCGACAGTCCGACCAGCACGGCGGCAACGACCAGTCCGACCCGCCACCGCCGCCAGGACGTGGTCAGCGCCACGAACGTCGCGGCGGCAAAGAAATTGACGGCGTGGTTGGACGGCATCCCGTTGGGCTCGGTCCCGCACGGCTGGGCCAACGCGCCGCCGAAACCGCGCAATTGCTCGAAAAGGGTCTGGCACGGGCGCGGTTCGGCGAATAGATCCTTGAGCAGATTGCCGAGCAGGTCGCCCGCGCCCACCGTCACCGCCAGCACCAGAAACCAGCGGCCACCCGCCCATCCGCCACGACGAACGCTATCGCAAAGCAGGATCGCCGCCAGCGGAAACGCAAACCAGGGCCGCTGCGACACCCACCAGAACAACCCATCCAGCAGCGGATGGCTCCACCCCTGGTTGATCCACAGCAGCAATCCTTCATCCATGATCGCACGGCATTTCGGTGGTGGTGGAATCGCGGGGTAGCAGCAGCGCCAGCGCGCCGCCGGCCAGCGACAGGCCGAGCATGAACAGATGCAGATTGACCGCCGCCGCCAGCGCCGCCGTCGCCGGTACGCCGAATGGCAGGAGCGCGGCGACCACGCCGGCTTCGTAAGTCCCGGCGCCGGCGATGCCATGCGCCGGCAACACGCTGGTCAGATCGCCACCGATGGCCCCGAGCAAGGCCGCCGCCGGCGATAACGGCGCGAACAGTCGCAGGATCCAGGCGAACACCGCCAGCTTCACCAGCCAGTTGAGCAGCGTCCAGAACCAGGCCCGCCAGAAGGTCGCGGGTGTCTGCGGCAGCCCGTCGCGCGCCCGCGCCAGCCGGGCCCGCCAGCGCGGCGGCGCGCGTTGGCCGAGTTTGACCAGCGCCGGCGCCGACTGCAACCGGAACAGCCACCACGGCAGGCTCAGCCAAACCAGCGCCAGAGCGCCGACCCGCCAGCCGTCCAGCCAATGCCCGCCGACCGCGATCAGCGCCACCGCCGCCAGCGCGTGCAAGTCCATCAACCGAAACCACAGCAACGCCGCCAGCGAACAAGCCAGCGGCGTGGCGAAATAGCGGGCCATCAATACCGGAAACGACGCTTCGCCGGTCCGCATCGGCAGCAGGTTGTTGAAAACGTTATGCAGCAGGGTCAGCTTGAGGCAGGCGGCAAAGCCGCCGCGCGTGGCGGGCAGGAAATAATCGTACAGCCGCAGCGCCCGCGCGGCGTAGCTGCCCAGGGTCAGCAGCGCCGCCAGCGCCAGCGTGGCCGGGGCGATGGCCCGCCAGGGCGCCAGCAATTGGCTCCAGCCGACCATCCACTGGATGCCGGCGAGCACCAACGCCAGCAGTACCAGACCGACGAGCAACCGAACCCGAGGCGTGCTCATTCAGAGCCAATCCGATTGGATTTTCAATCGCGACGACGACCAGCGTTCCACGCACAGTTGATAGCCGGCCAGTCCCAGGCAGCACAAGGCCAGGATTCGCCGCCAGTCGTCGGCTTGCGGATAGCCGGTCTTGTAGGCTGTCAAAGTCGCCAGCGCGCAGCCGATCAGCACCAGAGTCAGCCAGCCGCGCCCGGCCCGCGTGCCGCCCCAGCGCCAGCGCCGCGCCCAGAACGCACCGAGCACCGCCGCCAACCACCCGCACGCGACCCCGCCCAGCACATCCAGCGGCCAGTGCGCGCCCACCACGACGCGCGACAGGCCGATCAATCCCGCCAGCGCCAGCAGGGGAGCGGCCAATCGCCGGCGCCATTCGGCGGACAAATGCAAAACGACGATCCCGACGAAGGTAAAGGCGGTCGCGGTATGTCCCGAGGGAAAGGCCAGGGCGTAGTAGGTCTTGCCGATGATGTGAAATTGCTCGCGCGGCAGCACCAATACCGGTCGATCCAGATGGAGCGGATGCTTGAGGCCATGTACGAACAGGGTAGCCAGCAAGCCGGCCAGCAAGCCGGCCCAGACCAGTTCCGGCCAGCGTCGCACCAGCGGCAGGCACAGGGTCAACACGATCAAGGTGTCGCCCAACAGAGTCACATCGGCCCAGAAGACCTCTCCAGTCCATGCGCTCAAGCGGTTGAGCCCAAGAAACAACGGTTGGTTGGCTTGCAGGAGCAGAATCGCGACCATGCCCGCCACCGCCGCCAGCGGCACATTCCAGTACCAGGAGTTCCAACGCCAGCGAGGAAGCTGCCCGGCAGCCATCATGGCGCGACCTCGGCGTTCGCCGAACAGGTTGCCGCCGCCGGCGCGGGGATCGCCGCCTCGTGGTCGCCGCGTGCCGGCGGCAAGCGCGCCAGGGCAATGCCATGCCGGTGATAAAGCAGCTCATGGACGCCCAGCATCGGCAACCGCGCGCTCCTGGTCAGCACCAAATCCCCGGGGCAGGGTTCGCGGCGCTCGGCGATCCGACCGCTGTAAACGCTGAAACTGGGCAGATTCACGCCCCACATCACCGGCGCTCGTTCGTACCGGCGCGCCAGCAGGCCGGCGTCCTTCACCGGCTGTTGCAGGACGGCGGCGACCGTCGGCAACACCTGGTTGGAGACCAGGAAAACGAGCAGCAGCCCGCTGGCGATGATCTTGCAGGCCGGTGGCACGCGCCGCTCGCGCATGAAATACAGGGTCAGCGCCAGGGCGGCGGCCAGCAGCGCGTAGTAGGCAGGGGCGAACGCCAAGCCTTCGAGTTGGGTGCGGACCAGTTCGTCGCGAACCCGCGGCAGCGCGATCTCCACCAGTCCCGGCAGGATCAGCAGCAATCCCAGGAACAAGAGTTGCGGCAGCAACAGCCAGCCGATCGGACCGGGTTTCTCCAACTCCGGCGCCATCAGGACGAACAGACCGGTGTAGCCGTAAATCAGGTAATGCGGCAGCTTGGTGGCCGCCAGCGAAAACAACACGAACACCAGGCCGAACCAGATCAGCAGATAGCGGGCCAGCGGGTCGGCGAACAGTCGCCGGGAGCGGGCCAGCACGCGCAGCAATACGGTGGTGTACGGCAATACCCCCACCAACAGCACCAGAATGTAGTACCACCAGCCGCCGCCATGCCCTTCCAGGGGCCTTTGGAAACGGCCCAGGTTGTGCCGCAGCAAAAAGCTCTGCAAAAAATCTCCGCCCTCCCGCAGATACTGGACGACATACCAGGGCGCGGCAATCAGCAGGAACACCGCCCAGGCTCGCCAGTCGGCCGTCAGCCGCAACCAGGCCCGCCACTCACCCCGGCTGAGACAATACAACAGGCTCACCCCGGCGGGGATCGCCAGCGCGACCGGTCCCTTGGTCAAGAAACCCAACCCCGTTGCCGCCGCGCTCGCATAGAGCCAGACCCGCCGTCCTTCGAGCAGGTGGAGATACAAACTCAGCAAACTCGCCGCCAGCAGCAGATTGAGCAGGGCGTCGGCGGTGGCCGCCTTGCCGATCACCGTCACCGCCAGCGAACTGGCCATCGACAGCGCCGCCAGCAACGCCCGGCGGGCATCGCCAACCCGACGCACGAACAGGAAAACCAGCAGCGTCCAGGCCGTGGCCGCCAGCGCCGAGGGCAGGCGGAAGGCGAATTCGTTGACGCCGAACGCCGTCACGCTGGCCGCTTGCAGCCAATAGCTGAGAATCGGTTTGTCGTAACGCGGTTGACCGTTGAGGTACGTGGAGACGAAATCGCCTCGCAGAAACATCTCGCGGGTGGCCTGGCTGAACGCGCCTTCGTCCAGATCGAACAGCGGCACGGCGCCAAGCTGGTAAAAAAAACCGACGAACAGCGCCAGCGCCAGCAGGCCGTACAGGGGACGGTCGTTCTGCCAAACCGCGGCGAATGGAACAGGGGCGGACCGCATTTGACGGGAAAGGCGGCGACGGCTGGCGCTAGCGCTCGACCGCCCGGATTTCCATGCGCAATTCTTCCTTGCCCTTCTTCTCCTGGGCGACCCGCACCGGCAGATAATGCAAATCCGGCGCGAACCAGAAGGTGGTGATGCGGGTCTTGCCGGGCTTGGACTGGCTGATCCGTACCGCGCGCAGTTTGCCGAGCGGGGTGTCCAGGGTTTCCTCGCCTTCCCGGCGAACCTGATAGGTCTTGAGTTCGGTTTCGTCCACCAGGATATAGTGCTCGGGCAGGCGGCCGCGTTGCAGATCCCGCATCACCGCCAGATTCAGGCTCAGGGGATCCACGACGCCGGGCGACAGCGGCAGCGTGGCTTGCGCCCGGTCGTCACGGGCCTGAATCCGGTTGGCCGCCCAGTCGAAGCGCAACTGTACGTTTTGGGTTTTCCTGCTGGTCTCCACCCGCCGCGTGTACTGGGCCGGCTGGACCGCGCCATCGCGGATTTCACCGCTGGCGGCTTCGCTGACCTGACCCGATACCAACAGCGTGGCCAGCCCGTTGGGGCGAACCTCGGAACTCATCCGGTAAGCGTCCGGGCCGGCAGCGCTCAGGGTCATCACCGCCTCGCCAATCGAAAAACCGGAGCCATATACTTCGTAACGGGCCTGAAAGGGAGCGACGGACAATCCGTCGGCGCTTGCCGCCATCGACGGGCCGAGCGCCAGGGAAGCGGTTAGTGCGACGATAGGAAAAAGCTTCATGCGGCGGTGCACCTCGCCGGTTCCATGACCGGCAAACGGGTTCAAGGGCGATGACCACGCATGATAAACCACTCCGGGCGACCGGAGGCAACGAACCCCGCCCGCTTGGGCGGCGATCAGGCTTGCAACTGGGCAAGTTGGCGACGGCGTTCGCGCAACAGCGTTTCATAAGCCCGACTGAGCGCATGTTCGTAGGCGCAGTCGCCCTGCCCGCCCATCTCGTGCAGCCGGGTCTCGAAAAAGGCGATTTCCTGACGCAGAAAATCCACCGCCCGATAATCGGCCACCGGATGACCGCGGCCCGCATGACCGGTACTCAGCATGATATTGGCGTACATGGGGTTCTTCTCCTCTGTTCCATTGGCCGGGCTTGCAGCGTAAGCCCGCTCGGTGAATCTCATATGACACCCGCGTGAGCGCCCTGTTTCACAGAGCGCGGAACCGCATGGACAGATCGATTGCGCGCACGTCCTTGGTCAAACCGCCGATGGAAATGTAATCCACGCCGGTTTCGGCGATCTTGCGGACGGTGTCGAAATTGACGTTGCCGGACGCCTCCAGCTTGACCCGCCGGGCCGTGATCCTGACCGCTTCGACCAGGGCCGCCAGATCGAAGTTGTCCAGCATGACGATGTCGGGCCGGGCAGCCAGCGCTTCTTCCAGCTCGGCGAGATTTTCGACTTCCACCTCGACGGTAACGCCGGGATGCAGGCGGCGGGCCGTGGCGATGGCGTTACGGATCGAGCCCGCGGCCATGATGTGGTTTTCCTTGATCAGCACGGCGTCGAACAGACCGATGCGATGATTCCGGCAACCGCCGCAGCGGACGGCGTATTTCTGGGCCAGTCGCAGGCCGGGCAGCGTCTTGCGGGTGTCGAGAATGACGGCGCCGGTGCCGGCCACGGTATCGGCGAACCTGCGGGCCAGCGTCGCGGTGCTGGACAGGGCTTGCAGGAAATTCAGCGCGGTTCTCTCGCCGGTCAGCAGGGCGCGGGCCGGACCGCGCAGGGTGCAGAGCGGTTGATCGGGTTGGACGCGCTCGCCGTCGGTGGCCTGCCAGTCGATGCTGACGCGCGGATCGAGTTGCCGGAATACGGCGTCGAACCAGGCGGTCCCGCACAGGACGGCGTCCTCGCGACTGATGACGGTCGCTTCGGCCTGAGCCGTTTCCGGAATCAACGCGGCGGTCAGATCGCCGCCGCCGACATCCTCGGCCAGGGCCAGCGCAACGGTGGGATTGGGATCGGGCATGGTCATCGACGGATTTCTCCCCAAGCTGGACAGATAAGGTGAATTTTTGCAAATCCTCCGGCGCGCGGGCCAGTAATGATCTAAGGTTATCACGGACACACTCTGGAGAAAAAACCATGAAAACCTTTTTATTCAGTATCTTGCTGGCATTCAGCGTGCTGGCGGCCGCAGCGGGGGACCCTGCCGTCCGCATTGATAATCCTCAGGCGGCGGAGACGCCGCCGGGCGCCAAAACCGGCGTCGTTTATCTGGACATCGTCAACGCCGGCGGCGCGGATCGTTTGCTGAGCGCCAAGGCCGGGGAGATAACCGACTACATCGAGTTGCACGCGACCCGGTTCGAGGGTGACCTGATGCGGATGCGCAAGGTCGAAGCCATCGACCTGGCGGGCGGTGCGACCACCTCGCTCAAACCAGGCGGCTTGCACATCATGCTGATCGATCTGAAGCAACCGTTACGGGCGGGGCAAAGCTTTGCCCTGACCTTGCAGTTCGAAAAGGCCGGAACGGTGCAGGTATCGGTGCCGATCAGGACGCGCGAGGACATGATGGAGCCCATGCAACACCAAGGTCACGATCACTCGGGAGCCGCCCGGCCCTGAACCGGAGCGACGGGTCCGTTGGCGAAGCCTTGCCACGAACTCATGGCTTGCCGCGCGATTACCCCGGCTTGCTCAATCCGCGAGCGCCAGCACGGCGTCCATCTCGACTTGCGCGCCGCGCGGCAGAGCCGCGACGCCAATGGCCGCCCGCGCCGGATAGGGCTCCGAAAAATATTCGGCCATGAGCTGATTGACCAGCGCGAAGTGACCGAGATCGGTCAGGAACACGGTGAGCTTGACCGTGTCGGCCAGGCTGCCGCCGGCGGCGCGGGCCACCGCCGCCAGATTGTCGAACACCCGGCGAATCTGGGCGTCCATGCCGCCTTCCACCAGTTGCAGGGTCGTCGGGTCGAGCGGGATCTGGCCGGACAGGTAAACGGTGGCGCCAACCTTGACCGCCTGGGAATAGGTGCCGATGGCGGCGGGGGCCTGATCGGTGCTGATGATTTCGCGCGGCATGATCGAACGCTCCTGACAGACTTCCCGGCCTGCCGGCGGCGCGGGGACGGGGTTGAAGAAAAATCGCGCCAGCGCTAGCCGCGCCGGGCCAGTTTCTGCACTTCGGGCAGGGTACGCAACTGACGCATCACGCGGGCGAGATGCGTCCGGTCGCGAACGTTGAGCAGCAAATTCACCGTGGTGACGTTGCCCTCGCGTTCCGAGGTGTTGATCGTCTCGATGTTGGTGTCGGAGGCGGCGATGGCGGCGGCGATAGTCGCGAGCACGCCGCGCTTGTTGATGACATCGAGCCGCAATTCCACCGCGAAGTCGGCGCTGATGTGCTGTTCCCATTCCACCTCGATCCATCTCTCGGGATTTTTCTTGTAGCCGATGACGTTCTTGCAGTGGTCGCGGTGAATGACGATGCCGCGTCCGGTGTTGAGAAAGCCGATGATGGCGTCGCCCGGCAATGGCCGGCAACACTTGCCGAAGCTGACCACGGCGCCCTCGGTGCCCTTGATCAGCAGCGGCTGGGCGCTGGCGTCCGGCGAGAAGGTTTCCGCTTTTTCGTCGCCCGGCAGCAGGCGCTTGGCGATCAGGGCGGCCACCCGGTTGCCCAAACCGATCTCGGCCAGCAATTCGTCGAAACTGGCCAGGTTGAATTCCCGGACCAGCGCCTTGATCCGCTCGGCCGGCAGTTCGTTCAAGCCGCCGATCCGGCCGGCCAGCGCCTTTTCCAGCAGCCGCTTGCCCAGCAGCGCGGCTTCCTCGCGCTGCAGGTGCTTGAGGTAATGGCGAATGCTGGCGCGGGCCTTGGCGGTCACCACGAAATTGAGCCAGGCGGGATTGGGGCGGGCGGTGGGCGTGATGATGGCCTCGACGGTCTGGCCGGTGGTCAGCGGCGTGCGCAGCGGCACCAGCCGGCGGTCCACCCGCGCGCCCACGCAGGTGTTGCCGACGTCGGAGTGAATGGCGTAGGCGAAATCCACCGCCGTGGCGCCGCGCGGCAGTTCGATGATCTCGCCGCGCGGAGTGAACACGTAGACCTCGTCGGGAAACAGGTCCACCTTGACGCTTTCCAGGAATTCGACCGGGTTGCCGGCGCGACGCTGCATGTCCAGCAGCTTGCGCAACCATTCGCGGGCGCGCTGCTGAGCGTGGCCGCCCTGGCCGTCGCCGCCGGACTTGTAGCGCCAGTGGGCGGCGACGCCAACTTCGGCCATGATGTGCATTTCCTCGGTGCGGATCTGCAATTCGATGGGGACCCCACCGGGACCGAACAGCACGGTGTGCAGCGACTGATAGCCGTTGGCCTTGGGGATGGCGATGTAGTCCTTGAATCGGCCCATGATCGGCTTGTACAGGCTGTGCATCACGCCCAGCACCCGGTAGCAGGTGTCCACGTTATCGACGAGGATCCGCACCGCGTAAACATCGTAGACTTCCTTGAAGGGCCTGGTCTTGCGCGGCGCCAGCCGGTCCGCGTCCGGCAGGGAACCGGCCAATCGCTCCCGGAACGGATGCGGCGACGGCTTGCCGCGCATCTTCTGATAGATGCCCCAAAGATGCTTGCTGCGGCCCACGACCCGGGCCGTGATACCCTCCTCCCTCAACCGGGTATCGATGCAGGATTCCATCTGGCTGACGATCTCGTGGCGGTTGCCGCTCATCTTGCGCACGGCTTCCTGCAACACGCGGTAGCGCAGCGGATACAGATGGCTGAAGCCGAGATCTTCCAGTTCCTGGCGCAGGTGATTCATGCCCAGCCGGCCGGCGATGGGGGCGTAGATTTCCAGGGTCTCGCGGGCGATGCGGCGGCGCGATTCCGGGCGCATGGCGCCGAGGGTGCGCATGTTGTGCAGGCGGTCGGCCAGCTTGATCATGATCACCCGCAAGTCGTTGGCCATCGCCAGGAACATCTTGCGGAAATTCTCGGCCTGCGCCTCCAGCCTGGAGTTGAACTGAATCTGGGTCAGCTTGCTGACCCCATCGACCAGATCGGCGACTTCCGGCCCGAACCGGTTGCTGAGGTGTTCCTTGCTGTAATGGGTGTCCTCGATGACATCGTGCAGCAGCGCCGCTTGCAGGGTTTCATGATCGAAACGGACGTTGGCGAGAATGCGGGCCACGGCCAGCGGGTGGAAGATGTAGGGTTCGCCGCTCTTGCGGTAGATACCGGCGTGAGCATCGGCGGCGAAATAGCAGGCCTCGCGCAGCTGCTCGACCTGATCCGGTTCGAGGTATTCGCTGGTGATGGCGCACAGGTCGTCGATGCGCAGCCGCAAATCGTCCAGCCATTCGTCGTCGACCGCCAGTCGGCGAGCTTGCTGGAGTTCGTTTCGGACTTCCCGCACCGGCGCGCTCATCACGATCATTCTCCCGATAGCAGCGGATCGGCCCCCTCACTCCAACCCGACCGCGACGTCGTCATCGGCAACGGCGGGGGGGGAGGGTTCGGGCGTCGGCTCGGGCGCGCGGCTGTATCTGTCCTTGATGAGGTGATCGAGCCTGCCCTCGGCCAGTTCGCGCAGGGCGACGACGGTGGGCTTGTCGTTTTCCCAGGGAACCAGCGCTTCCTTGCCGAGCGCCAGGTCGCGGGCGCGACGAGCGGCGATCAGCACCAGTTCGAACCGGTTGTCCACCCGGTCGAGGCAGTCTTCAACGGTGATACGGGCCATGCGGAACTATCTCCGGTTCGAATAAGCGTTTGGACACTTGGGACTTTGCAGTCTAATGAGAAGCAAGCGGTTAAGACAAGAGTGTTCCTAAAAGTCCCCGCTGCCGCTCCAATTGTGCCTCCCGGCGCTGGCGGTTGGCGATGACGATGGCGCGCAGCGCCTCCAGCGCGGCGGAGAACCGGTCGTTGATCACCAGATAATCGAATTCGGCGTAGTGAGAAAGCTCGCTCAGCGCCGCCGCCATGCGCCGCTCAATCGTCTCCGGGCTGTCCTGACCGCGGCCAGCCAGCCGTTGCCGCAAGGC
>JRYG01009763.1_pt1 | contig 14814 bp, 12 predicted proteins | sample 235341 | NCBI WGS metagenome assembly JRYG01 (sample SAMN03074218, study PRJNA261478) | activated sludge metagenome | biome: Wastewater Treatment Plant; feature: Wastewater; material: Activated sludge; isolation source: activated biomass of a wastewater treatment plant treating hydrocarbon... ... | reverse complement strand
CCCTCAAACTCAGTCTATTCCCAGCAATACAAGTCCATACAAACACAAAAGGCGGCCCGGTGAAGGCGCCGCCCCTTGGCATGCTTTGGATATGTTAACAGCAATAGATGTCGGTTAATTCAGCTGGAAACCTTGCACGTACTGGTAATGGGTATGTGGGTTGGAAACCAGGTCCAGGTTGACAGTGCAATTTTCGAATTGCACGGCATACGTTTGGCGGATATGGTTAGTATTCAACTCGGCTTTATCTTTCAGTGCGAGGCCCAGGAAAGCGCCTACTTCCTGAAATCCCTGCATCACTTCTTTGACAAAGTGGATCGCGTTGTTGCTTGCTTCCGCGTTCATCAGGCCCACGGTCAAGGCCAGTTTAATTTTTCGGCTGTTCATAATCGGGATATGTTTTAGGGTGCATGGGAATTATTCGTCGTCTTTACCTTAAGAACTGATTTTTTTCTCCGGATGTTGCTTGGCGACCATTTAAAGTAATGTTAAAACTTATTAATACAGATCATTCAGCAAGTACCAGACAATCAATTAATACCACAAAGTTGGGTTGTGTTACAGTTTTTCGCCACTTTTTTTCTATGAACGGTAATTTTTGGTAGTTGAACTGGCTTTTTTAGGTGACAAGGCGGGGGGGGGAGGGGTATTTTTTATAAAAAATAAGGGCTATACCCGGAAGTACAGCCCCTGATGAATATCCAATGCTTATTCTGGACTAATCTACATTGTCGTGTAAGTAAGAATTGCCTTCCCGGAACTCGGGTTCTTCGTCATCGCTAATCACCCAGCGGGACATAGCGTGGTCGCCGGAATTGGGCACATCGTCGAGTCGAACGCCGCGGCGCAGGTAGGCGGGCTCGCTTTCCAGTTCGTTGATCGTCTGTGGATTATTGAGTTTTGGCGTTTGCACGCGCAATTTCTCGCGGCGTTTGGCGTCGCGTTCTTCCTGCTTGCGGCGTTCTTCTTCCAATCGCTCCTTATCCGTTTCTTCCTTGCGCACGTAGGGTTCTTCATAGGAATAATGGTGGCGCTGGTGGTACTTGTCGTAGGCATTTCGAATATTGTCAAACTCGAAGGTAGTTGCATCGGGTTTGTCATTTTGTTCGAAGCCAATATCCGACAGCGTTATGCGCTGCTCCGGGTTATTCCTTTTTTTTTCATCGTCGTCGAGCGATACAATAATGCGATCGCTGTTGGTCGTTTTTTGCGCTTTTTGGTTATCGTTGTGTTCAAAGCCGGTAGCGATGACCGTCACGCTGATCTTATCGCCCAGCGATTCGTCGTAGCAGTTACCCCAGATCAGGTCGGTACCGTAGCCGGCTTCTTCCTGGACAAACTCCGTAATTTCAAAGATTTCGTCCATAGTAACCTCTTTGGTACCCGACGAAATATTGAGCAGGATGTGCTGGGCGCCTTTGATATGGTTATCTTCGAGCAGGGGCGAATGCAGGGCCTCGTCCACGGCGCGTTTGGCGCGGTCTTCGCCGGCAGCCGTAGCGGTGCCCATGATAGCCACGCCGCTATCGCGCATAACGGTATTCACGTCTTCGAAGTCGACGTTCACATACCCTGGCACTGTAATAATCTCGGCGATACCTTTTGCGGCGGTCGTCAGGATATTATCGGCCTGGGCGAAGGCTTCGGAGATCGAGAGGTTGCCGTATATCTGGCGCAATTTATCGTTAGAGATCACGATCAGCGTATCTACGTGTTTGCGCAACTCGGCCAGGCCGTCGGTGCCTTGCTCGGTACGACGGCGTCCTTCGAAAGTAAACGGCAGCGTAATAATACCCACCGTGAGGATGTCCATCTCGCGGGCCGTTTTGGCGATAATCGGCGCCGCGCCGGTGCCGGTGCCGCCGCCCATGCCTGCGGTGATAAACAACATGCGGCAATTATTTTCGAGATACTTGCGCACATCTTCAATAGATTCTTCGCAGGCCAGCTTGCCGATATTGGGCTTGGAGCCGGCGCCGCGGCCTTCGGTGAGGAAGGGCCCCAACTGGATTTTAGTGGGCACCGGGCTCATTTCCATGGCCTGAGAATCGGTATTACAGATGGCGAAATCAACGCCGACGATACCTTGTTTAAACATGTGGGTGACTGCGTTACTTCCGCCGCCGCCTACGCCTATTAATTTTATGATAGGACTTTCTCCTTTTGGCAAATCGAATAACATGACTGCTGTTTTTTGTGAATACAGCCCGGGATGTCCGCATTTATATTAGTATCAGTAAGCGAGGGCATCCATTGGCAAAAAAAATCAAAAGTTCAACTCGCCGGGGCGCCCTTTGGCGGCCCCGATAGCGCCCGGTCAGAATTCCGAATCGGGTTCGGCTTCAAACCACTCCTTGGTTTTGCGGAACAATTGTTCGTACCATTTTCCGCCGGCTTCCGCGGTGGCTTCCTCTTCTTCCTGGGCAGGTTGTTTTTCCTGTACCGGCGCGGTTTCTATGCGCACCTTGCCGGCCTGGAGGTCTTCAATGCCCTTGAGCAGGAGGCCGATGGCCGTAGCAAAGATCGGGTTGCTCAGTTGTTCATTGTAGCCATGCGCCAGGTGTTCGATGGGGATGCCGATACGGGTTGGCAGGCCCGTGTGGTATTCCGAAAGCTTGTCGATGTGGTTGAGCAGGGCGCCGCCGCCGGTGAGCACGATACCGCCGATGAGTTTGCGCTCGTACCCCGAGCGGCGTATTTCCCATACCACATAATCGAGGATCTCTTCCACGCGCGCCTGGATAATGCGTGCGAGGTTTTTCTCGGAGATTTCCTTCGGGTCGCGGCCTTTCAGCCCGGGTATAGTAATAATGCGGTTGTCGTAAACCTCGTCGGCCATTGCGGAGCCGAATTTGACTTTCAGTTTTTCGGCTTGCTGTACCATTACATTGCAGCCGTCTTTGATATCCTTGGTAATTACATTGCCGCCGAAGGGCACCACCGCGGTATGGCGGATGATACCGTCCTGGAAAATCGTGATATCGGTAGTGCCTCCGCCGATATCAACCAGGGCTACGCCGGCTTCTTTTTCCTCTTCACTGAGCACGGCAGCGGCGGATGCGATTGGTTCGAGCGTCATATTGGCGACGCGCATACCCGAGCGCTCCACGCAGCGGTGAATATTATTGGAAGCGGTAATTTGTCCGGTTATGATATGGAAATTAGCTTCCATCCGGATGCCCGACATGCCGATGGGGTCGAGGATGCCCTGCTCGTTGTCTACCGTGTATTCCTGGGGAATCACGTGCAGGATCTTGTCGCCGGGCGGCAGCACCAATTTGTGCATATCGGTGATCAGCCTGTCGATATCGCGCTGGCTGATTTCCGTGTGGTCATTGTCACGGGTGAGAATCCCGCGGTGTTGCAGGCTTTTGATGTGTTGGCCCGCAATACCAACGTGCACCACCCTGGCATCAACGCCGGCGCTGCGCCGCACGATACCGACGGCGTCGGAGATGGCATTCACCGTTTTTTCGATATTCGAAACGACGCCGCGAAGCACGCCCTCCGAGTCGACTTTGCCGACCCCGAGGATCTCCAGTTTGCCGTATTCGTTGCGGCGCCCGGCGATGGCGCACACTTTTGTCGTTCCTATGTCCAGGGCGACAACAACATCCGTTTTGAAAGCATTGGTTTCCATCATAAACATGTTTTGGTCATGCGCGGGGTTATCCGCACAAAAAATATAGTTTGTCCATTATTTTCTACAGACTACTTGTCCTTTATACCGCAGGTCAATGACGTTGTATTTACGCCAGCCCTCATAAGGCATACCTTCTTTATAAAAGATTTTGAGTCTGTTGAGTTTGTCTTCCATATCGTGTTTCCTGCCCAGTTGAATCAGGTGGTCGCCCACTTTAGGCGCCAGGGTAAATTCGCCCCGGTTGTTGAGGTGAATTTGTTCAACCAAAGCCTGAAGCAATTCGTCGTTTCGAATGATCAGGGTGAGCTCGAACAAATCCTTGAGCAAGTGCCGTTTGCGCTGCATAAAGTCGGGAGTATGGGGCGGAATATTGCCGGTTGCCACCAATACTCGCGGGGCAAAGTGTTTTGACAGCGGCATTTTGGCGCCATTGGCGTCAAGGTAATAGTTGAGCCCGTTTTTGTCGATGATGCGCACCAGGGGTTCGCGTTGCTCGATGTCGATGGTGATGGTATTGTCGGCGCCGATAAAAGCGTCGGCATTGGCAATAATGGGGTCGTCTTCGAGTACTTTTTCCAATCGCTCAATATCAACCTCGCCTACGGGCAGGGCGGTGAGCGGATAGCCGAAGCTGCGCTCGATGGTATTGAGGATGTCTTTGTCCTGAAGCAGCGAATTGCCGCTTACCAATGGGGCTATATTGACTTTAACCTCGGCTACGTCGCCGGCTTTTTTGCGTTCCACCGCAGAAATAACCATCACGCCTGCTGCGAAGAGCAGTGCGACGCCGGTGAGACGCTTAAGCATTAAGGTTAATTCAGCCGTCATCTTGCAGTAGTGTTTAGGGCCCCTTTTGTAGCGGCCAGCATGGTTTCAATAGGGTTAATCAAGGTATCAATATCGCCGGCGCCGATGGTCATGAGCACGTCGAGTTGGCGCCGTGCCAGCGTTTCTACCAGGTTGCTTTTGTCGAGCAGTTGCTTGTTGGGGTTTTTCATCAAATTCAACAACATATCAGCGGTGACCCCGGGTATGGGCAATTCCCTTGCCGGGTATATGTCTAGCAGCAATATTTCATCAAACCCATCGAGCGCTTCGGCGAATTCGGCGGCAAAATCGCGGGTGCGGGAAAACAGGTGCGGCTGAAAGACGCCGGTGAGTTTTCTACCCGGAAATAGCTGCCGTGCAGCTTGCACTACCGCTTTGATTTCAGTGGGGTGATGCGCATAGTCGTCGATATACACCCGGTTTTCATCGCGGTAGATCACCTCAAAGCGGCGTTTGACGCCGCCGAAGGTGGCGAGTCCTTCCCGTATGGCTTCAGGCGATACGCCGACGTGCAGGGCTATCGTTATGGCTGCCGTGGCGTTTTCGACGTTGTGCCTGCCGGGCATCGGCAGCCGCAAACGTTCAATAGTCATATTTTCACCTACATAATCGAAAACAAAAAACCCGTTTTCGACGCCGATATTCCTGGCCTGGCGTTCTCCTTGTTCGATACCGAAGCCGTTAGTATTGGTAAACCCGGCAAACTGGGGCAACAGTCCGTTTTGCACCCACAGCCGTCCGCCGGGTTTTACCTGGCGGGCGAAGGCCAAAAAACCCGTATCGAGCAGGGTCTGCCGGTCGCCGTAGATGTCGAGGTGGTCGGCATCCATAGAGAGGATGACGGCAATATCAGGCGACAGGTGCAAGAACGAACGGTCGTATTCGTCGGCTTCTACCACTACCCAGTCGCTTTTTCCAATCAGGAAATTGGACTGGAAATTTTTGACGATACCGCCCAAAAACGCCGTACAGTCAATACCGCCGCTGCGGAGCAGGTGGGCCGTCATCGACGAGGTGGTCGTTTTGCCGTGCGTTCCGGCAATGGCCGCCGTTTTCATTCCCCGGCTGATGATACCCAGCACTTCCGCGCGTTTTTTGATAGGGTAGTCGTGCGACTGGAAGTAGACCAGTTCACTGTGAGTAGCCGGAATGGCGGGGGTGTAAATCACAAGGTCAACTCCCTGGGGTATAAAAGCAGGATCGTCGGTATAGTGAATGGCTGCGCCTTCGGCTACGAGTGCGCGGGTGAGGTCCGTCTCCGTGCGGTCGTAACCGAATACAGCTACGCCGCGGCTCAGGAAATACCGGGCCAGGGCGCTCATGCCGATGCCGCCGATTCCGATAAAATACACTTTATGTAAATCCTGCAGATTCATTTTCGTTTATATCAAAAGTTCACCTTTTGTTAGCCAATTGCAGCACTTCGCCGGCGATTTGCGCGGCGGCGTCGGGGTGCGCCAATTTGCGAGCATTATCGCTTAACGCTTTCAGTTGTGCTTTATCATCCAGCAAGCGCAGCGCTTCAACAATCATTTTTTCAGCGGCCTCGTTATCGCTGATCATCAGTGCAGCGTTGTGGTTCGCCAGCGCCTTGGCGTTTTTAGTCTGGTGGTCTTCCGCCACATTTGGCGAAGGCACCAGGATGGCCGGTTGCCCCAGCAGGCACAATTCGGAAATTGTAAGGGCGCCGGCGCGGCAGATGGCTACGTCGGCCAGCGCGTATGCCAGGTCCATCCGCTCAATAAAAGGCCGGATGCGTACGTTGTTCAATTTTGCCGTATCGCTTTCTTTAAAGCGCTCGTAATACAAGCTGCCCGCTTGCCAGAGTACCTGCACTTCCGGATGCCGGGCCAGCAGTGCGGCGTTGGCGGCCATGGCCTCGTTGAGGCGCAGGGCGCCGAGGCTGCCGCCGAAGACAAAAATCACAGGCACGCCGGGTGTCAAGTCATAATACCGGGCCGCTTCGGCTTTATCCGGTTGTGCATCTCTCAAATCGCGGCGTACAGGGTTGCCGGTAAGCACAATTTTTTCCTTCGGAAAATAGCGCTCCATCTGATCGTAGGCCACACAGATACGCGACACTTTTGCTGCCAGCAGGCGATTGGTAACGCCGGCATACGAATTTTGCTCCTGAATCAGGCAAGGGATGCCGCTACGCGATGCTACCCGCAGGATAGGACCGCTGGCGTAACCGCCCACGCCCACTGCCACATCGGGTTTGAACCGGCGCACAATGGCCGCTGCTTTCCACATGCTGGAAATCAGTTTTATCGGAAACAGCAGATTGCGCCAGTCCAGACTGCGGTGAAAACCGCTGATCCACAAGCCTTCTATGGGATATCCCGCTTTCGGGACCTTTTCCATTTCCATTTTGCCTTTTGCGCCCACAAACAAAATCTCGGCATCGGGCGCTTTTTCCCTGATGGCGTCGGCAATAGCTATCGCCGGGAAGATGTGGCCGCCGGTGCCTCCTCCGCTGATCAAAACCCGCAAGGGGCGCGATATGTCGTTTGTTTTTTTCAAAGCACAAACTACTTTATTCTTCTTCAGCCGGAACGACGGCTACCGTTTCTATATACTTGCTCACGCTGAGAATAATTCCCAATGAGATACAAGTAAAAATAATGGACGTCCCCCCCATACTGATAAAGGGAAGGGTAATACCCGTAACCGGCGCCAGGTGAACAGCCACGGCAATATTGATAAACGCCTGTAAAACAAGCAGTATACTCAATCCCATGGCCAACATGGCGCCGAAAGCTTTGGGGCTTTTGGTGACCAGCCTCGTTACCCTGAAAAACAGCAGGGTATACAGCGAAATCAGGATGGCCCCGCCGAATACGCCGTATTCTTCGCAAATGATGGCGTAGATAAAGTCGGCATAAGACGAAGGCAAAAAATTGCGCTGAATGCTATTGCCGGGGCCTTCGCCCAACCAACCGCCGTTGGCGATGGCAATTTTAGCCTGTTGTACCTGGTAAACGCCGTCGGGATTGGTGAGGAAATCCTGAATACGCGAAGTCCAGGTCGTTGAGCGAATGAAATCGGGGAAAAAACTCCCCATCAAAAACAACATGGCAAAAACTACAATGCCCAGCATAATGAGCAAAATGATGTATTTTAGGGCTACCCTGCCGACAAACATCATGCCCAGACAGGCAGCGAATAAAATGCCTGCGGTAGACAAGTCGCTGGGCGCTATCAGTCCACATATGAGCAACACCGGCACAATAATGGGCAAAAAGGCGCTGTTAAAATCCTTGATGTAGTCTTGTTTTGTTGAAATAGCCCGCGCCACATAAATGATCAGCGCCAGCTTGGCGAAATCGGATGTTTGAATCGTGAGGCCCACAAAGGGCAGCATGATCCAACGCCGGGCTTCGTTGATATCGGGGCCGAAAGCCACTGTATAAATCAACAGCGGCACGGCAACCGTGATCAGCACGGGCGCCCAGCGCGAATAGCGCATGTAATGGATCAAGTGACAGACATAAGTAAGAAACAGCCCCACCACCAGAATCAGCCCGTGTTTGAGCAGGAAAGCTTCGGTATTGCCGCCGCGCTCCCGGTATGCGAGCATGCCGGTAGAGCTGTAAACCGCCAGCAAAGAGAAGATAGACATCACGGCGATGATCGCCCAGATGGTTCGGTCTCCTCTGAGTTCGGCATAAATTCGTGCAGCAAATGTGGACATAATTACTCTGATAACAATTTAAGTACTTCGTTTCTAAACTGGTCTCCTCTGTCTTCGTAGTTTTTGAAAAGGTCGAAACTTGCGCAGGCCGGCGACAGCAGCACGACGTCGCCGCGGGCGGCCAGGTCGCGGGCGGCGGCGACGGCTTCGGCCATGCTTTTGGTATCGACTAATGTGCCGTTGACCGGTTCGTTGAAAACCTGGAACAACCTGGCGTTGTCGACGCCGAGGCAAACCACGGCTTTGACCTTTTCTTTCACAAATGGCAACAGGGGGGCGTAATCATTGCCTTTATCCTGTCCGCCAACTATCCAGACCACGGGCTTTTCCATGGCCTGCAAGGCGAAATAGACGGAGTCTACGTTGGTCGCCTTGCTGTCGTTGATATATTCCACGCCGTCAATCTCCGCCACTTTTTCGAGGCGGTGAGGCACCGGCACAAACGATTCGAGTCCGCGCTGGATATCCTCGGGCGTTACCCCCATTTCGAGGGCGCCCCTGATGGCAAACAATGCATTCATAGCATTGTGGATGCCTTTAAGTTGGGTATTGCCCAGGTCGAAACGGTGATCGCCGACGCGCAATATTTTTCCGTCTATCAAATGCCGGTGCAGGGCTACGAGCTGGGGCGCGAAAGTTTTGTCTTTCATAAACGCCATCGTGTTGGCATCGTCGCTGTTGTACAGGAAGATATCCTGCGCCTGTTGATTCATCAAAATGCGGAACTTTGACCGCACATAGTTTTCCAACTGATAATCGTACCTGTCGAGGTGGTCTGCCGTGATATTGAGCAGCATGGCCACATTGGGGCGGAACGAACGAATGCCGTCGAGCTGAAAACTACTCACCTCCAACACATACCAATCGGGCTGGCGCTGCTCGGCTACGCAGGCGGCAAAGCTGAGGCCTACATTGCCGGCCATAACCGCATCGATACCGCCTGTTTTTACCAGGTGGTAAGTGAGCATCGTCGTAGTCGTTTTGCCGTTGCTGCCGGTAATTGCCAGCAACTTCGAGCTGGTATAGCGGGCGGCGAATTCAATTTCAGAGATAACCGGAATACCCAGCGCTACAAATTCTTTCACCAGCGGCGCCTTGTCGGGTATGCCCGGGCTTTTGACCACTTCGTCGGCATCGGCCATCTTCTCCCAGGTGTGCCGTCCTTCCTCGAAAGGAATAGCCCTGGCCTCGAGTTCCTTTTTATAATGATCTTTGATCTGACCTTTGTCAGACACAAACAGGTCGAAACCCAGTTGTTGCGCCAGGATTGCCGCGCCTACCCCACTTTCTGCCGCTCCTAAAATGACTATTTTCATACCTGGCTGTTTATCGGATTTTCAGGGTAATAATCGTAATAACCGCCAGCAAAACGCCCACAATCCAGAAGCGCGTCACGATTTTTGTCTCGGCCATGCCTTTCTTCTGGTAGTGGTGATGGAGGGGCGACATCAGGAAGATGCGCCGGCCTTCGCCGTATTTGCGTTTGGTATATTTAAAATAGGCTACCTGCAATACCACCGATAAATTTTCTACCAAAAAAATTCCGCAGAGTATCGGTATAAGCAGTTCTTTTCTCAACAAAATAGCCATAGCGGCGATGATACCGCCAAGGGTCAAGCTGCCGGTATCGCCCATAAAAATCTGGGCGGGGAACGAGTTATACCAAAGAAATCCAAGGCAGGCGCCTATAAAACACGCAGCAAAGATCACCAATTCGCCGGTACCCGGCAGGTGCAGGATGCTGAGATAATTGGCGGCGATAGCGTTACCCGACACATAGGCAAAAATTCCCAGCGTGACGCCGATAATACCTGATACGCCGGTGGCCAGTCCGTCAAGTCCGTCGGTGAGGTTGGCGGCGTTAGACACGGCGGTCACCACAAAAATTACCAGCGGAATAAAAAGCAGCCATACCCATTTGTGGGAGGTAGATTCGCTTTTTGCAGGAATCAACCAGGCATAATCGAGGTGATTGCCTTTTACAAAGGGCACGTTGGTCAGGTTGGTTTTATAATCGCCTTTGGTTTCCCATGTGCCTTCCAGCGATTTCACCACCCTGGTATTGCCAACCTGGAACTGATCAATTTTAAGCGATTCCGCTTCGCTGACGTTCATGCGCACCACCACCTGCTCGTTCATAATCATGGTAACGCTGATAATAAGGCCGAGTACTACCTGTCCCAAAATTTTAAACTTTCCGCTCAAACCCGCCTTATTTTTACGAAACACCTTGATATAATCGTCGATAAAGCCGATGAGCCCCATCCATGTAGTGCTGATCACCATGAGGATGATATACACGTTATCGAGTTTGGCCATGAGCAGGCAGGGGATCAGAATAGCCATAATAATGATCACGCCGCCCATAGTGGGGGTTCCTTCCTTTTGTTTTTGGCCGTGCAGGCCGAGGTCGCGCACGCTTTCGCCGATTTGCAGCCGGCGCATGTAATTAATGATGCGCCCGCCGAAAAGCATAGAAATGATCAGCGAAAGGATAGTAGCCACGCCCGCGCGAAACGTGATATATTGGAACAAACCCGAGCCCGGAATTTTTCCGAAAATTGAATTGAGCCATTCTACGAGTTCAATCAGCATAATCGTGCTTTTTAGGCGCTAAATATAGCAAATCAGCCGGGTTGCGTGTGATCGCCGACAAGTTCGTTTCGCAATATTTCTTTATCGTCAAAAGGATACTTCACGCCGTTGATTTCCTGGTATTTTTCGTGGCCTTTACCGGCAACCAGGATGATGTCGCCATCGGTTGCCATACGGCAGGCCGTTTGTATGGCTGTACGCCGGTCTTCCAGCGTCAGCGTTTTGCGGACTGCCTCGGCGGGAATGCCTGCCTGCATATCTGCCAGGATTTGCGCCGGCGGTTCCGTTCTCGGGTTATCGGAGGTCAGAATTACCTGATCGCTGAGCCGGCAGGCTACTTTGGCCATCTCGGGTCGCTTGGCGCGGTCGCGGTCGCCGCCGCAACCAACTACCGTGATGATCCTCGAATTGCCCTTGCGCAACTGCAAGATGGTATCCAGCACCTTTTCGAGGGCGTCGGGCGTGTGGGCATAATCGACGATAGCCGCGATATTTCTGGCGGGATCCTGCAGGTAGTCGAAACGGCCCTCGGCAGCGCGCAATTGGCTGAGCGCAACCAGCGTTTCGGTGCTATCCTGGCCCAGCAGCGTAGCAGTGGCATAAACCGCCAGTAAATTATAGGCGTTAAATTCCCCTATCAGACGGGTATGAACTTGCTGACCATTAATGCTGAGGTGTAATCCGCCGATACCGTTGTCGAGCACCCTGGCCCTGAAATCAGCCATAGCGTGCAGACTGTAGCGATACGCTTTGGCGGCGGTATTCTGGATCATCACCTCGCCTCGTTTGTCGTCAATATTGATCAGTGCAAAAGCCGTCCTGGGCAATATGTCAAAGAACCTTTTTTTGGCCGTTATATAGGCCTGAAACGTTTTATGATAATCTAAATGATCATGCGTAATATTGGTAAAAATGGCGCCGGCAAACTCCAGTCCGTCAATGCGCCGTTGATCGGCGGCGTGCGAGCTGACCTCCATAAAGGCGTAGTCGCAACCTGCCTGGGCCATATCGGCCAGCAGTTGGTTGATACTCAGCGCATCGGGCGTAGTATGGGTGGAGGGTATGACCGTATCGCCTATTTTATTTTCGATAGTAGATAACAGTCCTGTTTTATACCCCAATGCCTTAAACAGTTCGTACAGCAGCGTAGCCGTCGTCGTTTTGCCATTGGTACCGGTGACGCCCACCAGTCGGAGCCTGCGAGAGGGATGCCCATACCGGTTGGCCGCCATCCACCCCAATGCCGAAGCGCTGTCGTCTACCTGCAGGTATGTTACGCCCGGGTGCAAGACTGCGGGAAGTGTTTCAGCTACTATAGCAGCGGCGCCCTGGGCGATTGCTTTTTCAATAAAAGCGTGCCCGTCGACGTGCGTACCTCGAACTGCCACAAAAACGCCATTTTCAATAACCTGCCGGGAGTCGAAGTCGATACGGCTGACTTCCCGGTCCAGATCGCCTATTACTTCTTTTAGCAAAAGGCCTTGAATGATTGCCTGTAAAAGCATGTTTCCTGCTGTGCTACTTAACGTAAATCACTTCAATTCAATCTGATAGCGACCGTTTGCCCGCGGGCTCTTGTGCCCGGCATAACAGACTGGGAAACGACCTTGCCCACCCCGCTGATTCTGACGCGCAGTCCGCGATTTTCCAAAGCATAAAGTGCGTCGCGAAGTCCCATTCCGATAACGCTGGGCACTTTATCCTCGGGTAGTCTTCTATTTTCGATAATCAGGCTATCGGATTGCGCTCTGACTACCGCCATTTCGCCATCGACAGTGCCGTAATAAGGCAGTTCCAGAAAATCGAGTATGCTCAGCAACTCCTTTGAATTGCCTGCATTTCCGCCCGGCAGGTTAGCGCCCGCCAATACGGGGCGCGGGCCGTTATTCAGGGGGTCGTGCAATTCAACGATCGAATAATAACATTTGTCGGCGATTTCGCGGAACACCGGGCCTGCCACGTCGCTGCCATAGATACCGTGCTGACGCGGACGGTTGATCATCACTATACAGGAATACATGGGCGCCTCCGCAGGAAAATACCCTACAAAGGAGGCCTGATAGCCGCCTATCGTATTGCCTCCGCCTCTGCGGCGTCGGTAATTGAGCTGTGCGGTGCCCGTCTTTCCTGCAAAGCGATACTGATCAGTAGCCAGTTTGGCGGCAGTACCGCGAAGCACTACGCCTTCCAGCAGCTCTTTTGCTTTCTGGATAGTGCGTTTTGAAGCGATCCGGCGTTTTATCACGGTAGGTTTAAACGACTGCTGGGTATGGCCGAAACGCCTGATCTCTTCCACCAGCATGGGTTTCATCATTTCGCCGTTATTGGCAACCGCATTGTAAAAAGTGAGCAGTTGCAGCGGCGTAATTCGCGATTCATAACCTATCGACATCCAGGGCAGCGTAGTGCCGCTCCAGGAATCTTTTTCGCTATAAGCCTCCTTGATATAAGGCGCCGCTTCTCCTTCAATGTCAATACCCGTGGGCAAGTGGAGGTTAAACTCCTTCATATGCGCGATATAGCGTGCGGCGCCCTCGTTGCCGTTGAGCGAATTGCGCTCGCCGTAGGCCTTGGTAACCAATTTGGAAACCCCCACATTAGAAGACATCTCAAAGGCCTTGCGCACGGTAATGGTATCCAGTTCCTTGCTTTCCGGCGAAGAGTCTTCCAGCACCTCCTCGTAGTACTGTGTCACGCCGTGTTCTATTGACACGGAGTCTTCCAGGTTGATCAGGTTATCCTCCAGCAATGCCATCATGGAAGCCAGCTTGAAAGTAGAGCCGGGTTCGGTTGCGAAGCCTATGGCATAATTGTATGTTTCAAACCAGCCTTCTTCATTTTTGCCTAAATTGGCAATAGCGCGGATAGCGCCTGTTTTCACCTCCATCACCACGGCGGTACCCCAATCGGCATTGTGGTATTGGAGTGCGCGGAGCAATGCGTTTTCGGTAATATCCTGGATATTGACGTCAATAGTCGTGACAATATCGTCGCCGCTTTTGGGTTCAATTGACGTCAAATCTTCGGTGGGGATCCACAGGTCGTGCTTGCGATCCACGCAAACCATAAATTCCTTGCCGGGTTGTCCGCCCAATATATCGTCATAATACCCTTCCAGGCCGATAGGCTGGGCGTCGGCGCGCACATAGCCGATTGTACGGCGGGCCAGCAGTCCGAATGGGCGTTTGCGCTCGCTTCTTTTTTCGGCGATCAGTCCGCCCTTGTATTTGCCGAGGTTAAACAGCGGAAACTGCTCGATGCGTTTTTTCTCGGTATAGGTCGCCTGTTTTTTAATTAAAATATGGCGGTTGCGATTAATATTCGTGTCGCGCAGTTCGGCCAGGAATTGCCGCATGCCGCCCACCGTATAAGAGCGGTCGACATAAGTGGCCATACAATACGCCAGCGAGTCGACATTTTTCTGAAAATCCTCTTCGCTGGGGGCATAGGGGTCGAAATAAATGTCAAAGAACGGAACCGAAGTAGCCAGCAGGCTGCCGTCAGTAGCCAGGATATTACCGCGTTCGGCTTCGATTTCGCGTTCGCGCACATAGCTGTCTTGCCCTTCTGCGCGCCAGCGTTCGCCGTCAATAATAGCGATATCAATCGTTCTGTAAATCAAAACAATAGCCGCCGGAATCACCATTCCGAAAAGCAGGAAATACACGCGATACAGAACTTCGTTTTTAACATCCATGCTAACGGCAATTAATCTTGTTCCACTACGATTTTATTGGGTTTACTGCGAAACATGCGTAGCCCTTCGTCTTTAACCCTGTCAGCGACGATAGACTGCATGCTATTATACATATTTTCAGACTGCAGGGACATAAACTCCCAGCGCAGGTCCTTGATTTCTTTTTGCAGCAATTGCACATTGCGCACGTTGCGTTCGGCGTAATGCGCATTGGCAATATAGATAGTGGCCAGCATCCCCAGAAAAGCGATAAACGCCAGGTTGTTGAGGATGAGGTCGGAGGCCATAAAGCCCAGGTTATTCCATGTCAGTCCTTTTTTTGCCATTTTTTTTATTTAGGGGTTATGAGGGGTTATG
>JRYG01001424.1_pt1 | contig 14821 bp, 13 predicted proteins | sample 235341 | NCBI WGS metagenome assembly JRYG01 (sample SAMN03074218, study PRJNA261478) | activated sludge metagenome | biome: Wastewater Treatment Plant; feature: Wastewater; material: Activated sludge; isolation source: activated biomass of a wastewater treatment plant treating hydrocarbon... ... | reverse complement strand
TGAGCGGATTGAGCAGTTCCTGGGTGGCGCCGCTGAGAATGGCGTGATTGAGAATGCTGGCCAGTTGGGCGGCGAGGGTAACCAGAAAATCCACCTCACTGGAGCCGAATTGACGGACGGCGGTATCCTGGACCACTAACACGCCGAGCACCCGGCGATATTGGATCATCGGTACCCCCAGGAAGGCGTGGAAGTCATCCTCGCAGACCTCGCAAACCGGATGAAACCGCGGGTGGCGCGGCGCGTCCTCGATATTCACGGGTTCCTGGCGTTCGGCCACCAGGCCGACCAAGCCTTGCCGGCGGCTCAGCCGCACCCGGCCAACGGCCCGCGGGTTCAGGCCGGCGGTGGCCATCAGCACGAACTCGCGATTGTCCTCGTCGGCCAGATAAACGGTGCAGGCGGCGACTTGCATCGCATCTCGAATTCGGCTGACCGTGATCGCCAGCGCGCTGGGCAAATCCGGAGCCGCGCTGACATCCTGGACGATACGGCGCAGGGTTTCGAGCATGCTGGCAGAATCCTTGGAGACTGGGTGAAAGCGCGCGTTGACGGTAAGGCCGCCGCGCCGTTTGGGAGTTCGCGCTGCCGCGAGGGTCGGAAGCCGGTTAGAATATACCCGCTGCGGCTAACCAAAGAAGATCTCGAGGCTCATGAGCGATCCAATACCGTTCACCGTCGACCCGGCGCGAAGCGCCCGCCTGCTGCGGCTGGCCACTTACGCCTCGGTGACGACCGCCACGGTCCTGATCGCCGGCAAGCTGGCGGCGGCGTTGCTGACCGGCTCGGTCAGCGTGCTGGCCTCGCTGGTGGATTCGATGATGGATGTGGCGGCATCGATCATCAACCTGTTGGCGGTGCATTATTCCCTGCAACCGCCCGACCGCGAGCACCGCTTCGGCCACGGCAAGGCCGAGCCGCTGGCCGGCCTGGTGCAAGCGGCGTTCATCGCCGGTTCGGCGGTGTTCCTGATCCTGCACGCGGTGGACCGGTTGTTGCACCCGCAGCCCTTGCAGGACGCTCTGATCGGCGTCGGTGTACTCGTGTTCTCCATCGCCGCCACGGTGTTGCTGCTGGCGTTTCAGCATTACGTCATCCGCCGCACCCAATCCACGGCGATCCGCGCCGATGCGCTGCATTACGCCACCGACCTGCTGACCAACGCCGCCACCATCGTGGCGCTCGGACTGGCCATGCTGGGCTGGTCGAGTGTAGACCCGATCTTTGCTATCGGCATCGCCCTGTATATTCTGTATAGTGCGGGACACATTGGTCACGAATCGATACAATTGTTGATGGACCGCGAATTGCCGCCCGCGGTCCATGCGCGCATCAGAGAGATCGTGCGGGATCATCCGCGGGTCCTCGGCATCCATGACGTGCGCACCCGCCGCTCCGGGCAAACCTATTTCATCCAGCTGCACCTGATGCTGGACGATCAAATGCCGCTGGTGGAGGCGCACCGGGTGGCGGATGAAGTGGAGGCGGCGATCATGGCGGTGTTCCCCAACGCCGATGTGCTGATCCACGAAGATCCGGCCAGCGAGCCGCCGCCGCGACCTCTGCCGGGTTGACGCCGCGCGCCGGTCGCCGCGCGAACCTTGCCGCCGCCCCGGATTTCCAAGCAAGAGGCGGGTTGAAACCTGACCATTGGCGCGTAACGACCGAGCATTCCCCAAGGAGCCTGAACCGATGTCATCAGCCGCGAGTACGCCTCATCAACCCCTGGTCCTGGTGGTCGACGACGATTTGACGATCAATCTGTTGGTCAGTACGGCGCTGGAGCAGGCCGGATTTCGCGTGGAGCAGGCCGAAAACGGCCGCCAGGCCGTGGAGCGGTTCGAGCGGGTTCATCCCGAGGTCGTCGTGATGGACGTGATGATGCCCGAGATGGACGGGTTCGCCGCCTGCGCCGAACTGCGGCGCCAGCCCAGCGGCGCGCGGGTCCCGATCCTGATGATGACGGGCCTGGACGATCACGAGTCGATTGACCAGGCCTTCGACGCCGGCGCGACCGATTTCATCACCAAGCCGATCAACTATACCCTGCTCGGCCATCGGGTACGCTATCTGCTGCGGGCCAGCGCGGCGATGCGTGATCTGCGCGAGAGCGAGCGGCGCCTGGCCACCGCGCAACGCATCGCCCGGCTGGGACATTGGGATTGGCGCCTGGACCAGGACGTTCTCCATTTGTCGGAAGAGGTCTGCCGAATCGTGGGACTCGATCCCGCGCGACCGGAGACGCCGCTCCAGGCGTTGCTCGACCGCGTGCCGGAACAAGACCGGTCCAGGGTGCGGGCCTGGTTCGCGGAAATCCGCGAGCAGGGTCAGTCGGTAGGGATCAACCATTGGATCCTGAACGCGGCCGGCGACCGTTGTCACGTTCGCCAACAGGTCGAGGCCGTGTTCGACGAGTCCCAGCGGATTGCCCGGTTGTATGGCACTCTGCAGGATATCACCGAATTGCAGCGGGCCGAGGAACGCATCCGACAATTGGCCTTTATCGACAGCCTCACCCGCTTGCCGAACCGCGAGCTGTTCAAGGATCGCCTGAGCGCGGCGCTCAGGCTGGCCAAGCGCCATGGCCGGCGCGTGGGGCTGCTGTTTTTGGATTTGGACAATTTCAAACGCATCAACGACACGCTCGGCCACAGCGTGGGTGATCTGCTGCTCCAGGCGACGGCGGAGCGCCTGAAGCTGAGCCTGCGCACCAGCGATACGATAGCCCGCGTCGAGGCGGACGACCGGGACGAGACCATCGCGCGGCTCGGGGGGGACGAATTCACCCTGCTGCTGCCCGAAGTCCGGCGCAGCGAGGATGTCGCCGTGGTGGCCGAGCGAATCCAGGCGAACCTGTCGCAACCGCTCGTCCTCGCCGGACACGAGGTCTTCATCACGCCCAGTATCGGTATCGCCCTGTTCCCGGAGGACGGCGACGACCCCGAGACCCTGTTGAAGAATGCCGACATGGCGATGTATCTGGCCAAGCGCCAGGGCCGGAACCTCTACCGGTTCTACGATTCCACCTTGAACGAGGTGGCCCTCAAACGCCTGACGATGGAGAATCAGCTGCGCAAGGCCATCGAACAGAACGAGTTGTCCATTCACTATCAACCTCAACTCGATCTGCCCAGCGGCCGCATCAGCGGGGTCGAGGCGCTGTTGCGCTGGCAGAGCGCCGTGCTCGGTGCGGTGTCGCCCGCCGATTTCATCCCGCTCGCCGAGGAAACCGGCCTCATCATCCCCATCGGCGAATGGGTGTTGCGCACCGCCTGCCGGCAGGCCAGGGCCTGGCAGGACGCCGGGATCGGCTTGCAGCGGATGGCGGTCAATATCTCCGTCCTGCAATTCGTGCAACCGAGTTTTCCGGGGCTGGTGGCGCGGATTCTGGAGGAAACCGGCCTCGCGCCGGAGGCGCTGGAACTGGAGATCACCGAAAGCCTGCTGATGAAGGACCCGGAAGGCGCGACCCTCACGCTCCAGGCGCTCAAGGATCTCGGCGTGCAACTGGCCATCGACGATTTCGGCACCGGCTATTCGAGTTTGAGCCGGCTCAAGCAATTGCCGCTGGACCGGCTCAAGATCGACAAGGCGTTCGTGCGCGAAGTCAACTCGCAGCCCGACGACGCCGCCATCGCCACGGCGGTCATCGCCATGGCCGAAAGCATGGGGCTGCGGGTCATCGCCGAGGGCGTGGAGAACGAAGCCCAACTGCGCTTTCTCAAGTCCAAGCACTGCGACGAGGTCCAGGGTTATTACCTGAGCCGACCGCTGCCGGTCGGCGAAATCACCGCCATGCTCGACCGCCACCAACAGGTCGTGGCGGCTGAATCGGCCTTGGCCGGCGACCAGCGCGTCCTGCTGGTCGCCGATGGCGATCCGGCCAGCCTGGCGGCCATCGTAGAGGCGCTCCGCCCGGACGGATACCGACTGCTCGCCGCCGCCGATGCCCGGACGGCGCTGGACCTGCTCGCCAGCCACGAGGTCGGCGCGGTGGTGGCGGATCGCCGGCTGGGCGAACCGGAAGACGGTGGCCGGTTTTTCCGGCGCATCCGCGAACTCTATCCGCGGATCCCGCGAATCGTGATGGCCGACGACTGCGGGGCGGAGGAGTTGATCGATCTGATCAACGAAGGCGCGGTCTACAAGTTTTTGCGGAAGCCTGTTTCATTCCCGCAACTGCGCGAAATCCTGCGTCGCGCCTTTCTGGCTCGCGACCGCGCGGAGGGGTAGGCGGGAAGGGGCGGATGAGCGGTGGCCGCGGGGAGCGGGATGTCGCTCACGGCGCCGTCAGCACCATTCCCGCGACCGGCGCGACGCCCCGTCCATCGGCGCCGGCGAACTCGAATGGGATGGAAACCAGCTCCATCCCGGCGTTGCGCTGGATCGCGAAGTGCAGGTGCGGGCCGGTGGAATAACCGGTGTTGCCGGAATTCGCCAGCCAGGCGCCGCGTTCCACCCGTTGTCCCGGCGCCACCCGCGCCGAATCGGGGTGCAGGTGAGCGTACACCGCCATCGTGCCGTCGTCGTGCAGGATCCGCACCGCGTTGGCGCGGGTTTGGTACTTGGGATCGGCGCCGCCATCGAAGAAGTCGCCGGCCACTTCCATCACCATCCCGGCGCGGGCGGCGCGGACCGGCGTGCCCAGCGGCAGGGCGATGTCCACCGCATAGCGGCTCTGCGGATGCTGGTGGCTGAACGCGCCGTCGAACGCCTGGCCGATGTGGAATCGCTGTCCCGGCGCGAACGGCGGTGCGTAAGGCTGCTCGGGCCGATGCGTGGCGGCGGGATCGCCCAGCACTGCCCGGATCTGGTAGGCGTAGCGCCAGCGCGGCCCGGTCGGTTTGAGCGCGACGGCCGTCGTTTCCATGCGAGCCGACGCCACCACCCGCACCGGCAGTGGCGGTTCGGCGCGCATGTTCTCCAACCGCTCGCTGTCGATTTCCACTTCGACCGGCCCGTAATAGTCGTTGACCACCGCCAGCACCGGCGCCTCCGGGGTGCCGCGATTACGAATGCCGACCCTGGCCGGCAACTCGCTGACCGGCAGGGGGCGTACTTCGGCGGGCACCTCGGCGGCGGGCGGCTTGTCGGTGAACACCCAGGCGCCGGAAGCATCCTGATATTTGTAAAGCTTTTTCGCGGACGCCGCCCGCGGTCCCAGCCCGTCGAGCGCCACCGCGACCAGCGCCATCAGCGCCAGGCCCGTCGCGGGCCGGCATCGCCGCCCTGTGTTCATGCGTGGGATGATGCCCCTTCAGCCCTTGAAGTAATGGATATGGATTCCTTCCAACTCGCTTTTGGCCAGTTCCACCATCCTGGCGGCGACGGTTTCCGCCGGCACTGGCCGGTAGTGGCTGAACGGTCCCCAGGCGAACAGCGACCAGAACGGCGCCATCTGCTTGCTCCAGTCCTCGACCGGTCGTGATTCGGACCGCTCGCCCAGCAGCAGCGAGGGACGCAAGAGATGGACGGCCTTGAAGGGCAGTTCGCTGACCGCCGCCTCGGCCCGGCCCTTGACCCGGTTGTAGAACACCGGCGAACCGGGATCGGCGCCGACCGCCGAGACCAGCACGAAGCGCGCCACGCCCCGCGCCGCCGCCAGCTTGGCCAGTTCGGCGACGTAGATATGATCCACCTTGGCGAACGCCTCCGGCGATCCGGCCGCCCGGTGGGTCGTGCCCAGGCAACAGAGCACGGCATCGGCGTCGATGGTTCCGGCCTGATCGCGGAGGTGATCGAAGTCCACCACGCGAACGGTCAGTTTCGGATGCGCCTGTTCCAGGGGCCGGCGGACCAGGGCGGTCACCTGGCCGATGTCGTCGTCCGCCAACAGTTTTCGCAAACAATGCCCGCCGACCAGTCCGGTCGCGCCGGCCAATAACACGCGGATTCCCGCTTGTCGCTGCACCCCCATCTTCCATACTCCCGATGGTTGAACCTGAATGCCCGAGGGAGATTCGGGTCATGCCCGAATCTCAGGGATTCCATGCATCCATTAAGCATAGTCGCCGCTCGTTCTTTTTCAGGGTCGAACGTCATTTTCGCGGTTTGGCAAAGAGGGGGCGCGCGGCGCGGGGGAATTCAGGCCGTGCTGGTCAGTCGCTCGTACTTGGCCCGCAACTGCTGGTCGGTTTCGGGATGGTTGGGGTCGGGGATGATGCAGTCCACCGGGCAGACCTCGATGCACTGCGGGGTGTCGTAGTGGCCCACGCACTGCGTGCAGCGATTCGGATCGATCTCGTAGATTTCCTCGCCCTGAGAGATGGCCTCGTTCGGGCACTCCGGCTCGCACACGTCGCAGTTGATGCATTCGTCGGTAATCATCAGTGCCATGGCTGGCTCCTCTGGTCATGATCCTTGCGGTTACGGGATCTGTCGGTCTGGCTTGCGGGGCCCGTCACGACCGGGAAACGGGTCGCGCCGAATTTCCGAGTATTCTACCCGATTATGGGAGGGACGCGAATTTCGCCGCCAGCGCCGCCTGGACTTTGGGATGAACGAAGGGCGCGATGTTGCCGCCCAGCTTGGCGACTTCACGCACCAGGCTGGAGGAGATGAAGGCATACTGTTCGGCGGGGGTGAGAAAGATCGATTCGATGCCGGAGTCCAGCCGGCGGTTCATGCTGGCCAACTGAAACTCGAATTCAAAGTCCGATACGGCGCGCAACCCGCGCAGGATGACGTGGGCGCCGATGCTCTTGGCGTAGTTCACCAGCAGGATGTCGAAGCCGCGTACCTCGACGTGCGGCAGGTGCGCCACCACCTCGCGCGCCAGCTCGACCCGTTCTTCCAGCGAGAACAGCGGCTGCTTGTTGGGATTGGCGGCGACGCTGACGATCAGCCGGTCGAACATGCGGGCGCCGCGCTCGATCAGGTCGGCATGACCGTTGGTGATGGGATCGAAGGTGCCGGGGTAGATGGCGAAGACGGACATGAATGTTCCTGGTGGGTAAGGGGCTGCGCGGATTATCGGGAAAGCGGTAAGACAAGGCAACCGCGAAGCCGCTTACCCTGCCCGACTCCCGGCGGGCGTGGGGTCGGGGGCTGAAATGTCCCGTCGCGCCAGCCGATAGCTCACCGTCCCGGCGGTTTTTTCCCGGTACGGCAACCAATGCGCGGGCAGCGCCGGAGGTTGGAGTTCCGCTGCCGCCTCGAGATAGATCCAGGCGCTCGCCGCCAGCCAGCCGCCGCGTTCCAGCGCCACGCACGCCGGTTCCAGCAGGCCAGCGCCGAACGGCGGATCGAGCAATACGATCTCGAACGGCGTACCCGGCTGGCGCAGCCAGTCCAGGGCGTCGGCCTGTTCGACCCGGGCGCCTTCGGCGTTCAGCCGGGCCAGATTCTCGCGCAAGGCGCGGACCGCGACCGGATGCCGCTCGACGAACACCACCTCGACTGCGCCCCGCGACAGGGCTTCGATGCCGAGCGCGCCGCTGCCGGCGAACAGATCCAGGCAGCGGGCACCGGGCAGCACCGGGGCCAGCCAGTTGAACAGGGTTTCCCGCACTCGATCCGGGGTGGGCCGCAGCCCCGGCGCGTCCGGAAAATCCAGCCGCCGACCGCGCCATTGGCCGCCGATGACGCGCAACCGGTTGGCGTATCCTCCGCGCCGGCTCATGAGCCGGTCGAACCCGCTGACCCCGGTTTGGACTGGGCCGGTTGATCGCCACCGACGATGACCGTGATCAGCTTGTCCGGCTGAACGCGCCGCTGCCAGGCGGTCCTGGCCTGCTCCAGGGTGATGCCGTTCATGATGCCGAGGTAGTTCTGCAAATAGTCCAGCGGCAGTTGATGGAAAGCGATCACGCCCAGATAGTTGGCCAGTTTGCCGTTGCCGGCGAGATCGAGCGCGAAGCCGCCGGTGATGTTTTGGCGGGCTTCTTCCAGCGCCTGGGCGTCGGGGCCGTTGGCGGTGAATTCGCGCAAGGTGGTTTGCGCCACTTGGAGGGCGGTGTCTACCTGATCGTTGCGGGTTTGCAGGTTGATCAGGAAGGGTCCGGCCTGCCGCATGGGAGAAAAGGCGCTGTAGGCACCGTAGGCCAGACCGCGTTTCTCGCGGATTTCCTGGGACAGTTGCGAGACCAGCCCGTTGCCGCCCAGCACATGGTTGCCCAGATAGAGCGCGTAATAATCGGGATCGGCGCGGTTGACCCCGATCTGGCCGATCAGGATGTGGCTCTGGCTGGAGGGGTGAGGGATGCGGATGGTCTGGCTGGCCGGAACCGGTGATGGCGGCGGCGGCGGCGGGACGGCCTCGCCCTTGGGCAAGCCGCCGACCAGCGCGTTGGCCAGCTGCTCGGCGGCGGACCGCTCCAGATCGCCGACGAGGGCGACCACCGCGTTGGCGGCGGTGTAGTGACGGCGATGGAAATCCTGAATGTCGGCGCGGGTGATGGCGTTCAGGCTGGCGACCGTGCCTTCGGGCGGCGAGCCGTAGGGATGAGCGCCGTACAGGGCCGTGAAAAAGGCATCCTGGGCGATGGCGCCGGGTGACTGGGCGCGTTCCTGAAGCCCGGTCAGCATTTGCTTGCGCACCCGCTCCACCGCGTCCGGGGCGAAGCTCGGTTCCCTCAGCAGGCGGGCGACGGTCTCGACGGCGGGTTGCAGGTAGCGCGGATCGGTCAGGCTGCGCAGCGAGACCCAGGCCGAATCGCGCCGCGAGCCGGCGCTCAATCGAGCGCCGACCCGGTCCAGCCGGTCGGCGATGACGTCCGCCGACCAGTCGCCGGCGCCTTCCTCCAGCAAGGCATTGGTCAGTTTGGCCAGGCCGGGTCGCGCCCCGTCGCGAACCGAACCGGCGTTGAACAGGATTTGCGCGTCCATCATCGGCAATTCCGGGGCCGGAATGAAGTAGACCGGCACGCCGTTGGCGGTGCGCCAGTTCTGGATGGGGGGCACGGCGGCGGCCAGGCTGGACGCCAATAGCAGCAAGACGCCGAGAATGCCGGTCAGCAGGGGTTTGCAATGGGACATGATCGGGATGATCCTCATTCTCCTCTCCAGTTGCGGGCGGAGGGGTGGGGATGAAAGTGTTCTAACGGATCGCATGGTCCACCGCCGCGTCGGGCGCGGGTGGGCGACGGCCGTCCAGCGGCAACGGCTCCAGCGTCGCCACGGTCAGCCGGTCGTCGGTCAGGTACTTGCGGGCGACGTCGCGCACCTGCTCCGGGGTGACCGCCTGAATCCGCTGAACATAGTCGTCGAGCTTGCTCCAGCCCAGTCCCACCGTTTCCAGAATGCCCAACCGCATGCCCTGATAGAACATCGAATCCTGCTGATAGACATCGGCGGCGACCACTTGCGCCACCACCCGCGCCAGTTCGTCGGCGCCGACCGGTTCCTCGCGCAGCCGCGCCACCTCGGCGCGCAGGGCTCGTTCCAGTTCGGCGCTGGTGCGGCCCGGCGCCGGATTGCCGGCCAGCACGAACAATTCCTCCAGCCGCGAAGTCGGGCTGTAACCGGTGCCGGCGGCGGCGGCGACCTGGCTGCCGCGAACCAGGTTGCGGCTGATGCGGCCGCTGTTGCCGCCGTCGAGAATGCCGTCCAGGACGTCCAGGGCGTAGGGTTCCCATTCTGCGGCGGCGGTCTTCAGGGTCGGCGCCTTGTAGCCGAGCGCGACGTAGGGCACTTCCGCCGGGGTTTTCACCACGATGCGGCGCTCGCCCTGTTGCGGGATTTCCACCGCCGGCTTGGGCGAAGTCAGATCGCTGGGCGGCAAGGGACCGAAGTGCTTTTCCGCCAGTTCGCGGACCCTGGCCGGTTCTACGTCGCCGACCACCACCAGGGTGGCGTTGTTCGGCGCGTACCATTGTCGATACCAGCGGTTCAGCTCGTCGGGCGTGATCGACTGGATGTCCTGCATCCAGCCGATGATCGGATTACGGTAGGGGCTGGTGAGGTAGGCGGCGGCGCTGAACTGCTCCTGGGTCAGCGCTTCGGGCTGGTCGTCGGTGCGCAACCGGCGCTCTTCGGCCACCACCTGGGCTTCCTTGGCCACGTCTTCCGGTTTCAACAGCAGGTGGCGCATCCGGTCGGCTTCCAGCCGAAAGCTGAGTTCCAGCCGCTCTTTTTCCAGCGTCTGGAAGTAGGCGGTGTAGTCGCGGCTGGTGAAGGCGTTCTCGTCTCCGCCGTTGGCGGCGATGAGGCGGGAGAATTCGCCGCCGGGCACATCTGGGGTGCCCTTGAACATCAGGTGTTCCAGGAGGTGAGAGATGCCGGTCAGGCCGCTGGGTTCGTAGCTGGAGCCGACCTTGTACCAGATCTGTGAAACCACCACCGGCGCGCGATGGTCTTCGCGCACCAATACTTTCAATCCGTTGGCCAGGGTGAATTCATGGACGGGCGTTGCCGCGAAGGCGGCGGAGGCCACGCTCAGTAGCGCTGCGATCAGCAGCTTGTGAATGGATTCAGGCATGATTACTTACCGTTGCAATCAGATGTCTGTGCAAAACAGACTGGAATGGTACGATAAGTTCCATCATTTACCGATGTATCGATAAATCCGAAGCGATCATGGCTGACCCCAAGCACGATTCCACCCCGTCGCCGCCCGCGTCCGAATCGCCGGAGCGCAAGAAATCCGGCCTGTTCGAGGTTCTGAACCGGCCGATCCATTTTCCCTTCCGCAAGGACCGCGCGCCCGATACGGTGACCGAAACGGGTCAGTCCAAACCCGAGCGCTTCGCCCGGCTGCGCGACCGGCTGCGCCGCACCCGGCAAAGTCTGATCAGCGGACTGGCGGGCCTGTTCGCCGGCCGGAAACTGGACGACGAGGCGCTGGAGGAACTGGAAAGCCGCCTGCTGCTGGCCGATGTCGGGGTGGAGGTGACCAACCACCTGATCAAGCGGCTGGCCGAACGAGTCTCGCGCCAGCAATTGAACGACATCCCGGCGCTGCTGCAGGCGTTGCGCGACGAACTGCTGGACATTCTGGCGCCCTGCCAACAGCCGTGGCGGCCCGGCGAATCCCGGCCCTACGTGATCCTCGCGGTCGGCGTCAACGGCGTCGGCAAGACCACCACCATCGGCAAGCTGGCGAAAAAGCTGCAAAACGACGGCCATTCCGTGTTGCTGGCCGCCGGCGACACGTTCCGCGCCGCCGCCGTCGAACAATTGCAGGTCTGGGGCGAGCGCAACCGGATTCCGGTCATCGCCCAGCAAAGCGGCGCCGATTCCGCCTCGGTGATCTACGACGCCATTCAGGCGGCCAAGGCCCGGCAGGTGGACGTAGTGATGGCCGACACCGCCGGGCGGTTGCACACCCAGTCGAACCTGATGGAGGAACTGAAAAAGATCAAGCGGGTCATCGGCAAGCTCGACGCCGCCGCTCCACACGAGATACTGCTGGTGGTGGATGCCAGCACCGGGCAGAACGCGCTGAATCAGGCCGTGCAGTTCCACGACGCGGTCGGCGTGACCGGCCTGATTCTGACCAAGCTGGACGGTACGGCCAAGGGCGGCATCGTGTTCGCCATCGCCCGCCGGCTGGGCTTGCCGATTCGCTTCATCGGCGTCGGCGAGGGGATCGAGGATTTGCGCGAGTTCGAGGCCGCCGAATTCGTCGCCGCTCTGCTGGACGAGGACACCGACGATTGAACGGGAGGCGACGGAACTCATGGCTGGTTTGGCACTCTTACCGCGGGAGTGCTAAGATTGACATTGAGACAGATTGATGGAAGGGAGAGATGAATGACGATGACGACGACTGCGCTGGTTCCCCGCCTGCAACAACTGCCGGTGCCGGTCGACAGCCTGGAAAGCTACATCCAGGCGGTCAACCAGGTGCCGATGCTGAGCGCCGACGAAGAGCAGGAACTGGCCCAGCGTTTGCGGCTGCGCAACGATCTGGAAGCCGCGCAACGGCTGATCGTGGCCCACCTGCGCTTCGTGGTGCACATCGCGCGTGGCTATATCGGTTACGGCCTGCCGCTGGGCGATCTGATCCAGGAGGGCAACATCGGCCTGATGAAAGCGGTCAAGCGCTTCGATCCGGCGCACGGCGTGCGGCTGGTGTCGTTCGCCGTGCACTGGATTCGCGCGGAAATTCACGAATTCATTCTCCGCAACTGGCGGATCGTCAAGGTCGCCACCACCAAGGCGCAGCGCAAGCTGTTCTTCAGGCTGCGCGGCGCCAAGAAACGGCTGGGCTGGCTGAACGGCGATGAAGTCGATACCGTCGCGCGTGAATTGGGCGTCAGTCCTGACACCGTGCTGGAAATGGAATCCCGGTTGAGCGGCCACGACGTGTCGTTCGATCCGATCCCGGAGGCCGATAGCGACGACGAACACGAGGCGTTCGCGCCGTCGGCCTACCTGCGGGACGAACAGGCCGATCCGGCGGATGCGCTGGAGCGGGACGACTGGGAGGAACAAACCACCAACCGGCTGAACGAAGCGCTGGAGCGACTGGATCCGCGTAGCCGCGACATCGTGCAGCGCCGCTGGCTGAGCGATCAGAAACCGACCCTGCACGAACTGGCCGCCGAATATCAGGTGTCCGCCGAACGGATCCGGCAACTGGAAAATAACGCCATGAAAAAGCTGCGGACCGCCCTGCCGGTCGCGGCCTGAATCCGACTGACTTTTCAGAACCCGCCCCGTGGCGGGTTTTTTGTGGGAGATGCGCCATGAACCCGCCGACGCACCAGTTCGCCAGCGACAACTACTCGGGGATTTGTCCGGAAGCCCTGGATTATCTGCTGGCGGCGAACCAGGGCGACGTGCCCGCCTACGGCAACGATGACTGGACGCAGCGGGCCGCCGACCGGTTCCGCGCATTGTTCGAGACCGACTGCGAGGTGTTTTTCGTCTTCAACGGCACGGCGGCCAATTCCCTGTCGCTGGCGGCGCTCTGCCAGCCCTATCACAGCGTGATCTGTCACGAAACGGCCCATATCGAAACCGACGAATGCGGCGGACCGGAATTCGCCTCCAACGGTTCCAAGCTGCTGCTGGCGAAGGGCGAAGACGGCAAGCTCGATCCGACCGACGTGGAGCGGTTGATCACCCGGCGCTCCGACATTCACTATCCCAAACCCAAGGTGGTCAGCGTCACCCAGGCGACGGAACTGGGCACGGTCTATACGCTGGACGAATTGCACGCCCTGCGCGAGCTGGCCGACCGGTACGGGCTGAAAATTCACATGGACGGCGCGCGGTTCGCCAACGCCCTGGTTTCGCTGGACGAAACGCCAGCGCGGCTGACCTGGCAGGCCGGCGTGGACGTGCTGTGTCTGGGCGGCACGAAGAACGGCATGGCGGTCGGTGAGGCGATCCTGTTCTTCGACCGGGAACTGGCGACCGATTTTGCCTGGCGCTGCAAGCAGGCCGGACAACTCGCCTCCAAGATGCGCTTCATCGCCGCGCCCTGGCTGGGCCTGCTGGAAACCGGCGCCTGGCTGCGCAACGCCCGCCATGCCAACGAGATGGCCGCCTATCTCGAACGACGGCTGCGGGCGATTCCCGGTCCGCGCCTGATGTTCCCGCGCCAGGTGAATTCGGTATTTCTGGAATTGCCGCCGCTGACGATCCAGGCGCTGAGAGCGAAAGGCTGGCAGTTTTACACCTTCATCGGCGTCGGCGGCGTTCGGCTGATGTGTTCCTGGAGCACCACCCGCGAGGCGGTGGACCAGTTCGTCAGTGATCTCGAACACGCTTTGGCCTGAATTTCGCTGATGCCGACCGAACTGCTCCAGCGCGACGTACCGCTGCATCGACTGAATACCTTCGGTCTGCCGGCCCGTGCCGCCTGGTTCGCCGCCATCGAGACACCGGCCCAACTCGTCGCGCTGATCGCCACGCCGGAATGGCGCTATTTGCAGCGCTTCGTGCTGGGCGGCGGCAGCAATTTGGTCCTGACGGGTGATTTTGACGGGCTGGTGCTGCACGTGCGGATTCCGGGACGGGCACTGATCGCCGCAGATGACGATGCCTGGCATGTACGCGCGGGAGCGGGGGAGAACTGGCACGACTTCGTGTGCTGGGCGCTGGAGCGGGGCTGGCCGGGACTGGAAAATCTGGCGCTGATTCCCGGCACGGTCGGCGCGGCGCCGATTCAGAACATCGGCGCGTATGGATTGGAGATGGCGGAGCGGTTCCAGCGATTGGAAACGGTGGATCTGGCGACGGGCGAGACGGTCGCGTTCGACCGGGCCGCCTGCCGGTTCGGTTATCGGGACAGCATATTCAAACACGAGGCGGCGGGGCGCTATCTGATCACTGCCGTGACCTTCCGCCTGCCCAAACGCTGGCGGCCCCTGATCCAATACGCCGACGTGGCACGGGAACTGGACGCGCGAAAAATCGCCGATCCGACGGCGCGGGATATTGCCGACGCGGTCATCGCCATCCGCTCGCGCAAGCTGCCGGACCCGGCACGCATCGGCAACGCCGGCAGTTTCTTCAAGAATCCGGTGGTGGATGCCGCCGCGTTCGCCTGCCTCGCCGTCCAGCATCCCGACCTGCCGCACTATGCGCAACCGGATGGCACGGTCAAGCTGGCCGCCGGCTGGCTGATCGAACGCTGCGGCTGGAAGGGGAGGGTGCTCGGCTCCGTCGGCGTCTACGAAAAGCAGGCGCTGGTGCTGGTCAATCGCGGTGGGGCGCGGGGTACGGACGTGCTGCGACTGGCGCGAGCGATTCAGGACTCGGTCCGGGCGACGTTCGGGGTGGAGTTGGAGCCGGAGCCGGTGGTGGTGTGAAGAATTGACTCGTTGGTTACCTCGGATTGGCTTCAATCCGCTCCAATACTGACTGCGCGATGCGCTCTTGCAACTCGGCATCCCCGGTGCGTTCCTCGGCTAACTGGCGGATGTGCTGG